>Ga0265297_10001145_pt1 | contig 65016 bp, 73 predicted proteins | sample Munlanlwell13791_FD_192502 | JGI IMG/M metagenome (GOLD analysis project Ga0265297, IMG submission 192502) | Leachate microbial communities from a municipal landfill in Southern Ontario, Canada - Leachate well 137-91 | ecosystem: Engineered > Solid waste > Landfill > Unclassified | place... | reverse complement strand
TGCTCCGTCGATTCCAGTCGCACCAGTGTAACCAGACGCACCCTGAACGCCTGTCGCACCACTTGCACCTGATGCTCCGTCGATTCCAGTCGCACCAGTTTCGCCTTGAACGCCAGTTGCTCCTGATGCACCATCAATACCGGTTGCACCAATTCCAGACGCACCTTGAATGCCTGTTGCACCTGATGCACCATCAATTCCAGTTGCACCAATTCCAGACGCACCTTGAATGCCCGTAGCACCAGACGCACCGCTAGCTCCATCAATTCCGGTCGCACCGGTTTCGCCTTGAATACCGGTTGCTCCCGATGCACCGCTAGCTCCGTCAATTCCAGTCGCACCGATTCCAGACGCACCTTGTACGCCGGTTGCACCCGAAGCACCTGAAGCACCATCAATACCAGTCGCACCATCAATACCAGTCGCACCATCAATTGCTAGTCCGGTTGCACCTGTCGCGCCATCTACACCCGCTATACCACTGGCTCCATCAATACCAGTAGCACCGGCTATACCGCTGGCTCCATCAATTGCTAATCCTGTGGCCCCAGATGCGCCTTGTACGCTTGCGCCAGAAGCACCTTGAATTCCTGTAGCTCCGTCAACAGCTAAACCCGTAGCACCAGTGGCACCGTCAATACCAATACCGCTAGCTCCGTCAATTCCAGTCGCACCTTGTATGCCGGTTGCTCCCGAAGCGCCTGAGGCTCCGTCAATTCCAGTCGCACCGATTCCAGACGCGCCTTGTATGCCGGTTGCACCCGAAGCACCTGATGCACCGTCAATTCCAGTCGCACCTTCCGTTCCAGAAGCACCTTGTATGCCGGTTGCACCATCAACAGCCAAACCAGTGGCACCGGTGGCACCTGCGACACCCGTAGCTCCTACATCACCAATACCAGATGCACCAGTGATGCCTGTAGCACCAACTAATCCTGTTGCACCATCAACACCAGTGGCACCAGCGAAGCCGGTAGCTCCGTCAATTCCATCAACACCAGTAGCGCCGGAAGCACCATCAATACCAGTAGCACCAATCAAACCATCTACGCCTGTCGCACCGGAAGCACCAGCGATACCAGATGCACCACTAATACCTGTTGCACCAGTTAAGCCGATCTCGCCTAATCCCGTGGCACCAGAGGCACCGCTAGTACCAGTCGCACCAGTTAGACCAGTAGCCCCATCAACTCCTGCGATACCAGATGCTCCATCAACGCCTGTGGCACCCGAAGCACCGCTGGCTCCATTAATTCCTGTTGCACCACTTATTCCAGTTGCGCCAACTAAACCATCAGCACCGGTAGAACCACTAGCGCCGGAGGCACCAGATAAGCCTGTCGCCCCAGATAAACCTGTAGCTCCATCAGTTCCTGTAGCTCCGGAAGCACCTACAGGACCATCGGAAGGGCCAGTGGCACCGGCTATACCCGTAGCACCGGTCGCACCAACAGGCGCACTTATAACAAATGTCGTCTCAATGTAAGAAGCTCTAGAAGTACCCTGATAGACGAAAGTAATATTTCTCGACCCAGTGGCAACAGTCGTATATCCGAGCACCCTTACAATTATTCTGTCCGTAGTAAGCAGTGCAATATCACTAGTAACAGTATAATTGATGGGATATTCTGTGGCGTCGGTTATGTTCCTGGCAGTGATTGCGTTTGTTGGCTCTGTTTCGAAGAGCTGTACTGTAATACCATCCACCGCACGTTTAAGCACTTGATATATAGCATAGCAAAGCGTACCACTGGCCCAAAAAGTACCACTAAATTTCCAAAGCCCTGCCGGTACCCTAGTTTGTCCAGGAACAACGATATCAGTTATATATCCATTAAATGGGACACCATCTGGATCATTATCTGTGACGCCAGTTATTGTTGACGTCAATTCTACACCAGTAGGCGGCAAATTATTTAATTTATCGCCCTTCACAGTTAATGTTGATAAAATAGTTTCGTCAACTAATGTATTATCCGTAGTTTGACACAAAGTAAGCGTTAAAGTTCCTACGGCTTGTAGTGATATGACCTTATTGTTACTCGCAGTACCGGAAATTGTAACTTTTTGATGTGGTTGCCATCCATCACTCACAAAACTGCCGGACGAGCGTGTGATTGTTTTAGTTGTCGAAACATAAGTCAATACAGCAGTTGTTGATGGCGTAGAAAACGCCTCACCACTAGATGCATCAAACCAAAAACGCATTCCAGTTGTTGGCCCTTGCGGGCCAGTAGCACCATCAATACCAGTTGCACCAGTTGCACCAGTTAACCCATTGGCACCACTAGCACCTTGTATGCCGGTTGCTCCAGAAGCACCTGAGGCTCCATCAATTCCAGTTGCACCGATTCCAGATGCACCTTGGACGCCGCTCGCACCTTGTATACCTGTCGCACCTGATGCTCCTGAGGCTCCGTCAATTCCAGTTGCACCGATTCCAGACGCACCTTGAACGCCGGTTGCACCCGAAGCACCTGATGCACCACTAGCCCCGTCAATTCCAGTCGCACCGGTTTCGCCTTGAACTCCGGTTGCACCTGATACACCATCAATTCCAGTTGCACCGATTCCAGACGCACCTTGAACGCCGGTTGCACCCGAAGCACCTGATGCTCCGTCGATTCCAGTCGCACCAGTGTAACCGGTTGCACCCGATGCACCACTAGCTCCGTCAATCCCAGTCGCACCAGTGTAGCCAGACGCACCTTGTACGCCGGTTGCACCCGATGCACCCGATGCACCTGATGCTCCATTAATTCCAGTCGCACCAGTTTCACCTTGAACACCAGTTGCGCCCGTTAAACCAATAAGACCGGTAGAACCAGTGGCACCAATAACGATTGGGCCTGTGGCACCAATTTCACCAATAGGCCCAGTAGTTCCAGTTACTCCTGTTGCACCTGTTGCACCTGTCGCACCCGTTAAACCAGTTAAACCAGTAGCACCCGTAGAGCCTGTCGCGCCTGTTAAACCGGTAGGACCAGTAGCGCCCGTAGAGCCTGTCGCACCCATCACTCCGATTAAACCGGTGGAACCAGTTAAACCGGTCGCACCTGTAGAACCTGTCGCACCTATTAAACCAGTAGGACCGGTCGCACCTGTAGAGCCTGTCGCGCCTGTTAAACCGGTAGGACCAGTAGCGCCCGTAGAGCCTGTCGCGCCTGTTAAACCGGTAGGACCAGTTGTACCAGTGTGACCCGTTGCGCCGGTGGAACCAGTTAAACCGGTCGCACCTGTAGAACCTGTCGCACCCGTTAAACCGACAGGGCCAGTTGTGCCAGTATAACCGGTAACACCAGTTGAACCAGCAGGGCCAGTTGTGCCAGTATAACCGGTAACACCAGTTGAACCAGCAGGACCAATAGGGCCAGTCGTACCAGTATGACCAGTAGCACCAGTTGAACCAGTAGGACCAGTTGCACCAGTATAGCCAGTAGCACCAGTTGAACCAGTATGGCCGGTTGCACCGCTAGCTCCTGTAGCGCCAGTAAATCCAACTATACCGGTCGCACCACTAGCTCCCGTAGCACCCGTTAAGCCAGTTAAGCCGGTTGCACCTGTAGAACCCGTTGCCCCCGTTAAACCAGTTGCGCCTGTAAAACCAATAATACCCGTAGAACCGGTAGCACCAGTTGAGCCGGTAGCACCGACTAATCCCGCTATGCCAGTTGCACCAGTATAGCCAGTAGCACCAGTTGAACCAGTATGGCCGGTTGCACCGCTAGCTCCTGTAGCGCCAGTAAATCCAACTATACCGGTCGCACCAGTTAACCCGGTAGCTCCGGTAGCACCCGTTGATCCTGTGGCACCAGTTAATCCAGTTAAACCAGTAGAACCTTGACGACCTCTATAACCAGTAGCTCCGGTTGGGCCTGTGGCACCTGTAGCACCAACAATACCCGTTGCTCCCGTTGCACCTTCTATTCCAGTTTGCCCGATTTGACCCGTAGCACCAACAGGACCCGTAGCACCACTTGCTCCTGTCGCACCGGTTGAGCCAGTCAAACCAATTAATCCTGTTGGCCCCGTTGCTCCTGTGGCACCACTTAATCCAGTTGAGCCACTAATACCAATAGAGCCAGTGGCACCTCGAACACCAGTAAGACCTGTCGCTCCTGTCGGACCCCTAAGCCCAACAGTTCCGGTGGCACCAATTACACCAGTTGCACCAGTACGACCCATTGACCCAGTACTGCCACCAATCCCCGTTGCACCAGCTGATCCGGCATTACCAGTAATGCCAGAAGCACCCCTAGGACCTGTCGCTCCGGTAGCACCCGACCAACCAGTATACCCAGTTGATCCTATGGCCCCAGATGCACCAGATAAACCTGTTGCACCCTTAAACCCCGTAGCGCCACTTGCACCGATGATCCCGCCAGCACCAGAAGCACCAGTAATACCGGTAGCACCAATTGGACCTGTAGCTCCAATGATCCCGTCAATTCCAGTTGCACCAATTAAACCAGTCGCACCAGAGGCTCCATAGAGACCAGAAGCACCAACTATAATATTGTCGATTTGCTCTTGCAACGGAGCTGTGGCACCAATCAGATATGAAAGCTCCTTGGGTGTTACATTATCTATACTATGTCCGTTAAGATCCAACGAACCACTTAATTTAGGAGCTGGATCAGACGCCAGGCGTGGTGCCAGATCAGCTGATAACATGTCTGCCATAATATGTGCCTATTAAAAGATTCAACAATTAAAGTTTGTCTTTTACCGGCAACTCGCGGGGATCACTTATGGCAATATGTCAGAGCGACTTAAGAATCACTCAGCATAAGCTTGTTGTTTATCCCAAGCTTCCTTTGTCCAAAGGGGCTCCATAACAGTACCCCTCATCAGAACGAAACTATTACGATCTTTGTCATAATCTACTCTTATTCTAACACCCTTATCGGGGCGTAATAACGATTTATCCTGATTCTTGATATCATGTTCCCAAATCAATATCAAACAAGTCTTACGACCATCTGAAACTGTCATGCGTATCATATCAGAACCCTTCTTGGTTTTAGTTCTGATAATTTCTACTATGACACCCTCAAGACGTTCGTTGTGTTTTGACTTATCAACTGTATTATTGCCACTAACATGATATAAGTCAATCGGAGAATGCCAATGATACCCAAGGAATTCTTTCTCGAACGTCAGAATCCGCTCGAATGCATAATCCTCAGGGTACAAAGCCATAATATCAGCCCGCGTAGCCTTAATAACAGGACGCCAATTTTGCATCTTTACTGGCACTTTCCGTTTCGGGAATTGTCGCTTGAATTCTGCAATTTGACGTTCACGTTCAGCCAAAATAGTCTCTTCCGTCCATCTCGCATCTTTCATCAATCGCCGCAGATGATAAGCTTTGAGGATTTTCATAGGATAGCTGAATTGCTTCAACTTCGGTTTTGCCTTAAGTTGAACTGCTCGCGATTCTGCCATCTCGGCTTTTGCTATATCGTCAACTTCTGTGAATTCGAAGTCCTCGATATTTCCAGAGCCATAAGCATGCAAATACCACATCCATGTGGCGCGTTTATTTGGATGCAAGCACGTGAATGCTCCCAGCTTGATAAGACGCTCAAAAAGAATCTTACTTTTGCCCTTCTTCTCGATGAAGTCGTCTATGTCTGTGTAGGTATTGTCTCCGACTTCATCAACAAATTCAAGAGCAGCTTTTTCACCGATCTTTTTCAAGCTCGTCAGGCCGAGTGCGATACTCTTATTATCTGTGTTTGGCCCAGAATGAGCAACTGGCCGTGATGTCAACTTCGTGATATCGATTTCGCCGAAGTGAATACCCTCACCGCGTGCCGCAGACATATAACGCTCAAGAGCCTTCTGGTCGCACGTCCCCATCACACTAGCCCACCATTCTTCTGGAAAGTGAGCCTTAAACCAGAGGCAACGATACGCCCACAAGCAATAACAAATAGCATGTGATAAGTTGAAAGCGTATCGCCCGAACGTCTCCATCTTGTCCCAATATTCTCGCGCTTTTACATCGCCGATTTTCTTACCAGCACCAACAAGCCAATGTTCTCTGACGGGCTTCAGTTTATCTTTCCACTTTTTCGCGACCGCTTTTCGTGCATCTTGCGATTCAGGACCAGTGAAACCAGCGATGCGTTGCCAAATGGACGTTAATTGCTCTTGGAAAACAATAACGCCACTCGTCATTTTCAATATTTCGACGATATCCGGATGCTCACCCTTAGCCCAGCTATTTGTCTTGTCGTCGCGATTCTTGACATAATCTGGGATGCTCTGCATAGGACCAGGGTGGCCCATAGCATTGAAAATCAACAAGTCGTGGAAGCTTCGCACACCAGCCGACAACGTTCTCTTTGCGAGGTCAGTATCAAATTGGAAGATACTGTCGGTCATCGAATCATTCGCCAGCTTTAATGCCGCTGGGTCGTTTAGCGACATCTTTATCTTCTCGCCGTCTTTCCAATAGTAACCGGCAACGTCATCGATTGGATCGGATTCATCAAGACCTTGAAGCTGATCGCCGAACGAAATGCCGTGATTCTCCTTAATCATCTCGCAGCATGTCTTGATATATGCTAGATTCTTCAAACCAAGCATATCCCACTTCAAATATCCGAATTTAGATAATTGAGTGCTGCGTCCCTCTGTCCAGATACTAACCCACTGACCAGTCTTCGAATCAAGCTGCATCGGCACATTGCCGAATAGGTCGCGATCTGAAATAATAATACCGCCAGCGTGCTTACCGGCGTGTTTGAGGCGACCAACAAGACGAATAGCTGTGTCGACTACCCTCTGGTGCTGCTCTCTATTCTCAGATATGAACTTCTCAATATCTGGGTAATCGCGTAAAATCATAGCGATGGTTGGCGAATCAGTATCACCGCTGCTACACTGTGGGCATACCAACCCTTTGTGTCTGAAACCACATTCTTTGTCTACGCCATCTTGCTTCACTCTGCCTTTGCACGCACCATACCCACCTTCACGCATCTCATTGACGTCATCTGGAAGGTTCTTGGTCAATTCAATCGCCCTATTGCGCGACGTGACCATACCGCCACCTTCTAGTTTGGCAAGACCAAGTGCCGTATAAGCATCTGCTAATGCTTGCTTAAATAGATATGCCTGCCATGTTCCGACGCTAGCAACATTGTTTTTGCCGTATCGACTAGCGACATAATCTTTAATCTGGTTTCTGGCTTCTGGTAGGCAATCAATATCAATATCAGGTTTATCATCATCCTGCTTTATATCGACAGGAAGCTTACCAGTTTGCTTGATGATTGCTTGAATGTCGTCATATTTAGCACTTAGAACTAACGGACCATCTCTGTTCGCGATAGGGTCGACGTTAGCATCACCGGTAAAGCGACCCAATAGCCATGGTAATAAAAGCTGATTTGGATTTTTATCAAACTTGCGGTCCGCTTCTATTAAATCTTCATAATAACGAGTCGCACCCTGCATACGAACTTGGTCTAACTCAAATTCTAAGCGCTTAGTGTAAATCTCTGGCAATTTCAATTGCTTAAGTTTTATTCGTGCAGTCCGTTCAATGGCTTCAAAGCTATACTTTCCCATAATATGTTATATTAGTGATTTCGAATTTGTCGCTGTCCCAGTGTCACTTCCCATACTAACTTCAACAGTCACTTTGGCTATATCTAAAGCCTGCTGTAATTGCTCTTTCGACCCAGCAGTCACAATCAAATTACCAAATAAAGCGGCCTTCTCTCGCAAGCGCCGTACCAGTTCTACATTCTTCTTCGGATTCAACTTAAATCCGTCATCTTTACGCACCATTAACTGTGCGACATAAGGCGACACAAACAGCTCGATATCCCATTTACGTCTGATAACTGGATCTGCTTTGACCGTCATCAGCCCCAATATCGCCGCCTTCAGATCACATTGCGGCCCTGTGCTATTTCCAACCGGCTCGCCGACAATTCTTGTGCCTCTACGGTCGTAGTCATCAAGATATTCTAATACAGCAGCACAGGCTCCACGTTGTGTTGGTTTGCCGTTATCAACACTGAACCCGCACGCATATATTGAAATCTTCATAACTATCTCCCGAGTTTCTTGCCTGTTCCATCGGCAAGTTGTGGGTATTCTTGGTTTGTTACTTCACGCAGGCCGGTCATCGCTACGCCAAGCACCTTAAAGAACACAGCACATCTATCGTGTATACTGAGAGTGTCTGTTACTTTCATACAATCTTTAATGCTCTGCAAGCATTTTTCTGAATGCGGTTTTAGACCTTCTAGTCTGTCGACGATACCGAGAATCGATGCTTCAAGCGTGATTGCTGCGATCTTATCTAAATTGACGGCAATAGTATCATCGCCAGGTGGCAAGCATCCGATTATCTCAACAAGACGCATGGATATTTGCCCTAACAGCGGACAAGGCTCACCAAGCAACAGCATATAATCATTAAGTGCTGCGTGCAGTGTTCGAAGCGAATTGATATATGTGTCTTCTCTGGCCATTCGGTTATCCGTCGATTTTGGTTTTAAGCATATATCCGCCACGCGAGCTAGCTAAAAATCGGTCGAACGACAACTCCCACGCTAATGAATTGATGTTGTGAATACCAAGCAGATAGCATACTAATGATCCAGCTGCACTACCACGAGGGCCAAAAGGCCATCCTCTTTCCCTGCCCCACTGAATCCAGTCTCTAGTTATCAAAAAGTAACTAGAAAAGCCTTTATCGATAAATCGACTCAATTCTATTTCTGCTTGCTCCGCATACGTTACCATACGACCATCACACGGCCATTTCTTTGTGTCCTTGTCCCAACCTCTCCTCTTCAATTCTCTATCAACGATTTCACGCAGTGCTTCGTTGGCATTAACACCAACCTCTACACTTGACCAATCTGGAATCTTCGGTGATGTATCTGGTGCAAGTTTTTCACATCGATCGGCCACTAGTAACGTGTTGTCGCACACCTCTTCAAACTTAGCGTCGTCTATTCCTTCTGAATAGCCGCCATTCTTGAATGTCGTCCAAAGCTCTGCTCGTGATTTGAAAAATTGCTCATCGCCCTGTGATGCGAACATATTGGTATCATGGATGTCGGTTTTCTGATCAACCGCCATCATAATCTTCTGCAGATAAGCGTCGTCACGTGTCAGATAATGAGCGTCGTTAGTAATGACTGGCTTTACACCGTATGCGTCGGCATATTCGATCAAACTGCGAAAGACTTGGACATCATGTAATTCGGGGAGACACGGCATTTGGACTTCGATAAAGAAATCTTCTCCAAATGCTTCCTTGAAATTTTTCAGATATTCAACTGCTGTCCTGTCGGCTTTACTACGAAGACAAGGTTTACCATTCTCGATGTCGCTTTCAATATCTAAACGCAGCTCGTGTGATAATGGACCATTCACACAACCAGACAAAACAATTAAACCTTCTTTGCGTTCGCATAGCTTATCAAACCAAATACGTGGCTTACCGCCATACGCATCTTGCCAAGCTAATGTTGTCAATTTAATTAGATTAGAGACACCGACAGCATTCTTCGCTAGAACAGTTAGATGGCGATTGCGTGTGATACGTGTCGATATTGATTTCGGCAGCGATTTTGGCTTCTTGCCAGCTTTGTCGAATTTTCTACGCAGCTCCTCATAGTCATTGTAATATATCTCGCAATTATGAACAGCGACACCAGTATAATAAGAATTGTCGTCTTCCACCTCCAAATTGTACACATTGCCAGAATAATGCTCAGTAGAAACTTCGTATACCGGCAGATAAATAAATGTGTCGTCGTAGTCATAATAGAAATGCCCAGACTCGCGTCGTCTAATAGAATATCCAATATTATCAGAATTATTATTCGGTATTGGTGTTATTGCTGAATGTTGTGGTACATCAAGCTTCGTCATCAATATTCTGGCTTGCCATATCAAATTCTCATTACAAAGTTTTAAATTACTCTGCCGCAAGCCAATTTTCGCATTACCATCAAATAAACCATCAAGCAAACTTTTCGCTTGAGATGGCGACAATCGCATCAACCACTCTTGTGGTATCGATTTATTCGAAAAACCTTTACCAAATAAACACTCAAATATTCTTGCAAAATGCCTTGAAAATACAGTAACATCTAAGGCGAATCGCGGTCTAGCTTCTGTATCGCCATCACGCCGTCTGCTTGATGTAGTGATACCATATTGTTCAAAGTAGTCTCGAACCCTCTCAGCAAATTCTTCTTTATCTCCACCAAGCGAAAATATTAAGCCACTATCGCTTATCGATCCTTCCGCCAACCACAAGCCAGCAATCCAAAGTAAATCATCTGTTACTTGTAAATTGCTTGGTAAATTTACAGCATAACTAGTCAACGGATATGTTGCTCTTTCAATCGTACCGTCATTTACAGTAAGTTCAACACCGTCTAAAAATGCCTTGTCAGTTATATCGATATAAGAAATTTCTGAATTCAACGGCAACCTAGGGACACACAAATAGTGCTTATATCGCCGCTTGCTCGATTTATCTTTGCTGCGTTTAGTACTATAAGTACGCCAATATTTTTTGCGTTCTATCTCGCAAGCACGTTTCCAATCAACTGTAATCTTCTCTTCCCAAGCTCCTCTAGCAACCTCTTCACGAGTCACTTCACGCACAAGGTACGGATGCTCAGGTGTTGATATCTGATCCTCTACTCCCCAAGCTTTAATTCTAATGATATCGCCATCATAATGCCTGGTTTGCAGGTTCTTTATGTCACAAAATCTACCAAGATGTGTATATGCTTTACTTCCAGCTTGTATCGCTTGTATCTTGGAGATGCCGGAGTCTGTTAAAATATTCTGATCTGGTAAGAAACATCCGCTAATATACTTCAGATTTCGCTTCTTGAAAGCGAAATACATATCCGGGAACGATGCCATATGGCCGTGCTCTGTGGCAGCCATTGCTGGGAATCCAGCTTTCAAACACGCGTCGGCGTATTGCTCTGCCGATGGAACGCCATCCAGAGAACTGAATAAGGAGTGCAGATGTAGATGCACAAATTCCTTTGGACCGGTATATTGAGATGGTTCAGCTTCTTCCGACATAGCTCTTGCTCAAGAAGTTTCTGCGGCAATCAAGCAGCCCTCCGCCACAGCGAATAACGGATCTTTACAACGCTTTACTTTGTTGATGGCAAACGGCGGTTTTTCTTCTTCAAATAACCGCGCCACCATTTCCTCAAAGCCAGCCGGGCATGACGTTCCACCAGCCATAAATACATCGATTGGCTTATCGATGCGTGCGCTCGTCTCATGGTCAACAAAACCTTGCACGATACCGCGAATAACATTCTGAATCAAAATGCGATAATGCAAGATGATATCGAGTTCAAGACGAGATGTGTAAGTCTGAGTGAGATCGATCTTTTCTTTCATCCGGCAGATTGTTGTTGGAGTCTCAGACGATTTCTTACGCGGTGATTCGGGATCATATCCATGGCGTTTTGCGACCTCTGAATCAATCCAGTCGCCAGCACCAACCCAGCTAAACGAATAAATCTCGTTACCCCAAAGAACATAACTGACAGTCACGGTACCGGCACCCCAAGAAATACCGATACCTGTCGCGTCAGGCGTCTCTTTGAGAACAAGAGCATGCGATTCTTTGATAGAAGTCGACTTGATCGATGATTTCGTTTCATATCCAGAAAGGATCAAGTTGATCACTTGCTGATGGTAATCGATATTTATTGCACGGTTGAGTGCCTTTGCAGTAGTGCAATAACACAGCTTAATCTCTGGTTCGAATTCACCAGCGTCATGCTCACACATCGACAGTAGACCTTGCACGATACTGGAAAGAACCATCAAAGCAGCTTCATCCGGTGCAACTCCGCCTTCGGCCATCGAGCGCAATAATGTGTCGTTATGGGCATATGCTAACTCTTCTGCATCCTTACCCAAAATATAGATGCCATCTTTACCATCAAGACGAACCCACTTCGCTGGTCGCCTAGTACCATCGGACCGTAATTTGTTCGGATCATCAAGCATATTCTCAACAAACTTGCTTGGACGTGGGATCAAGTAATAACCATTGATCTCCCTGAGGAATACCAGTTTCTTATTGTGGCGAAACGAAACAACAATATTCTTCGTTCCGATATCGATACCAATTGCATTCATCGTGATTCTCCTGATTTCACAGTCGTCACCCAATCCAAATACTAAAATCGATTCTTCTAATCCCTCGTCATCACTACTTATCACGTTTTGTGACTCTTGTACCAAATCCACCTTTGGGGATTGGAGGTCGTCCAATTGATGGTGCGAGGGTCTCGGGGGCAAGATCTGGCGCACGGAGAATTGGAGAGGAAATGGATTGCTCGGGGGCATTAACAATTCTTGTTGTTGAGCCTTGCTCTCTGGAATCCGTTCCGGCGGCATCTTCCTGAAACGATCTTTCCAGTTTGCAATTAACAAGTGTATTCCTAACAAATTCTCGGAAAACAATCAGTACCAGTACTAGTGCGACTGATGCTACGATTAAAGCTATAACCGCAATCAAGAGCGCCACTACATCCATATTAACTACTCTTAGGGACTGTTGGCTGGCTGCTCATCATATATTCATATCTCAATAGAGAAATATTCCACTTTTTCAAGGCTGGAAGCAACACGTCATATCCCCTATTGATACGAGCTATGTAGTTCTCAGTATCTTTGTTGTCGGGCCAATACTTTCCCTTATTGTATTGCGGAACGAGTGTGGTATGGCTGCGACCATCTGGCGCAAGCCGTGCGTCACAACCGAACAGAGTAATCGACTTCGCACCGAGAAATGCAGCAATATGTATAGCAGTATGAACTGTTGAAGCATGATGAAAGAATGGTTGATCCTTATTATTTAAACAAGAATCACTGTCCTGTGGACCAAGCTCATAAGTAATGCAATCTGAAAATTTCTCTGGCGGTTCAACCGACGTTCTACCAGCACCGATCTTTAATTTTTTTGGAATAAGCAATTGGTTTGGTAGATAACGCTTGGCGTCCATGACGGATTCTGCCGGTTTCAAATCGTGGAATACAACATAGTCACAGTCGAATATTAAAGCGTTCCAATTGACACCTATTACAACATCGAAATCATCAAGAATGCCCTTTGTGACGAGATCGAGAGACGGACCAGCACCGAGAACAGCAATACGAGAATTAGCGTGGCGATTCTTAAGCATCTCAATTCTAGAGAGATCTGGTAAGAAATTGTCAAGGAACCATTGGAATGGTCTCTTTTGAATGCGATCTCGTATAGCCATGCGTTCCGACAAATCACCAAATTTGATATCTCCGAACTTTTTACGTATAGCTTGGTAGAAGAATTTTTTATAATCACCAAACCATACTTCTGCTATTCGTGCTTTATTCTGTTCTAACGTCGTAGTGTCGAGATCATAATTGAATTTGTTCTTGAACCAATGGGCTACTACTGAATCGCGAATAATCTCAACTGATCCGCCAGCTAACCAAGTTCGTAGTGAAAACTCGATATTCTCACATCCCCATTTGTACATGCCGGTGTCGAATCCACCAATCTCTTCCCACCATTGTTTAGTGAATGCGAAGCAGTGCCCGGCTAAACATGGTGTATTATTAGTACCATCATCATGAATCCAATTAAAGTCGAGGTTCCAACGCCAACCCGTCTTAGCGTAAGCGGCAGTAGTTTCCATCCAAGTTGGAGCATCGAGACCTCTGGTTAGAGGGACACCAACACAATCATACTGTTCTGTTAATCGCGTAACGATCGGTAATAACCAATTTGGTGCAACCTTGACATGCGCGTCTATGGATACTATTATTGGCGACTTCGCAGCGGCAGCAGCGATATTGCGTGATCGCTGCAAACCCTCTCGTAATTGATTTCGCATAATCTTCACATTCGGCCTATCTATCACAACAGGCACTTTGCTACAATCATCGACGACAATGAATTCATCAATCAACCCAGGCATTGTATTTGCTATAATCGTATCGATCGTCTTTTCGGTATATTCTTCATTCAACACCGACATTATGATTGTTACTGTTGGCATGCTACCTCTTAAAACGTATTGAGTGTTGTTTCACCGACAATTTGAAATTGAACACCGCGCTTTCTTATTTCGCTAATTATGGCATTCATTACCGTCCGTTGACTGTCAGAAATGCTGCCAGGTCTTCGTGTCTGATAAAAATAATGCCTACCGATGCTGGTGAACCCACAACCATATAATACGATCCTGGACGCACCCATAAGATATGCAAGTTGCACCGCGCAACAACTTATAGTACCTCCGAACATGAGATAATTCATATCTTCTTTAAGCCGTTCGGGTTTATACCATTTATACATGAATGTGCGATGGGGTTCTACTGGTGATGGAAGCTTCACTGTGTTCTGCTTAGCAGTAGCTACGGCAACGCGTTTAATATCAGGAAACAGTTCTAATGGGTACAAGATTTTATCGGGTGCAGCAGTTAGTTTCGCTATAATTCTGACTGCAGAGCAATCGATGCTGAACCAATCGAAATGTGGTGACCTGGCATCGCCACACATAAAATATTTAAACCTCTTACCAAGTTTAGCAGCGCCATTTACTCCTATTGATGTGGACTCTTGTCCAAGAAATCGAGTCGCTGTCGGACCAGATCCGACGATAGCTATCGTCTCGCCTTTATGAATGCCGTGTAGCGATTTGATCATTATTTCGCCTTAAAGAGCGATTCTTCGATATCCCATTCACCAAGACTACAAAACGATTCAGGCCATAATGCTTTCCCATCTCTTTCACTGGGACCTTCGTCTAAAAAACAACCACAAACAGCACAGCGATTAGTCGTACGTTGTAAGCATAACATACATTTATTAAGTCTAGCTTCAATCGTCTCGATCCTTGCTGTCCTAGTGCCAGTTAGCTTATGCTTCACTAATGCCTTAGTATAATTCCATGCCATCTTAGGTAGAATCGGCAGTTTCTTCTTATCTATAGGATCTTTACTAAGTAAAGTATAACCGTAATCTTCATTCTGATGTTCGATAACCGACCATTCTGAGTTTTCACGCATCCACTTACGCATCGCTATAAATAAGCCAGGACCAGAAGGCTCTCCCACTTCTCCATACGCGCCAGTCGAACGCAATAAAATCCAACGACGTACCCGCCTACCGAATTTGGATAATTCAGCATATAATCTATCGGCTTGATGGATAGAATGAATTACTAACATATCAGTTTCATCGATATCACTAAGCATCATCCAGTCGATGGCGTAATTTGTGTAGCTCGTATCTTCGGCTATCTCTGATAATTGTTGATGAACTGGTGACGGGTCTGATGTATAGACCCGCAAAACCTTTGGGTGGCCAGCCAATAAGGTGATGTCGAATTCTTTCTGCTTAACAAATGCAGTCACGTGGTTACACTTCGAGGCTAAATCGCGAAATCTAGGCATGTACTTGCCCATATTGTGTGGATGCGATTCAGTCCAAGCAAATGCTTCCTCAATTGTATTACCAATACGTTGGCATCCGGCACATGGTGAGAAAATGTGGCCAACGGGATCTTCAAGAAGATAATTCCAAGATTTTTCATCTATTGGCTTATTAACACCAACAAAATGGTTTTTTATCCCATCCAACGACAATTGTAATTCTTGGTGTCCAATTACATAGTTTCTAATTCTGTCCCAATAGCTAAGTGGATATGATGCACCGCTGGGGCGTAGGAATCTATGTATCCATTTAAGAAACGGTAAGTTCAAACATTTTCTATTAGCTTGTCGATATTTAATGTGAATATAACCTTCTTCGCCACCAAATCCTCGAAACGTCGGATTAAACCCAAGCCAAGCACTTTTACGGCATGTGAAAAGACCCATACCATTCGCCGGTATCTCAAAAGGCTGGTCGTAACTATTAGATCCGATCTGCTTGCAGCCGATATTTTGAAATTCAGCTTCATGTCCAAAATATGAAATCTTTGGATATTGCAATCCGCAATCAGGGCATTCTAAGTAAGCTTTATCGAAGTCCATCAGATCGTGTGCTACGGTGTCTTCGGCTGCGATTGGTATTGAAAAATGTTTACCGCACCTGCAAGCCCACGCGCGACTCCATATACCCCACATAGAGCCACGCCACATCAAATCAAAATGTGTCGAAATATCGTATAGATTATTGTAGACTAAAGGGCCAGTAAGTAAGTCATTATTATCTGGATTGTGTTCATACCATTCAACCAAACGCTTAATTGCACCCGGAGCCAACATCACATGACAATCCATACAAAGAATAAACTCAGTCTGCGCTTCATCAAACACGCGACCTTTCGCATTCGCGGCACCAACAATATCTTCATAAGCAATATAACGAGCTGGTGTCTCTGCTAAAAAAGATGCGACGGCTTTGCCATCTGGTGTATTTGGGGAATTATCGATTACGACGAGATCAACTTCACTTAGATCATGGTACAACTGTAATGCTTGGATAGAGAAATAGACTCCATCAAAATCATTATAGTGAGCCATCCCAATCGTTAGCTTCTTGGCCATAGTATTATCTACTATGTAGAAACTATGGTGCTGGTGTTGTTGGTGTTGGAGTTGTAGGCGGAGGCGGAGTATTACACGACACAGCTATCGTCGTACCACCACCATATCCGGATTGATCACCATTTGCACCACATCGTTGAATGGTTTCTGTGTAGTCGGCACCCGGTAATACCTCATTGCCATTGATGTATATTGTTGCTGGTCCGACATTCGTCACCTTCACCTCTGCTGATGTCGGATCACCTGGGCATTCAGTAGTGAAATTATTATACCAAAATCTAAATGTATTATTAGCACCAAATCCACCAGTTATTGTTTCTGGTGGAGATGGAGAGCCTGCACAAGCAGGATAAGCATCTTGATCTAATGTCAGTCCACCGGTCGGCCCCTTATTACCATAATAACAAGTCGCCGCATCACCCGATTTACCGTACAAGTCTAAATCGCTAATACTGCTCCAAGCTAGTGTGGCTGCTATGAGATAGTTACATGTAGGTGGTGTCTGTGTTGTCGTCGGTTGTGGCGTAGTCGGTTGTGGCGTAGTTGGTGGTGTCTGTGTCGTCGGTTGTGGTGTAGTTGGAGGTGTCTGTGTAGTAGTTTGAGTAGGTTTACATCTTGTGTATGCTTTATAGCCGCCGCCATACTCCTGCCTTGGTGTAGAGGCGTCGGGTGGAGAACAAGAACAGTCTGTCGCACATGGGTTAGTCACTTTCAACCATTCTCCTCCACCGGGCGACATAAACCACTCACACTGACCTAGACAAATGAATGGTGTCGGCCCATGCGTTGTAGGTGGCACTGGTGTAGTTGTATGTGGAGGTAATGGCGGTGTCGGCGGGGGTGGTGGTGTCGTCGGTGGCCAGAATGTGGTTGAAGGTGGCGGCGTTGTCGTCGGGAACGGCGGTAACGTTGAAGTCGTAGTCGGCTGCGGCCCGATTGTAGGTTCTGGTGTAGTTGTCGGTGTAGGCGTCGTAGTTGGCCGTGTAGAAGATCCAATTGCACAAGCCAATATTGAATATCCAAGGCAGCATATGATACCTTCGAGATTAACGTCAATTCCGAATTCAAGCGATACGTTACTCGGTCCAGAATATGTGAATGTAAGTGGTGATCCTATTGTTGAAAACTTCTTGCCACCAGTTATTGCCAGATTGTTAACACAAGCCGCAGACCATGATACTGGACATGCAGCAGATTCTGGATAACTTGGGCATGACTCGCTGCTGATATATCTAGCCTCATCGCATATCGTATTAAATTGCGAGCTAAATGTCATAGTTGCTGTGATCGAACCGCTATCAGTCCATGGGATGCGAACATTGACATCATAGTGTTGTAGTGTTCCATCAATAACGCAGTCAAAGCTTTGGCAGGTCGGATCCGCTGCTGAGTCTGTATTGTAAGTATAAGGTAGATTAATGTCCAAACTGGTATCTAAATAACTCGGACAATCACACGGACAGCATATTTCAATAACTTCTGGTTTGAGAGGTTCGACAACCAGAACTGGGCATCCGCCAGCAACATCATTAACATTCGAACAGAAGAAAAAATCTTCTTGGCAGCAACGTTGTCCTGGAAATTGCGGCTCAATGATCGCCCATGGATATCGAGAATCTTGATTTACATCTGAATTTGCTCGCCTCCATGCAACTATAGATGCTGGTGTAAAGTCCTTCCATTTGAATTGATTCGTTTGATGTTGTGTCCAGCATGCTTCAATTGGTGTCCATTCTACAAATTGTAATCTCGGTGTATCGATCTGCTTCTCTGCGAATTTAAACCGCGTTATTGTCTTACAGTCGTCAATTGTCGACTTAACCGCAGCCAACGATAGATCGCTAACAGTATTAAGTGATATTGTGCTTGTTGTCGCACAAGCATGCAGAATAGCAAGCTTTGATACGCAATTATTCGGAAATAGCCCGTCCGCGAAGAAATATATGTCCGATTTTAAGCTATTTGTTCGCAACGAAATAACTGCTGTCGTTGCTTCTACAGTAGCATCAACTAATTTATTCTCTACTACATCAATAAATCCATCACCATCCTTACCACGTTGTCCTTTGTGTCCGATTTCATTGGCTTTATAATACCAAGCGTGGCCGGACCATGCTTTCGATATAAGTCTGCCGGATATAACAGATGTAACGTTGTCGTAATGGAGGAAAGAATCAGCCGCAAGTTCAAATTCAGAATAAATTACAACAAAAGGATCACCATTTACTGGTTGCCAAATAGTCAACGAGCTTTTATTAGAACTATCTTTGAATATCCTAAGTGAAATCGGTGTCTCAATTGTCGACGCGGCAATAGCATTAATCAAAAGTGCAGAACCGTCTAATGTAGCGGGATGTTTTATTTCTGATTTGCCAGGAGTGCCAGCGGGTCCAGTATCGCCTCGCTCTCCTGTTAACCCATCTGCACCTGGGCATTTCAATTGCGATAAAAGTGCTAGCAGTCTAGGTCGATTAACTTCTGCTCGTAAATCATGGCTTGATTCTGGTGAAAATGTGATTGTGTGATTTGAGGATTGAAATAAATAATAATAACCAGCTAAATGTGGGTAAATCTTAAGAAAATTAAAATTAAGACCGTCTTGCATGGCTTCAGATATAGCATTAATTCGCGTGAAGATTGGTGGTGATATTAAGCCATCGTTGGCCTCTGTTACTACAGGTGCCGAAATAAATGTGCCAATGCAAGACCATGTGTTCAGCTTGCTATTATATTGCCATCGATCACCGCTGCCATCTATAACGATGGTGCCATCCGCCAGATTCGTTCCGTTACTTAATGCATGGCAGTTCAACTCTAATTCCTTTAAGACGACAATGAAGGTGTAAGTGATGGTGATTCACTTACAGATGGTGATGGTGAAGGCGACAACGATGGCGATTCACTTACAGATGGTGATGGTGAAGGCGACAGCGATGGTGATTCACTTACAGATGGCGACAACGATAGCGACAATGAAGGTGATTCGCTTGCAGATGGCGACAATGATGGTGATAACGACAAGCTTGCAGATGGCGAAAATGATGGCGACAATGACAAGCTTGCAGATGGCGACAAGCTGACTGATGGCGAAAGCGAAGCTGATGGTGATATCGATGGTGACGGCGAAGGAGATTGGCTAAGCGTTATCTCAGCCGAACAAGTGTTACCAACAGTAGTTGTTGCTGGATCAAGAACAGTCGAGGACACAGTGATTTTATAACCCAAACAACAATTTAATCGAAGTGTGTTGATTTCAGCACTAATAGCTATTGTACCAGACGTTCCTTTAAAATAGTATGTTATAAATCCTATGTTGGATAATGATTGGCGACTATCACAAGCTTGGCGTTCTAATGTAGTCGATGCAATTGATTTATCTGTAACTGCCCAACCTATCGGGCAATTAGATTGGCTGACCGCAACACGTGGATCGAAAGTAAATCCTGGTATTGTGCTATTCTGTGATTGATATATTGTTCTAGCATCGTCACAGATATCGTCGTACTCTAGCTTCCAAGTAACAGCTATTAATACTGGTGTTACTGTTGATACATTTATAATTGCATTATATTCATGGAGACCGCCATTTAAACTACAAACAGCAGCTTGTGAAGATATATCGCCTATCGCTATTGCTTTTACGTCTTCAAATTCATAGCCACCCTCTAATAAAAATGAGATAGGGCAATCACAATCGCATCCAAACGTAGACGCTGGTGGTGTTTGGATGCTATCTACAAGAGTGACAGGGCAAGCGCCAGTGACATCATTGACATTAGAACAGAAAAAGAAATCCTCTTGACAACATAATTGTCCTGGATCAGATTCTTCAACTATTGACCATGGATATCCAGGATCTTCTGCCATACTTTTATTGGCTTTCTGCCACGGCAACATTCCTGAATCAACTTTGGTATAGTCGGGCCACATTAATCTGGATGCAGCAAGATGTCGTTGCCTTAAACATGTGCTTGTGGGCGTCCATTCACTTAAGACAAGATTCGGTATCTCAATTACAACCGGCTTAAATATATATCGAGTTATCGACTTACAATTATCCGTTGATATCTGTAATGCTGCGTAAGAATCAGTCAGTGATATTGTAGTAGTCGCACATATATGACTAACGGCCAATTTCGACACGCAATTCGTCTTAAATAAATTAGCTGATAAATAATTAATAACATCAATACCATCGCCACGACGTAATAAAATAATCGCAGCACTTGATCTCAAATTATCGTCGACAATATTATCTGACACAACACTTATAAAATTATGGCCGTCTTCGCCAACAGGCCCTTTCTTACCCATTTGCAAAGCTTTGTAGTGCCATGTAAACGTGCTCCACTGCTGACTTACTATCTGTCCGGATAGTTGCCCATCAACATATTCTAAAAATGTCGAATCTACGTCAATAACTATTGAAGATGATATCACCTCAAATTCAGATCCGACAATCTTGATCACTACAGATGGAGTCGAAGAATAGCTCGCAAAAAGTCTCAATGATATTGGAGTGCCGAGAGAATCATCAACCGCTACATCTATTGACATTCTCGAACCAGATATCGAAGCCGGATATTTCTTCTCCGGTTCTCCGGGAGAACCCGGTGCTCCGGTATCTCCTTGCTCTCCAACCAGGCCCTGCTCACCTGGGCATTTCAACTGAGATAGCAAAGCTAATAACCTCGGTCGGCTCACCTCCATCCTCAAATCATGCGCCGATTCTGGTTCAAGCGTGATCGTGTGATTTGAAGACTGGAATAAATAATAATATCCAGATAAATGGGGATAAATTTTCAGAAAGTCAAACTTCAAACCGTTTTGAATTTCCGAAGATATTGCACTAAGGCGAGTAAAGATAGGTGGAGAAACTAAACCATCTTGCGTATCCGTGACGACCGAAGAATCGCCTATCGTCCCAATATTTATCCAGGAATTGAGTTGCTTATCATATCTCCAAATAGTCCCGTAGACATCACAGACCTCCATACCATCTGTCGGTGCTTTCGGTAGGCGTGTGATGTTTGACATATTTGCTAATCATCCGATGATATCGCATCCAATAATTCGCTGGGGTCGTAATCAACTAGAGGGACTACTTTATCAGTACCTTCTTCATGTTCGACCTCTGCAGCGCAACGGACACACAAGACCGTATTTGGAATGGCCTTCAATCGCTCCTTTGGTATTTTTCGCCCGCACTGCTCGCAAAATACGATAATCTCAGTCTTAACCTTGCCGTCTTTGTTGTCCTTCATACTGCCTCCATGGTGCGAATACCCTACTTACAAAATCATTCAAACATAAATACATGGATACCTGCACCATCAAGTTTGAACAGAAATTATCGTCTGTTCTACTATTATGCGAGTCTATGTCAGGTAGGAATATAATTTCTGCTATAAACAGACAACGTAAATCTAAGCATCTAAACCCTGTCAACCATAATAGTACGATCGATATTGCCGCCAAAATACAAGCTAAACAAACAGCAGCAACCAGACAACTCAAACACACCTTGCATGGTGTCAAATATCCAAGCCTCGACGACAGAATGCGGGCTTCTGGCTATGCATACTATAAAGCGGGAGAGGTATTATTTTCAGGAAACGAAGGTCCAGATGCAATAGTTAATCTGTGGATGGGATCAAAGCCACATAAGGAAGCAATATTACATCCGGATGTCAAAGAAATAGGCGCATCTGTAGAATATTCTTCCAACGGTGAGCTATATGTCTGTGCAGTATTATGCGTTCCTTTTAAAGAAAACCAAGATGTTGCAGTAGAAATCGCTAATAAAATTATTAGTATATTCAAAGAACATGGTGCTGTCGCAGCAAAAAGAATACTCAACGACATAGCACAATCAAAAGCTATGCAATGGGTGATTAAATCACCACCAATACAAAGAATTATTACTACTCTAAAGCAATAAACGGCAGTTCCTTGCAAACAAAACCAGCGGCACCTTTATGTCCGCCGCCGCCAAACGATTTGGCGATTATCGATACGTCTACCGTCTCAGAATACAAGCTGACGGTAAATTGGTGTCCATCGTAGATGAACGCTATGCAGACTGGATATTTTTTAGCCCTCTCACCAAAGCCTTGTGAACCGAATCGATAAGCGTTGAGGGCATAAGCTTTTTGTCCACCTATCGTAGTCTCGAACCCAAAAGACTTACATATCTCGCCACAATAGCTATCACGGTAGCTTATGCACGCCAGCCCCTCGCTTCTGATTTTATCCCAAAGCCCAGTTTCCTTCAACAACTCATGCCATATCCCGTTTTCTGGATCTTGTGCACATAACTTAAGACCCTCGTAAAACGCTAGGCATTCTTCTCTATGTATCATCCTCCAAGCATCATAATCGCCAAGAAGCGTCAGCCAATATGGCATGGGTTCTCGCGGGAAGAAGAATTTCCATGTCAATTCTGCACCACAAAGCCCCTTGTCGGTAAAATCACGAGCACCAGCGATATCACGACCGTAATCGTACTCCTTGGCTGTTTTGTGGTGATCGCACCAGATCACGCCCATTTTCGTCGCAGCCATGATATTTTTCATATCTTCCGGCTTAAACGAAAAATCGACAATAACTACAGTATCATTTGGATCAATAGACCCAAGCGGTGTTTCTGCCTTGTAATCCATTTCAACCGCTTTGAAGCATGAATGCTCCATTGGCGGCTGCAATACAGAGTCATACCAGCGTTTGACGATAGCAGCGGCGCAACGCCCATCGGCGTCATTGTGATGGAAGACTATCATGCTTTACCTTAGTAAGATGAAATTGAATCGCCCGCATCGATAAACTTAGCCATTTCTTCGGGCGTTGCATGCTTAGCACAGAACCGGCGATGATTGAATACGCCAGGCTCATTTTTAGTGCATCCAGTCATTGTTGCTTGTTCATTACAACCTTCGGATTCGCACTTTTCCTTTGGCCATTCCTGCGTAATCAGAGTGAACTCGATGCCTTGAATCAGATACAACCGCCAATGCTCGCGAGCCTCTTGCTCCGTCGTATGGCCTGGGCAATCAGACGCGCACAATCCGACAGGCCATATTCGATTATCATTTCGACAGGTGTAATGAAATAAGCCAACAGGTTTTCCATCTTTGGTTAGCTCCCGTGGTTGGTAATAATTCATATCAACACCTAAAAAGGAATATCGTCACCCTCGGTAGGTTTGGATCGGATCGCTTGGATTTCCGATTTGAACCTCTCACCATAATCGACAGCATCCTTAAACCACGACGGGATCATACTAGCAGCTTCTAACATGAATCTATGGAATACTTCGTCGAGAACATAAGTATGTGCCCAATCGGTTTCACTTCTGATACTTCTACCACTCGATTGGATAAGCTTCAATGCCGTTAGCCACGTATAATATCGCTGATCAATCTCCATCCTACGTTCAAGTTGTTTGTTGTCCTTGAAATTGGGCCATGGGACTTTACAAATCAACTGAATCCTACTCAAGTCACCACGTAGATCCAAACCCTCATGCAGTGCTGGCGCGATTATGATGGTGTTTGTGCTACTATCGTGCTTTCGCAGCATATCTTCTTTTGTTGCAAATCGTTTTTGATATAAAAATCTGTGGCGATGGCGCGACTTTTCCATCAAGTAGTCAGCGATTGCGAAGTTATGAGTATGGACGATGCCACGGTCATCCTCATATCTATCCAGAATTTGGTCCACCTTCACAACAAGCTTAGGTGCCCATTCTTTCATCTTAGCTGGACCACCAACAATCTTAGCTGCACTATCGACGATTATTGGGCGGTTTTCGACCGGGAATCTATTCTTCATCCGATAGGCGGCAACTTGATTTCTCGGTATGCCTAAAGAATAGCAGAAGATATCAACATCCAATATCGTTGCACTCATCAAGAGCACGTTAGATCCGTTATTGAACATCAATTGATGCGACTTCGAATGAACGAAAATCGGTTTTAATGTAACAGAACGATAAGCATAGCGTTTTTGTCCTTGTCCCTGCTCTACTACTTTGAATTCAGCGATCCAATCCTCATCTTCTTCGATGCTGGTATAGAAGGCTTTAATCTTGCGAATCAGCCCCTCGTATTCATCAGCTGTTTCAGTATCCTCAGCCTCCTCGGCCATCTCAGCAATCGCTTGCACCTTCGCAAGGATGTCATTCTCCTTGAACGACATGTAATATTCCTGCGGAAGCTCATATTCTTCGAGCTTGTAGCCAAGTTTTTGAAGTCGCTTATCATCGATGGTTATAGAGATGAAATCTAATAGTTGTGGCTCCGCCTGGTGTGTTTCATCAACAATCAAAAGATCGCGTGTTGAAAATCTTTGTGCTACTGCTCTTTGATATAAGAAACTGCTATAATTCATTACAGCTAATCTGGCAGTCATCGCCTTTGCGATTTGCTTATAATATGGGCATAAGCTATGATCCATGGCGTTGAACGTCTTCTCAGCCGCAGATTCATTTTCGTCTGGTTGATATGGAAAACACATCTTGCAACGGCGAGCTTTATCCTTTTTACGGCAGTAGCCCTTATCACAAGTCGGCGGTGCATCCAATAACCTATCCAAATCCTTTTGGAACATAGCTTTTCTCTGCACAGCATTCTTGCCGAAGTTTTCGTAGAAGGTGCAGGTATAAGCTGATCGTCCTTTAAGATCGACGACTTCACCACTGCCGAAGTCGTTCATCAATTGCGATTGCAATATCTTCTGAACTGTTAAATAATAGCTAGAGTCGAAGAACTTAGCAACCGTCATACCGATTGCGGACTTCCCGCTACCTGTTGGACCTTCGAGAACGACATATTTTTTGCCAGACATGAATGCCTTAAGTATAAACTTAATGCATTCAAGTTGACCTTCTCTAAAAATGTCGAATGGGAAATATTCCGGTATCTTGCTTAGATCAAATTCCATATACTATGAAATACTATCCTGATTACATCTGCGATACGTTGTCAGATTCTACAGCTTTAGTCCATTTTATCCATAAATCTTTTATTGATTCTAAGTATTTCAATGGCAGCGCGACTTCACCGTTTCTCTCTAGCATCGCAAATGTTCCGAATTCAACTAACTCCTTGGTATCGATATCGTGAAAAGCATGAGCCCACTCACAAAATCGATACCAAGTTCTTTTGTCCGTATTTGGATCGACATTGTTGAGAGCACGCTGTAAGTTCTCATTAAACATAAATCACCTCTTAAAAAATTTGACATGACGAAGATAGCAATAGTTGCTGACGTTCATTTGGGGTACTCAGGTCGCAGCAATGACATTATATGGGCATTGCGAACCATTAGGAATTATTGCCAAACTAACAGCATCGACACAGTGGTAGTTCTAGGCGATCTATTCCATGACAGGCAGCACTTATCTATAGAAATACTGTGCGGGGCCTATGACTTTTTCAGAGAAGCGAAGTTCGATTACAACCAACAGTGGATTGCATTCCCAGGCAACCACGACATGTTCTTAAAGCATAGTTGGAACATTAACAGTATCAGACCACTTGGCGAACTATTAACGATCATTGATACTGTCAAAGTCCTTGAAATAGATGAACGGCGATATTGGATTCTACCGTTCGTCTACTCTGAATCTGCTTATATGCGGATTCTACAACGAATAGAGCAGCAGGCTAGTAAAGAAGATGTATTACTGACTCATGTCGGTGTCAACAATGCAATTCAGAACGTGTGTTTCTTATTACAGCGATGGTCGATGGTAACATTCATCCAAAGCAAATTCGACCGCGTATATGCCGGACATTTTCATTTATGCCAACAAGTCGGTGACAATCTTTGGTATCCTGGTAGTATACTTCCATTCAAATTCGACGAAGGCGACCACGACCATGGATTCTTTGTTTTCGATCAAGACAAGAATGACCATGAATTCATTAATATCCTAGAGCAAGGCCACATATTACAACCAAATGTTATACCACCGCCACAATACTGCACGTTCGCTGCAGAATTATTAGATCAAAAGACCGAAGCTCATGTTCGCGGCAATGTGATCAGAATAGCAACCACCAAGGATTATACGCCAAACGAATACCAAGAAATACGCAATCGTTTTGCGGAGATGGGTGCTAAGAAAGTCACATTCATTAATCTATCAGATGACGAAGCACCACAAGCGAAGCTCGTTGAACTCGAACCCATCAAAATTGAAGACCTATTCGCAAAATGGTTCGACCAGGATATACGTGGGGCTAAGGATCTCCGACGCAATTTAGCAATTAGATTAAATCGCGAAATCGTAGATGAAGGTAACGAACTGTACTCCAAGCGAGCAGATCCGGATGCTATATGAATCAATCAGGCACTCTAAAGTTTAAGACTCCCTATTTGGGCGTGATTGAAGTCCCACTATCGATCGTGCGCGAGTATAGGGTCAGTTCTTGCGATTTTAATAGTTTGAATAGTATGGAAAGGGATGAGCAGCGTGGCCGCATAGAGCTATGCGACGGAACTGTTTTATACTCTACTACTAATGAGATAGAAGTCAAACCGAAACGCCGCAAGAAGAATTGGCGGCACTGCTAACTCTTCTTTTTACTCGGCTTCTTAACTGCGACCTTCTCTTCCGCTACAACCGGTGTATACTTGCGGAAGCATAGCAAGTTGTTAATAAACCAACCCATATGTGGACCTTGCAAACAATATTCTATACACTTGGCGTGTAAGCTATCGTCATAAACCATACCAAACGCTTCGAACTTCTCGCGCCAATATTGCTTCGGTCGACAATTAATGTGTCCGATACCACCCTGACCAGGACGCGCTGCAGTCCAGATCAGAATACCGCCTGGCGTGATTGACTTATAAATATTCTCCACTAGCTTATTGGCGTATTGCGGATCAATGTGTTCTGCGACCTCTAAACATATCGCTAAACTCTTCTGATACTTGCCATCAAGTGTTAGGAGGTCTTCTGTTTTAATAACTGCATTATCACAAGCACGTGGGTCGATATCAACGCCCGTGCAATCAATACCGACGTCTACTAATGCTCGCGTGTAGATTCCAGGGCCGCACCCTAGATCAACAGCATCTTTCGGATCGATGGCTTCTTTGATCCATGTAGCTAATCGTTCTGCAAATGGTTTTTCTTCTTTGGCTATTTGTTCATAATCGATCTTCTCTTCAACCATCGGATAGAACTTCTTGTTGAATAACAAATCGGTTCTATCCGGCTTTGGCTCATACCAACCCTGCTTGCCATGGATATCAAGAATAGAGTCAAAAAATTCTTCGTACATCCCGGCAACTCGCTCCATTGAGAAGTTGTTGAGTGCCCATGCACGACAAACATGTGGGTCGATTCTATGGATGTTCTTTGCAGCCCATACGAACTGTTCAAACGTATGGCAGCGATAACCCGTAATGCCGTGCAAATTGTTCTCAGTGAACGCGCCCCAGTCGGTCGTGATGGTTGGTGTACCAGAGAACAAACATTCAACTTGGACGCCACCAAAAGGCTCGTTGTATTGACTGGCTAAGATCAAGCCTTTCGCACGTGACATGATCTTCTTGCGTGTTTCGATGTCGGCATATCCAACAAATTCAACGAGCGGATCTTTTGATAACTCGTAATCGCCCATCTGACCAGCGACGAGAAGTTTCGTTCCAATAGCCTTCGCAATCTGCTCGGCAATATGAATGCCTTTACCGATATAGACGCGGCCACAGAATAGAAGATAGTCATCCTTTTCAGCAGAGAATTCGAACTCATCGGGGTTGAAATAGTTCGGGATGACAGTATCATACCAGTTCTGCATGCACGATCCTACTGATTGCAGTCCGTAGTATGCGTGATATATGGCGTATGATTCGAAGATCTTATATTTCGCCCAATGACCACCAGCATAACCGATTCCTGGTTCAACACAAATCAGATCTGGGTGTGCGTCACAAATCGGGCGATGTCCAGAACCCCAGAATGGCAAGATGAAGTCGTTTTTCTGCTTGCGTTTACCGATCTCTCTTATTGCATTCACATTGAATGTCGTGTAAGCATGATCTCCGGTATCGAATTTGAAGAAGTGCTTTCTCCAATCATGATCGCCATAAGCCTTCTTCCAATCTGCATCACTTAATACTGGTACATGTTCTGAGCATTGTAGGTCTGAAGCCTCGTGGCCATAATGTATGACGGTATGACCACGATCAGTCATCATTTTAGCGAATTTGACGACTTTCTGTGTGTAAGCACAAGCTACAAATTCTTTCGATGAAACTGTATGTTGAAGCCCTAAGACGTGAAACCTCACTTTAAGTTCCTTACAATATCAGTGTTTCTCGATTGGTTCTGCTACCGGAGTTATTCTGTCGTCAGACTCCGCTTGTCCCTTAAATACACCCTTAGCCCAAGCATCTACACTGCGTTTAACGGGAACTGGTATTACATCATCTGAAGCAATCGCCTTTACTTCGTTTGTCTTCTCTTTTTCTGATTTATCGACTTGCCCTTTGATCTTGTCAATATTCTTCTGTTTCCATTTCTCTAATTCTTTATGGGTCTTCCAATCAATCAGGAGCGGTAACATCAATTCTTCCATTGCCCTGACTCGATTTGAAAGCTGTAAAGATTCTGCTTGAGCAGCCAACCTTGATTCGACTGACACACCCCATCCAACAACGGAGGTGATTAAAACCAAGAGCAAAGCAATGTTGATTGTGATTTTCATGATTGCTTCAGAGTGTTTAAGTAATTTTTGATATCACCATTCGGCATTTCTACTCTGTTAAATAAATCTGGTTGAGTAACGCTCAGGATTGTGTAAAACGCCTCTTCCGTACCCATATAACCATTTTCGACTGCCCAATTAACTTCGGTATAGAATAACGGCGTCATCTGTTGAATTTGTTCTTTAGTTCCTCCAAAGAGTGTCGCACGGCAGACATAATTAGGATTTCTAGTGCATCTACCAATCATCCCATTTATGTTGTAGCCGTGAATTTCGGCGTTCGTGTAGTATGCATAAGACGTGAGGAAAAATCGATTCTTTGGTATGCGTGTGAAATAAAACTGGTTAAGATCGCCGCCGATGTGATAACTGCTACAAATGCCAGAGTCAACCCAATAGAAATAACTACTGTTATTAGCTCGCGAAGCCTCATCAAGCATATGTTGCTTCGCTAATGTCAATGGGATATAATGCCGCGAACCTATCACACTATCCTTCATCCAAGCTGATTGATTGATCCACGCATAGGTTGATATGACTTTCTGCACACCTTCAAAGTAGCCAGCACGCTCAATATCTGACGTATCGAACTTGCGTAGCTCCAATTCACCAGTACCACGAAGTTGCCGCATTTGCTCAAAGTACTTCTCATCGCAGAATAACACCAGCCGATGTCTAGTACTCAAAAGCTTCTTAACACCTTCGAGATAATGAGTCTCAAAACTCCTATCACTACGATTGAGATCAACCATAGCAGATACGACGGTGATATCGTATGGGTGCCGGTAATCTTTATCTAAAAATCGATAATTGAGTTGTGGGAATATTCTGTCGTGTTTCAACTCATTCGGGTAATAATCATCTGGCGTCTTCGAATCGTCTGGTCGCTTACCAGCCATAGCACTACAGTTGTCGCCAAGGTGAGTACAATATTGGCCGTCCAAAAAGACAGCCTTGAAACCCATAGCAAGGAATTTTCTATCAATGTTCCATTCCGCATGCCACTTCTCGACACGACCAAGCAGGATAAGATCATCTCGGCGCTTGAGGTTCGGGCTGCCAACCCAACCGTACCAAGCCAAATGATAATCAGTGATCCGCCATGGCTTCTTCCAATAAAACGAAACTTGCGAATCATCGTCCGCTTTAAATCTAACAATTTCCTTGTCGTAGCTATCGATGCCCTGCCATTCGAATGTCCGCCACGAGATATCGACAACACCGACGTTGCGATACTTCTGCAAAATCTTCTTTGAATCGCTCAGATAGCCGGTTCTAGAGAATTCCCAGTCATCTTCAAGGTAGAAGATGTATTCTGTATCGCAATACGACACCATAAAATCCATAGCCCACCATTGGCTACGATTATGTGGGAAACAGATAATATCACAATAGCTGCCGTACTCTTCCACTAACTTCTCAAAGACACCATCTGCAGCGCTATCATCTACTATGACCATCTTGGTCGTATAGTCCTTTGTATCCACAAAAGACTTCATAGTCTTCCGCAGGACATCAAGTCTATTGCAGCTTAACACAAATGTTGTGATATCCGATTCCGGTTGATCGACTGAGTGGAGTTTGACTTTACTCATGCTTTTCCTTTATAATTCTTCATTTGGGATGATACTGAAGCCCTTCAAATAAGCGTATTGTCCCTTGGGAGCTTGCTCGAATACCGCTGCGATAGCTCCCCATCCCTTTTTGGGACCGTCGTCATAGCTTCCGCACAAGCCATTGAGTAATCCTAATAGACCTACATGACAACCGCCGTGCTGTACTGAAACCTGACATGTAGGATGGTCTGCGAGAGCTTTATTACACGGGATTTTATTTGCGATCAAAGCCCCAATACACGGCCTGTCAAGTTCGGCTAATTCATTTAAATAAGTAACAACACGGTTAGCCAGTTCAAGATCAACAGCCATAACTATTCTCCTAGACCAATATATTATATACATATTGGCTATGCCAAGAGAACGATCAAAAGAGTCTAAGGTGTGATAGATTCGCCAAGAAAAGCTTGGTAATGATCTTTAGCCATGTCGAAATAATGTAATGGAATCGCAGTGCCTTGCTCTAATTGTTCGGCCATCTGTCTCAGATAAGTGATGGTCGAATTCAAAGCCTGCTGTTTTGTCATCTGTCCAAAACCTGGAACCGCTATAAGCGGCGAATCATTGACGTCCTCAGAAATCATCTTAGAAAGTTCGCCAATGTCATCGTTTGATAAACTCATCATTCCCATGATACACCTATAATGTAGTCAATGTATCTTTTACAGAACTGTCATAGCCACCAGCATGAGCAGGAATGGTAGTGCTATGATACAGATCAAAACGATGGTAAGTACTGGACGGATTTGCCAAAACGATAGTTTTGTAGTCTCCGGTTCTTTCGCGACCGATTCTGTGATTTCTGGTGTCCGTATCCCGCTGATTAGGTCTATCCGTCTCGATAGAATATCTATGCGTTCTGTGGCGACGTCAGCCCTACGTGATAGTACTTCAAGTCTCACATATATCGCTATCAGACAGATCCAAATGCACGCTATGTGAATTGCTACTATTTCACCTAAACTCATTCTGGTATGTCCTTAATTTGGTAGAAGACTACTCTTGCCGCAACTATTTCTTTGAATATTTTAGCTAATTCAGCATCACGCTGTTGAGAAAGATGCTGATGATGGTCTTCTTTGGTGTGGAGCCAGTGTTCTGCTGCAGAGGATAATATTTTCTTGGCGTCGGCGACGGCAACTTCTCTATACTTTCTGGTCTCGCACAGCATATCCGGCGTAAGATTCGTCAAGAAACGACGGGCTGTAGTATCAAAACAGTATATATTTCCACCGTCGCTACAGCCATAAAGGCCGTAAGTTCCACTTGCTCCTACTTCCTGAAAGAACTTCATATCTTCTATTATAGCATAAAGAAAACTTTCTGTTAATTCTAGTACCTGATCGTGCTATTATTTCTTATGATCAAATCAATAAGGTTCAAGACTGATTGGCGATGTTTCAAAGAGGGTGATTTCTTTGAGTTTGTATCCGGCGTCAATTTGCTTGTAGGTGATCAGGGAACAGGTAAAAGCTCTATTCTATCACTATTCCGAACATCAATATATAACGAGCCAGATTTTAGGAAGTTAGTTGATCTTAAATGTGACGGTACGGTCGAATTGCGCTTATTCGACTTCGAGCGCGATAATCCAAGAACCAGAGGATATGTCAAGTTCGCGGCTGATGTGTATATGCGATATCAATCGCATGGTAGTTGTGTTCTTGCATTATTCGACGTTATGGATGAACAATCTTACACAAAGAAGTGTTTCGTGCTCGATGAACCAGATATGGCTCTTAGTATCCGGTCTATAAATAAAATCACCGCTAAGCTAAAGGCGACGAATCATCAAGTTATCGCTGCCGTCCATAACCCCTTTCTGATACGTGCTTTTCCACAAGTTCTGTCTGTCGAGCATAAGTGCTGGATGCCATCTGAAGAGTTCATCACCAGCCACAATGTTTGAGGTATATAGTCACAGACGATTCATTATACCTCAAACATTGTAATATAAGATGGGTAATCTCAATTTAAAAAACAGAGTGGATTTAATTTATTCCTTACCTCGTGGTGGAGTATTTGTTGAGGTCGGCGTCTTGCGTGGTGACTTCTCTTTAACAATATTGGCTGGTAATCGTCCAAACAAGCTATATCTTATTGATTCATGGCAAGAGCAACCTGGGACGGTGTGGCAACAAAAAGATTCATCAGCAAAAGCCGATCATGATAAAAATTATCAACTTACATTATCAAGATTCGCAGGTGATGAGCGTGTCCATGTCATCAAAGAATTCTCTACCATTGCCGCACAACGATTTGCGGATGAGACATTGGATGGGGTCTACATCGACGCCGATCACACAAAAGCCGCAGAAGATATTACAGCTTGGTGGCCGAAAGTAAAACGTGGTGGCTGGCTTTGTGGGCACGACTACGCCTATACTCAATGGTCTAACGTCAAACCAGATGTTGACAAATTCATCACAACTAATAGTCTGACGTTGTTTCTAACCCAAGAGTATCCAAAGGATTGGCAGTCTTGGGCTATCCAGAAGCCTTAACGCATCTGTGCGAATATAATCACACCATACTGGCTGTCTGAGATCGAATAGTAGACACGGCGTATTCCTCGCAAACGTATCGCGTTTTGGCATTTTATGCACGGACGAGCATTGCTAAGAGCATTGTTCCGTAGTATCCTAACAACATACATCTCAGAGCCGTGGTTAAGTTTTCTTACTAATCTTGCCTCGGCATGAGAACGCGCTCTGTTATTTGGTTTCCTACACGGTATATTGTTAGCAGTTACTATAGTGCCATCGCTTCTTACTCCCACTGCACCAAGCCGACATTTGCGCTTAATGTCGGGGATATCGCCCTTCGCGGCTATTGTTTTTGCGAGACGGAAATATCGTTCAACTTTTGACATATCTAAAAAAGTGCCCCAGTGGACATATCCGGTCCACCGGGGCGGTGTGAAATTGTATTCCTACAATTTGCGCGTCGAATTCACAGACCAACTATCTCCGTTTAATCCACAGCCTAAGTCTTATACCCACGTGTACTACGATTGTACGACGACCGCTTAATTGTCTGCCCAAGAGCGGTCGACCTGAATTGCACAGGCATCCATGGGGTTAATTTGGTTGTAGAACTCGATTTGGTCCTCGACGCAATGCTAAGTCTGTAGTGATAGTCTGAAACTGATGGACGATTTTGCCTCTGCCATGGCCTGGGCCTTTGGGCTACCCCCGCGTGTTTCCTTCATTTTTGCAAGTGCGCCTGTAATCACCTAATGGTCAAATACACCCGAATTCACAAGTGCGGGGGCCAGGATTCGAACCTGGACTGTTAACCGTCTCTGAGTCTGAATAAAAGTCTGAGTCTACACTAACTATAAATCAAACACACTTTTGTGTGCTTAATCCCCAAAAATGTAGCCAAGAAAGTTCTTGGCTACCGAAACATTCTGCACGTCGATGCAATTCGCTTCACATCGTGCCGTCTTAACGGCATCTTGCATCTTGCGGATGCGGACGATCATCGCTCGCCGATCGGCCTCAGGAATCGCACCAGAGAATTTCGTGGTTATCCAACGTCCCACTGGAACATCCTCCATCCACGTCTCGACTTGTGCGGGATGCTTATCGGTGGCATCGTACTTGACGTTGTTCCGGGGAATCTTCTTCGTCCGAACCGTCTCGGATGGCTCCGTAGCATAACAGACCTCTTGGTTGTCGATATGCCAAGCCTCGGACGGGTCGAGAGTCGGAAGCTTGCTGACGAACGTGGAGAGGTCCTCAAGCCGATGTTCGAGGAACAACAGATGCGTAGCCGGGACGTGTGCGACGACGACGGTGCCATCGATAATGATATCAGCAAAGGCTTGTGTATTCGCAACATCTTGGATAGCGACGAGATCGATCATCGGACCAAGTACGTCCTTCACCTGGGTGATGGCCTCGGGAATGCGAAGTTGGACACGTTTGACTTCGGATGGTAACTTGTCGGTGTCCTCATCGTTGATTGGTCGGTAGCTCCGGGCAATTCCGCCGAGTAGATCGGTCTTTTGAAGAAGATGATACAACTTCGTCAGGCCCGATTCCGCCTGTGCTTTCTTCGACTTCACCAATGCAACGATTTGATGCAATTTGGCCATTGTATACTCCTGTTTCTGACAATCTGATACTGAACTTGAAAAATCTCTTATAGCACGAAAGCTATGATTGATTAACTTCGGCGATAAGACGACGAAGGAGCGTCCGCGTTCGGACCACCGGGACCATTAGCTTGTATGTGGTCCTTTGTTGTGTGATCTATTTCTGGTTCTGCGATACCTTGGCCGACGACTTCAAGCTGGATAGTATCGATCCAACACCCGTCAACAAGCTTCCCATCTTTATCGACCGGTGGTTTCACAAGCCATTGTATGCAACCGTTAATATATTCCGTCTTACCGGTAATAATACCACGAAGTCCGGTAACGCGGTCCTTGACCTCTACACCCATTCTAACAGATTCTGTAGTCATAATTTCCCTTCGTAGTTGCTCTGATATTGCTAACGAGCGGTTGTAGTAAAAAGACGTTGGTGGTAATCGAAGTTTCATAGTAAATCCCTCACCACCCAATTTGGGTGGTGAGGGCGAACGAGTAATTATTTACTCAAATTGTTGGCACCAGAATGGAGACCCACTGGGTGAGGCATATCCAGTAAACCCGGCCTTGGTATAATTGGGGTTGAGAATATTCGCCCGATGTCCAGGGCTGCTCATCCAAGCTGCCACAACGTCATCAACATCAGCTTGACCCATCGCAATATTCTCACAACGGTTTGCGCAGTGGATCATCGAATGATTGTTAGCCATCCAACCGCAATGCTGTCTTGCATTATGAAGGACCGCGATGTCGAGAATTAAAGCCCGAAGGCCATATTTCTCCCTAATGGCGTTAATAGTATTGAGCAGTTTGCGTTCGTGCTCATATACCGGTGATTTGTCGATTGGTGCATTCGACGAAGCAGCAGTACTACCGCTACCCGAGCCACCGCGATGAAAAAGACGACCACCACGAGCGAATGCTGTATTGGTGGACAATACCACGATTACACAGATACACAGGATCCATTTCATAGTCAACTCCTTTTTGATGGTAACAGAAAACGACTGGCTTAAATGCCGGTGACTCGTTGATATTTCGGTTCTACTGATAGTCCAGTAGAACCGAATCCCTTACTACCACGCTCGGTCTCATCGAGGGTGTCTACTTCAATGATGGATGTTTCCGGTACTGGCAACACCAAACCCTGAATTATCTTGTCGCCTGGTTGAATAAAATGAGTATCCTCACTCAGGTTGGCAAGACAGACTAACCATTCTCCACGATAAGTGCAGTCTATCACACCAGCAAGCCGGTGAATATTCTTCTTCGCACCCATTCCAGATCTGTCGAATAAAACGACGCAATACCCTTCTTCGATTGCTGCTGCTAATCCAGTATGAAAAATATGACATTCACCCGGCACAAGCTGAACACAGTCGACTGTCGTTATATCGATACCAGCCTCTTTGGCTCCAGCCTTAGCAGGAATCTTGGCATCCGGTCGTAATTTTTGGAATTTTATCTGCATATGGGTCAAATACATCTGAGGTGATAGCCCAAATTTGAGCAGAGCGTGGAATTGCAGTCAAGGTATTATAAAATTATGGCTACAAAATCTTGCGAAGATTGCGGAGAAATAATTCCGGCTGAACGTCTTGAAGTTCTACCCAACACTAAATACTGCGTTAAATGTGCATCAAATCATCCATTACCAACGCCTGACCCGGAAATACTTTGTGCTAAAGCTAGTCCATCTGGACAAAACGGCTGGTCTGCGAAAAGCTAATAAACGTGATTTGATGAGTAGATAGCCGTATTTGAGATATCGAGACACCGACATTTATGATCGCAGCCCGTTTAAGGTTAGATCGCCCCGTCACAATTCTCACACTCTCAATCACATCACATAAAAGAACCATAAAAGAACCATAAAAGAACCATAAAAGAACCATAAAAGAACCATAAAAGAACCACAAAAGAACCACAAAAGAACCACAAAAGAACCACAAAAGAACCACAAAAGACACTCACTCACCTCGACGCAAAGAATAAAAGAATAAAAGAATAAAAGAATAAAAGAACCAAAAAAGAACCAAAAAAGAATTCTCTCATTGTCCTCTTGGGTCGCAGCCGTGTTAGACGTCTTCCTCTACGATCAGCCGGTTAGACCACTCTGACCTCATTCTTCAATTGACACATCTGTCGCAGTCACTCCCCGGTGCATTCAGTGCCGGGGAGTGCCGGGGAGTGATAGACTTTCTTAGAGTATTCAGTGTCCGAGTGCGTGTTTTTGTCAAGAATAATCTGTAATAGAACCTAATTATCGTGGTTCTCGTGAAGGTAGCGCCGAGTGTTGAGTTGCGAGGCGTCAAAAGTATAAATCGCAATGCGTTCAACCAGAGTGGCGACGGGAAAAGCGAGGCCGGTGCAAATCCGGAACAGGACTCGCTACAGGAGCGTAAGAAGCTACTTAAAAATTCAGGCAACATCGAACCCTATGACCTGGACCGTGCGGGGATATGAAAGCTTCCATGAACTCCAACTTTCACGTTACTGAGTATTGACAAAAAAGCGTATGATTTTCTATTATCCCTGCCGGGAAAAGGGTCCTGGTCTATTTGGTATTTAATTTATCACAAAGAAAATAAAACAAGAATATGAGAAGGAACATAAACATAGATTGATGAATTCACACTCAATCTATTAAATAGTAATTATAGGAAGAAGAAACGATTTACTAAATGAAGATCGCAAAAGTTGTAGATCAATACGGCTGGGCATACTATTTCCTAGATAAAGAGCAACAGCGGTATTCAAAACACGATATTTCTATCTTCAGACATAATGAAGTTATTTTAGATAAGCTTGACGCTATCTATATTCACGGACCTGATATCTCACCTGAGGCTCTTGAACTCTGCCATAAAGCCAAATGCAAAGGTGTGAAGGTTATCGGTGGTCACGCTGGTCCTATTACGAATCTGCAGCCATATCCATATCTTGATCTTGCTGTTGGTATCTCACCGCAGACATTTAAATTTTGTAAAGAACATTATAAATGTCCTTCTATTTTCTTGCCTGAGGGAATAGACACTGAGTTTTTTGTCCCTTTGAAACGAGATTCTGTTTCAACTTGGGCAAGAAGTAAATGGCGACCAGTTGGCGAAAAACTTCCAATTCCGTCATTAATAAGGTATGGCAATAGGTATAGAAATAACTTGATTGTTGGTTGGGCTGGAAGGCATGATGAAGTTAAGAGACTGCATTTGCTTAGTCAACTTGATTTCAAGGTTGAAGTACAGTCACAACACGGGAAGCAGTTCTTTGTTGAAAGATCCCTCGAACATATGCTGAGGTTTTATAACGCTATCGATGTACTCGTCATGACAAGTTTGAGTGAATGTATGCCTCGCGTTGTGTTAGAAGCTTGTGCTTGTGGAATTCCAGTTGTCTGTACTGACGTTGGTTCTATTCGAATGATATTAGATTCCAACTGGATAGTGCCCGTTAATCCGGAAAAAACAGTTGTAGAAGAAATGAATAAACGCCTACATCTCTTAGAAAATAGGGATCTGCGGCAACGAGTAGGATGCGATAACAGACAAAGAATTGAGAAATCATTAAGTTGGAAGGTTTTATCACCATATTGGGATGCTGCATTTATAGCTGCTGTCGAGAGAAACGTTGATGGTATCAACACAATTAACCATCATTTCGGAATAATATGAAAGACTTATCGAGACAAATCACTGCATTCGTCATTAGCTCTGGGGTAAATCCTAATCTCCAATTATGTCTAGACGCGTTAAAAGCACAGACTATCAAAGTAACAATTGATATTATTAAAGATTATAGCCCTATGTCTGTTGCTTTCCAGCAGATGCTAACAAGGTGTGAAACGCCTTATTATGTAGAAGTAGATGAAGATATGGTGTTGAATCCGGACGCCATCGAGAAAATGTATGACGCGATCACTAATACAGACCCCAAATGCTCGATGGTTGCCTTTCGCTTATTGGATGTACACATTGATTTCGTGATTTATGGTATTAAGATATATAAGTTTGATATCTTTAAGAATTACCCGTACGATCTTAGCCATATGTCGTGTGAAGTAGAACAGCTCGATAGAATGAAAGCTGACGGCTACACTTACATATTGAGAGAGGATGTTGTAGGTAGACACTCACCACTATGGAATAACGAGCTTATCTTTGAGAGATATCTGAATTTGATGGAGAAGTTCAAGGAGTTTGGCTACGTATGGCTTGAAAATCTACCGAAGAAACTTTTTGAAATCTTCAAGAGAGAACCGACCGAGATCAATCTATTCGCACTTCTCGGAGCATATACCAGTGTTGTTAGTGGCAAGAGATTGCAGCTTGGTGAAAAGAATTTTACCGCAAAGCGTCCTGAATACCATCGAATGCAGAGCTTTCTAGAACAGCCAACATCAGCTACTCTTTATGTCACTAATAAATGCAACTTAAAATGCAACTTTTGTTGGCGACAACATAAAGATCTGGAAGATTTTCCAGATATGACCACCGGTGTTATCGACGATTTATTATTTAGATTTCCATCTATTCAATCGCTATGTATTTGTGGCTTCGGCGAGCCCTTTATGTGTGGGAATCTCTTACCAATAATGCAGTATATTAAGCAGCCTGTCGAGCAGTGGCATTCTTTCGGTAAGAATCTTTATACCGGTTTGATTACTAACGGCACGATAGTAGCTGAACGTCTCCCTTGGTTGCACGATGCGGGGTGCTTACCGGATTATCTATCAGTTAGTTTGAATGCATCAAATGCGGCTGAATACGAGCGAATCACTGGACACAATTTATTTGAACGGGTAATGGCTGGTGTTAGAACCAGCGTCAATCTTGGCATGCCGACTTATTTGTCGCGCGTTTGTAATAAGAATAATTTATCAAGTATTGCTGAATTTTTAGCGTTAGCAAAGTCCTTCGGCGTTAAAGGCGTCCATTTACATAATATTCTACCACATTTCGATGATAGTGAGAATACGAAGTTCTGGGATTTGGTCTTGACAAAAGACGATCAAGTCTTGATCGACGCTATTAAGGCCCTGCCCGATGCTGATATTGTTTTACGATACCCAGTACTCATAGCCAAAGATGAAATTAGAAGAAATTGTTTGTTCCCATGGAAAACAATTGGAATAAATGGGAACAGATCAATAACTATTTGTAATAGCGTGGCACCGCCGAGAAAAGAAAATGGCACGATTACAGATAGTATAATCTGGCAGAGCCAATATTGTCAAGAATTCAGGGAGATGAAAGCTGGTGAACAATGCGAAGCCTGTAAAAAGTGTTTTCGCAACTGGCAGTATGATTAAATATGGCGAAGAATCTTCCACCATTGATTATTGTTGACGACGAACAGCAATGGGCTCATGTTTCTATCCCGAAATGCGCATGCAGCTCAATTAGATGTGCTCTTGGCAAGCATTTCAAGCTAGAATCAGCCGGGCAATATGAAATGGTTCATAACCGAAACTGGCCTCATGTAGAATCAATGAAATGGATAGCTGAACTCGACAGCAATTGGTATACTTGGGCTATTATCCGTAATCCTTTTGATCGTCTTGTATCGGTCTGGCAAGAAAAATGTTGTGTATCAGAAATAAGTCCACGTTTGGGGCCTCAATTGCGCCAACTAGTCGGACAACCCTTCGATATATTTTGCAGGGCAGTTTGCAATTTAGTACAGAACCCTCCAAAGGACGAAAAACTTACATGGTATATTCGGGGACTCGATACACACATAGCTCCAATATCGTATTTCTTACTATATGAAGGAAAATGTATAGCTAAGGTCATACGAGAAATGCATGAATTAGATTCTTTTTGGCTCGGCTTACAGAAGCGATATGACTTACCTAATTTGGGACATCTTAATATTAGCGTACACAAACCATCAGATTGTTATTATACGCCAGAGCTACGACGCCTTGTTGAAGATGCTTATAGTGAAGACTTGCGTCTTTGGTGGAGCAAATAATGCAGTATAAAGTTGCTAGCCTTGGTGATGACCCATGGAGCGAAGATCTCAAACGCGAAATTATCAGTCTGCCACATTATAAGACAGCTAAGCAATGGATGCAAGATATTAATATCCCAATGGAGGAAACGGAATATTTCAAATGGTTAAAGTCGCAATTAGAAACAGATGGTAGTGTTTGGAATGGACTATTAAACAGTGAGAAAGATATTATCAGACAATACAACAATTTCAAGCATTTGTTTGAGATAGCTCCGCATTTCAGAGAAGAACAGCTGATAACACGAATTATTGATGGCGTGTCTTATTATTATGGTCCAATTTGCGTAAAGATTAGAGATAACGGTGAAATAAGAATCTGGGACGGTATGCATAGGATATCAATTTTATTCGCTATGCACCAACCAATCGAATTCATAATCTGTGAGCGAGAAGACAGATGGCAGGAGTTATTAAGCGACTTGAAATTGTTATACCCAACAATAATGTACCAGGCTATTCCACACCCAGACTTCGTAGACTGGCCGGTTTGCAATTACGGCATAAAGGAACAACAGATAACTAATGTTGTGATGGCTCACGGTATCAAATCAGTTCTTGATCTTGGAAGCTGCCATGGGCATATATTATATAACTTGAAGGATCTGCTACAATCAGCGACAGGTATTGAGTATAATCCTATTAGATATCGTATATTGAAACTATTGTTGGATAAATTAGGGTTTGAGCCGTATAACGCTAATATCTTCGACGCTGTAAACAAGACTACCAAACATTTCGATTGTGTTTTCGCGTTAGCGATATTTCATCATTTTGCTAAAGAAAACCCAATTGAAAAGTTTGAAAGCTTGCTAAATCGAATTAGTGAGATATCCGGAAATCTTCTCTATGAACTGCCAGAAGCCGATGAAGAGCAGTATAAATGGATGTATCAAGGTGTCGATATGCATGCACTCGTACAGTCAAGATACAAAAGCAGCACAATTATACCAATATTGAATAGAAAAATGGTGTTGCTGCAGAATTAATCATGACTAAACCATATAGTCTTTGCATTTTGAGTCTGAAAAACCCGAATAGTCTTAATGAATCTCGTAGTTCGGTTCATATGATGACATGGGCATTATGGAACGAATTTTCGAAGCTGCGACATGTGACATTAGAATTTCAAAGCATCTATGAACCGTTATCCAATACACATCCTGATTTTGTTTTGTTTCATGCTTGTTTCGGAGACCGCGAATTCGGCCAATTAGCAGCAATGCGGAGGCTGGCAAAGTACAAAACTGTGTCGTTCATGGAATTGGGGCTTCCAAAAGAACATGTTGATTACTGCTTTGTTTATTTGCCGCCAACGACAATAACACATTGTGAAGAAGTTCCATTGCCATGCTTGTCTGCCGTTTTAGATGAACATAACAGTCCCAAATTAAAGGGCACCATTCTACTAGATCACGTCTGGCCATCGTACTGCAACACAAATAAAGAATGGAGTCCACGACTCTACGATTGGTTGATGCCATATAAGCACCAATTTACTATTTCTCAGTTACAACGCGGAGGGTGTGCCACATCTGAAAATTTTCCGAAATGGGTGACACCGATAAAAGAAAAGCCATATATCGATTATCTTGATATAACTTCTAACTTCGAAACTTACATTTTAACTCATCCTGGCAGTTATGAGCATAGTGTTATAGACATGGCTTACCGAGGCACGCGAGTTTTAGTGCCAATAATGGATAATCATCCATTTATACCGAAATCAACAATAGAAAGGTTGGATTTGTCGACCTTTTCTACAAAATCTGAATTGATGGCTTTATTAGAGAGGCCAATCAAAGCCATAGACAAGCGTGGGTCATTTTCAGATATGTCCAAGGTTGTATCGAGCATCGATACCTATTGTCAAAAAGAGTTACCATGAATATAGCAGATGGCATCACCAGATTTAGTGATATGACAGACATCGAGAACTTCGGTTCTGAGTATCTTGGCTATCCAGCTCAACAAACTCACTTAGCCTATCAAGTGTTTGCCGATTTCATCGAAAAAATTAGACCGAATAGAATATTGGAGATTGGTACTGGTGGTGGAGGATTTACTTGTTTCTTATTCACTGCAATCAGAGATCTTGGTTTGGATTGCCAGCTTGTGTCGTACGATATTTGTGAACGTCCTACTTACACTGAACTAAGAATTAAAGGCGTCGACATACAGATACAAGATGTCTTTGATACCGACGACTGCAAGCAGCATATAAAGGACTTTATCGGGCGAGACGGCACAACGCTTATATTGTGTGATGGTGGAAACAAGAAAAACGAGTTCGTCGTATTGTCTGCGATAGTCAAGCCAGGAGACTATATTATGGCGCATGATTATTGTGAGAATGCCGACAAATTCTATTGTGATATGTTCAAGAAGAAATGGAATTGGTATGAAATCTGCGATAAGGATATAGAACAAGCATGCCGTGACAATCATCTTATCCCATACGATAAAGAGGTTTTTGATAATGTAGCATGGGTTTGTAGAACCCGCGTTTAATAGACGGGTTTCTCTGATTTTCTCGTACGGTTGCGACCGTATTAATAAAGTGAGATATCGAAACCCAGGACAATAAAATGATCGACCTAGATTCAGTCAGTATCGAGAACTTCATTAGTTGGGGTCCGTATGGCACGACACTTAAGCTGACTGGTATGGAGCAGTGCTTCATAGTCGGCAACGTCTTAGATAAAGCCGACACGTACGGCAAGTCGAATGGCTCCGGCAAAAGCTCCATGATGCAGGCAATATTATGGTGCCTGTCTGGGAAAACTGTCTATAATCAAAATCCGGGCGATAGAATCCTTAATTGGTTTTCTTCTGGTAATGCCAAAGTTAGCCTGAGGCTCAAAAATGGCGATGAAGTAACTCGTATCAGAACCCGCCAAGGAGACACTGAACTATTATATAGGCACGGTACGCAGGAAATAATCAATTGCACGCTCTCAACAACCGGCAACCAACAAAGATTATTAGATAAAGAGTTAAAGTTCGACTACAATCTATTTTGTGGATCTGTTTTTTTCTCTCAATATCGGCAGCCATGGCTTGCTATGCAAGACCAAGCTAGGCGGCAATCGTTTGAACGCATTATGGGAATTGATCGCTTATCGATCTATGCCGAAGTTGCGAAAGACAAATACGACAGGGCATTAGTCGAGCAAGAGAAACGTAAGACGAAAATAGCGAATTTAGAGTCGACCATAACCACCCTTATGCAGCAATTTGAGACTGCCCAAAGCTCGTCTTCGACCTTCGAATCAAGTCGCAATGAACGGCGTGCTGCTAAAATAAAGCTGGCAAAAGAATATGAAGAAAAAGCGGCTAAGTGTGTTTTGGTCGATGTTGATGCATTGGCTAGAAAGTGGGTTATAGTCGATAAGATTAACGCCAAAATAACCGAGATTCAATCGCAGATTACGGCTGCAGACACTGGTATAACTAGTGCAGAGACTACAAGGCTGAATACTATCATGCGTTTGCGTCAAGAAACGCAGGCGGCAAAAGATGCGGCATCAGAATTATCGGATGCAGAGGAAGAATCGATTCAAGATACGTGCGATGCTGCTACCAAGGTCAAGCAGAGCGAAATCGACGTTTTGAATAAGCAGATATTAGCTATTCAAAGCAAAAAAGCTATACAAGACGGAGTAATAAGCTCACAAAACGCAATCATTAAGAAGTGGGAAGACAAAGCAGGCAAGATATGCGTCGAATGCGAACGAGAGCTTCCACAAGACTATGCAAACAGTAAGATAGATGGTCCTAAGTCTGTAAAAGCTGCCGCAGAACGTGAAATTCTAAAGCTGCAAAAAGACATAAGTGCTATCGAAGCCAAAATAGCAAAAATCAACAAACAAATAGAGAAACTCGAATCGCAGGCAGAAATCGATATAGCGACTGCTTCCGCAAGGTCAACTGCGGCAATAGCTACCATCGACAAACAGCTAGAAGCATCTATAAATGACGCAAACACAAAAGCGGCGTCTGTGAAAGCTGATTTACAAGCTAAGAAGAAACAGCTTGAGCAGCTGACTGCGGCGACCAAAAAGAAACTCGAAACAACAAAACCCGAGACTACCGTAAATGAGGCGAATGCCACAAATTCGCAACGGGACACGCTGCTTGGCTCTATGCGTCAAGCTCTAAAGGATGCCGAAGATATCGCCGCTGAAAAGAATACTCACACCAAATCAATCATCGAATTAGGACAAAGCATTAAACAGAATGAAGATCAAGTCAAGGCTGAGCAGAAAGATTTAACTACGTATGATATTATCCTGATACACCTGCTGTACATACAAAAGGCTTATAGCGATCGTCGAAAGATTAAGAGTTATTTGATAAGTCGTCATCAACCATACTTCAATTCAAGACTACACCATTATCTAGACCTGTTCAGTCTAGACATCAAAGTATCGTTGACTGACTCGCTGGGCATTGAGAGTAATCTTTGGGGCTACGATTTCCAAAGCGGAGGAGAACGAGGGCGGACAGATTTAGCATTTATGTTTGCTGTATTCGATCTACACCAGGGTATCCATGGCCCGCAATGTAATATTTTGGTGCTGGATGAGCCAGAGAAAGCCCTCGACGAGTCTGGCCGTCAGATGTTGATAAGCGTGATCAAAGATGATTTAGCAACTAGGTTTGAATCCATCTTTATAATTTCACATAGCGATTGCTTCCACGACGTCTTCCCACACCAAATCACTGTCGAGAGAACCGATAGATTCTCGCACATTACAGACATCAGATAACAGGAGTCTTGGGATAATGGATAGCTCAGAGGGCCAATCGGCGTTGGTCGCCGAGCCACCTAGTTCTATAACACAAGCTTTTCGTGAATGCTATTTTCCGGATATAGTCGACAAGGATTGGAACGACTGGCGGTGGCAATTAAGCAATAGATATACGACGAAGGAACAACTAGAGACTGTCATTGATCTTAGTAGTAAAGAGAGCTCAGCTATGGTGAAACTACATAGCTATGGCAGGCAAGCAGTCAATATAACGCCGTATTATCTCAGCTTGATATCACCGATCGACCCAAACCAGCCACTTCGGCGGACGGTTATCCCGACCTTTGATGAGTTCTATACGTCGCCCGGCGAAGCGGAAGACCCACTATCGGAAGACAGAGATAGCCCTGTCCCAAAACTCGTTCATAGATATCGCGACAGGGCACTCGTTCTGGTATCTGGGCGTTGTTCGAGTTATTGCCGATACTGTACTCGTTCGAGATTAATCGGCATTCAGAATGCAAAGGCGACAACTCCGACGCAGTTAAAAGCTGCCTTCGATTATATAAGACAGCACGATGAAATCAGAGATGTAATCCTGTCTGGCGGCGACCCACTGTTACTTCTAGATGGCAAACTTGATTCGATACTAAGAGAATTACGCAGTATCAAACATGTCGAAATCATCAGAATCGGAACAAAAGTTCCGGTGGTCTTACCGCAAAGAATTACTCGCAAGCTATGCAATACTCTCAAAAAGCATCACCCACTTTTTGTTAGTGTCCATTTCGCACACCCAGATGAATGTACTCCTGAGTGTGCGAAAGCTTGCTCAATGTTGGCTGACGCAGGTATGCCATTGGGTTCGCAGACGGTATTGTTGTCAGGCATAAATGATAATGTTGAAATTATGAAATCACTAATGCATCGATTATTGAAGATGCGGGTGCGACCATACTACTTATACCAGTGTGATCCGGTTGTAGGAACTGCCCATTTCAGAACCCCAATCACGAAGGGAATAGAAATTATCGAAGGACTGCGCGGACATACCTCGGGATATGCTATACCGACGTTTGTAGTTGATGGTCCGGGCGGCTGTGGAAAAATACCATTACAGCCAGATTATGTTATAGACCAGGATGAGAATGGTACTGTTCTTCGCAACTTCTGCGGAAAGATCTGCCATTATCCTGGGTAAAAGAAAAGATAAATTATGAACCAGTTTGCAGATAAACTACGCACCGCCCTGAATAACGATGTTGCCGAAAGGCTTCTCGTCCGTTATTTCACCAGCAAAGGATTTGACAAAACAAAGCTTGATCAATTATTATATCCACCGCTAATCCAGGATATGCAGTTCGCCATATCAGAGATGTCAGATAAGATAGAGGTCGTCCCACACGTTAGAAATATTGATCCTCTTGGAGATACTGCGAGACTTGGTTGGAATTTATTCGTCCTAGGCAATCAGCGATGCTATCTTGGAGAGACGTTTCATATGGGGTTGAAGCGGCTTACTCTTCAACTTCAACACGGACAGATCTTGGCTGAAGATCAATCTGCCACACAACAAACAACACCGCGACGAATAATCAAGTTTATATCACGAGTCTTCGAACAGCACGAAGAAGGTTATGTTAACCTTACTCCTCGAATCATTCCATTACCTTATCAACACCCAAGAGCTTCGGGTCTTGGAATGGCTCAGCAATTCTGGAGTAAGCCCGGTGGGCCGAAGTGGTGATTAATCAGCTCCAACGGCTACACCATGTGCGATCAATTGCAGTCCGATGGTTTGTTGGTACTGTTTAATATCCTTCGGTGTGCATCCAAGGAATTTCGCCATGCGATTGTTGTGTGGAATTCCTTGATTTACCTTTGGTGTGTCTGGGAATTGTCGAACAAAATCTTGGTAGATTGGTCCGGTACCAGACAACAATTGGAAAACTGCTTGGCAATGGCCATCCGGCAAGCAATCTTGTACATGAGCTATGATCTCACGCACTTCTACGGCATTCGTGCTATCTTCTAGCATGTGTTGGTCCTCTAGTTGTGATACTACATCAATCGAGTCACCATCGTCATCTCGGTGCCCAACGACATTATTCACAATTTGAACTTCTGAGTTGACAGATGCGGCGAATTCGGTATATGGTGCCTGCCCTTGCATATCGCGAATGACGATATAATTGGAGCTGATGACGATCTCTCCACCGAGGGACAAAAGACGTTCCTTGATCTCCCAGAATCTTGGATAGAAATCAGACGGGGATAGCAGCATCGGATCACATGAGATAGCGTAGCAAGCATCGTCGATTGGGAATGATGCATTGCGTTCTGGGGTTCCATGATAAACATGGAAAGCTTTAAGATCAGCTAATAACAGATTAACAGCATCGGCAGCAGTCTTATCGGTTGGACCGAATAATCCCACTGTGCGCTTCTGGTGCTTGGTTATCGGATTTTCAAGCAGAATCTGCCTGAAATAATTCCAAATGAAAGATCCGAAGAATTTTTTCAGTTGCTCCGGATCGTTGAGGATTCGTTCTGGATCTTCGACTTTTGGTGCCCCGTGAATCGCAATTATGGGGCTTTTGATTGTCGGTGGATGTTTGTTCTCGCGTTCCATTCGATCCACCAAGAACAGATATTCATCCTGCGATAGCGGAGCACCTTCTTGGAAAACACTATCGCCTGGCTCAGATATCAGGCAAGAATGGCAAGATGGACAGAAGTCGAAACGACGATTGAAAGGAGTGATCCGATCGCTCTGGCTGACAAAGGAAGTATTATGACATAAAGAGCATTCGAAGTTATAATCAGTATGATAAAGAAGATGAACAAGACCACGCCAAACTGCTATTCGGAATTCTTCTTGTGCTGCGTTGATATTGTCGTGGTAATCGGCCGCTATTGTTGATCCTAATCGGTAAATGAATTCTTGCCTATGCCCGGCGAGAACTTCGTGCTCTCCGACCGTAATCATCAATTCTTCTATTCTAGCTTGCTGCTCCTCGGTCAGTTCTCGCATTGTGACGTTGGCGAGCGAACCGCGTAAGAAGACCTCCGGAACTTGTCTTACTTTGGACATACAAACATTCCTTCGCGTGTATTAGAAAAACAGAAAGGGAATTCTTGACGATGGCGAAATATTGCGACACACAGGTACTCGAACGAAATTGGTTCGAGTGGCTCGTTTCTAGTGATACACCAAGCATTGAAAAACTACGGGTCAAAGGTGTGCTTTGGACTCTCATAATAGGTATGTTACCGGATAGTGAAATACAGGACCCTTGTTATGAAACACGGCTGCACCACATCATTCCTGAGAATATAAGCTTTTGCACCATCGGTGATGAGATCGCTTGGGTTTTGCCAAGTAATCTTACTGTAGAGCAGCTTAAACGACAAGGATATTATTGCGAACAATCGACAATTGCAAGTTGGCAGGCTATGCTGCAAGATATCGCGAAGATATGTCAAGGCATAGCTAGTAAATTCAACCAGCAGTCTGCTGAAGAAACGAATAATCTTGCTAGCGATGCACTTGTTCAAGTCATTAGCAAAATTGCTCGTGGCAGGCTTAAGTACACTCCGGGAAGGGCTCCCGTCTTCAATTTGTTGACTACAACAATCCATCGTTGTATATATAGTATATTAAGTAAGGACACCAGGCAGAAAAAGAACTTCTCTGCCTTTGCTGATAACCTCGTTATCGAAGATACCGGCACGGTGCGAGCTTATAGTAGAACATGCCTTAGCCCTCGTGTCAAGATCGATCGTTAAAAGCTTTTTAGCTACTGCCGGAAAATATTATTTTATGATTTTAAACTTAAGAGTGCGACCATTGGGTAAGAGTGTTAAACGTGAAATTATTCTGCCGCGTGCCGCTAGACCAGCCGTCCGACCACAACCGTCCGTAACAAAGGCTTTACGAGCTGTCATGCGACCGCAGACGGCAGTGTTGCCCGTTGCACCACAACCACCTCGTCGTCCACCTGTAATGCCAAGGAGGGGTGTGGCAGCAAGGCAATCGCCGGGCAAGGTCAACAAACCGACAGTCAAGGTCGTTACACGTGACCCGCCAGAAGCCAGTACCAGAAAATTACGCGAATTACGTAATTCGTGTATAGGACGAGTATTGGTAATTATTGCTAATGGCCCGAGCGTACTCGAAGTCGACACAACCAGGCTACTTGTAAATCCGCGTGTCGATATCATGTCAATCAATAAGCCGGACACACGTGTTTGGCCGACCAAATATTGGCTGTTCTGTGATATTTCGCAATTAAAACGACACAATGATTTATGGTCGAGATATAATGGCTACATTTTCAATTCTACAATGATCCAAGACATCCGTCCAGGGACGATTTTCATCAAGAACATTCCTGGATTTGGTTTCAGCACAGATTTGGCAAGTGGATTCCATATTGGTAGATCGAGTGTTTATGCGGCGATGCAGGTAGCACTATGGCTTGGTTATGACAAGATATATATCTTCGGTATTGATATGGGAGCTGTGATTGTTGATGGTAAAGAAATGCTGCATTTCTACGGCCAAAACTTAGACTGCACAGCCGACAGCCGAAAGAAACGATTTATTGAAGAAGCAAGATATTACGAAGACGCAAGCCGTACATTGCCACCAGAAACTAGGAGTAAATTCTATTTCTGTAGTTCCTATAATCGATTCGACTTCATAAATAGGTTTAATAGATTAGATCATCACCAAGCCATAGACATAATATGTAATGATATGTAGATAACTTATGATAACCCAAGAGCTCATATGTCCATATTGTAGTGCAGAATTCTCTGCTGCTGTATGGATTGATGGTAGATGCGAGAAATGCGGTGGTAATTATTATTGGTCAATGGAGTCGAACGGCGACCTCACTGATAGTTGGCATGTTATTTCTTGGAATAGAGATAAATCGATTTATGTCGCTACAACGCTAGCGAATTGGCAGCGAGCTAGGGCATTCATTGATTTCTTCAAGAGCCTAAAGATCCCAATAGCTTTCGATTGGACGATATGGGGAGAAGAAATCGCCGCTGGCAAAACGCCAAGAGATGTCGATCCAGATTCACTGCAACAGAAGGCATTATGCGAGTATGATGGTGTATCGACAGCCTCATACGTCCTCGTGATAGTCCCTACTGGTCGCGGTACGAACTTCGAATATGGTGTCGCTTATCAGCGTCTTAACGATGTCAATCCACCACTCATTACGATCTTAGACGAAGCAGAGCCAGTAGAACCTGTGAGTTTTCATTATTTACCGGGCATCAAGAGAGTGAAATTTGTTAGGGATGCTGTAGAGGACATCCTAAAACACTTCGATATTGACATCAAAGATACAAATGTCGATTTAATTGTTTAGGGAGATAACAATGCTTGACCAGAATAAAATGCCATCGAAGCCGGTAGTGCCGGAAGGTACGAAGCAGCAGAAGACATTTGCTGGTCCTCATGGCGGTGGTACCGCTTATAATCAATTGGCGGTTGGCAATAATTTCGCCGTCCATAATTCCATTCCGGGGCATACCCAGAAGCAGAACGTCGAAATCAAGAAGCCGAAGTGATGCCAGACGAACTCTATTTTGTGACGTGGTGCGATCCGGCCAAGTATAATATCGGGCCAGAGCAGGAATATAAATGGTTCTCTGAATTAACTAGTGCGGAAGCATTCGCATACCGCAAAGAAAAATCAGACCATTGCGAACACGTCGCAGTAATCACATATCAAAGAGTGCAGAGTAAATGATATGTCGCTGGCTAGAGAATTATTTGCTGTCCGCGATCAGATAGTGACAGCAGCACAAAAAGTCTATGACGATTGGACCCAGAACGAAGAAGGGTTCGATGAGCAATTTGGCGGCGGCGGCATTTGCGATGAAGTTCAAAGAGCTATAGCTGATGTGATATCATCTAATATTGATTGTGAATTAGAAGATGGTGGTTGGGAAGGCGACGACCACGCCAATCTAATCGTTTCAAGAAATAATGAGCGATACTTAGTTGATATACCAGCACAGACTTACGAGTCTGGTGGTGGAATGAATTGGCAGAAGCTTCCAGATGTCGTTATTACTCCAAACGATGTCATTATCGCCACCATCTAATATTTCTCGCATCTGTGTTAGTATTGTTTTTTGGTAGTTGTTATGTATTTGAAATAACAACATTCTAAAAAACGGACACAAAAATGCTATATTATATAAGCCAAAAACTTGAACTAGACATAATGCAGGCGAGTGAATTGAACGAGGCTATGGAACTCGCTCACGTTTACAAAATGGGTGCGATAATTGTCCATCCAGATCTCGTCGCCGACGCATCAATGCAGCGTGTCAAAAGACAGGCGGCATACAAAATTCTGACTACAGTTGATTGGCCGAAGGGTGATAAAACTGGTGTCAGTAAATTTCATACGATGTCAATTCACTCTTTATCGTGCGACGGATTCGAGATCGCACTCGGAACGAAATCGTCGGGCGAGACAAAAGCAGAGACGCTAGCGATCACGGCATTCATCAGGCAGCATCTACCACGAGTGCAAGAAATCAGATTCGTTCTTGGTTGTCTCTCTAGAGAACAGCCAGATATCGACAATCTCTGCATGGCAATCAAAGAAATACCGGCCCCGAACTTATTGCGTACCGATATTAATCTACGGTGTGCTCAAGCCAAGGCTAATATATCCGCACATAATGTATCTCTGGCAGCAATACAGGCGTGCATTAATCGACCGATTAAGCTGTGCGGTAATATCAATTCTGCTAAAATCATTGCCTCATGCAAGGCATATCGATATGGTGTCAGTCTCAAGCAAGCTCAAACCATTATCAAGGAGCTTCGAGACAATCCTTTAAAGATCGAAAAGATCTTTAAGTAGTCATAGAGGTCATCGATGACCAATAGTACCATCAAAATTGGGATGTTGGTGCGCATTTACAATCAGGAACACATCTGGCATAATGAGATAGGGATTGTTCGTGAGGTTGGGCTTATATTTAGTAGGATTGAATTATTAGGGAAACTAATACAGATACCCAATCATTGGTTAGTGGAGGTTGACGAAGGGCAGCCAAATATCAAGGGGATATAAAATGGTAGAATTCGACATCATTGATGAGCTTGGAGATAACGCTGAATTATTGACAAAATCTGACCGATGGCTTGCAGCGCTTGAGGCTAAACTTGGTCAGAGTTTGACAATTCTTTTACATGATCTTGAACAGGTCCAAACAGCAATCAGAATCAAACAGCGCCTACAACAGAACAACCGAGTAGCAGTTAAGCGATCCATAAATCGTGGCGGGATCACAGACGAGGTGATCGAGATTTTGCCACTTCCTAGAGCAGTTAAGGTTGCTAGCAAAACCAGCCATAGCGATCAGATAAATATTTGGGCAGCGGATGGATATGACGTCCAAGCAATACTAGTTTAACCTAGGTGCTCTGCAAGTATCTTATCACACTCTGATTGGGTGTCATCAAATGAGCATTCGACCATAATATCATTGCTGATCGTTTTGAATGTAAGATAACCATCACTAAGTGTAACAATATCTACCATCCGCCAAGAAATTGATACTACATCTGCTTTCGGACAACCAAAAAAGATAGTGATTAATGTTTTTGGTGTTAATATCGATAACACTTGAGTTATTTCGCGATGTTCGTACAGCCGGTACACACCAAAATATTTTTTTACTAGTTTGGCTTTCGCCGCCAAACATTCTGGTGCGATCGGGAAATCTAGGCCGAATGTCTTCAAGCCTAGTGAGTGAACAAAAGATTTATACTCATCGATAGTCATTATAATCTCATTTTGCGTTTGCGTCTAGATTTACCAGATGACGCATTCAGTTCATCCAGTTTATTTAATAGTTGTTTGATTCTTGCAGTCCCTTGATGTAACCGCGTCCCATTAGGCACTGAGTGCCTAATAATAGCTATCTCTAAAGCAACTTCTGCTTGTTCTCTCTTAAGTCGCAGATATGGTATGATTTTCGGCAGTATCTCGCGCTGTTTCTCGGCCATTAGTCGAATAGTTCTAATTGGGCGTCTATTTCCTTTACCGCCACCGCCACGAAGCGAACCAACATTGAGCTGTGTTTTTAAATATTCAATAGTTAAGAGGTGAGCTAATGCTATTTTAAGAACTGGTTTTATAGTGCACTTATTTTTACCAAAACAAGCGTTTATAATCGTACCGTCTCCGTCTACCATCCCGGCCAGCCACGGCCAACTAAAAATATGCGATCGCGGCTCATTATCGTCTACAGCTTTCTTCCCCCTTCTATTAAGTTCGTTCACTCTACTATAATGTAAATGCCATTCCTGTGATTCTGAGTCGGAATATGGAGTATTTGAGCCACATTTGATATCTAACGCCGCTAATGTTAATATAGCTTGTGGCTGTTTTGTGTATAAATGTGGTATTAAATCTGGTAGCAACTGTCGCAACATACCGCCGATTACATTTACAGACAATCTATTTGAATGATTTTTATTGCGTGATACAGACTCTGTGATATGACGTCTTAATATGTCACAGATCTTTGGAATGATGATATTGTCTGTAGTAGATATGCGTAGTCTACATGTGCGTATTCTACAATAATGGCCACCACGTTTGCCTCTTGCATAAGACAGACTGAAAGATCCTTCAGCGTCAATCACACCACACAACCATTTGATGTCGTCGTTGAGCATATAATATGTTTGACTAGGAGAACAGCATGATACCTTTTATTTCTAATACATCTGGCGGAAGAGTTGTTGTAACTACTGACGGTGGGGCTGGATCATCCGGCAAAGGTTCGTTAAACTCTTGGCTTGCAGACAAATATCCATTCCATTTAGCCACCAATAATTGGTTCAGCAATGCAGGTCATTACACAGAGCTAGATGATGGTACTCGAATATTAGTACAGCATGTGCCATCAGCTTTCATCAACAATAACACGCGGTTATATATTAATGCTGGTGCTGGGATCGATATCAAGATACTAACTGATGAAATTACTACTCTTGAATCTCTAGGTTTCCCCGTACGTGAGAGACTTACGATTCACCCTCTAACCAATGTGATCACAGAGGAGAATAAGCAATATGAGCGAGATACCATCAAGACCGGCAGTACGTTCAAAGGTTGTGGGGCAGCAATAGCAGCTAAAGCTATGCGACTAGAGAAACAGAAACTTGCACGAGATTACGAAGAGTTGCGTGAGTTTTGCACAATCGCAGATTTGACAGTTGAGTTGAACGAAGGTGTCGCTAAAGGTATGCGGGTGTTAGTCGAAGGGTCGCAGGGTATTGATCTCGACCTGAATTTTGCAGAGTACCCATTCTGCACTTCACGACAAACACATCCAACACAATTGGTGGCCGATGCCGGATTGCCATGTCAAGCAGTAACAAATGTCATTATAAATCTGCGTACCAATCCAATCCGCATCAACAATACATCGGCGGCCACAGGCGAGCAGTGTTATACCGGCAATTACTGGGAAGCGAAAGAAATTGGTTGGGAGGATGTGGCGAAGCAAGCAGGATATGATAGCTTCGACGAGTTCGTCAAAGAATATAGATATGCCATGATGACATCTGTAACAAAGAAAGTCAGACGTATCTTCGAGTTTCCTGCCGAAAGAATCAAATATGTCAATGCTTTAGCTGGCGGTTTATTGCCTAGTACTCACCTATTGTACAGCCTTAACTTCATCAACTTCGTCGACCGAACAGTAACCGGCAAAACATTGCCATCCGAAGTGCTGACACCAAAGGTGATTAACTGGCTAGAAACCAACATGTCGCCAATCCTTAACCATAATGGTCAGCCAGACCGCACAACGCGATTCCCAGGTTTATGTTGGTTGAGAACTGGCCCGAAGCACAGCCAAATAGTCGAGCTATGAACGTAAAGCTAGCTGTTTACACTGACGAAGTATTCGACGACCCCGATAAGGCTTGTGAGCTATTAGCCGCAAAAAAGGTCGCCGGTGTTTGTCTACGTCGCGGCTGGTGCCGAGAAATTTACAATATGCCCGATAATGCCATCAGCATCTTAGGTGGCATATTGTCGAAGCACAGCTTATTACCAGTTCTTCTGCATACTGAAATTGGCTGTGTCAATCCAAGCCAATTAGCTGCAGAAGAGCCAAAGCTTATTAGAGCGATGCAGATTTGCAAATATCTGAAATGCAAAGCTGTTCGAATTGGCGTCGGCACGATGTCAGCGAAGGATGATAGCGAATTAATTCAGAGATGGTTAGCTACAGCCTCTGGGTTGAGTATATCATATGATGTACAATTGCTGTTTGAGCCAGAGACAAATTCATACTATAATCAGGCAGCAGCGATAGCGATTCTTCTCAATAAATTTAGACGTTTGAATCTATTGTTCGACCCAGCACTGCTCGTTATGCGAGCGAAAACTAATCCGTTCGTGAAATTTTGGTCGTTACTGAAATCACGAATTACGTTCGTCGATATTCATGATTTCAAAACAGGCGATGCAGCCAAACCAGCAGGATTTGGGGATGCTCAATTAGATGTTCTAGTAGCAGATGCTCTAGCATCTAATTTTTCGGGATGGTTCTGCTTGGAGCCGGGTCTTGGCAGGCGATATGGAGATGCGATAACCAAAGACCAAACATTTTCACGTGCTTTCGGTGCATTCGAGGCGATGCTTCAAAGAATACAACTACCAAAGATACTTTGAAGCCAGGAGAAATAAAATGGCAATCAACATTTCAGAAGCTCTTGTTCAAATGCGTAAAGCGGGGCCGAAATGCATCAGAACGATGCAGATGCCCGGACAAGACATCAATACCGGAGCCTATAAGATCGAGATTTTGCAAGGCGGACAATGGACGCCCATCCTAGAAGGGCTACCCAGAGCTACAGCAGAGAGCCTTATTTCCCAATCTACGAATCGGGTTATAATGGGGTGATGGGTATACTCGATACCAGACTCGTTTGGCTGCGCGAAAAATTAGCTAGAAATTCGAATATCCCGAATTGTTCAGCTGAACTGATTGGCGTCTATGACCCAATATCTAGAGTCATAACGATATCGCTCGTTTTAACTATCGACGGTACCGAATACAGAGTTGTCAGGTGTCATAAGCCTGTTGTATTACGGCAGACGAGTGATGAGATAACAGAACTACGCAATCTACACCGTAATATGATTGCTCATATGATCAAGACATATGGCGATGTGGAATGGTCTGTGATCGTAGAGAAGTTCTTGAAGTGGTCAACAAACCCAACGCATAAAGCTGTTATGCAGCGATGGGTCGTTTAGAATTCCTGCGGAGCATCCGACGACAGAGCATAGAATGCCGAATCGATTTCTCCGAGGTTCGTACAATAGCCAGTAGTAATGTTTATGCTCCCGATATACCGATTACCAGATGTGTCGATAAGTATTGTGTAGAACGAGTCGCCGACTATGACCAAGCCGACTACGCTGTCAAGGTCAACGCTTGAACTAAGTTGCACCACTTCGTTTAGTTCAAACGTCGTCCAATCATCGCTCGTTATCTTATACAACGTCTTCGATGCCACAGCATAGAAATCTTCCAGTGTACTGTACGTATCACCATGCACCGCCATTCCATATACGGGCATCGGCAAAGTCCCCAATAACTCGGTTTCTCCTGTGAAGAAGTATAAGTTCCCATCAGAATCGCACATTACGACACCGAGAAGAACACCGACTGATGTTATCCACTTGCCGTCTACGACAGTATCGGTCAGATCTATAGTTTCTGTCCTGAGCGTATCCGTAGCTATCATCTCTGCAATCGTACGCCCGCTTCGTCTTGTAACGTGGAATACTATTTCATTTATGCCTGCTGCCGCTTCAAAATCAGTATCATCGAGCGACATCATGAATTGTGGCGACAATCCGCCACCAGCCGACGCCAGTTTGTAAAACGCTTGCAGCGACACACCATACAAATTGCATGCCAACACCCCGTTATTTACGAAATAGTTGCTGAAATATGGTTCGACTGCTAATTCTGCACTTATAGCCGCCAGATTATCTGTGGTTAGTGTCGATTCTTCTGTATCGCCAAGAACGTGTATGTCTCCATTTGTCATTATTAACGTGAATCTAAATACCAGATCAGCCACCGTATTGTCTATTACGGTTGCCTTCGGTGTCAGCCCAAGACTAGATATAAACTGCGTAATCTCTGGTAGTTGGCTTATATCTGGGCCGTCTTCGAAATAACCACCATCATCGAGACGCAATTCGACGGGCAACCACGAACCATCTTTATATGCTATCGTTGCGGCGAGATTCCAGACTATAGGCATATTACTCCTCCCGCTATATGTTTGATGATTTGAGCAGAAGAAATCGACGCAGAATGCGGAATAGATTATTGAGGCTCGTCAATCATAATTCCGAAGAATTTGTCATTGCCGTCACCTCTGTTATAGCTGCAATGGTAGACCTCTCCAAATTTAGCACCAATTTCCACAGCTTTATGCCTGGTGGGTGCTTTTATTCCTAGCCACACTCTGCAAGTAACAAGCCCCAATTGGTCGAGTTTGCCGCCTTCCAGATTAATACTAACCTTCGACTTTAGTTTGACGCTTACCTCGAAGAAGCCGCATTCTTTGCACTTCCGATACCAAAACAGACTGCATGCGTCTTCATAGCCGTCTTTTTCGAACTCACTCGCCCGCCCTTTTTTGGCAACGTACTTCGAGCCGCACTGGCTACACCACACGTTCTGGTGTGTCATATACGACTTACACTTCTCACAAATGTAGTAGGTGTATATTTCTTCATTTCTCGAACTTGGACGGTAAAATGCTACCTCTACCAGTTGTTTTTTCTTTTCTTCGGACAGCCCTCTCTCTTCATCATCAGGTCCATATACTGCACCAACATGGCCATACTTCGAACAAAGCTTCGTAGCCTCTTCTTCAGATGTTGCTACCACAGCTAACTCAACTCTACAAAAGCCTCTCAAGCCAAGGGCTTCTATATTAGCGTCAGTCAAGCGTACGGCGACGGCGTACTCTATATATTCAGGCATTATTGCTCCGTGTTAGCTCTGTAGTTATAGCACGACAAACAGCTACAGTTAATTAGAATATAGAGCAGTCTTGAAGTATATTACCACTTCTGAGCGTTCTTAGCAAAGACTGCCTGCTTCTTGGTCGCCTTTGAAGCCTTACTACCCGGCTTCAAGACTTGGTTAGCATAGCCAGCAACACTTTTCCCAGCTTTGTTTGCCTTAGCTGTGAACTTACCTCTATTAGCCGATTTAATCGTACCGGTCTTCTTTTCTGATACTATTGGTGCTTGGTTGATGGTTATCTTCGGCTGTACAGCCGCTCCGATGAAACCAGAGCCAAGCAAGACTGTTGGGTGATTCATAATTAAACCTTCTGACCGGGTTTCAAAACTGGTTTGCCATATTGCTGTCTGAATTCGTCAAAGTCTGTCGGATACGGTTTTGATGGCATTCTATTAAACTGGATTTTGAGGCCCATACGTTTTGCTTTGTCTCGTATTTTTTGAACCCAATACCCTGGACTTTTATTTTTGTTTGCTGATTTGCTGGCATCACGCATACACCTATTAATAAACATAGCTATCTTATACTTTTGTACTAATGGTGTGGACGGTATTGGCGGTGGCTGCTTATTAGAATCCTTTAATCTACGACCGGTGCTGATAGCATCGATTTGCTGCGACAAAACTGAGATAGCAATTGTAGCGATTCGTGCATTATTGTTAGCTCGAATCATCTGTGCGCCTCTCATAACACGCTTTTTCGGATCGAGCATATCGAGGCCAGTTGAGATCTTATCCCAAATATCCTCAGCATAAGCTGGATGCCTGCGTTTTCTCGGCTTAGGTGCTCTATCACCAAACAGAATATCAAATAATCTTTCAACTCTCTCTTCATCTTGGCCGGTGCGTTGTGCATAATAGGCAGCCAACCTATCCTCTGTATTCTCCATATCTCTATTAATCAGAGGCTCGATTTTCGCTTTGATCTTAGCTATTAAAGCGGCACGTTCTCTCGGTGTTGATTTCCCGCCGTGTTTTTTGTCGACGGCGGCTGCCGCAGCTTGCCACCACTTTTTTGCTGCCGGAGAATCGTCGAGTAGGGATACTTCCAAGTCTCTAGCAGTGTCGATATAATTTCTTAGTCCGAGTTGTTCAACAACTTTGTCGCGGGCAGCTATGTAAGTCTGAATCTTGGAGACGCCAGTAGCGATCAAATCCGACAACAACCCCTCTATAATGAGATATTGGCGATCAAGTTCCAATGCCTCGTCAAGGCGGTTAATATTTTCCAGTTTCATCGATCACCTGCCACTACAATAGGGGATGCGTTTATACGCAAAAGTAATGGGTTGTTGTACAACCGTCTCTATGATAAAATTTGGCAACGACGTATTTCATAATTATGGCACCAAGATTACTTAAAGTTCCATTCTTCGTTATTGCTTACAACGCCAAGAAGTTGTTCGCTGTTGATAACGGTAGAGGGAACAGCACACTTCCGATCTTTACCGAAGCCGAAGCCGCAGAACTATATAGGAGGTATTTTGCAAGGAAGTTCAAACTGAAATTACAAGTATTCGTCGTCGACAAGATAGAAAACGCTCTTAGCTTGATTGAATGTGCAAATATAGCTTGCCATTCTTTACAGCACGCTATCATCAATCCATTCTTGCCGTCGCCGAATATTACACAACCACCGTTAAAACCGATACAAAAGATCATTGCGTCTCTTCGAAGTCAGTGTCGAAAGGGGCGTAATCATCAGAGTCCTCGTAAATAATAGGAATCCTCGGCACAGGATGTGACTGGTCGGGAGGTCCGTCATCGAGCGGAATCTCTTCCTCCTCCACGTTTTTGTTGGGGCTTTGGTCCATGTCAGGTAGTCCTTATCCGCCGTATCCACCCAATATCGCAATAGTCGATAAGGTCGGCGGTTTTAAGCGAACATGCATTGTTATCGACCTATGTACCTCAGAACCACTAACATCAGCAGAGATTGCACAGATCGAAGACCAAATAGGACTTACACTTGCAAAGATTAAGGCCATATATCGTTTAGATATAGCCAATTCTAGCAGGTTTACAAAGCCATTGAGGATCGCTTTACAATTGGAATAATTCTATAGTATTTTAACACAGTTGCACGGAAAGGATAACATGCAAGTACGATTAATGACGCCAGAGGGAGGAGTTTCGAGCGAGCTTTACGAGATTGTCGGACCCGCAGATAGGAAGAATTGCATTTATGTATCTGATAAAGATAACAAGCAATTGCGAGTTCACAAAGAAAGGCTACTCCCGGCAGATGCGCTTGGTAAATTGGTTGCTGTTGACCATGGTGGCAAATTCAAGACTGCATGCCCAATTTGTTCGAGGACATTGACGGTCGACAAAAGTTTCGCTGAATGCCCTGTACATGGTAAACTACAAATAACGAGTCACGAACACTTAAACAATCCGGGCGATGATACGTCCGCAACACAGCAGGAAAAACACATGTCTAAAACAGATGCAGTTACAATGGTCGATTTCGCAGTTGTCGCAACATACGGCGTCGAGCTCTGGACCAAGCAGCAGCTTAAGTTCAGCGACCCCCATACGGACGTGCAATCGCACGTCTTACTTGCCGACAGTCCCGCCCGCAAGCTGTGCTTCAATACCTACAACGGAGCACTCGGCAAGAAGAAGTCGAACACCGAAGAGACTTTCCTGGCGCAGCTGCAAGCCTTCAAGGACGGCATCACAGTGGTACCATCCGGTACATCGGTCTACCCGTTGAAGGGTACTCTGGACGACGCTCGCAAGCGTCTGGAGAAGACCGGCTATACGAAGAAATAAACGACACTACGTTGTTTATATCATACCAAGTAACAAAGGATTGTTCTCTATGTTGGTATTATCTCGCAAAAAGAACGAGAGTATCGTTATCAACGACGATATCACTATCGTGGTCGTTGAGATCCGTGGGGATAAAGTGCGCTTAGGAGTAGAGGCACCCAAAGAAGTGCCCGTACATCGCCAAGAAGTTTTCGATGCGATCCATAGAAACGACCAAACAGCTAATACTATAGCGACATAATGGATGAGCACGTTATTAAACGTCGCGTTGCCGCACGCGAAAAGGCACGCACCATTATTTCGCTGATTACAGAAGAAGCTGCTGCTATTGATCAGGATGTGCTTGAAGCATTCTGGGATGAATTGAGGAAGTCTATACCTCAACAGCCGCCAATTGCAGCTTTAGATCAACCTATGACCGACGAGCAGGCTCGTGTATTCGGGTTTACCGAAATGCCATACGGCGAATTCAAGGGAAAACCTGTCAATAGCGTACCATTCAACAGACTTGAATGGTACGCCGACTCGAAGTTTCAAAAGCTGCTCGTTCGATATCTAAATAGCCCGAATATCAAGCGTGAAAGAGATACCGGTGACGAGGGCATTATGCCATGGGAATGATAACGATTTAGACTATAACGCTCTTCGCCAGTTTTCCCATACAAATTCATAATCATACGTGAGATAATGAGTTTGTTTTAAACGTTCCCTGATAGCATTGCGTCTAGCTTCAGCATTTAGAGCGAATCTATGAAACTGTATCTGTAGATCAGCAATGCGGTTGACTATGCCAGCATTGAGTATGTGATCTAATAAATCATATTCTGCACCCTCGATATTTAGTTTCATAAGACGTATTTGCGGCAGCGATTGTTCACGAATAACGTCGTCAATAGAGACGATACGTATCTGTTCTTGATGCCCGCCCTGCATCAAAGTACTTGAAGCATCACCATTTACAGTGATAATGCAATTCGTAGTAGTAGGCCCGATGCCTGCGCGATAAACGTACGCACCGACACCAGCTAATTCTTTAACAGTTATCGCATAATATTCAGAGACTGGCTCGAATGCTACGATTCTGCAACGGTAACGATCATAGATTTTACGACTCCAAGCACCATGATAAGCACCACAATCAAAAACAACGTCGCTTATGCCTATACGATAGTCTAATCTTAGTGTTGCGTCTCCGTTATCAGCAAACCAACGATCAAATTCTGACATACTAGTCTTTCAAGTGTAAATCTGTAATGTGCATTCTACAGTTACGACTATCCACCATTCTGGGCCAATTACCTTCAACAAATTCGACATCGTGCATGCCGACACGATCTTCTACTAGTGGGCTTAGGATACGCCCTTTGCCAAGTGTCGCAGCCCACCAACTGAATGATGAGTTAGCACGTAATATTACATCGGCATTCATCAACAATACAAAATCGTCGAGAAATGGTACACCTATATCTATTAAATCTTGGGCTTGTCGATGGTTGCCTTCTTGAATCCAATGGATGTTGTCTTGATTCAAACCAAACTTCCGGCAAGCAACATTATATGAGTTCTCGCTGACCAAGCAATAAATATTACTTAGTCCGATGTAATCTCCCCTACGAATATGTGCTGCGATTAATAACCGCTCTGTAAATCTCTGTTTCCATTCATCACGCAATTGAAACCAAGCTCGCAATTGTGATCTTGACATAAAATCAATCGCAGCTTGGGATTGGAAATAGCCGTTTAAGGTGATGTTGACTTTTCCATTTGGTATTTCGTCGAAACCAGCATGTGGTAAATTGTAATCAAGTGGTGGGTTTGATATTGTGAAGATTCGCTGTCCGACCCACCCAGGCGTCAATAGCATAGCATTATGAGCCTCGGCATAAGCGCGTGCAAAGGCATATTGGAAAAGCTGATTACCAAAACCACCTGCGAATGATATACCAATGACGTTACGACCCATCTTATCGCCTACCCGCCAGCACTTGATCGATATTCTGTCTTAGTGGAAAATTGCTCTCACAGCCAAGTATGTCCGACATACCAGCGGCCTGATGAAACAACATTGGATATATACCATATGCCTTAATATGACCGAAATGTCTAGCATACACTACATCAATCGGAATACCGGAGCCGATATTCGATTCTACATATGTAATCAATTCTTTTAAGCACTTCTGATTTACAGCGTACGCATGTGTAGTTAGAGCGTCATTTAAAAGCAACATGTTAGATGTCACAAATTGCGGCGGTTCTGTAACTGCCACTGGGTCGAGATTATACCCAAGATATAGCATGTCCCAATCTGCTTTAACTTGTCTTTTACCTAAACGCCAGTTAAGCTGCCAATCAGAATAAAGTTCAGCGTCATCTTCAAGAATAAGAGCGTTCCTAGCACCAATATCTCTAATTTTTTGCAACACAGCTAAATGCGACTCATAGCATCCGGCCCAACCTGGCTGTTTGGCAATACCAGGAAAACGTATCGCTTTTGTTATATTAGCTAAGTTCAATTGTTTTTGAATTGTCTGCCATCTATCTGGGCGTTTATCCAAATTTATAACGTAGATATGATCAAAGAAGTTTTGCATATTTTCAACCTCTCCCTGACATCATGATTGATTTGCTCTCCGCCAAACCAAAGTTTCCACTAATAGTCACCGCCTATACCATTACAAGCCATCTTGGTGATTATTATAAACGCTGCGTAACCAGATTGGTGCGTAGCTGTATTAAATTCGATTTGCCACATCTAGTATTACCTCTAGAACAACAAAATGGATGGGACGCCGGATGTGCTACCAAGATAGTTGTAATCCAACAATTACTTAAACAGTTAAATAGACCGCTCCTATGGCTAGACGCAGATGCTGAAATATTATCTTACCCCAACTTATTTGAAACCATTGACTGTGAAATGGCTTTGGCATCTGTTAATGGGCATTGGCTGACAGGAACACTTTATTTCAAGCCAATTGCTTTGCCTTTTATTGAAACCTGGAAACAGAGAACCGGTAAAGATGTCGATGAGGTGGCGCTGGTGAAGTTATATACCTCTTCACCAAAGAATTATCGCCCAAGGATGATTATGCTACCAGACGCTTATAATGTAGCTATTCATACAACATCTGATCTCAGCAAAGTCGTGATTGGTCACCACATGCGCCCAGATATAGCACCTAGTCGTGGTGTACAAGCTAATCCTACACCCGATTAATTACTAATCTGTTTCCAATAAGCAATTGGAATAGGAGTAGTAGCAATAACTACTTTCCGCATCAATAGATTGCTGGCAGTGTTGTAATAATACCAATGCCGATATGTCACCGG
>Ga0265297_10001144_pt1 | contig 65074 bp, 92 predicted proteins | sample Munlanlwell13791_FD_192502 | JGI IMG/M metagenome (GOLD analysis project Ga0265297, IMG submission 192502) | Leachate microbial communities from a municipal landfill in Southern Ontario, Canada - Leachate well 137-91 | ecosystem: Engineered > Solid waste > Landfill > Unclassified | place... | reverse complement strand
ACCCACACGAGCAGCCCAGCCTGGAGACCCAGGTGATGGATGTTTCTGATGAAATAGCTTACGACAATCACGATATAGACGACGGCATAAAATCAGAGTTCATTTCTGAAGAAGATTTAAGAAAAAAATCCCAGCTATGGAGTATAACTTATAAAAAAGTAAAAGCGGAGCACTCAAATCTTAACAGTAATCTGCTCGTCTATCTTGTGATAAGGAATCTTATAAACAGGCAAGTTACCGATTTAATAGAGAATACTTTTCGTAATGTGAAGAAATTAAAAATAACTACACTTCGCGACGTAAGAAGCTGCGAAGAACGTATCGTATCGTTTAGTGATGAAATAAATGGCATGCGTAAACAGTTACGTGAATTTCTTTATGGTAACCTTTACTGTCATTGGCGCGTGCTGCGGATGACTGACAAAGCAAAGAGGTTCGTAAGCAGCCTTTTTGCTGTTTATCTGCACAATCCGCAATTGCTTCCGCCGCCCTTTAGAGATAAAATAAACAATACCAACATCAAGCGTACAATATGCGATTATTTGGCAGGCATGACGGACAATTACGCATTAGGAGAATATAAGAAATTTTTTGACCCTTATGAAAAAGTATAAAACCATATTTTCCTCATTCCACACTATATACCGCCTGATTACAACCTCCGGCGATATAAAAAATTTTGCAGTGGGAATTTGCCGGCTCTACAAAAATGCCTTTATGGCGGACAGAGTTACTGTGGTATTTAAAAATGTTAATAGCCACGGATTTATGAAAATGCGCCTTGAGAATAAAAGGCAGTTTTTCAAAAAAGGCGGCATATCCATACTTACCAACAGGGAAAAAGAGATATTACATCAGGAAAAAGAAATAATGCTGGGCAACCGCATGATTTATCCTTTTATTTTCGCTGACGCCCTTGGAGCTGTTTACCTTAAACGTAATCCTCATGCCCAGGAATTCAGCGAATTAGAGAAGAAGTGGTTTCTGTCACTTTCCGAGGAAATAAGCATAAGCCTCAGGATTTTTAACCTTTACCGCGAAGAAAAACGGTTAATGATAAACTATATAAAGTCGCTTACAAAATTGCTTGACCAATATGTTCCGACATCCTACTTGCATACTAAAAGCATATTTAAGTTAATTAAAGTTATCGGAAAACAAATGAAGCTTTCAGAGCCGGAAATAAAATCTCTTGAATATGCTTCGCTTTTGCATGATGCCGGAAAAATTCAACTGCCCTCAGGAATACTTAAAAAACAGACCCCGCTTACAGATGAAGAATATAAAATAATTATGAAACATCCGCGTAAGGGTGTTGAGATGATAAAAGACTTGGAAATATTAAAGCCGGTTATACCCATAATTTTACATCATCATGAGCGATATGACGGAAAGGGGTATCCTTCAAAATTCAGCAAAGACCAGATACCGCTGGGTTCAAGAATACTATCATTGCTGGATGCGTTTGATGCAATGTATTTCGGCAGGCCCTACAGAAAGAGGATGCACCTTAAAGAGATAGAAAAAGAATTACGTGCTCAAATTGGCAAGCAATTTGACCCGCAGATAGTTGAAATTTTCCTTAAAATCCTAAAGCGCGAAGACATTAGAAAATACTTGCGTTCCTTCTTGTAAATCTTATAATAAAGCCTTATGCGTGGAGAGCAACTTAAGCTTTTTGGCGCCGGCGATGAATCAGATTCAAAGCCCAAGCGCAGGTTAATTGTAATGCCGCTTGATACTTTTATTTTATCAAGCGTTGTGATTTTTTTGCTGTTCATACTGGCTTTTTCTCTTGGCGTTGAGAAAGGGAGAAAAATCTCCATAGTAAGCGATAGCGTTATTGAATTGCCTGCTAATAATATGAGGCAGGAAGTAATACCCGTAGTAACGCAAGATAGGAATTTAATTGCAAAACCACAGAAAATTGTTGTTTCCGGGCAGCCGGTAAAAGCGGGAACGCCGGTTGTGCAAGTAACCAGGAATGTGCAAATTGCAGATAAAAAAATAGATATACCCCAAGTTGCTAGCCCTAAAGAAGGCTATTATATACAAATAGCAACTTACAACAAAGATAGTTTTGCTCAGGAAGAGGTCAAAAGGCTAAAAAGCAGAGGGTTTCTTTCGTATACGGCAAAAAGGGGCGATTTTGTAGTTCTTTATGTCGGGACATTTAGCAGCATGGCAGAGGCTCAAAAAAATATGGGTTTGCTTAAGAAAAACTATAAAGATTGTATCTTAAGGAGGTTATAATGGGTTTACATTCTTCTTTGAAAAGAGCTGAAAAATTATCTTCTACGCGATCAGTAATGAAACGCACTGAACGCCTTAAATGGCTTAAGGAGCGGGGAGCGTGGAAAGAAGGCAATAAAGTATTGGGTTTACCAAAGATAAAAGTTATAAAATTAAAGACGGTTAAGAAAGAAAAAGCAAAAGAAGAAACACCGGCAGAAGCTGCTGCCGCTGCGCCTTCTGCAGAAGCTGCAGGCGCGAAGCCTCAGGCAGCGCAGGCAAAAACTCAGGCAACACAGGCAAAAACCCAGGCAACACAGGCGAAATCCGGTGCAGCCGCAAAACCGTCAGCAAAACAATAAAATGAACGCCCCGTTAGGAAAGTTTAGATTTATAATAAGCTTTATTCTAACGGGGTTTTTATTTTTTGTCCCCAGGTTGTGTTATCCTTTAGATGAAGCTGTTGTAACCAAAGACAGGATAAATGCAAGGGTTGACGCAACTGCCATGGCGCCTTCTTTGGGATTTTTGAATCGCGGAGAAAAAGTTGAAATAATTGACGAAAGGTTTGAATGGTGCAAGGTGATACTTCCCAAGAGGTTTTCTGCTTATGCCGCAGCAGAATTTATAAAAGAAATAGACACTAATAAAGTTGAAGTCATCGCTTCCAACTTAAATTTACGCGATAGCCCCAGCATGTCTTCGCACGTAATCGGCCAGGCAGAAAAAGGGACAGTGTTTTTCTTCAGAAAGAAAAAAAATGACTGGTTTGAAGTAAGAGGCTACCCGCATATTTATGGCTGGATTAATAAAAATTTTTTGGAGAAACGCGAACGAGTGCTTAATATTGAAGGCGTCTTATCGCCATTTACTGGCTCAGATTGCGAGGCTAATTATATATTGAGAACCCCGGAAAAGAAATACTTTTTAAATATAGTTACAAAAGGAAAAACCAAGTTTATGAATAAAAAAGTAAGAGTTGAAGGCTTGGCGGCAAAAGGCGCATGTTCCTACATAATTGTCTCTAAAATGATATTTGTGAAATGATTCAGCCAGCTGACATATTGAATTTTATTCTGATTGTTTCAATATTATTTATATCTATAACACTGCATGAATATTCTCATGGTTTTGTTGCGACAAAATTCGGCGACCCAACTCCAAAGGCAAGCGGCCGGCTTACCTTAAATCCGCTTGCCCATATAGATGCATTTGGCACAATAATACTTCCGATTATTCTGCTTGTCCTTAGTTTCGGGAAATTTTCTTTTGGCTACGCAAAGCCTGTTCCGATTAATCCATACCACTTTAAAAATCCGAAAAAAGATATACTTTGGGTAGGCTTGGCAGGACCGGTTACTAATTTTCTTATAGCACTTTTATTAACACTTGTGCTTAAAGCGTCAAACTATTTGTTTATTCCGGAAATAATCATTGAAGGCATACTTATTAATTTAATTCTTGGCGTTTTTAACCTGATACCAATACCGCCTCTTGATGGCTCTAGAGTTTTAAGCGCCCTTCTTCCTTATAAGCTTTCGTATATTTATCTTAGAATGGAAACAGCCGGCTCATTTATAATAATTTTGTTAATTATGATAGGGTTTTTCAGGTGGTTTATTTTACCGGTTGTGGCTTTTATATTTTCGTTGTTAAATATAAAGGTAGTGCTATGAAAGTAATAAAAGTTAATTTGCCTAAAAATTCTTACAATATATATATAAAACAAAATCTATTCAAAGATATCGGCCGCTATGTAAAGAAATTAAACCTTGGGAATTTTGCAGTCATAGTTACTTCCCGTAGTGTTTTTAGTTTTTACGCAAAGACTATCGCAAAATCTTTTGTCAATTTATCTCACACCGCAATTATCCTTCCTGACGGCGAAAGCGCGAAGCAAAAGACAAGTTTATTTGGAATAATACAAAAAATATTAAAAGTAAATACTCTAAACAGGAAAGTTTTTATCGTTTGCTTGGGTGGAGGAACAGTAGGGGATGCGGGCGGGTTTGCCGCTTCCATATACAAAAGAGGTATTCCTTATATTCAGGTACCAACTACTTTACTTGCTCAGATTGACGCCAGTATAGGAGGAAAAACAGCAATTGACCTTAAGGAAGCCAAAAATATTTTGGGCGCTTTTTATCAGCCAAAAGCGGTATTTATTGACCCCAACTTCCTAAATACACTGGGAAAAGAGCAGCTTAAAGAAGGCCTTGCTGAGGCAATAAAATACGCGGTTATCAAAGACGTTGGTTTTTTTGCATTTTTAATGAAAAACTATCAGGAAATTCTCTCCTTAAACCCTGTTTTTATTTCAAAAGTCATAGATACCTGCGCCGGGATAAAGGCAAACATAGTAGCGCAGGATGAGAAAGAAAAAAAAGGCATACGGACTATACTTAACTTTGGGCACACCTTTGCTCATGCACTGGAGGCGGCTTTAAGGTATACAAAACTATCTCATGGTAAGGCCGTAAGTTTAGGGATGCTTTATGCAGCTTACCTTTCTAGCCAATTGGGGTTTTGCAGCATGAATGAAGCTTATCAAATACGTGATTTATTGGAAAAATTTGAATTGCCGGTTAAATCTAAATATGATTTTAAGCGCGTCTATAAAGCGATGAGCTACGATAAAAAAAATATTTCGGGCAAATTCAGGCTGGTATTGCTTAAAGATATAGGCAAAGTGAAAGTGGTAGATGAAATTCCGGAAAAAATAATAAGCAAAACACTCAAGGAATTCCGCGTCTTTATTTGACAAACGCGTAAAATTATGCTATATTTATATAATTTATGTTAGACGATAAACGAAAAAACTCACGTAGCTTTATTTCTTTTCCGATAGAGTGTAGCGTTCTCCCCGGCGGAGGATATTTTTATACGGTCAGTAAGGATTTGAGCTTGGGAGGCGTGCGCATCCTAAGTGACGAATTCTTGGCCAAGAATAATTGCCTTAGATTAAATATCAACCTGATAGATAAAGTTTTGGGCGTAAAGGCAAAAGTTGTCTGGTGCAATAAAGAAAGAGTGTCTGACCGGTATTCCGCAGGGCTAAAGTTTGTGGAAATAGCTGAAGAAAATAAAAGTTATCTTGATTCAATAATATAGGGACAATTGATATGGCAAAAAGCGAAGAAAAAAGAAAAAATTGCGCTGCGTGCAATAAATCTTTAAAAAGGGTTAAATGGTATTACAGAAATAACCGTTATTTCTGTAATAAAAGCTGTTTTAAAGAGCACCTCAAAAAACAATCTGCTGCTAAGGCTTAATGAGCGAAAAGAGAAGTTACCCCCGCATAGAAGGCATTCTCCCCTTAAAAATTTGCGCATCCGACTGCGATTTGGTCACGGAAACCAAAAATATAAGCGGTAATGGTGCTTATTGCGCGGTAAACAAAGCTATCGCGCCGATGACCAAGCTTGATATAGTTCTTCTTGTGCCGCTTAAAGCTGACCACAAAAGCATAAAAAAAATAAATTGTAAGGGCGTAGTTGTTAGAAGCGAACACATACAGGATGATGGCAAATATTCATATTGCCTGGGTATTTATTTTAGTGAAATAAAAGAAACCGACCGTAATTGCCTTATATCTTACATAAACTCACTCTCAAAACCTTCAAATATCTTTTAAGAAGTGCTTAACAGGCTTTTCCCTTTACCCGTCAAATTTATCTGCGGTTTTATTTATTCAAACGAAGACAGCTATCTTAAAACACATAAAATACTTGCACGTAAATTCGGAAAGATTGATTTTGAAAGCGCGCAGTTCAATTTCGGCTATACCCATTATTATGAAAAAGAGATGGGCTCTTTGTTGTATCGCAGGTTCATATCGTTTGAAAAATTAAAGAACCCGGCATCATTTGTTTCAATAAAATTATTTTGCATAAAACTGGAAAAAAAGTTTTCCAGAGGCGCCAAAAGAACCATTAATATAGACCCAGGCTATTTAAATGACGCAAAATTAGTCCTCACGACGACAAAGGATTATTCGCATCGTATATATGTCGGTAAGGGGATATTTGAGGAAGTTACTTTATATTATAAAGATTCTAATTTCCAGGATTTCGCAACAACCTATCCAGATTATAAAACCGCAGAATACAAACAAATTTTTCTTGCCATGAGAGAGAAATACCGGCAGCAATTTAAAAACAATGCAAAATAAAATTGAACTTGTTAAAAAAGCCATAAAACAGCTTGCCCCAAGGCTTAAATCCTGCGATATCTGCCCGAGAAATTGTAAGATAAACCGTTTAAATGGCCAAACTGGCTATTGCAAAATGGGGGAGAGTGTTGTGGCGTATACCGCGTTTTTGCATGGAGGAGAGGAGCCTGCCATAAGCGGGGATTTAGGCAGCGGAACTATATTTTTTTCAGGCTGCAACCTGGGCTGTATATATTGCCAAAATTACAAATTTTCCCACTCTCTAAAAGGCAGCCTTAAAAGCCCTGAGGAAATCGCAAGTATAATGCTTAAGCTTCAGAAGGAAAAAGCACATAATATTAATCTGGTTACTCCCACGCATTTTTTGCCTCAGATATTAAAAGCGCTTCATATTGCAATGTCAAACGGTTTAAGCATACCGATTGTTTACAATACTTCCGGATATGAAAAAAAAGAAATTATAGAGTTGCTTGACGGTATAGTGGATATCTATATGCCGGATATGAAATATATCAGCGAAGAATTGGCTTGTGAATGTTCCAACGCAGGTAACTATAGTTATTACAATAAAGAAGCATTGCTTGAAATGTATAAACAAAAAAAGGCGGCTTCCTATAAAGGAGATGTTTTAACCAGCGGCCTTATAGTGAGGCATCTGGTTATTCCCGGCAATGTTAATGATACAATTGCGATACTTTCCTGGATAAAAGAAAATATTTCTGATTGTTTAACCAGTATAATGTTTCAATACCAGCCATATTATAAAGCCAGTCAAATACCGCGAATAAACCGCACTGTAAATTACGATGAATATACCAAGGTAAAAGAATTTACTCAAAATTTAGGACTTGCCGGCTGGATTCAGGATTTTAATCCAAAAGAGGATATGGCAGGAGTCTATTTTACCCAGGATACGAAACTTATCAAATGAGCTTGCAACGTTTAAAAAACGCAATCGGTCTGCTATATGCAAAATTAGTCCATACCAATGATACCCCGCAAAAAATTGCTTTGGGTTTTGGCCTGGGTGTATTTGCGGGGATATTACCGGGGACAGGGCCAATTGCTGCCGTATTTTTAGCTTCCCTAGCCAAGGCTAATCGAGCAACGGCGCTGCTGGGCAGTTTAGCTACCAATACCTGGCTAAGTTTTGTAACCTTCCTGATATCAATTAAAATAGGTTCCTATATAATTGGTGCAAACTGGCAGGATATAAAAGAAAAATGGTCGCTGCTTATAAGGCACTTTAGTTTTAGTGGGCTGTTTAAAGCGCCCGCATTAAAAGTCATATTACCCGTTATGGTCGGGTATTTGGTTGTTGCAGTCTGCTGCGGTATACTGAGCTATCTAGCCCTTATTTTAATCCTTAATTTAAGAAAAAAGCCCCATTAATTTTCAGCTTCCCTTGAAAATAAAAAAAATATATTGTATAACTAAGTTGCCGATAAGGGTAAACCCCGTCGCGAAAGCCGGGGGTCACAAAGCCACAGGCCTAAAGTAGCGCAACAAGCCGTTGCCTTTCAGGCAAGTTAGGCAGTTGGCGTTGCTACGGCAGCTGGGTTGCATCGGATAATCTCCCTTATCGGCCTTTTTATTTCCTACCATAACTTAGCTCAATCCATATTTGAAAGCTGAATTTAGGCCTATTTTTGACCGATTTAAGGCTATTCTGATGCCTGCTTTTGATGGGTTCTGTGGCCTCAAGGGAGTGCTATCTAAAAGATCGTTGTTTATGGAAAAGTAAGAATATATATTCAGAGGTAAGAACCATCCCGCCAATTCACAGGGTTTTATAATAACTTCAAATGTTATTGATTTCATTAGGTAATTACCTGATTTTAGATGATAATAAAAGTTAACATAAGATATATTATAGGAAGTAAGATATATCTCTTTGTTTTGGCTGGATATGGCTTTGGATTGTTCCTTGAGAAGTCCTTTGTGTTTTTCTGAGGTTACTTCTGCGGCGCTGCTGCTACTGTTTGCGGATTGTAATGAATATTTAAAAAATCCAGGACTATCTTTCTTATATATACAGATGGTTCCAAATGAGCTTTTTCTGCCCAGTTTAATATCTCAACCCATTGTTCGCGGGTTAATCTCACGTTTATGGTTTTTGTGTATTTTACTACCTTTTTAGGTCTGCCTTTCTTGGGTTTGCTTTTCATTACTTTCCTCCTGGTTTGTTAGCACTATCGGATTTATGAGAACACGATAAAACACAATAAAACACTAAAAAACACAATAAAGTATAGCACAAACTAAAGATTTTGTAAACCTATAAAAGGGGTTTTTCTGTTCTTCGGAGTTTGCCCTTTGTAAGGCCTTAAAGGCTTTCCTCTACCAGGTTTATTAAGGTTGCAGGGCTTGTGGGCGGGCCGTCAACGCCTTTGTATTGCACCAGGGTGTCATCGTCTACGCGGTACCAATAAAAGGCGTGCCAGAATAGTGAACGAAAACCAGTAAGAATGACTTTTATCTTATATGTTTTTATTTCTTTTCCGTTTACATCTATTGTTTCCTTGCCGTAGTTTAAAGCTTTCATTTTATAAGGCGCTAGATTGGTCGGATTTAGTGTCCAGAAGGTTGTGGTTTTCTTTTTGGATTTTGCCAGTTTAGACAGAGAAAATGACATAGGTTGATACCATGGGTCTTTATCAATCCTTATATTTTTCTGGATGGGTTTTGATTTAAAGATGCCGCTTACTGAAATTGAGTTTTTTTGCCGTTTGGCTACGATATCAGTTTTTTCAGAGGTATTTATCAGGTGCCATTCAAGAGCATTTAAGTGTGAGTCGTTTGTCGTTGTGTAGGTTTCTTTAGCGCGCTTTGTTTCAAGTATTGTCCAGTATTTCTCTGATTTTACTTCCCAGAATATATCAGTATAGCAATTTTCTATTTTTTCAATGTATTTATACTCTTTCGCCTCTAGACTTAGCGAGAAACCTAATAAAACCAGGAATGTAAAAATATATCTCATTGTTACCTGCTGCTTATTGTAGCCATTTTCAGGGTAGTATGTATATTGTCTCCCCACGGCCACAACATGGCAATTATAATAGTTTGCGTTTCATTTTTTTTAAAAAGGGTCTGATTTTCCCGGACGCCGCCGTAATCTTTAGTCAGATTTGAGATGTCTTTGGAAGGCTTCGCGCCCCGTTCCTTTTCAGGGTGTCCGAAAATCTCAGCAAATATTTTATGCAATTCCTCAATGTCTTTGTTTAAGAACACCAGCTCACTGTATTGCTCAGATATAGTTCTTTTTTCCTCAATATTCAGGTGGGCAATTTTTTGTAATATCTCGTTTAGCGTCATTATAAAAATAAAATCAAACGTTTGTTATAAGGCTTCTTAGGTTAGATACGTTGCTTTTAACTTTTACACCGTTTCTGCGAAGGGCTTTTAACATCCTGTCATAAGCTTCAACTATACTTTTTCCTTCGGTAAGGTGGTTTGAAAAAATGCATGCATAGCCGCGGCGGTTTTTTATCTTAAATATTTTTAAGCGGCGAGCACCTATTTCCATACGCCCTCCTTATATTTATAGAGAATCTTTTTTATCTTCAATCTCGCCATCTGGTTTTGATTCTTTCTTTTTTTGAGCTTCCTCTGCGCTTTTTTTCTCCATGTTTTGTATCGTGTCGGTAATATTTTTCTTTATGCTATCTATCTCGGTTTTTAGGTTTTGTTCTGCAGGGATTTTTGTTTTACCCTTAAAACTCTTATTTTCGTCACTAAGTCTTTTATTATCGTTTTCCTTTTCCATAAGTTTTTCTTTTAGGCTTTCATTTTCTGCTGTAAGCATACTTAGCTTTGATTTAAGATTATCTTCGGTAAGCCGCATGCTTTGCAAATCTCCCTTAAGGGCGTTTTCATTTTCCCGCGAATCGTTTAAATCTTCCTTGGCGGTATCAAGCTCTGCGCGCATTTTTTCCATTTCTGTCTTTAAGGATGAATTGTCAAATTCCAGATTTTGCACTTTTACATTCAAGGATGTAACTTGTTGCCTGAGGTCGGATATGCTGCCTTCTTTCTGCTTTTTTTCTTTTGTTTCGGTGGCTGAAGCGAATAATGCATATAGGGTAAAACCAATACCGGCAGCAATAACGATAATTATAATAACATTCATATATTACTCCTGTGAACTGTGCGTTAAGTGTTTTTCCACAAAATCAATAATTTGCTCCTGAACTTTAGGGCTTATATTATAGAATTCAAGCCCCATACCCGGGGATTCCATCGGCTGGATTTCGCTGTCTGCTTCCCAGACGACTTTTGAATCAACTTCAATAACTCCCGGGGCAGGCGCTAAATTTATGCGCGTGGTTAATATCTCACCCACAGAAAATACTTTCTCTACAGCCATAAACACCCCTATCGCACTTAAATTAATAATTCTCCCCTTATAAAAAACGTCTTTCGGCGAATATTTTTGTTTGTATTCTATAATGTTGTGCAGCGGTATGCGTTTAAATCGCCTGCGCAGCCTCTGTTCCAGAATGTGCGAAAATAATACTTCTTCCTCAAAACTTTTTATAGCTTCGTCCTCGTTTTCGTAGTAAGTAAATACTTTATCCAGGCCTACTATGGAAAATAGCTTTTGCACATGGGAGGGAACGTTAGAAAGTTTCATCTTTCCTTTATGGTTTAAAATATTTTTATATGCAACCGCTATGAGTGATATGCCTACATAATCAACCAAATTTACTCCTTCAAAATTACATAATATATTCTTGGACTTTGTAACTAGCGCCCATCCGACGGTTTCTACAAAATCAGCAGAATTAATGTCAATGCTTCCTTCAAGGTCAAGTATGACTACGTCGCCTTTTTCCCGTGTATTGATTTTCATAATGTTGCATATTATAAAAAGCCAGCTAAATTTAGCCTTTCATTAAAAGTGAGACAACAAAAAGCAGCACTATAACGCCTACGCCAAGCATGATATATTCCAGCAATCCTGAATCATTTTTTATGGGTATTTCAGGCAGGGTTTCCTGCTGAGGCGCGGCTATTGCGCTTGGTTTATTCATCAATTGCGTAAGATGTTGCCGGCAGTTGTCGCATATGCATAAGTGCTCTTCAACTTTTGAAATATCCTGGTCTGTGGCTGCGTGTTTTATGTATGAAGGTATTATGGTTTTTATCTCTTCGCAATCCATATGGTTAAACAATTTTACTATAAGGGGCTGTCTTGTAGGGTTGAAAAAATTTGTTTATTGTCATTTGGCAACAATTTTACGTTTTGATTTTGCTATTTTCCTTCTTTTTTGAGAAGGTTTAGTATAATATTGCCGGTCTTTAAAATTCTGCACTATGCCTTCGCGTTTGCATTGCATTTTAAAAACACGTAACGCTTTTTCAAAATCCTCTTTTTTTTCTATGCGGACTTCAGCCATAATATTTTTATTATATCAAATAATAAAAATACAGCAAGGCAAATGATGAGTTTATAGTGCAGATTACAGAATCTGAAGCAAACCATGCCCCCACCCCGAGTCGAACGGGGATTTCAGCCTTAGGAGGGCCGCGCTCTGTCCGTTTGAGCTATAGGGGCGAATGCTTTAAAACATTGAATTTATTATATAATACAAGCTTTTTGGAAGTTTTGTTGAAAGTTGAAAAATGTTGCATTTCGTGCATTTATTGCACACTTTTATCACAAATTTATCACACCTATTTTTGTCAATTTTAGAAATGAATTATAACACAAAGAATCGGTTTTGCAAGAAAGCAGATTATTTTCGTTGACAAGGATTTACCAAAGTATACAATAAAAACATGAGTCCATTAAATAATCAGGATCATCTATGCGGCAAGGTTGCCGTTTTTATAGATGCTGCTAATATTATTCACTGCTATAAAGATACAAAGTGGAAAATTGACCTTAAAAAATTAAAGAAATATTTCGAAAGTAAATGCGATTTAGCGGGTATATACTACTACAGCGCATATTTCGAGGAGAACGTTAGTCAAAAAGGATTCTTTGAAATGCTTAGTAGAAAAGGTTACATTCTACGAATGAAGAAAATTAGAAAAATTACTAATGACGACGGATCGACAACTCTTAAGGGTAATTGCGATACAGATATTGTTGTTGATGCGGTTTCAATAATGAAGGCTTATGATACGGCGGTGATAATGAGTGGTGACAGTGATTTTGTTTCTTTGGTAAATCTTTTAAAAGGTAACGGAAAAAAGGTAATTATTGTTTCAACGCGATGGCATGTCGCGAAAGACCTTATCTCTACTGCCGACCATTACGTCGACATTAACAAATTTAGAGCTTCATGGGAGCTGCTAAAAACCCCCTAAAATCACAAAATCCGCTTGTCACCTTACGGTAACAAACGGATTTCGGATGACTTTTCTACTTAGAATATACCCTATCCTATAATTTTTGTCAAGCCTTATTTTTGTAATAAAATCAATGATTTTAACAGTTCTGAAAAATTAACTTTTTTGATTTAATCTATTGTTGACTATTTGCTTTATTTTTTATTGCTGTTATCATTGAAGTCAACATATCCTTTTCAACTTGCTTTAATTCATTAACCTCTGCAATTCCTTTCTCTGCCATATACCTTAAAAATGCTTCCTGCTTTTCCTTGCTCGTAGGTAATCCTTGCTCTTCTACGTAATCCCAGGCCTCGCTGAGCAGATCCTGACAAGAGCTCCAAATATTTTGTAATGTCTTTGATGCCGCTTCTTTAATGAATGGTTCAGCTATAGCAAATAGCTTTTTGATTAATGCGCCTATCTTATCGAAGAAAGATTTAAACCAAATGCTTATATTACTGAGTATTCCCACGTTTACCTCCTTTTCTTTTATCTATACCTTCTATTATTTCCTCTATCGCATCTTTGCGCTCTTTGTAATTGTCCGGATCCTTTAGGCCCTTCTCCCCTGGCCAGGTTAGATTAATTACAACCCTAAATCCTTTCTTGAGCCACGCACTTAACCAACTCAATGGTAATCCCCTGATTTATTAAGAAAGCCTTTATTACCAAGTGCATTATCCAGAATTTTCTTTTCAGCTTTCCCGACTCTCGTGCTGATCCATGCTTTTATCTTTATCAATTTAGTTCGGGTTTCATCATTAACGATATCCTTTATATCTGTGTCGATAATCTCTACAGCTTCAATCAATAGATTAAGCAGCTTTAAATAGGCGTTAAGCCTTCGTTTTAACAAAAAGCCCAAAGCAAAAAGGATTATTCCCCACAAAAAAGGATTGCTTAAAGCTGAAAAAAATTTGTCCATGCTACCCCCTTATTACATACGCTTGGTATTGCGGCGCTAAATCGTTCATAAACCCCAAATGCGTATCGCAATGCCGGCAATGCAAACCGCTGTCGCCTCTTAATCGTAGATCCGATACCTCTATATCTTGCTCACAATCGTGGCAGAATATCTGGGGTATGCCGTTTTCGTCATAGCGTATATTCACGAGTTAAATTCCTTTTCCTGCTCTTTCTCTTCTTTGTCTCTTTCTATCAGCATCTTGAAATCCCACAAAAAAGCCTTGGCCTCATTAACCGCTATTATTAACTTTTCCATAATCTTAGGGTAATCGTGGCAGAGTTTATTGTAACGTTCTTGATTGATTTTTAAGGTTTTCATTTTACAAACAACCTTATTGCTAACTCAACCACTCCCATTATAAAGCCCACTATCAATCCTATGCGCCACTGGCTTGCCTTAACGGTGTTCAGCCTTTCTTCTTTCATGTTTTTCACTTCTACCTTCAATTTTCCTATGTCTTCCCTATAAGTAGGAGCCTCGTTAATATGATCGCCGATAGCTTTGAATGTTCCGTTGCAACGTTTATCCAGGCGCTCAATATTAACATTCACAGCCTTAACAGTAGCGTCAAGGCTCGCAGTTGCTTTGACTAAATCAATCGTTGCGTTTTCCAGCCGGTTAATGTTCTGTTGCTGTATACAACCGTGTTCCATAAACTCCTTTGGTTTCTTATATCTCTTTTTCTTTTATCGCTTTCTCTAGTTGTTTAACCCTATTCCACCAGGGATCAGCGTGCTGGCGTAATTCATAAAGCTGCAAAATCATTTCTTCCTTTGACATTTCCTGGATTGGCTTGCTTATATCCAAAAGCACCTTGACAATTTTCTCATCAATCATTTCCAACAATCTCTGTTCTATACAAGCCCCTTCCTGTTTGTTATAAAGTTTCCCACCTTCAAAAAATAATATAGAAGGAGAATGCCTAAGGTAATAACTCTCTCGTATCTTAGCGTGGGCATCTCCGTCTAAAACGCAAATCTTGACATCTTCCCTGGTTATGTTTTCCAAAATGCCTTTCATCGTCTTGCAATCAGCGCAGGTCTGCCGGTAAAACAAAACAATGACTTTGCCCTTAGCCTCAAGAACCTCTGCCTTAAAATTTTCTTTCGTCAATTCTACTGTTACCATACGTCCTCCTTTTCCATATCATTGAACCAGCTTCTGCCGGCAGTTTGAATATGGATTACTGGATTGCATCAAAAGATAAAGTATATTCTTCCCCAAGAACAAACTTATCTTTCTCTGCACAAACTATATAAATTGAGCCCTGGACAAATCCCTCATCTTTAACTGGTATGAAAGAGTAGCCGTAATAAGTTGTCCCGCCGATGCTGATTTCTTTGTTCCTTTCAAAACAAGTTATTTTCCCATTTGTAATCATATAAACCTCCTACCAACTGCAACAGTTAGCTTTGTCTTGCTCTGTTATTAAAGTTATAGTTTTTATTAAATCCATAAGCCCTTCGCTGTCGCCTTCGTTCATAACCTTTAGGCGCTCTATCCTTACCTTCTCCGCAAGCTCGTGATACTTGTTATCAAGTTCAGCTTCAGCTTCCGCTAAATGCCCCACGGCAAGCCACAAATGCTCTGGATAACCAAGTTTAGATTCATTCAATAATATAACCGCCTGGGCAATATGTTTTCTAGCGCACTTAGTGCAAGTTTTTCTCATTATGAACACGCTCCGTAAGTCCCGCTGCAACGGGTATTAAACCCCCCTGCACAATGATAATATGAACCGCTGCAATAAGAATAAGTCCCTGAACAGAACGCATAGTCGCCGTCACATTGATAGTATGTGCCCATGCAATACGTCCCGTCACAATAACTATATGTGCCATTGCATACATACCAAGTTCCCTGGCACTCGTAATATGAGCCTGAACATTGATACCATGAACCGCCAGAACAATAACTTCCGTCCCAGGTGCAAGTTCCGCCGCTATATAAATAATGAGATTCGCAATCGCCTTGAGAATAAAATTGTGAACAATCTCCTCCATACCACCACGAACAGCCATTTATAGAATGATTATTACAATCCGTTCCTGCATCGCCTGTATATGCGCTACAATCTCCTACATAAACCCAAGAGCACCCCTGGCTGGAATAATTATTGCAGGTCATGTTGTCATATCCAGAACAAGAAGTCCCGTCCCAGGAGCAAGGAGAATGACCAGTACAATCCCCAGAATAGATAAAAACAGAACAGGCCTGGTTTCCATACCAAACGCAAGGCGGGTGCGAGGTTTCACAATCGGATTGTGTGCTGAATGACGAACAAGTTCCGCTCCAAGAACAGCCGCCGGCTGACCCACAGCTCCATTGGTCTGTTTTAGAAATACAATCATAACTATTCCAAGAACAGCCTGAATAATTGTATCGGCAATCATTTTCGCCAAGACCGGAGCAAGAACCTGTGTTCCAAGAGCAGCCATAGCTTGACCAGGTTTGGCAGTCGTTATATCCAAAACTTGTGCAACTATTTCCTGAACTCCAAGAACATCCAGAGTGGTTTGGACATTCCCCCTCACTCCAAACAAGACAAACAAATTCCGACCAAGAGCAGCCCGTTACGGCTTGACAAGGAGCCTGGGTTTCCCCGAAAGCGGTATTGCAATCCTGCGCCGACCAAGAGCAGCCGGAAACCGCCTGACAGGAAGATTGGTCTGTATATTGACAACATTGATTTGTGCCCCAGATACAGTCATCAGCCTGGCAGTCGTTTTGATTGGTATAAGCCGTGCAATCTACGCCAGTATCATCAGGCACATAGGCGGGTATCCAAACCTGATATTCTAAAGTCATATCTTCCGGAGCTTCCACTTTTCCTATTTCCCAAGTATAAGTTCCGGCGCCGGTCATATCATTGTTATTGCCGGAAGCATCCTCAAAATCTCCGTCTAAATGCCAAAGAGTGAGAAGCCCGCTATCAAAAGGAGAGTTAGCAATATCGCCATAGACCCCAGCTCCACCGTTCCAGAGAGCCGATATTTCACTTGAATTTAATACCCTGTTAAAAACCGCAATTTCTTCAACAGCGCCTAAGAAAAAATTAAAATCTTGTCCCTGAGCGCCCCACCCCAAAGTGGTAATCGCAGGGACTGTCGCGCCGTTAGGGGAAGTGCCTAAAGAAACATTATTAAGATATGCGGTTAAGGTGGTGTTAGATTTTGTGATTACGATTAACGCAAAATTAGCTAAAGCTGATTTAGCAACAGCCCAGGAAGCAGACCCGCACTGTATAAAACAATTAGAATTTATGCTACCCAGGTCGTAAATACCAATGGCGCTGCCATTGTAATGACTGATATTTTTTCCTAAAATTGCCATTCCGCTTGTCTGTGTTCCAGGCCAATCTGAAACCCTAACCCAAGCGGCATAGGTCATATTTGTCCCGGCGGCTATTTCCGTAAATGTCGCCTTGCCCTTATCTCCTAAAAGTGATTGCCATGCTATTTTCTTTGTGATTATTTCTTGTTCGTTACGAATCATCCGTGATAATTTCCAACCAGACGAAGTAGTGGATTTGCGTTTCGGAGCTGACAAAACACCATCGCCTTGCTGGGTAGAAATATTTTTAGAAGTATCAGCGGCTTCTGCGCCTTCAAGCCTTTCAAAAGCTCCGTCCTCGGTTAAAGGTGTAATTTTTATTTTGTCCGTTCTTTCGCTCATACAATATCCTCACGATACGCTGGCAACCAATAATTAATCCCAGAGAGTGAAACTTTAATCATCGTGTAAAAGAAAAAACCGTTTATGGTATTTTTCTTATGCGGAGTTGATTTATTCCCTACTCCAATCCTGGTAGATATATTCTTTGATGTATCGGATGCCTCTGTTCCCACAAAATCAATCAAAGGGTTCGCTGCGTGCGATAGTGTTATTTTGTTTGTGCGTTTCAAGGTTCGTATGCTCCCTTTTCTACCCAAGAACCTGATTCTCTTTTTTCAACAACGAGTGAGCCGCTTGAAATACCTATGCGCCAAGAGCCATTGGTTGTTTTGTCGCCAAAATAAACATAACCGCTGGCAACTACATCTGCTGCGCTGATTGTGCCTGTTGTAGTAATGTCATTATCCCCAAAATCAGCTGTCCCCGCTGTAGACCAGTTAAGGATTACAGTCGTGCCGTCAGAGGCGTAGAGATAACGATTGTGCCAGTCAAGTCCCCAATTCCCGTTTCCGTCCCCCAATAAGGCCTGGTCATCCCAATCAATGGCAACTGTAGTCCCATTGGTATAATAAAGTTTCCTTTCGCCCCAATCTATTGCATAGTTTTGGCTTGAATCTTGTGCTGCCCTTGCTCCCCAAGAAATAGCATAAACACCGTTAGAATCTAATAAAGAAGCATTATCTATATCTACAGCTTGACTGCCAGCGTTTGTCATGAGCAGACGTCCGTTTACATCAATAGGCGCTCCTAGTTGAATATACGAACTTGAACTCCAATCCAAGACTGTTGTTTCGTCAGAAGCATAAAGCCACCTGTTGTTGGTGTCTATTGATTGAACATCGCTGGAATCGTATGTGCTGCCATTGATTTTAAGATTCCCCATAGCATTAATAACATAACTCGTATCATTCAATATTAATCCTTGAGTTGCGAGTGTGGGGTCGCCAAACGTCCCTGTGCCTGTAGTTGTAAAATCATACGCCCCAATATCTATATCAGAACCGGTGGCAAGATAACCGGCCGAAGCATGATTGCCCCAAGAATAAGCGGTATCCCAATTGGAATGATTATCAGTTATCGATGTTTTCCACGATGCTCCGTCTGAAATTGGTATACCAGCACCAGGGTAAACCATTCCCGGGCTAAGCGTAATAGTTCCATTGCCGTTGTCAGTATAATCAGCCTCTACTTGGTAAGGATAAGTTGATGCATGCGTTGTTTTTTCCTTCCATTCGAGAGTGGTATCGGAAACAGCCGCTGAAGCCTGAATAGTAAATAACAATGAGATAAGCAATAACAATCTTTTCATATTAACTTTTTCCTATCCAATAAACTGTTGAAGCCCCTGTGGTCTTCCAATAGTCGCCCTTTCGGACTGGACACTCGATACCTTCTGCGCCGAGATCTACTGAACCGCTGATTCTTGCAGTAGTAGGAGGATTACTGCTGTCTGTATAAATAACCGGGGATGCACCACCGCTTCCAGTTACCAATACTTTCCCGTCCGTCAAAGCGAGATAGACCGTATTGTTAGCCTTAACTACCCAGTTGTCTAATTCCCCGGCGTCTCTATTTAGATTACCAACTTCCTGAATATTTGACGAAGCGTCATTATAAAAAATTCCTATAAGTTTGTAGAATGTGCATCCAGTAGGTGTTGTAGCACTTTTTGAAATCTTTACCGTGAACGTAGTAGCACTTGCGTCAGCAACCGCATAGACATAATAGACAGTTGAAGCCTCCTCTGCGCCGGTATCGATGTTAGCCCAAGTAACCGTTAGATCGGAAGTGTTACGCCGAGGCCTGCGGTTTCCGCTTGCGTCGGTTATCATTATTGCGCCCGCGCGGACATATATATCAGCTGCGCTCTTGTATTGGACACGACAGCCGCGGCGATAATCAAAAAGCAGATTTGTCAAAGATTCTGCGTAAGATTGCGCTCCACCGCCGGTGGCGCCGATAAAAGTTTCAATCGCCTCTATCTCGTCATACGGAGTATTGAATAAGGAGGCTACAAGCTTCGTGACTCCATTGACAATTGCTGAAAAAGTTTTTTTCGCATTTGGAAAAGTTGCTGCCATAATTCACCTCAGTTTTAAATAAAAAAAGCACGGCCCGCTCGTCGACGAGTCCGTGCTTTACAAATCCCTTGTTTAGCTATAACAAGGGTGCCTAATTTTAATTAATCCTGCCTAAAACTGCTAACTGCTAGCTCAAGCTGTTTTATCTTTGCCGCTGTTTCCAGTATCGTATCGCCCAGCTGTATTGTTATATTGAACCTTCCGGGAGTATTAGATAACTCATAAGATATTCTGTCTATCTGCGCACTGTATTGTCCTCCTATAATTACGTCACTTCCGCCATCACCCGCTTCGCCGATAACGATATCACTTCCACCATCGACCGCTTCTCCGATAATGTCACCGATTAAATCACTGGAAGAATTGCGGTCATAAACGGAGTCATAAAATAAAACCAATCCTAGTGGTACAGTATCTTCAATACGTTTAGATGTATTCTTAATTTGGGCCCTGATTTTAAATGTTGGGCTGGCACCTTCCCTCAGTTTTGCTCCGAGATATTCATCCGCTACGGTATCACTTATGATTGAGCCATTATTAACTATCTCCTCAGACAGGTAATACATCTCCTGGCTGTCTCCATTTTCAGCAGTACGTTTATACCTTACTCCGGCTACAGTTCCCCCAACAAGGTACAGTTTATTAACCAAATCATCCCAAACTACTCTTCGTTCAAGAACCGCAACGTTGTCGCCTGCAAAAAATTTATGCCTTACCGTTTCAGATTCAGTCCTCCAGAAAAAAACAAGGTTTTCATCAACTCCATATTCGATATCCCCAGTAAGATTAGCCAACGTATCAAGCGCTTCCTGAACAGTAGTAAGAAATTGAATCGTATCAGCCGTAAAGCTTCCAACGTCAATAGTTCCTTTTGTAATCGGTGTATTAGGCGAAGTTTTTGTTTTGTAAAGCGTATGCGCTTTGGAGGGTGGGGTAAAATTAGAAGTCCACCTGGCAATACCCTTACTAATTCTTACCTCCTCTATCCAGCCATTTACCGAATTAGTTACTTCTCCTTGAGCTAAACCAATATTCAATGCTTTCGTATTACCAAAAGTTGCAGAAGAAGGTAATGATTGATTGCCTTTTACTCCGTTGATATACACATCGGTTGTGCTTCCACTTCTCACTACTGCCACATGATACCAAGAACCAGTAGCAATAGGCGCGTTTGTTTTTGATGCTCCACCATTAACATTTTTTACCGAAAGAGATAAATAGCCATTACCGTCAACACTAAGTATCCAGTCGCCGGTAGAAGCACTGCTCCAGGTATCATTTGTTACGCTTTTTATAAACGTGCAATTTAAAGCATTAAGTTTAATCCAACAGTCAATAGTAAAATCCCCGTCAAAATTCCAATCAGCAGAAGCAGGCAAGGTTACATAATCTCCTGTTCCATCAAGCAACAAAGATGAAGCACCGAACTTTTTATCAGCAGTATCAAGTTGTGCATTACCTGCAAAAGTTAGGGTTTGCCCGGTTTCTGCAGTATAGGTATTAGCTCCGTCATTTCCGTCAAAATGGATAAGAGCTTTTATGTTGGTATCAAGCTCTTGCCCGATTATATAATTATCAACAATATCTTCGACTATTTCTGATATCTCGCTGCTTGTATATGTCTTTGTGTCACCGTCATCCTGCACGGCTAATTTTGCCAATAAGTCAAAATATCCGCGGATATCAAGAACAATATCCTGGTCTATCTTTAAAGTTGGCACTATGTTGGCGATATAACCGCGATAAACAAGTTTACTTGTTGAGCCGTCTTTAACCCTTATTTGGATATCATCACGGGCGGCAAAAATTATATCTCTATATTTCTTTTTTAATGTTATAGAGCAGCGTCCACACCCACCTAGTCGGTTCCATTCCCAATTAATTCCTGATATAAAAGGTGTTAAATATTTTTTTAAATCTCCGTTCTTATCCCTTAACTCTACGTTATATCCGCTTACTACCATAATTGATGTTTAATACCAACAATCCCTATGTGTTATTTTTACCGTTGCCCCTGCTGTGCCGGTAAAAACAATCGTATTGTCGCCCGGCTCAAGTTCGATAAAATCACCTTCGTAATCAACCATTGCGTCAGCACCGTCATTCAAGACCTCAAAATCATCGGTGTCGTATCTGTTGTCTACTTCCAAAACATTACCAGCAACAACAGTGCCGCGATACTGGAATGATTTACCGTTTGTAGTGTTTTCTATTTTTGCATCATCAGTTATGTCGCCAGCTGGCGCAGTAATCTCAATTTTTACTCTTGCCTTAGCATTACCGGCATTGTTAATTACATAACCCACCCCACTTGTCGGGGTGCGCTCGTCCGTGTGTTCTGTTTCTGATAGCCAAAATGGAAAATGAGCGACAAAAGTAGCGGTGAAATTCGCCAATTGACGGGCCAAGATTAAAGCCTTGTTGAAATTTTTTAATTGTGCCATTATGTAACGATCGTTATCCGTGGTAAACTTTTGAAATCCGTTCTGTAGCGCCGCCCGTAAAGTATCAATGTTTGATCTCAAATCGTCATATTCAGAGCCGGACACTGTTCCCTCAACAGAAATTGTAAGGCTCTTTCGTTTTGCCTCTTCAGCAATTGATCCGTCAGTGACCGGTATGGCTGTAATACCAATGGATTTCTCTTCCTTTATTTCAAAGCTTGAAATGACTATATCGTCAGTGAATTCCAGGGATCCAAACTTGATTTCAATTTCGTTTGCCATTATATTCTTTCAATCTCCCTTGATATTTCAGTCGATACCGCTTCAGCCAAAGCTTTAATATCGTAATCACTTCTGACGGACGGATTATTAATTTCTATACTAATACTGATCATATTACCTTGAGCTTTAGCAAGGGGTGTAACTCTGGCTCCGGACGGAAGATCTAAAAATTCTGGCCCAGACTCACCTACTAAAACACGCCCCGGGGAGATAATGTCCCCTCCGCGTTCCAATTCCGGGATAGCCAACATTTGGGCCAATCCGGTTGTTTCCAGTATGGCGGCTGATGCAGGGACGCCATTTGCGCCAAAAGATGCCAATGAAACCATAGCCGCAGCCGGAGCCCAAGCTTGGGCAATCAAAGCGGCAGCGGTAGACGATGCTGCAACCTGAGCTGCGAGTAACGCATTTCCCAATGCCCAGTTAATTAGACGTTGGACTGCGAACTCAATCAGTATTTCAACCATCTTCCATCCCAATTCCTGGAAAAATTGTTTTACATTTGCTGTTCCTTTCATCATATCAACAAAAAGAGTTGACATTCCTTGGGCAAAAGTATCTTTCATTTTTCCTATCGACACCCACATACTTTCATGAGATTTTTTTTGCGTATCTAAGGCTAAATTATAAAATTCTGTTTCTGCTTGTAGTCGAGCTAATTCTGAGCCGGTTTTTTCATTGTTCCAGGCGCGCCACATATCACGTAAACTGTCTATTTTCCTTTGTTCCTCCACTACTACATTTTGTATTCTTTCCTCGGCACCGATGTCAACATTTTTAATACCGCTTAAAACATCGGTTAAATTGTTTATACTGGAAATACTCTCATCGACAAATCCTGATATCGCACCTTTTCCTGTTTCCGATATTTTTACCGCACCTTCCACCATTTGAGTGGCAGTATCATCTAAGCCGGTCCTTAAATCATCTAAATTTTGCTTAACATTTCCGATACTTTCGGCTGCTTTCTTCATATCGCCAGAAAAATCTTTGCCAATCTTCTCTGATACTTTACCCAGCCAACTAAATATCGCTTGCAATATATTCAAAACTTTTTCTATTGCTCCAGCGATAAATGAAATAAGATTATAAAATCCGGTTGCTACCAGCCTTAAACCAAATTCAATTCCATTTAAGACTGGTATAGCCGTTTCTTTCAATTGATCCCAATATTTAATCATCAAAGAAATTCCTGCAATGGTTAATGCTATATAAGGGTGTGCTGTTGCAAATTTCATCATAGCTCCCACAACCATAATAATTTTTCCAGCAACAACTCCAAGCGCCCCGCCTAAAGTAAGCATTGCTCCGGCAACAGCCAAAGTTTGAACCATGGAGTTTCTAACTTGTGGATCTAAACTGTTAAACCATTGTGTTAAACCGGCCACAGCATTGGATAGCCTTTCAACTAATGGAATTAACGCTGTTCCAAGCGTAACCTGCAGAGAAACAAATGAGTCATGAAGTTTTTGTAAAGAGGTATAAGCCTCCAGGGAATAGTTAGCGGTGGTCTTAAAAGCCAGAATAAGCGGCCCAGTTATAGCCGCTCCTATCATGGAAAGGTTTTTTCCTATTTTGGATATTTGGTTACCAACCTGAACAAAATTATCGCCGATTTGTGTTAAATCATTTTTTACCTGCTGAGCGAATTTTTCAATTTTCTTGCTGACCTCATCTCTCAGCTTTAAGATTATTTCGAGTTCGTTGTTTGACATTATCTTCTTCTTCCTGTCTTATGGCAGCAAGTTCAGATTCTATAATATCTATTACGTCATTGAATTTAGCCGACTGCTCTAACCAACCTCCGGTATTAGGCAAGTAACCCGCCACAAAACGCCGGTAAGCGCGAAAATAATCCTGGCTGTTGTGGTCAACCATCTTTTTAGGACAACGCTGAAACCTTAAATCGCCGATTTGCCATTTATCGGTAACTGGACTATCTTGCGTACACCCACGTTCTTTTTTTTGTTTTGAGTCACACGCCGCGCAATTGAGATTAAAACGACTCAGATTCGCGGCGATGATCAGTTTTTTCTTTCTTCTTCTCCGACTTTATTAATTTCCTTAATTTTAAGAGCGAGTTCAGAAATAACGTTTCCAGGAATCAACCTAATAACCTCATCAGATGCTACGACATAGGTCTTGTTGGCGATAATGCGCCGGTCGGTTTTAAAATTTATCGGCTCTCCATTTTTGTTAGTGAAATTTTCAATACCTCTCAGCCCGAAAGCAACCATTTCGAGTTCGCTTTTTCCCAGGTTAAAAGAAGCTTTGGCTTTACCGGATCCCGGCTGAGAAGGATCAGTCTCATATTCCCAGGCAATATCTTCCAGTTGTTTACGTATCCTAGTATCAATAACCCCTAATTTAAAAATCGTTTTAGGATCGCCCGTGTCATACTTTGATACATAATCTATAATCTCGTTCAAATCCAAGGCCAAAATTCCCATAATTACCTCCTTTTTTGTAATTATTTCACGTGAATTATTACGAATGCTTCAACGCAATTTCGTCATTTCCTGTATTCATATTTATACTAATAGGGATATTAACAACTACTAATCCATCGGCTTCCTCTATCCCTACGTTTGTAAATGTTATTTTGGGTAATGTGATAGTCAAAATGTTCCCGGCAGTGGCTCCAATAACTAAAGAAGCAGCTATCTCGGTGGCTGTTTCAAATTTATCCAGGAAATCATAAGTTGCCTTTGTGGGCGCTTCTATAATAATATTTCCGGTGGGATTGCGCTTCCCACAATAGAAACCGGCATAACCATGTGCGGCCGACATATCTTCTCTTTTAATTATTGGAATACCCATATCTATATTAAATTCGCGCAAAACGAATGTTGTTACAGAATCAAGCGTGAAAACCGCTGACAGCGCTTGTGGCGGGTTTTTAAAATTAGATTCAAAAGTAGGCGTGACAATGCTTGCATCGCTATCATCCTGGTATAAACCAGATACCTCAAAATCAAAATAAACCGGGGTTCCGGCTTTACCCGATATTTTCATGTTTCCCACAGATCCGAGAATCTTGTATAGAGCGCCGTCTATATAAGAATATATGGAATTTGATTTTAAACTGGCTGAAGCAGGAGTATATGTTACATCAGAAGCTCCAACAGCTTCAGAAAATCCGCAACCTTCCCAAAGATCTCCTATCCTGGGAGCTGTGGTTGCTGTTCCGGAACCGCAATACTCAACCTTAAAACCTAATTTTGTGTATTTCTTGCCTACGATGGGCTTTAATTTGCTCATTGAATGAAACGGATGCTTTCTTTCTATTACTTCCGCATCAAATTCAATCTTTGGTTTTTCTACCACCGGTATAGCGTTGGCTGCAGCTGTTGGCACCGAATCTTGCCCATAACTTACTTCGTTCTTAACCAGCAACACCTGTCTTTCAATTAACTTAGTCATGGTCCACCCTCCTTTTTAAACTGCAGTCGTTGGATCTGTAGTTTTATGCCTGTATTCAACCTCAACATTAACCATCAAACCGCAGTAAGGTTGCCCTTCTGTGGATTCAAATGGCAAAATATTTTTTATCCTGGTAGCTATAGCGTAACCCCCCCGGGTATAGTCTGACATTAGCGACTTTTTAATATCTCCCAATAGGCTATTTAGATGGGTGTCTGTATCTGTAGGCTTTACAGACCAAACATCAAGAAGAACTGATAATTTACAATTGGTTATAAATCCCGGCCTATCTTCGCAATCCTCTTGCCCGGCATTTACAATAATGCACGGAACGTTAGCCAAAGAATTACCGTCTTGACTCCATCTTTGCACTGAGGATATCGTATTCACATAACCATTTATTGTGGTTATTCCCTGTAAAGTTGTTAATATATTTGCCAAAATATTTTCTCTTACGCTATTTGCCATACTTTTAAACTCTCTTAAGTGCTTTTTCTATTGCCATATTAAGACGTTGTATACGAAGGTTATCCATGTTTTCCCAGGTTTCATAAAACCCAAGCCTGGGTACAACCTTTATTTTGTTTTTTAAAACAAATAAAGGTATTATTTCCCGCGATCTGCTTTTTACTTTTGCTAAAAAAGACTTTCCATGAAGCTTAAGCATAATGATATTTTTTAAAAGCCCGGGCTTTTTGTATTGGCTTTTAAGCCTGCCATCTGTAGTAAACAACTCTTTTCTCATTGATAATGGAACAGCCAATCCCCTGCGATTGTTGTTTGAAAAATATCCTCCGGTTTCATGTCTTTTTGCTACCTGTGATTCTGTAAATACAACCATTCCCATGCCCTGGATAGAAGTTGAGTTTAGGCTTGCCCTATGGAAATATTGGAAAATACCATGTGGATGCGGCTTGAGTCCTGGGCGGCCGGATAGGCGTGTTTCCCTAAAAGTTTTTAGAAATTTTTTACTCAAATAGTCAAATGCATCTCCTAATTCCATTTTTAACTGGTCGGGAATTGTCCTCATGGCTTTTTCCAATTTTGCTGAGTTTATTTCAACAGTAATCATTTTATTTTTGAACTAAAAGATGCCACATGGCATCATCATGCTCTATAATGTCAACAACCAGCCATGTTGCGTTTGATCCACCGGATAATGCAGGAAAGGATACTTTGTCTGCGCCTTTGCTCACTGAAGAAACACCGGCAATAGAATCGTTTGCAACAAATATTTCAGCTTGATTGAGCAGGACGCGGCCCGTATCTTCGTTTGATGTATTGAGCCTTTCGCGTTTTACTACCGCTTTAATACTTTTTCCGGTTCCTCCGGAAGGAGTATAAGTAATTGTTTCCGCAAATTCGTCAGTGTTGAGAAAACAATCACTTACGTCCTCGTCTAATTTTGTTTTAAAATTAGTCATCCTGTTTATCTTTCTTTTTTTCTGCTTTTTTTGGTTCCTCTACAGTAACAATCTTTGCCTGGGAAAGCTGCATAGCTAAATCTACTTCCGAAGTATAAACGCTAACACTTTCTCCCTGGGCTATGACAGTGCCTGCTTCGAGTTTTTTTCCATTAATAACTTTACTTTCGGTAAGAACTATTTTGAAAATTCCCATAATTATCTCCTTTTTTGTGTTTTAAAATAATTGCAAGGTGGAGTATTTCTACCCCACCCGCAATTATGGGAGGCGCTTTTCACGCCAACAATTAACTTAATGTAGCTTTAATCGCGTGTTGCCAATAACCATAACCGACATTGCGTTTAGCTTTTACACCATAAAGGTGACGGTTGTTTTTAAATTCTTCTTCAGAATTCTCTGCAATGGCAGAAACGGTTATGCCTTCTTCGTTCTGCAAAATGAAAGGTTTCGCGCGGCCGTCTGTACGGAAAGCATAAAGTTCGGTTGTTGTGGTTAATCTTGGGTTCGCAGCAACCTCTATTTTTAATTCGCTGTTTTTTACAGGGTTATCTATCGCTCCTGTGCCGGTACTTAAAAGATTTGAAGAAACGGCTTGCATCCCCGAAGCCCACATATTTACAGGAACCATGATCATGAATGAGCGGGCATTTTCGTTCATCGGTTCGCCTTGGTCATCTTTAAGCGCATAAAAATGCTGAACTAATTTAAGAATTACCTTAGCCATTTCGCTAGCTGTAGGGTTAGCAGCAGTTGCAACATCTAAATCGCTATAATCAGAAGATGTTAATAAATTTGAAAGCGAACCGCTGTCGCCTTCACTATGAGCCCCATAAAAGAAATAACTTCCGTCGTAGCATGCTGTTGCTGCGCCATTAATAATCAATGTTGAAAGTAAAGAACCCCAATGAGCGTTAACCCTGTCTGCCATTTCGGCAATTCTTATATTAATTTGCCCAGTTTTGTCTCTGCGAAGATCATCTACACTTATTTCCAGGGTTGATTCAAACGTTTTGTTCTTTATCGTAATTCCGTTCTCCCTTAATCCTTTTGCGTGGCGGCCACCAATCCATTCGCGAAGAGCCGGAGAGAATCCAAGCCATTTGTAGGTCTCTGATTCCTGATCGGAAAGTATTTCCATACCTATCCTGAATGGCCATGCAATATCCTTTGACGTTTCCAGAATCTCATAAAATTTCCCGATAATCGCTCTACTCGATAAACCGCTCTGATCCATTTTAATACCTCCTTTTGTGAATGACTTTAGCCTTACCTGTATCCGGTTTCTGGTCTAAAGCAATTAATATTTAATTATATCGACCTGCAAGAAACTGCTTCGAACGCAACGATTACTTTTGTGCTGCTGACATGGCGCACTATCTTACCGATTGCTGAATTACTTGTAGAAGAAAGTGTGAAAGTGTTATCGTCAGACGCATAGACAGTTGATCCTTCATCCGTAACCCCGGTTACTCCTGTGACCGCAAGCTGAATTTTGCCCTTTGGGCGCACACGCACGTTGATATCTCCGGCATCCCCGGATGAATTGTCAGCTTTTTTAACGGCGAATCCGGCGAAATTATCTCCCGCAACCAAAGGCCTAAAATATCCGGAACCATTTTCACCAACCGCTGCGCCTTCATAGATAATATCGCTTGCGATTACTGGAAGATCGTTATATTCTCCCTCTTCGAAAGCTCTCGGCTCATTTTTAGCTAATGTAGTCATTTCCAAACCTCCTCTTAAATTAATTGTTATTAACAACCGATAGTTACCCTAACTATCCTTTCTTAAGAATTTTCACCTTGCCTGAGGCTTCAGCTTTCTTAAAGTGGAAATAAGCTTCTTCGGTCTTAAATTCTTCGCGAAGTTTTTGGTCTTTGGCAAATTCCTGTTTGCATTGTTCTTCCAGAGATAAACTTCCTTTTTCCGGTTGTTCAGTTCCTGGTCCCGGGCTCGGTGGAGCATTCTTTTCTAAAAGATCAAGTTTACGGGCCTTAAATTTACCTTCCGTAACTTCTAAGCTATCCCCGGCAGATATAGATTCTTTAACTATATCTTCTACTTTTTCGTAAACCGCTGATTTTTCTAAAATGCTTGCAACTCTCGCCCTTTCCAATTTTAAAGTATCGGAAATTACCTGTTCCTTCCCGCCTTCCAGACCTTCCGTATGTAGAACCTCTACAAAGTCGGGCTTTTCTTTTTTTAACGCTTCAAGCGTCAAATCCTTTAATTCCATGATTTTTACCTCCTCTTTATTGTTTATTTCTTCCTCATCTAATCCGTTTCTTTGATACCGTTGGAGGAAATTTATTGTTTTTTCAACGGCATCCGGAGTGCTTAAAAATTTATTTAAAAAAGTGGTCATTTCGGCGGAAGGTTTTACGTCTTCATTAAAAAATTTGCCGAATAACCCTTTAGTTGCTGCCGGATCATCAACTATATCTGACGCAAAAAGCTTTTTATACCGCACTAACGCCGGCAATGGCTCACCTGTTTGCGAGTCTTTTGCTCTTGTTCCATCTTTTTCCAGGCGATATTCTAATTCAGCGTCAAAAACTAAAGATGAACCGAATGCTGCCGGGTCGCTTTCTGCCAAATCGAGAACGTAAGTAGCTAAGTCGCCATCTGGTGTTTTATATGCAGTTTCATCAATATATAAATCCGCGCGGACAATATCGCCATCTTTCCGGAAATTTTTCGCACGGCCAAGAAATGTTCCCAATGCTGTATTGCTCATATTGGGGTGGCCAAAACGTGATTTTACGCCTATTTTTGCTTGATTACTGAGATCAATAACCTGATCTAACGCGGTATCGTCAATTTCCCAATCTCTAACATCGCCATCGTTAAGTTTCCCCTTATTTAAAACTGCATAGCCAAAAATAGCCCCCTTACCTTTGCTATGGACAAATTCTCTATCTACTTTCTGCTCACTTGAAATGCCTCTGGCGATATCAGCCCTTAATAATTGTTTTACCGACATTATTGCCTCCTTTAATTTTTATAAATATATCTTTCGGCAAAGACATTGTGTTAATTCGAATCAGTGTTATTTTTATCAAACTATTATTTTTAATTTCCTTATCTTGCTTTTTTATCATCTCGTAAAACCAACTATTGTCGCTGATTTCCCAGAATCGCATTTAAAATAAACCTTAAATCCCGGCTTGCAATCTATAAATTCATAAAATTGCCTCGGAGTAAGCGTAGGATAGTCATCGTAAGTTACATTGCTATCGCCGAAAGCAACAATAGCTGAGCCTTTATTCTGTATACACAAATATTTATCCGTGACCGGCAATTCGTATACTGCCGGACTTCCGTAACCAACATTGATCGGGGCTATTTTTTTTATTATTTTTCCGTAACTTAACCCATTTTCGCTTATGAACATTCCTCCGGAAGATTTTCCTGATTGTGCGTTATAAAATTCTTTTCCGTCTGCCGAAACTAGTCTTACTGGTATAGCTTCTTTAGGTTCTTTGTTTTTTACAATTATGTCTTTAGCGAACTTTTCAATTGATTTTTTGAAAGACAAAGCCAAGTCTGATATTTCCCGGGAAAGCCATTTTTTATCAAAGATTTCATACCATTTAGGCTTTGATATTGATATTTCCGGTGGGAATTGCATATCTCCAAGATTGCTTATCTTCATTTCACCAGGAAATATTATGTCTGATAAATTCTTTATAGTTAACTCATGGGGAAATTTTATTGCCGATATATTTTTTATAGAAACATCTTCCGGAATATGCAACTCTGAAAAATTTTTGATAGCAATTTCTTTAGGAAATTCATCCATATTTATTATCTTTGATGTTTTATCGCTGGTAGACTTAATAACCTTTTCCAGTAGTTCATATATTTTTTTGTCTTCTTGTTGATTTTCTATAATGTTTTTAAGCGCGGTGGCTATATTTTCAAAATTTTTATTATTTGATTTTTGAGTTTCTGCGTTTGATAACAATATATTCAGTAGCGCAGATAAAATATCCTGGTCGTCAACCCCGAATATTCCAGCTAATTTTCTTTTTTTATCCAATAGTTGCCGCAATTTGTCCATCAATTACCTCATTAGAACGCTTTTTTAATTCTTCTATGGCTTCCTTGTCCTTAGAGCTTGGGTCGTCTTGATCGTCATTTTCTGGCTGATTGGATTTTCCGGAAGTTTGTGTTTTTGCGGTTGAAAATCCCAATTCCTTGCGTTTTTCTTCTTCTCTTGCCTGTTGCTCGAGATTTTCTTCCCAGTCTTTTCCCTGGCTGGCGCACTCATCGGAAAGATTTGATACCCCTATTTCCATGGCAAGCTTTGATGCTTGAACTTCTTTTAGTGGATCAACCCATGACCATCCCGGAGCGATCCATCTTGCGCGGGTCCAATCAAGCCTTTGCTCATAAAAATTAGTTGCTGGAAGCTGATTTCTTAACCATGCCTCCTCAAGCAACATTTCCCACACAGGCTGGCAAAGTTTTTTTGCTATCCATTCCTGCCTAACTCTGAAGTATCTGCGAGCCTCGAGCAAAGCCGCTCTTGCACTTGAATAATTTGTTTGACTAAAATCTTTAGCCACTAATTCATAAGGCAACCCCAGGGCCGCAGAAATCGCACGTAAAATGCGGTTTACAAACGGCTCAAATGATCCTCCTGGCCTATTGGGGTTGAATGCTGCTATTGTTTCGCCCGGTGATAAATATTCGATCATTCCCGGTTCGAGCTCTTCGACTTGTTTTCCAGAAGAATCTGTTGAGCTCGTGCGGGCTGATGCCGCGGCTGCAGCATCTTCTTTTGTGATAAAGATAGAAAAACACGCGGCTATGCGTGCCGATACTAATTCCGCTTCCAAATAATCTGCCAAATCTTTAAAATAAGTAAGAACCGGGGCAAAGAATGGAACTCCGCGAGTTTGTCCGGGGCGGTTCATCCAGTAAAGATGTAAAACATTTTTTCTGCCGAGAATATTTTTAGCCGGATAAACATTATATGATTTTGAGGAATTATCTATATTTTTTCTTGAATCTACTAAAGTAGAATCTCCCGGATGAGTTTTTTTAATATAATATTCAATCGGTTCTCCGCGGTTGCCTATTCTTACTCCATAACGGACAGATTTATCACCATTTAAATCTGAAGGGGTACCAAGGCGATCTGATTCTATTACATCAAGCGCTAAAGAAAATGGGCGTATACCATCTTCTTTTAGCATAAGTGGCAATATAATAGCTTCTCCATTTTCAAGTATTTGCCGGTCAACCAGTTGCTGAATTTCATAAAAATCTAATCGCTCACCTGCGTCAGCAAAAGGTACCCATTTTTCCCAACTTCTTTCTGCTTCTTTTTGAAAATTCTTAACTTCGTTCGGATTTATTTTTAAACTATCTTTATCTATGCGACTTTGAGGATTAATTCCGGTACCAATAACATTGGTCGTTATAGTACTGGTTATCCCAGCAGCAACCGGATCGTTTCTGTTTAAATCTCGGCTGCGTTCCCTTAAATCAGATAATTCCGGAAGTAAATCTTGGTCCGCTGAATTTGCGCCCGGAAGCCAATTACTCCTAAGCCTTGACTTATTTGCCCCCCGGTATGAACTTAGCATTTTAAGCGACTTACGGTAAGCAAGGCGTTTATATGCAGCCGCGGGACTGAAAATTCCGACAATTGAGTCGGTAAAGAGACTTAGCTTTTCAGAAAATTTTTTTGTTTCAAATTTTACTTCTTTCATGACGGGTCATTAAAGTCGGCATAAGTGCGCACCGATGTTCCTGATTCTGAAGCGATTTCTTTTTTTAATTTATCGCGTAAGGACATTAATTCTGAAAGTGAAATATATTGAAGGTTTCTTCCGGCTATGGAATAAGATTGCACGGCTCCGCCAGTGAGCCTGGCATTTATGGCCGTTTCGACGTTTTCAAGCATTTCTGCTTTTGTAGGAGCTGTCATAATTTATCTACCCCACAAAATAAAAACGGCAATCAGGTGGTTAGGCACCTAACTGCCGTTTTTAAAAAAAATAAACAATATAAGGCGTCCCTTATATTATTTAGTTACTACGCCTTTATTCTTTCACTGTTACTAATCTTAGTCAAGAATCTGATTCAGCCAGGCTGAAAATAGTTTAGACGTTAATCGGGCGTTCTACCTTCACTTTAAACCTCTTTTTGCATGCGTTACATCTGTAATATTTCACCGGCAAATCCCGGCCGTAGCATTTTAGCTTATCTGAATGGCAATAAGGACATTCTAAAATAATGTGCTTGACCACTATTTCTTGTGAAATAATTTTGGGAATATCGGTGTGCTGTTTTTCTTTTACATACCCCTTCAGCCAGCCTTTTTCCTTTTTGATCCAACTAACCACGTTTCATCCAGTTTTTTCTATTTCCTACCCACGATTTGTGTTCCCCCGGTTCCTTTTCTTGCTTAACAATTTGTACCTTTGGTTTGTCTTCTTCGCGCAAAGCATATACTCTTAACATTTCAGCCGCTGATAATGCATATACTTCGGAATCCCAAAAATGGTTCGGAGTATGTTGCGATAATAATTTCCATACTTCCCGGCGTTGTCCGGAACGTTTGCCCCGCTCCAATACTTTACCCTCGGCACACATTTGCCTGAAATAAATTTCTGAAGGGTTTCTATATAAATGAAATTTTTTGTTTTCTCCTTCTATTGATATAAGTCTGGCCAATTTATCCTTAAACATGTTTGTATCTATGTGATATAGCTTGAGGCCTCCGGGAATGGTTTTGCCATTAGGATATTTGTCAATTGTCGAAATTTTATACAATAAACCCCTAAGAGTGTCGCTGCCTTTTATTGGCCGAAACAATCCTTTAAATTGTCTGCATATATCGTATACCTCATCAGTTCTATGGCCGCTATCTATGTTTGCTAAACTCACTTGAAAATCTGGAAATCCTTTTACCTCAGAATGAAAAACTCCATCAACAATCTGCGCTATCAATTCCTCCCAGGTTTCTATATAGGCCTCCTTAATAAGCCAATTTTCATAACCTACACCAAATCCGCGAATGGTATAAATTAAATAATCTTTTTGCACGTCTACTCCGGCGGTTAGGATGATTGCTCCTTCCGGAACTGTCTCCTTTTCGTATTCAAGACAAAGCTTTTTAAGTATTTCCGGTTTTCGTTCCTCTATCTTTTCGTGCCATTCCTCAGCTAACCATGAATTTATAAAATTCATGTGCAGTTCTGGCCTAGTATAAGATACTAACCATTCAGCGGCCAGATCAGCGAAAGTCAACCAAGGAGAATAAATAGCATTTATCCAAAACCCTTTATGTGATGACTGCCTGAAACTTCCGCGGATATTGCCGTCTTTATCGATGGTGGCGCCTTCAGGGATCCATTTGCCCTGAAGCATCATTTTTTGCTTCATGTTATCCGTTATGGTTCGCTTGCATTCGATACATTCATACCAAGCCAGACGCTTTTGCTTGATTATCTCCGGATCTCTTTCTTCTTTGGGAAACTTAACCTGTGACCACATTAAATATTGGTATTTACCGCAATGCGGGCAAGGGACATAAAATTTGCATTTATCGGAACGATCGTATTCCCGGGTAATGTAGCCCTCGGGTATAGTTGGAGTTGAAACTTTTACTGTTTTACTATTCCAAAATGTTCTCGTTCTTTCCGATGCGAGCTTGATCGGATCAGCCTCTCGTCCGGAATACGGCGGATATTTATTAATTTCATCAAAAAGAAGATACTTTATTGCTTTGCTGGACAGGACCGCCGGACTATTTGCCCAAGCCATGTATAGATTCATCCGATCAAGGGTCATAACGAATTTGGTTATATCATCTTCTTCGCCGGTAAGATGAGTAGAAAGCGCCGGCGATAATTCAATCATTGCCTTGATGCGGTCCTTGGAGAATGTTTTTGCATCATCTTTAAGCGGCATTACCACAAGCGAAGATCCCGGATCCTGGTCTATAGCATAGCCAATCATGTTTAAAAAACTTTCTGTTTTTCCGGTTTGAGTGCTCGCCTTAATAGTAATTTCTTTTACAGAAGGATCGGAAAAGGAATCCATAATGCCGCGAAGATACGGCGTTCTATCGGTGCGCCAGCGCCCTGGTTCAGCTGAAAGCATGCCAAGAATACGATTCCTATCGGCCCACTTCGAAACAGAGATCTTCTCTGGCAGCTTCCAGGCCAGGCGTTCGGCTTCCGACCAGATATCCTTATTTGCCTTTCTTTTTGGTATGAATAGGCTTTCCTGAAGCAAACTCATCTATTATCTCCTCTATCCTTTTTCTTAATATCTCTGAAATTTCTTTGGCTTCTAAACCAACTACTTGCGGAGCAACTGCATTGGGTAACGCTAAAAGTCTTGTTTTGATAGTCAGGATTTTATCAATATTATTTTTTTCAACTTCAGCTACCGGAACAAGCTGTTTTGTTTTCCGCTTATATTCCAGCTCAGCTAAGAGCGCTTTAAATTTTCGATACTTGGCTTCATCCTTGTCCTCTTCTTTTTGTTTTTTTACCCGGCGCTTATCATGATTGTTGCGCCATTCTTGCACGTCTGAAATATTAAAATACCCTTGTCTTGTTTTAGGCAGGCCTTCTTTTTCCCAATAGCGGACTGTTCGGGGAGATATGCCGAAAATTTTGGCAAGCTCTTCCTGGGTTTTTATAATCCCTGGGTTAGGTTTACCGTCTTCATATTCCTCCAGCTCCTCGAGTTCTTTTCTGGACGGCGGTTTACCACTATGAGGTTTTTCCAATAAAGCAATATGCCGCTTCTTTTTAGCCACTTCCAAAATCCCCAGTTTATTTTCTTGTTTCTGCGGTTCTTGCATATGGTACAAGCATTTGCAAATATATTATTTATTAGGTAAAATAACATTGCTACAATTCCCCGCGGTCGAAAAAAGCTCACATGCTTGTACCATGTGTGTTGGGTCGTCGTTAACGCGGCGATCCCGGCCGCTTATTTTAAATCTTCTGTTATTGCCAGAGTATTCCGCAATATACATTCTAGTTGCTCATCGATATGATATTTCTTTTTTAATGAATCAATAGCAAGTGTTGGACTATTTCCTCTTCGCTTTGCTGCAGCAATCCAATCGCAAAGCATTTCCATAAAAGCAAACAGATCCATCGCTCTTATAGGATCGTTGAGCGTTTGCACCGTAAAATCTTCGAAAAATTCTACATGATGATCGTTGTGATTCGTATGATGCTTAAGCCCGGATCCCATTGTTTTGCATGCCTCTTTGTATTGATCTGAACCATATTGAATATTTTCATTATTTAGCGCCCATACTGGATCTATATAGAATGGCTTTTCTGATTCGCTAAACTTACTTTCATCGTGACAAAGCGCTTTATCAATCAAACGCTTTATGCATGCAAACATTCTACTCGCAACCAATTGCTGATGCTTTCTGGTGTCGGCTTCAAAAAATAATTCTTTGATTTTTTTGTTTCCTTCCATTGGCTACCCCTTTTTTGCTTTCTTCCCTGTAAACTCTTCCCAGCGCTTTACTGCAACGTCAACGAATATAGGTTCAAGTTCCATTGCAAAGCACCTGCGATTTAATCTTTCAGCTGCGATTATCTGCGATCCGGATCCGCTGAAAGGCTCATAGCAGATATCGCCTGACTTAGTGTGGACACGCATTGGGATAGCGAATACTTCTGTGGGCTTAACGGTGGGATGCTCAAGGCCTGTGTTTCGCATTTTACCTTCCCAATCAAGCTCCCAGGTATCGTTATAGTATTCCGGGCTTTCAGGATCACCGGTCCGCATTAAACCAACCGGCCAGACTGATCCTATTTTCTTCTGTGATACCCGGTAGTAAGGCTTATGCTTTTCGCGCCAACCGAAAAGACAGGGTTCGTGTCTCCAAGGATATACTGAAAAACTTATAACTGTTGCTGGCTTAACCCAAACAATTCGTTGATGAATTAAAATCTTAAGTTCTCTTAAGATTTTAAAAATTAATTCTTGTCTGCGATCAGCATGCCAAAGATAAAGTGCCGCGTTGATATCAACATTTTTCAAACCTATGGAATAGAAATCGCGGTAAAAGCTTTCTGCATCCGGAATATCGATTTCGTGATATACCCCTGTCCAATCCTTGCCTCCCTTGGGTCTGTCTTTGCCGGTATAGTCAACCATATAAGGTGGATCTGTAGCAAAGAGTTGCGCCTTCTTGCCATCCATAAGACGTTCCACGTCTTTCTTGTTGGTACTGCTTCCACATAAAAGCCTATGGTTTCCCAGAATCCACAAATCTCCTTTTTTAGTAATTGCTTTTTTAGGGATTGGTGGGATATCATCCGGAAGAGTTTTGCCGGATCCTGCAAACTCTGGATCAAACTTATCGGTAATCTCCTCATGTAATTTTGCTATCTTTAAATCTTCGTAATCGGCTGGAATACTTTCGCGCAATTTATTAAGTATCGGGATTAGTTCTGCCGTCCATGTGCCTACGATTCTTTGATTGTTCAAACTTATGGCCATTGCCTGATGATACGTATCATCAACGTCAACCATAATACAAGAAACAGTTTTAACACCAGATTCTTGCAATAACCTTAATCGTTGGTGGCCAGAAACGAGTTGCATATTTCGTTTGTTGACTACCAGCAGATCCACATATCCGAATCGTTCAAGACTTTTCCGTAAACCATTTAAAGCATCTTCGGTAATAGAGCGTGGATTGACAGGGTTTGGCAAAATACGCTTTATTTTGATTTCCTTTATTTCCGGTTTTAGATTGATCTTATTCATATAAAAGCGTTTATTCTGTTGTGTTTTTGATTTCTAACCATTTTCAAAAAGCGGAACAGGAAATGGAAAAAAACAATTTCAAATGCAAACTTCGTCGGCGCGTCGCCCGACCCGCGTAAGCCCCACCCCCTAGGAAGGACCCGCAGCTATTATGTTTTTCAATGTCTTTATAGTTTCGTTTGTATCTTTTGACATAGCCAGCCACACCCTGCGTCTAACTTGTCTACTATACCCTGCTCCTATCATTGCTTTATCTAATGTTTGCAATACTTCAATAGCATGTCTTATCTTGGTAACATTATGTTTACGTTTAATTGCTTTTATAAATTTATTTAGCATCTGCTTTAATATTCAAATGTAGCTTAGGTCTTGTAATGATTAGTCGCTTTAGTTTTGGTGGTTGATTTGGTATCAGCAATCCAGACGTATCGGGAAAAGTAAAATCAATAGTCATTCCTTGTTGCATTAAATCATATAACCTTATAGCGCATTGAGTCATCTCCGTAAGAATATTCCTCATTTCTTCTTTGTTATTGTCATTACCGTTTAGGTTTAATCTGTCATTATTGTCTGCCATGTGCCAATCCATCCTCTAATTAATAAGTGTTAACTTAAGTAAGATGCTATTGAATTTTGCAAATCACTAACATTCTTTACCTTTGCGAATACGAATTTATTTAACTTAGATTTTAGATTATTAATTACTCTTCTACGCACTAAGACATAATTGTGCCTTATAACATAACCCAAGAAATCTATGCCGTTTGATACCGGCTGAAGCTTCTGACGTTTAGGGTGCAGCTGTAACTTTAATTGAGTGGCAAGAAATTCTCTTATCTCTTCCTTCCAGTGGAACAACTCTTTTTTGTTATGGCTTAACAATACAAAATCATCTACATAGCGCAGATAGTATTTTGCTTTAAGGGTATGCTTAACAAACTGATCTAATTCATTTAGATAAACATTAGCAAAGAATTGACTGGTAAGATTACCAATAGGCAATCCCCTCTTGTTGTCTTTTCTGAATAAGCTTTTATTAAATGGAATGTTAAGCAATAACTGCTTAGGGCCTTTAGGAATATATGATTTGGTGCAATCCCAGAATAAAATTGTTTTGGTAAGCCATAATGTTTCCGGATCAGATACTTTCTTACTGATTAAATCAAAAAGGATTTGCTTGTCTATGCTGGTAAAGAAATCCTTAACATCCAGCTGCAGATAATAGGCTTTAATGTTTCCATTCGTGGTAATGTTTCGTAAAAACTTTCTTAGGCGCCTGGATGCCCGGTGGGTGCCTTTTCCTTCCCGACAGGCATAGGAATCATAAATAAAGATTGGCTCCCAAATCTTTTCAAGCTCATTAACCAGGACATGATGGACAATCCGGTCCGGGAAGTCAGCGGCGAAGATTTCTCTTTGCTTGGGCCTTTTAGCTGTAAACAAGACAGAACGCGAAGGGTGGTAAGTATGATTCTTTAAAACGTATTCTAATCTTACAAGGTTATCTTCGGCGTTTAATTCAAACTTTAACGCATTATAAGTGTTGCGTTTCTTACGCCTGCAATCAAGATAACGCTCGTAGATATTCCGGTAAGAGAATATTTCTTTTGTTGAGCCGCTGGCTGAGACGAACTGGACGGACATAGTTATTGTTATTCTTATGGTTGTTGTTCACGTTGCCGTTGTTGAAATTCACTATGCGAGCGTAATCTGAATTGCCGGCAACTTTGCTTATTCACTTTTCGCTCCCTTGGAGCCTCCGGAAGCAGATCCTTTCGGTACCGCTTCCTGTATTCTTATACCTGCCCGGGTGGAATAAGCGCCCAGTGACTTCTTAAGCGCGCTTTCGTAAGTTTACCTACCTACGAAATACTGGCCTTCTTCCACCCTTCGCACTGTCTTGCAATTTCGCTGACTGACTTAACTACAAACTCAAAATTCTTGAAAGAACGAAAAACCTTTGCCCCGTTAGCGATATGAATAATAATTTTTAGCTCTAATAGCTTATTCAAGGCCTCTTCCAGGTAGACTTGCCTTGTTTCCTTGATGTTTGCCTTAGCGAGCAATACGCATATCCGGAGAGAAAGCTTTCTGAAATCAGCGCCGAGAGTGTATTTGTTATAACGCTCGTAGTGCCTGACTGTCTTTTCAAAATAAACAGCTAAATCAAGTGCTGCTTTATATACCGGTAATTCTTCGTATTTGCTCATCTTTTTACCTCATCAAAAAAGGTCAAAATATCAACTCACTGGCTGAGACGAACTGGACGGACATCGCTACTGTTAACCTTACGGGTGCCGCCCACGTAGCCGAGGCTGAAACCCACTACGCGAGCGCAATCTGAATCGCCGGGATAAGTGGTTCTTGTCCAGTAATAGTCATCGAGTTTTAACCCTAATACTTTGGCTGCTTCCACTATGGCTGGATTTGCTTTATCCTCATCAATCAAAGAAAGTAACTCTTCAAGGCTTGGCTGCATGCCACCTAACTTAGCAGCATGGTCTTGTCCGACTTGCCAGGGAATATGTTGTTCGTGTTCGGTTGGCGCCCAGTCGTAGTTCTTTCCGGTAAGAACGCTTAGATATTTATCCCTAATCCAGCCGTCATCAAGCTTTACGAACCTATCCGGGCTTTTACGTAAGGCTATAAAATCCTTTGCTGAAATATTTGTTACCTCTACTTTTTTCTTTGACCCCTTTGCCTTTACCATCTTTCCTCCTTTTTAAAATTCATAAATTATCAAATAGTCAACTGTCACCGGCTGAGACGAACTGGACGGACATAGAAATCGTTATTCTTACGGTAGTTGCCCACGCTGCCGTAGCTGAAATCCACTACGCGAGCGCAATCTGAACTGCCGGCATGAACCTGTCTTGTCCAATACCAGTCAGATTTAAGGTTCAATATCTTTGCCCCTTCTACTATTGCCGGGTTATACTTTGATGTATCTAATAAGGTCATTAACTCTTCCGGGCTTGCCTGGCGGCCATATTGAGCTGAGTATTTCTCTGCCTCTTCCCAGGGCAAGTTCTTTTCTAACTCTGCCGGTGCAAAATCGTAATTCTTACAGGTCAAAGCGCTCAAATATTTATCCCTTAACCATCCGTCCGGAAGTTTAACTATCCTGTCCGAAGCTGTGCGTAAGACGATAAAATCCTGGACGCTTGAGACCTTTTCTACGTTTACCAGCGTTCCGAAGCCTAATTCTTTAAGCTTTCCGGCTATTGCCGGGACGTCAATGTGCTTGCTCAAAACCTTTTCAATTTGCCTTTGCGAAACTTGCTTGCCCCCCATAACACCTCCTATTTTAATCCTCTTCAATAAGCACCCTTACTCCTAAAGGTCCTTTTATGAAGGCTACATCAATATTCTTAAGCCACTTAGCATCATCCCTTGTTATGAATGTTTTCTTTAGAGCATCTGTAATTGCTTTAGTACCGCCTATATAATTATCTTTATCGCGTACTCTTCTTTGTGGAAAGCTTAAAATATATAAAACTTTTACCGGATTAGTAAATACATATTTTTTATTAATCATCCACTGTTCAAATATAAGGTTTCTCCATCTATTGCGCGCTTTATATCTCACCGCCCAATGCTGACAAGATGTAACATTCAAAGATTCCGGTGCTACCGGTACAAAGAAAGTAATTTGGTTGTTTAGTCTTTCCATTTTAGTAGCCCCCATATCGCCAAAACAACATAAACAAGAAACAGAAAGCTTTGGGCATATGCAGTTATGTGAAAATCATAAACGCACCAGGCTGAATTGGTAACAAGCCAAACAAAAAAACAAATTCTTTTCTTTTGGATATTTAATATCACTCCGGCTATAGAAAGTATCGTAAAAAACCACACTATTTAAACCTTCCTCCATTCTTTCTTGCCTTCCTTACGCATTTCCTGCATACATGCCCTAAGGCTCTTTCCACGCATTTGCCCATTTTGTTCATTACCCTGACAACGTACACAATCGGAAATTTTTTCTTATTTGCCCTATGCTCTTTGTGGCATAACATGCATTTTAGTTTAAATTTAAATCCCATGCGTTACCCTCCCACCCTTGTTAAAGGATTAAGTAAAAAGTCTTTGCGGTCCTCTACCCTAGTATCAATGTTGTCTTTGTTGCAATCAGAAAAATGTTTTATCCACCATTCAACCGGTCGGATTGTTAAATGCATTTCCTGGCCATTAAGGCGATGGCTGAAGTTAGCAATGCAATGATATGTTTTTAATTTAGTTATGCGGTAAATTTCCTTGATTGACTTAATCACAAGCTCCGGCGGGAGATGTTCAAGCACATCTGTAGAGAAAGTAAAATCGACTGATTTATCTTTTACCGGTATGTTCCATATCGGCGCCTCTATAACTAATTTTTCAGCGCCTGAAATATTTTGGTTGGTATATATCGGCTTTCCTACCAAACCCTGTAAGGTTATATCCACTCCGTGACATCTAAAACCCAATCTGTTTAATATACTGATAGTTGTCCCATCTCCGCAGCCCATATCAAGCAATGTCCAGTGTTTTTGGGCTTTAGAAGCTATATAATAAGCCAAGGGAACGGCGCATGCGGATCTCTGATAGCCTTCCTTCCATTGCCTTGAATATTTTTCCTGTTCCCGGTAATAAACGCTTACCTCTGTCCTGGATTTTCTGGAAAGTTGAAAGTGCTCAATGATTGGTTGTTTTACGTCAGGGCTCATGTCAAAGATAGTGCAGTATTCCGGCGGCAAGTCAAAAAGAGTTATTTTGTAATGCCATACCTCGTCGATAATATCTTCGAGGTTTTTCTGCTCAAGATTTGATGGATTATAATTGTTCCTTTCTATCCAGGCCTTGACCAGTTCCCGGCAAATTGCATTATTTTTAAAAAACAAAGTTCCTGAAGCCAGCTGATTCCCTCTAAAGTAATGCACGGCAAAATCAACATCAAGGACATCAAACAAATCAGGATATAAATGCACTACCGCGTCAGCGTCTATGAAAACGATGTTTTTATCCTGGTACTTATCCAGCATTTCCAAAATAAAAATAGCTTTATATTGGGTGTTTTTATTCCAGTTCCCAAAATTATCGATACCCTGGATATCATGTTCAATTCCAAGTTTCTGCAAAGAACATTCCAACTTTTCAGCGGAAAGCTGATAGCTTGTGTTTTTGGTGTAATAACTGACTACAATGAATTTACCCATTTAATACCTCTTCGAATGGTGATATCATTTTGAAATCTTTACCCCAAAGATATCCTTTTTCATTTCTTAAGCGCCTCATGCGTGAGTCATTGCCCATGTTTTCTCTGCCAAGCTCGTGTGTCCGGTCAAGCTCTTCCGGATAATGCGCGGGATGGTAATGGTATAAACCGGTAAGAGAGCAAAATTCCAATTTGCTTATTGATTCCGCGAAATTGCTTAATTCGCTATCCGCATACAAGCTTATATAATCAGGGCAATAAATGAATCCGTTCGGAAACCTTTTCCTGAATTTTTTTCCCACGAAAGCTATTGCTCCCTTGCACACATTAGGAAGATTAATCCAGTTCATATAAATTATCCCGTCTGTGTCCGGAAAGCATTTCTCCATGCTTTTTGCCGCATGCTCAATAACTGTTGGCTCAAATACTGTGTCGTCTGAGATTCCAAGAAATATATCAGCATCACTGCGCATTGATTGCTCGTTAATAAGCCTAAACACATGTTTCCTTCCGTGATCGGGCAACACGGTTATTTTGTATTCCGGATAAACATTCGCAGTAATTGACTTTATCAACCTGCAAAGCTTCTCTTCGCGCTGATATGTTGGTATCACTATTTCAACGGTCATTTAGTATGGCCTTTTTTAATTTTTCTATTGTTTCCTGATAAAATTTCTTTTTCCAGTTTTCGTATGTCTCCTGCCCGAATTTCATTTGTTCCTGAGAATATACCCATTTGTAATTTGCGTCATTAGAAGCTTTGCAGGCGTTTATATGCATATGTTCTATTATTACTTCCGGGCAATGATATAGCCTTCCTATACCCTCGGCTATATCTCTTAAATAAACATCTGTCCACATATGCTGCAGCAAGGGCAAAACGAACCAGCCAAGCGCCCTCACCATCTTTCCCGAAATCACACATGCGCTGGGGTGCCTGAATTTATACCAGTTATCATTTATATGATCGGCTCCGCATACAATACCCCACCCTCCGCCACGTTTCTCTAAAAAATTCATAAGCGTCGTATCCCAACCCTTAGTCCGGTATATGTGATCGTCATTAACCTCGCCATAATAAGCCATGCCCGGGTAGAGCTCGCATGATACGTAATTCAATACCTCTACAAGATGCCGGCGCCGGCCGACAATAAGATTCCTCCCTTGCATCAAAACTTTATATTCTTCTATTTTAGGATCATCATCAGCCACATAGACAACGATATCCGTTCCTTCGCTTTTGGTGGTATCGAAACTTTGGAGCATTTCTTTTAATCTGTTTGGACGGATGCGGCTGGGGCAAATAACCAGTAATTTTGTATTATTGTCCATGATTTTTGATTTTTTGTTTACGTTTTAATTTTTCTTTATAATCGTGTTTTTTTAAACAGCTATCGCAAAACTTTTTCTTTTTTTGCACCGAATGCGGGCATATATGCTCCGTTAGCTGTTTGCAGCCTTTACAAATAAAAACATATTTACCAGCCATATAAACACCCCCCGGCCCCAACCAAATTAGCAAAAGCTAAATCAGCTTCCGTATCAATATCAATAGCCTCAGCAGGAAATACTTCAATAAACTTAACGCTATCATCATCAACCCGGTCACCTTTGGTAATCGTTTCTGCCCTATAACAAAATGCTCCAACGGTTTCGATGTAAATTGGGTTTAAATCCTGGGTGCGCGGCCTAGGAGAAGTAAAATTAAGCGGTTTATTTTCATACCATATATGCGCAAGTTTTTTTTCTACGGTTAAAGACGAATTGTATCCTTCTTCAACAACAGCTTGGAGCGTCTTTTGCAGTGTTTCCGGCCGCAAAAACGGCGATGTGCAATGCAGTAATAAATATACTTCTGCCGGAATTTTGCTTCTAAATTCCTTATATATATCTATACCTTGAGCCGCGTCCGTATCTAATGCCGGGCTGCGATTAAGAAATTGCAGGTTTTTTGGAATAAAATCAATACGTTTGCGTAGTTCCTCTTCATAATTTGTAAATATGTAAAACGGAAACCCCATTTTGTCAGCTGTCTCTGCCAACCAGCAAAACATAGGGCGCCCGGCTACCGCGCGAATATTTTTGTTTTTAACCCGCTTAGAATTTAATTTTATCGGCATGAATATAACAATTTCGCGTTCCACTTATGCCTCCTGATTGAAAATAATTTTTTCCAGGGCTTTATCAAATTCAATCGGATAGTGTTTCTGAAGCTCTCTGATAATTTTTTCGTCTAAATCATAATCGCAATACGCCGGCCAGGCTTTATATTTCTCAAAATCATGCGGAGCAGTTTTCTCGCAGGGGCCGCTTATCCGGCCGGGAAAATAATTTCCGTTATATCTTCCCCGGGTTTTGAAAAAATCAAATCCCGTCAAAAATATTTGTTTTGCCGAGCACATACAGCACATAAAAGTAGCGCTCACTCCGGAAGCCGGAGCAAAATTTCCCCATGTTCCGGATAAACCACAATATTGCCTTGCAATTTCAAACTGTAAATCCAGGTTGATAGTAAATGCCGGCATGCCTTGATATTTTCCGTTTACAGGATATGTTTGATACTGCTGCCGATCGAAAAACATAATATCGGTTTTGGTTCCGATATCCTGCGCTTCGGCGGAAAGCACCGGGTATGCATAGTTATTTATACGGATTATGACATCTTTGCTGTCAATTATTTTTCCAAGGCCTGAACCTTTGGTAGTAATGGCATTACCAACAATAGCAATTGATTTTCCGCAAACTAATTCATAAAAATTCTGCATTATTGTTTGTTTTCAATTATTACGGTTGAACATTTATGCATTGGGCAATGAGCGTAAAAATGTGTTATTAACTGATCGCAAACTTTTACCGCGCGGTTGTGTATCGCTCCTTTTACTTCCCAACAGGTAAAAATTCTAAAACCTAATTTTCTTGCCTTTAGGCAAAAAATATTATCCGATACCCTTTTATTCCAGTTATCATCGATAAGCGGTGACCAGGTAAAAAAGCTCTCTCCGGCTTTATGAAAAACCTCAAAAACATTTTTGCTTAGAAGAAGGCAAGCGAACGATGTTGATATAACTTCCTCTACCCCGGATGGTTTAGTTTCATAAACTCTTTTAAAATCTTTGCCTCCGGGAAGCATGTCATAATGGATATTTAAATGGATGTCGTTGCTTTCCGGGCAATAATGCCAAACCGGAGCCGAAACAATATCGGTTTTACACGCAAGAAGCTTTTCGAGAGTATCATAAGGAACTGCCACATCGCTATCTATCAGCAAAACATAATCAGGTCCGGAATCGGTTATGTAATTGAAAAGATTTGTTTGTGCCTGTTCAGCTGAAAATCCACTTTCTGAAGTAATTATTTCGCATTGGTATTTTTTTACCGATTCGCAACAAAAATGAAGTAATTTTGCATAGATATCATTACCGCGCGTAGCTATAGCTATTGCTATTCTCATTGTTCAATCCCCCTGGATGCCCGGCAAATGCATTTATCTATAAATTCGCGTTCGCAAAACTGGCATCTTTTTTTAGGTTTCAGCGTTTTCTTTTCCCTGGTTTTTTCTTTTTTATTTTTTTTCATTAGTTAAACACCGGCAAATCAAACCTTTGATTACAACTGCGGCAACCTATGCGGTATCCTTTTCCGGAAAGAAATGATATTCCGGTGCTGCCCCAATATAAATTTTTATACGTTTGAGATCTTCCACAATGAGGACAGGTTGCGGTAACTTTAAAAATAAATCCTCGGTAACCTTCGTATCCGATTTTTTCTATCTTTATTTTCTCAGCCTTAATATAATTGTATAAGTTACGCCACCTTTCAACCAAAACAGAAACCTCATCAAATTGTGGAGTTAATTTTACAAGCGGACAATTTTTCTCAAGATATGCTGCTTCGTTCCTGATAATTCCGTTTTCTACGGCATATTTATAAAGTTCGCTCCCCGGGTAAGAAATGACATAGGTTAAATTTAAGGCGTATTTTTTATTCTCAAGCCAATATCGTAAGGTTTCTCTCGCGGTATCAATAGTCTCTGTTCTATCCCCAAATATAAAGTTTCCCTGTATCCCTATCCCCGATCTATAAGCCCATTCAAGTGCCTGGCTGATTTGATCAATATTTATCTTTTTATTCATGCTTTTTAGCACCTGCTGACTCGCGCTTTCTATTCCGAAACTTATCTGAAAACAACCAGAATCCTTGAGTAACTTCATAAGCTTTTCGTTAACGCTGTCTACCCTCATTTGTGTCATCCATTTAATATTGTATTTTTTAATACGCTCGCAAAATTCTTTTATCCGGTTGTGATCCAAAGAAAACAGCTCATCAAGTATAGAAAGGGTATTAATTTGATATTTGCCTACAAGATAATCTATTTCTCCGAAAAGATTATCTAATGAGCGCTGCCGGTATTTACGGCCTATTGGATGAAAACAGAAGGTGCAGTTAAATGGGCATGACCGGCTGGATATAATGGGCATGCCGCGCGGATTGTCAAAGTGGTAAAGATAATGCTCGTCTCCGCATAGTTGGTTATCAAGATATTCTTGTATTCCTAACCCCTCGTAATCAGGAAAAGGCAATTTGTCTATGTCGTCTATCTCTGGGCGTGGGATGAATTTATCAAATGAATACTCACCGTCTTCCCGGGCAATAACTCCCGGTATGATGCTCAGCCTTCTTTTTTCTTCCAAAGCTTTGACAACTTCAAATAATGTTATTTCCCCTTCTCCGACTATACCAACATCAGCGTTTAGTTCTTCCAGGGCCACCCTGGGCATAGAACTTACTAACCCTCCACCGGCAATCGTAACTATTCCCGGATTGATACATTTTGATACATCAAGAATCGTTTTGACCTGGTGATAATGAACCGACAAACCACCGGTGCAAACGATATCTGATTCGTGCAGCTGATCGCGCATTACCCCATCAGAAGAATACCGGTTAAGATTTAAAAATTTAACATTAACTCCCTGGCTCTTTAAATAGGCGGACAAATATGCAAGCCCTAAAGGCAGTTCGTAAAATTGCCCGAATGGTTTATACCTTGGCGCTATTATTAATACCTGCATCTTTTACCTCTTCGCGTATTATCTCTATCCCGAATTTTTTACACACCCAAACTATCTCAGTAAACCAAAAGCGTTCATCTATCCAGCGCTTGTCATTGTGCCTGGTGCGATTATTTTCAAATCCGGGTTTGAAGTAACCGCTACCGGCCATGTCAGCCCCGTAGATTTGTATTAATGTGGCACCTTTTTTAACCGCTAAGGCTATCGCAGAAAACAAAGAATACTCCCTCCACGGATATCCCATGCCAATATGCATTTCAAAATTAAGGTTGTTCCAGGTTTCCCTTTTGAATTTATAAAATATCTTAGACAACTCAGGAAATTTGTTTATATGATTTAACCAAAAATCAGGTATCCAGAGAGTTGTTGACTGTGCTATCATGGGTAGATTGATTATGGATGCCGCAGAAGAGAATACTTCAATATCGCCCATTACCCAATAATCAAAAACAAGGTTAGAACAAACTGCTCCATTTACCGCTACAATAAAATCAGGATTAAAAGATTCTATTTTTTTAGCTATATTATATTTCGCAAAGGAAGGCCCTGGGCAGCAGATAGCCCATTTTTCTACTTTTGACATGTTTCACCGCCTTCTTCTTCAGCTATCGGATCGGCAAATTTAAAGATACCCAGAGGAAAAACCAATATGCTGATAAACCAAAAAGCAAGACTTCCCATAATGCGCTCAATCTGGCTGCTTTTATCAGATTGTTTAGTTTTATTATGATTTATCAGCATAAAGGCTTTATAAGTCTAATCGTTCCAATAGGTTACGAAGCGTAATATCTCATCTACATTAACCTTGGTATTTCTTGTGAAATATTCCTTGAGTTTCTTGCGATTATCTAACAAATCACGCTTAATACCGTATGCCAGCGCTAAAGGCTCATAAATATTCCAGGATAAGTTTCTCAACAAAAGTGTGATTATAAAATCCCGGTCGACCTTCCCTTTAGCGGCTTTTGCCTTATAGTTTTCTATCTTCTTTTTAAAGGCAACTTGCTCGGCTTGTTTTTTTGCCTCTTCCGCATCTTTCTCCTTCTGGGCATAACAGGTTTTATCAAGGCAGATTTCCTTTCTTTCCGGCTTACCATCGTAATCTTTTACCGAGGCAACTTTACGATTTTCACACTTCGCGCAGGTCTTCTTATCGAACCCACAACAATCAAAGGTTTGCACATCTTTAGGAAGATCCCTGGCTTTTACCACCTTGCCGGTTTTAACTTTTTCTCTGATACGTTCTGCCTCAGCTTTCTTGATTACGTTTTGCTTTGTTGACCAGCATTCCGGATTGAAACAGCGCTTCTTATTTTTCTCGTATTTCAGGTCTACTGTTTTATTGTGGTCACATTTTGCGCATACATCTAAATTAAAGAGTGGGTTCCAGTCGCCACCATAAGTTTCTTTATACAACTGCTTAGTTTGACGAGTGGCAACGTCCAGGCATAAATCTTGAAATTCCCTGACGGTAATTACATCAGAATGTTTCCAAAAATCCCTTAGTCTGTTTTTTAAATTGTCTAAGATTTTTTGAGATTCTTTAAAATTCATCATAAACTTAACATGCCCGGCTGTAAGCTTTCCCTCTTCGAGCAGTTTAAGAAAATCATCGCGCAGATCTAAAAGGCTCATGCGAGCCGCTACGTATCCCTGGCTTTTACCGATTTTCTTACCCACGTCTTCCTGTGTACACTTTGAAGCCTCCATGAGCGATTTAAACGCTCTTCCCTCTTCAACCGGTGTAAGGTCCTGACGTTGTATGTTCTCTACAAGCTGCAGTTCAAGTACCTCTACGTCGCTTAAATCTTTTATTTCTGCCGGCACTACATCGAGTTTTAACTCCTGCGCTGCCCTAAATCTGCGCTCTCCGGATACAAGCTCAAATCTGTTTGGCATGCCCTTACGATTCCGGAGAATCAATTGCTGCAGTATGCCGTGTTTTTTAACCGATTCAACCAGCTCCTTGAACTCGTCACCGCCGAAACGCTTACGTGGGTTTGTTGTCCCTATCGTGATTTGTGAAAGCTTTACCTCTACCATGAGAACCTCCCATTTATAGACAGCCGGCCGTGAGTAAGCACAGCCAGGCTGCACCATCTCAAATTTTAAAGTTTATATATTTACTCTTTTTCCCGCTTACCCGGGAACCAGATTTAACTTTACTTTTTATTACAAAAGATATCGGGGCCATAAATCCTCTATCGAAAACCTTTGCTACCGCTTCCAGCGCGGGATTAAATTCTTTTGTATTTTCAATTTCGATCTCAATTGTTATCATTTTTATTTTTTATAAAGTGTTATTTCTTGTTTAGTGTTAGCAAAGGCAACCTTTATTGTTTTCATCTTCTTGGCCCACCAGGGTTTTTTGTATTTTCCGGTGTGTTCGTAATGCGTTGCCCCATTGGCATAGTCCCGGCCTAATACAAAAACCTCATAAATTGCTGAATTTGCCCTGGCTTTCAGGTCAATATTCTTTTCGTTTAAAGCGTAGGCGCACTCTACAGCTACAAACTTATTTAAATTTTTGCGTTTTAATGCTGATAAGCCGTGATCATAACCGCGCGCCAGGCGGTTACGTACGGTAGAAGCGATAATAAGATAGGCATAATAATTTCCTGAAGTTTCTTCGGCAATGATGCCTTTGTGCAACCGGGTTAAACGAGGTTTCAACTTGCCGGCCGGAACGGTATCGGCTAAAGCGGACATAGGCAATGATTCACAAGAAGAAAATAAAAAAACAACTATGATAAAAATTCTTTTCATACAGCCTTCCCGATTCCTGCGGTCAACCCGGCTAATTGGTCTTGGTTTTTCCTTGCCTCAGCAATTAATTCGCGTTCTACCTCGTCAATGCCGTTACTTTCCTTGTAACGTTTGCGTAAATATTTATCGACCATCCACCATCCTTCCTGCGGTATTGTTTTTAAATACCCCTTAATCATTTCTTTTGTGGCAATCCGGCCGAACCTTTCTTCCAGTTGCCGGTCTGTAATCACCGGTCTATGCAGCTGGCTATTATTGCCGGTGTTTTTTAGATAGTCACTTTCCTCGAAGTTTCCCGGCAGAAACCTGTCCATTCCGTTCTTACGGCCGAGGAACTGATCAAGCGTCCATTTATACTTCCAGAAATACTTGTCCCCATTAACTACCGTGGCATAATTGGATATCGCCTGTTTTATTTCTTCCGGTTTATACGCCCTGAGGGTTGTTGCGATCGCCGGGGCGAACTTGTTGATATCGCGGTGGGCTATGATTTTTGAATCATTCCAAAGCCTATATATACTCTCTATTGATTCTCTTAATTGATTCTCTTCATATATAGGACGTACCAAATTTGTCCTCTTTGATAGGCCATTCTTGTCCTCTTTGGGCCTCTCCAATGAGGACACATCTGTCCGCATTGAGCCCACCATCATCATCCACTCGTGTTGCAGGAATTTGTAGATATTTTTACCCTGGAATCCAACCTTGCAAACATCAATAAGCTTAGCTTTTAGCAGTTCTTTTATGTATCGTCTGACCTGGCGTTGATCGCAGCCGATATCTAATGCGATAGCGGTTTGTTTGGGGAAACATTCACCGTCTTTACCGGCATACTGGCATAATTTTGCGTAGCAGAGTTTGCCTCCGAAACTAATTTCCCGGCGGCACAAAAGCCAATTAGGAATAAAAGCGCCCACAAAAAGCTTGTAGGGATTGATATAGATTTTATTTTCTTTTTTTTCTTCCACCAACCACCGCCACGGATTAAGAAAAAACTAAAATAACGTTAATTGTTTCTCCATAAGATCATAAAAACTGACCCTTTGACCGATGCTTACTTCAAAATTAATCATAAGCGCGCCACCGCGAGTATTAGAAAAACCAAACTCCATAGCCCTGGAAGGAACAAATTCGTGGAAAGAATTGTATGAACTGATATAGAAAAGTATTTTTTTACCTGTCTTAAGCGCGCGCCAGGCTATATCTTTATGGCAACTTACTATTGTTCCGCGATAAAACATAGGCTTGGCCACCAGGACATGATTATTTATTTCGTACCCTATAATTCCGTGATTGTCCCGGACAGGAATAGTATTAACCTCTTCAATATGCAGCTTGACCAGAGCTTCTTTAAGCAATCCCCTTTTTGATACGTTTAATTTTGCGTTATACATATTAATGAGGCATCAAAGCGCAAAGTAACAGCCAAAGATTTATTCCAATTACCGTTGCAATAATTTCCGGAAAAATATCGCGGTTTGGTTTTTTGTTTATAGTTGTTTGTTTGATTCTGTTTTTTATTGACATATAGCCACCCATAAAACAAAAAATATATTAATTTGTATTTACCTGGCAATTGCGGTTCATTATCCTGTCTATATCTTTTCTGAAAAAGAATTTCCTTCCGCACCAAATCGCAAATCTCACTCCGTCCGTTACCCATGTTTTATAGTTGCGGTTTACCCACGAAGGGGAAACTCCGAGATAACGCGCCAGGGCCGCTTCCGGTAAATATGCGGCTTCATCCAGTTTATTTTTCTTTTTTATCGTGTTTTTTTGCATTGCTTTGATTTCTCCAATAGTTTTGTAAATTCTTTAGCGCCGGTTATTGCTTTCTCTCTGAAAATAGACATTCTTACTTCGGCTTCTGACCTGGGTTTATCGTCCTCGTAATCCAGCTTTGCCTGTTTATGCAATTTTTGTAATGCGCATGAAACAAATGTAGCAGCCTTATCATAATTCTTTGCATTGAACTCCTGCTGCGCATCTATAAGAAACCCGATAGCATCATCTCGTTGTTCGTCGTTTTCGTGGTCTATTTTTTTATTTTTAGCAATGCACTTCAGGATTTGTGCGGCATTTTTGGCGAAATTTTCAAGAAGCGCGTTACCCTCCATTAATCCTTCAATGTATTCACTTTTAAGACTGGGTTTGCCTGACATTTCTTCTCCTTAAATTTTTATCATTTATCTTCCACAAAATATTTAAACAGTGCTAATATATTTATAGAGAGAAAAAATAACATATTTAACAAAACAGGTTAAGTTATGTTAATGGGTAAAAAAAAACTCCATGGGTTTTTTAAAAAAATTAGCAATGATGTATAATTCGTTGGCATCGGGAACTGCAGTTCCGGTTTCCCACCTGTACAACGTAGGGGGAGAAATCCTTAATCCGATTTTATCCAGTTCAAACATAAAATCGGTACGACTCAGCCGTTTTTCTTCCCTGATTTTGATTAAATTTGCATGTATAAACATGTCCATAAAGTCACCACCTGTTTAAAACATAACATAACAAGTTATGTTTGTCAAGACTTTTTTGTATTTTTGTTATTCAAAATTTTTCTTTTATTTTGATAATTTTGGTATAAACTAATGCTTATGGAATTTGCTAAATTATTAACTAAATACCGTAACAGAAAGGGGATTTCCAAGACACAATTAGCTGGGTTTCTTAACGTCACCCCGGCTTATTTGATGCTTGTAGAATCAGGCCGGCGTAAGCCTCCGACATTTGAAATATGTCAGAAGCTTTCCAAAGAATTACACCTTGACGAAACTGAGCGAAAATTATTTCTTAAAAGAGCTTTTGAAGAGAGGCTTGATAAGAATGAAGGAAAATTTTTGATAGCAATTTATGGCAACCTCTACAATGCTATTGATGAACTAAAATCACTTTTGCAAGAAGCCAAGACGGCCATAGATCACGATGGGGATTATCTTAAAAGAAAAAATAAAGTATTGGCAGAATTGCGCGTGTGCGCCAAAAAACTTTCAGAAAAATCAAAAAACAAATGAACGACACTTTATACATGATCATAATTTTTTTGTTCGCTTTTGTTATTTTCTTCTGGTTAATTAAAAATAGGAAAAAAATAAATCAATTTGGAAATGTCCACAAGAATATTTCTGAAACTAAATGCACGTGCCAGGCCTGTGGAAATATTTGGTATTATGGAAAACGTGAAGAAATACAAAACAAAGCAGAAAGAATATCTAATTTAGGAAAATCTATGTCCAATTCTGGTTCTGATATGATGTGTTGCGGTGGGTGCTTGCCTGCAGCCTTTTTACCAAGAGAAAAAATAACTCCTATAAAAGATTTAAACAAGTGCCCAAAATGCAATTCCCAAGCCATTAAAAAAGAAATAGTAACACACCAGGTTTGATGGTAATAAAAAATATAGTTATATTTCTATTTAAAACATATAAACTATTGATTTCTCCTCTATTATATCGCGTAGGGTTTAGGTGTAAATTTTATCCTTCCTGTTCTGAGTACTCTCTCAAGGCAATAGAAAAATATGGGATTAATTCCGGAATCAAAAAAACTATCTTGCGCTTGGGAAGATGCAACCAATATAATACTGATAGCTGTATAGACAACCCTTAAAATGGCATTTATTTACCTTCGTAAAAAAACATACTGGATAGGTTATAATCTAAATGGCAAGCTAATCAGACGCTCTCTTAAGGTCAGGGATAAGAAAGTAGCTGAGCATTTAAAAAACCAAAAAGAAATTGAGATAGCCCAAGGTATAGCACATCTTCCATCTTCCAAGAATGCTATTGATTTTTTAAATGAATATGAAACTTATGCAAAAGCCAGAAAACTTCCATCAACATATAAACGAGAAATAAGCAGATTGAAAAAATTTATAGACTTTTCCAATGCTAGGTCTATAAAAGATATTACAACCGCATCAATACAAAGTTTCATTACCACATTATCTAAAGACGGATATTCCTCCGCTTCTATGAATGATTACCGAAAACATATCCGCAATTTGATGAATTATGCAATTGCCCAAAATTATATATACGAAAATCCTATAAAAAACATTTCTAAATTAAAAGAAACGAAGAATCCTCCGCGGTTTCTAAGCCAAGAGGAGATAAAATCATTGCTTGAAAAATCCAGCGGGCACTTTCTTTACCCCATGATACTAACGGCTCTTTATACCGGCATGCGCGTGCGAGAACTTATCAACCTTGAATGGAAAGACATAGATTTCACTAAAAAAATAATTCTTGTGCAAAATAAGGCTAATTTTCAAACGAAAAACAAGACTTTCCGGGCAATACCCCTAAATTCGCGTTTAATTAGGGTTTTAAGGCCCCTTACTCAAAAAACAGGATATTGTTTCGGATATTCAGGAAAACGTTATTTTAAGCCCCCGGAAAAGGAGTTTAAGCATATTCTAGCTAGGGCTAAGATAGATAATTGTGGCTGGCATACATTTAGAAAAACCTTTGCATCTCACCTGGTGCAAAAAGGGGTTAGTCTTTACAAGGTTTCAAAATGGCTTGGGCATAGCGATCCCAAATTAACCTTCTCAACCTATGCTCATCTGGCGCCCACTACGGATAATAGTATTAATCTTATCACATTTTAATCACACCGCAGTAACGCTTTCGGAAAATATAGGTAAATATCCTAAAATAGCCAAAATTTAGCTACAAATTTATCACACCTACTTTTATAACTTATTGGAATATAACGCTATATGAATTTTAAGAAATATTTAGGAGGGCCGCGCTCTGTCCGTTTGAGCTATAGGGGCGAATGGAAAGATAACAGATGACAGATAGCAGTTGGGCAGATGCTTATCTGCTATTCCCTGTCATTTGTTCAAATTTTAAATTTTATTAGCGAATATACTGGGTAGTTTTTAAATTTTTCTTTACCATTTAACTCGGTAAGTTCAATGAGGAAGGCAATACCGACAATGTCAGCATTAAATTTTTTTACCAGATTTACCAAGGCTTGCGCCGTACCGCCTGTTGCTAGAAGGTCGTCAAGGATAAGAACTTTTGCATTTTTCGGAAGAGCATCTTCGTGGATATGCAATTCGTTTACCCCATATTCTAAAGAATATGCATGGCTATGTGTTTTATATGGAAGCTTCCCCGGTTTTCTTACCGGGATAAACCCGCAGCCAAGTTTATAGCTAAGTGCGCCTCCTAAGATGAATCCTCTTGCCTCAGCTGCAACAACAAAATCTATTTTTTCGTTCTTCAATATTTTAGCGAAACCATCAATTGCAGCCTTAAACGCTTTTTTGTCGCTAAGAAGGGTGGTTATATCCTTAAACTGAATTCCTTTTTTGGGAAAATCAGGAATATTCCGGATATACTTTTCTAATTTCATGTGCCTCCTTTTAAATATCATGCCACACATAACAAGTGCCATGTCATTCCCGGGGGCGTGTTGCCTGGCGCGTATGTGTGCTAGGTTTTATGTTTCCAAATCTTTTTGCTGTTCTTGTAATGAGTATTTCTTAAGTTTCGTTAACGCATCTTTTTCTATCTGCCGGACGCGTTCCCTTGAAACATTTAAAATTTTTGACACTTCCGCAAGAGTGTGCGATTTACCATTTTCTATGCCGAAACGCAAGTTAAGAACTTGCCGCTCCCTTTCTGTTACAAAATCCAAAAGGTGCAAAACTCTTTCGTGGTCAAAAAACTTCTCAACCTCTTTATTGGTGTCGGCATATTCGCTTCCCTGAATAAAATCCCCCAGCTGTGATTCCCCGTCTTCTCCTACGGGAGCTTCCAGAGAAGCTTTTTTTTGCATCCACATTTCTATTTCTGCAACTTTGTCAACCGGAAGTTTTATTTTGACAGCTATTTCACTTCTGGCAGGGTCTCTTTTTAATTTTTGGCGCAGGCTCTCGTTTATCTTCTTGTATTTTGACATAAATTCGCTCATGTAAACCGGTATGCGGATAGTTTTTCCCTGGTCAATGAGCGCACGGCTAATTGCCTGGCGTATCCACCAGGCAGCGTAAGTAGAAAAGCGAAAACCTTTGCCGATATTAAACTTATCAATTGCGCGCATTAGGCCGATGTTACCCTCGGCAATTAGGTCCATGAGCGGCAGGTCAAAATGGTTGTAATGCTTGGCAATGTTTACAACAAGCTTAAGATTGGCGTTTATAATTTTACGCCTTGCTTCGCGGTTTCCTTTTTTTGCCCTGCGTATCAAATCTTCTTCTTCGCTTTTGGAAAGAAGCGGAATGTGTTTTATCCTGTCAAGATACGCTTTTATTGCTTCCATGTGTTTCTCTTATTATTTTCTCTTCTTGTTGGTTTTTTCTTTTAAAACAGCCTGCGCTGCAGCCAGCCTTGCAATTGGCACCCTGAACGGAGAACACGACACGTAGTTCATGCCTACTTTATGGCAGAATTCAACCGATCTTGGCTCTCCTCCATGTTCGCCGCATATGCCTACTTTTAAGTCTTTGCGTGTTTTCCTGCCACGTTCAATGCCTACTTCAATCAGCTGGCCCACGCCTTCCTGGTCTATAGTTTGGAATGGGTCTTCCGGCAAGATGCCTTTTTTTACGTATTCCGGCACAAATCCGCCGATGTCATCTCTTGAAAATCCAAAGGCCATCTGGGTAAGGTCATTTGTTCCAAATGAGAAAAATTCAGCAACTTTGGCGATTTCGTCAGCGGTTAAGGCTGCGCGTGGGATTTCAATCATAGTACCGAACATAGAATCTATTTTCTTTAAAGAGTATTTCTTAATAACTTCTTCGTAGATTTTTTTAACCAGGACCAGCTGGTCAGTTAATTCCTTTACGGTGCATACAACCGGTATCATAATTTCCGGTTCTACCTTCATACCTGATTTGACAAGCTCAGCTGAGGCTTCAAGTATCGCCCTTACCTGCATTTCAGTTATTTCAGGATAGGTTACGCCGAGCCGCACGCCGCGATGGCCCATCATTGGGTTGCTTTCATGCAGCGCATCCGCTCTTTTTGTAAATTCCTCAATCCCTATATTTAAACTCTTGGCCAGTTCCTGTTGTTGTGCCGGCTCGCGCGGGACAAATTCATGAAGCGGCGGGTCTAACAAGCGTATCGTTACAGGAAAGCCTTTCATTGCTTCAAGGGTTTGTTTTATATCTGCTTTTGCAAACGGGAACAGTTCACTAAGTGCGTGCCGCCTTTCTTCTACCGTTTTTGAAATAATCATTTTGCGTAAAAGAAACAACGGTTGTTCCGCGCCTTTGCCGTAAAACATATGCTCTGTTCTAAACAGCCCGATACCTTCTGCGCCGAAAGACCTTGCTTTTTGAGCGTCAGCAGGCGTATCAGCGTTTGCGCGGATTTTTAAGCGCCTGAATAAATCGCACATTTTTAAAAACTCCGAGAGGAGTTTATTTTCTTCGGAAGCATCCATCATTTTAAGTTGCCCCTCATAAACGTTTCCTTTTGTTCCGTTTAGGGTAAGCCACTGACCTTCCTTAAGTATTTTGTCTCCTGCCTTTAACGTTTTGGATGCGTAATTTATATGGAGCCCGCCGCAGCCGACTATACAGCATTTTCCCCAGCCTCTCGCAACAAGTGCTGCATGTGATGTCATGCCGCCTCTTGCCGTAAGTATGCATTGCGCGGCGCGCATTCCTTCTACGTCTTCCGGGTTTGTTTCTTCGCGCACAAGAACCACTTTTTTCCCTTCCTTCGCCCATTTAACAGCGTCGTTAGCACTAAAGACAATCATTCCATTGGCGCCGCCCGGGCCTGCAGGAAGGCCTTTTGCTATGGGCTTATTGGCTAGTTCTGCTTTCGGGTCAATTATCGGATGAAGTAATTCGTCCAACTGCGCGGGAGTTACTCTCATCACAGCTTCTTCTTTCTTGATTAGCTTTTCGCCGACCATATCAACTGCCATTTTTATTGCTGCTGGGCCGTTACGTTTTCCGACGCGGCATTGAAGCATGTAAAGTATTCCCTTTTCAATTGTAAACTCTATATCAAGCATGTCGCGATAATGTTCTTCAAGCCTGTTGCGTATGTCAACGAGTTCTTTGTAGAGTTTCGGCATGCCTTTCTCAAGGCTTACAAGAGCTTTGTTGTGTTCGCTCTTTGAATATTCATTTACAGGCGCAGGGGTGCGTATCCCGGCAACTACATCTTCACCTTGCGCATTAATAAGGTATTCGCCGTAGAATTTGTTTTCGCCGTTACCTGGGTTTCGCTTGTCTCACCCATATTTCCGAAAACCATTGATTGCACGGTTACTGCTGTTCCCCATTCATCAGGAATGTTTTCAATTCTTCGGTAGGATATGGCTCTTTTCCCATTCCAAGAAAGAAATACTGCAGAAATTCCTCCCCATAACTGCTGTATGGGGTCATCAGGAAATTCTTTTTTAAGAACTTCCTTGATCCTTGTTTTAAATAATGAACAAAGTTTTTTAAGGTCAGCTGCAGATAAATCAGTGTCGTTTGCAACGCCTTTTTCTTTTTTCATTGCCGCCATTATCTTTTCAAGCTGTTTTCTGATGCCTGCCTCGTCACCTTCAGGTTCAATTCCCGCAGCCTTTTCCATTACAACGTCGGAATACATCATAATAAGCCTGCGGTAAGCATCATACACGAAGCGTTCATTTTTGGTTAATTTTACAAGGGCAGGAATAGTTTTTTCGGTAAGGCCTACGTTTAAAACAGTTTCCATCATCCCAGGCATTGATTTTCTGGCACCCGAACGCACAGATACGAGTAAGGGGTTGATTGTGCTTCCAAACTCTTTGCCCATTATTGTCTCTACTTTCTTTAAAGCCTTGACAACGTCTTCTTTAAGTACTTTAGGATAAGTACGTTTGTTTTCGTAATAATACGTGCAAACTTCTGTTGTCAGGGTAAAACCAGGAGGAACCGGTAAGCGTAAATCTTTATGGCCGGCCATTTCCGCAAGATTTGCTCCTTTGCCGCCCAAAAGATTTTTCATACTCTCATTTCCGTCAGCTTTTCCTCCTCCAAAAGAATAAACATACTTATTCGCCATGATGCTTTGCCTCCTTTATTTATTATTGATTCACTTTTTCTTTTATATATTCAAAGACTCGTTCTACATCTATGCGTTCTTGCTTCATCGTGTCCCTGTCTCTTATAGTCACCTTTTTGTCGGTCAGACTTTCAACATCAACAGTTATGCATAAAGGGGTTCCGATTTCGTCTTGGCGGCGATACAGTTTGCCAATTGCCCCTGTATCGTCATATGAAGCAGGCAGTTTATCTTTTATATCATAAAATATTTTTTTTGCAAGTTCAACCAAATCAGGTTTATTTTTTAGAAGCGGAAAAATAGCTGCGTAGTAAGAAGCGAGGCTTGGCTTTAGTTTTAATACTACCCGTGTTTTTCCGTTTACTTCTTCTTCGTGGTAGGCGTCTGAAATAATAGCGAAAAATGTCCTGTCTACCCCTGCTGATGGTTCAATAACATAAGGAATAAATTTTTCTTTTTTTTCTTCGTCAAAATAGGCATGATCTTTCTTGCTTACGCGCCCGTGTTCGGTTAAATCAAAATTGCCCCTGTTTGCGATGCCTTCCAGCTCGCTCCATCCAAAGGGGAAGTTATATTCAATATCCGTACAGGATTTGGCATAATGAGCTAGCTCATCTTTTTCGTGTTCGCGCAGCCTTAAATTTTCTTTCCTGATTCCAAGCTTGGAAGTATAAAAATCAAAACGTTCCTTTACCCAATATTCGTAAGCGCGGGCTGCATCCGGCGGCTTTACGAAATATTCTATTTCCATTTGCTCAAATTCTTTCATTCGGAAAATAAAGCTTCCGGTTGTAACTTCATTCCTGAAAGCTTTCCCTATTTGAGCAATGCCAAACGGAAGTTTTTTATGGGTTGAGTTAAGTACATTTAAAAAATTGGTGAATATGCCCTGGGCGGTTTCGGGGCGCAGGTATCCGTAGTTTGGCTCATCCTCTGTCGCGCTTACATTTGTTTTAAGCATGAGGTTAAATTTACGTGGCTTGTGTTTTATGCTGTCTATTTCGCTTTTACATTCGGCGCAGAGATAAAGGTTTTCAGATATTTTTTCCAGTTTATCTACGCGAAATCTTTTTTTGCATTTAGGGCAGTCAACTAAAGAGTCGGTAAAGCCTTCTAGGTGCCCGGAAGCACGAAAGACATCTTCATGCATTATTATGCTGCTATCAATGCCTACGATGTCTTCTTTTTTACAAACGTAGGTATCCCACCAGATATCTTTAATACGTTTTTTAAGCCTTGCGCCGAAAGGCCCGTAATCCCAGATACTTGAGAGCCCGCCGTATATTTCAGAGCCCCCAAAAACAAAGCCTCTGCGCCTGCATAATGATACTATTTTTGATAATTTATCTTCAGCCATAATGTTTAAAACTTAATAAAATCGCTATAATTACCCCAATACAGAAATATATATTATACAACAAAAAAGTATTTTTTTAAGAGAAATCTTTTGATGTATAAGGTAGCGTAAAATTGCAGCTATTTGCGTTTTAGCGTAGGGATATTTCTTCGGGCGAGCTAGCTATTATTTGCGCGGTTTGATTATATCGGCGTATCCTCCCGCTAACCTCAACGGTTTTCCCTGTATAGAAATTAACAGGGTCTATATTTTTTTCAGTGAAATATTTAATAGAATTGTTAAATATCATTATCTTAAAAGGTGATTTATATTTTGTTTCTAAACTTAAAATTACCCCATTTTTTATGTGCTTACCGGCTGACACTACTCCTCTTACTGTGCGTATCTGGTTTACGTAGTCAATCGCATTGTCTGCGGAAACGGTTTCGTAAACTCCCCACATTCCTTTTTTGTTTTTACGTGCAAGGCGTTGTGATTTTATGAAAGTATCTACATACTTTACGTTGGGCGGGATTGTATAGGTAACGGCAAAGCCTTCCTCTATAAGTTTCGCATTTACCAGGGTGTTTCCAATGAAACAATAGCCAAGAAGCCGGTTATATTTATCAGTCTTTTCTATATCAAACTCTATGCGCACAATTTTATTTTTTACAAGGTTTTCATTAAGTTTTTTTGCTTCCAGAGCATAAGGTTGCGGTGAATATATGAAGCGGTTATTTCTTTTTATTTTTATTTCGGGGGTATCAAGCCCTACATAGCGCAGATTCTCTCCATTTTCAAGTTTCACTGTGTCCCCGTCTATCACTTTTACTACCCGTATATGCGAATAGTCGTAGTTTGGAGCGCAAGAACAAACAAAAATAAAAAATAGGGCCGTTAGGATTTTTTCCAAATATTTTTGTTTTTTCACTTCAGGTCTTCTACAATTTTAACGAAAATTTTTTGAGCAAATTGCGGTTTTGGAAGAAGGTATTTGCGTGCAGAAATCCTCAATTTTTGCATAGATTGGTTTATGGTATCTATTTTAATGGTTACGTCATTGTCGGTTACTTTCGCTTTTATCAGGCCTTTTGATTCATTGGATGTCTGTATCTCTGCTTTTAAATTTTGCAATTTATCCATGGAAACATCCCACAATGTGCGATAGTCGCATTTTACTTCTCCTATTGCAGAGTCGTTGCTTAAGGTATACCCCGCGACTACGCCGGTTCCCACTAAGACCGGAACGCATCCGGCGGCGCCAGACAAAAAGAGAAAAAGCATGCTTGAATGAATAATTTTTTTCACGAAAGTGTTTTTTGCAGGGCAATCCTTTAGAAAAATCATTTTTTTAAGGTAAGGTCAGCAGGAAAACTTTTTTCAAAAAAATTACTTAATATCTGCAATTGCCTGCTAGTTGCTTTGCTTAAGTTGTACCCTAAAGAATAGTCAAAGCCGCTTACAGCAAGAAATAGTATATCAGAGCGATTTTCATTTTGCAAGTATTGGGCAACAAGGGAAAGTGAGCCGTCGTGGGTTAAATGCAATGATAAATTTTTGAGGGAGTCTTGTTTCAAACAGCCGAATGTTTTGCCTGTGACGCCTTCGGCGCAATCAGCAAAAATGACAAGGTCAGCATTTTCATTTGCTATTTTTCCCAGGTAATTTTCAACCGCGAAACCGGCATTTATGGTTTTTAAGTGCGTTTTATTTTTTATTTTTTCAACCAGGCATACACCAGCGCCATCATCTGATTTATCTATGTTTCCTATGCCTACGACAACCGTCTTTTTGTGTTTTGTAATTTCATTTTTAAGCAATTTCAGCGCAGTTTTTTCTTCATCGGTAGGAATAAGAATTTCGTAGGTTTTTAGCTCATTTAATAGCCCGCTTAAGGCGGTAAAATTAATACATTTAAGGTTAAATTCCTTTGCTTCGCAGATAAGGTCAGGCCGGTCATCTATGTAAATAATATTTTCATACTCATGGCCGCTTTTATCTTTAAGCAGCTGGTAGATTTCTCTTTCCGGTTTTAGCGCTTTTACTTTGTATGAGAGTATTAATCCGTCAAAAAGCGAAAAGATACCGGGATAATTCTTGTAGAGATATTCAAAATGCAGTTCATTTATGTTTGATATAAGATAGACCGGATATATGTAACCTAATTTTTCTATCAAAAGCGCCATCCCTTCGTTTAAGGAAAAAATGTCGCACCAAATATCGGTAAACTCCTCAAAGTTGGCGGAAAGCTTGAATGTATTTTTGAATTTTTCGTAAAAATCGTGCGCGCTTACCAGGCCTTTTTCAAAGTCAGTTGCGAAATCCTTGAAAAAAAGATGATTAATTATTTCCTGGGGCGGCACCGCTATCTTTGATTCAATTTTCTTTAAGGCGATATTGTAATCAAAATCAAATAAAACTTTTCCCAAATCAAACGCAAAACACTTCATAATATTTTTAAGAATAATAATCTCAAGAAGTAAAAACTGCCTCTCTGCGGCATTTCGGACAAAGAATATTAAAACGATCAGGGCGGCCTATTGGTTTTTTCACAGAGGGAGTTTCACTGTTTAGCGAAAGGTTATTTTGATTAAATGCAAGCAGGGTTGTATTCGGCGGATAAAGAGGCCCAAGTTTTTCTATAGTCCAGCTTAAATGATCTTTGCATGCAAAAGCGGAATTGCAATGTTCGCAGAAAATCATTTCTTTTTCAATTGTTTGTTTGAGTTCTTTGCGGCTTTCGGTAGTTGCAATATCAAACTCATTAGATAGCATTATGCCTTCCACGCTTACGCAGTTAAGCTCGCATTGCCCGCAGGCAATGCATATATCCCAGTTTATGGTCAAGATGCGTTTTGCGGTGTTTCCTTCCACGACATCCTTAAAATTTAAAGCTTTAGTCGGGCAGACATTAACGCAGGCAGTGCATCCTATGCATTTATCTTTGTAATAGTATGGCCTGCCGCGAAATGAACTAAAGGGAATATGCGGTATTTTTGGAAACTTAGTAGTATAAGGCCTGCTGAAAAATGATTTTAAAGCGCCTTTTATTTCTCTTAATTTTGGGTATTTCATAATTATTTATATTCGTTGATTAAGCTTTTATCACACAATTTTACATTCGCTCTACGGCAGGCGCGCGCAAGCGCGTGGGAAGCCGTTGGAGATGTAAAAAGCAAGAAAATAATCGTTAATATACATTTTACCCCGGCGGTGTTAAAGCCTATGATAAACAATGTTCCGAGCAATATAGCGCAAGTTCCAAAGGTAACGCACTTGGTTGATGCTTGCAGGCGGGTGTATACATCAGGCAGTCTCACCAGGCCCAGACAACCTACAAAATCAAATATAAGCCCCGCTACTATTAAAATTATGCCTGCGATGCTACTCATCAAAATCTTTACCCTCCAGGAATTTAGTAAACGCTAAAGTTGAAATGAAACTTTGCAAAGCCCAGGCAATTGCTATATCCATATACCATGTTCTTTTTGTGCTTATGCTTAAAAGTGCGCATATTCCTATAATCAGTATTCCGAGCATATCCATGCCTGCAATTCTGTCGGCACTGGTCGGGCCGCGAAGTAACCGGAATAAACAAAGAAAAGCGCATAGAAGGATAATGCTTATTCCGCGCTTAAGCAGCCACAGAAATCCCAGCTCCTGGTAGATAAGTATTTTCAAAGGAAAAAAGGCTATCAATAGAAGTACCGCCAGTATTGCTATAAGGCCCAATATGTAACGCAATGTTTTCATAGGTTATTCAAAAATTCTTGCAATTATCTTTTCAAATTTTTCAACGGTTTGTTTTATCCTCTTTTCATCCGTTTGCTTGATATCAATCCAATGTATATATATTGAAGAGGTAAGAAATTAC
>Ga0265297_10001143_pt1 | contig 65168 bp, 50 predicted proteins | sample Munlanlwell13791_FD_192502 | JGI IMG/M metagenome (GOLD analysis project Ga0265297, IMG submission 192502) | Leachate microbial communities from a municipal landfill in Southern Ontario, Canada - Leachate well 137-91 | ecosystem: Engineered > Solid waste > Landfill > Unclassified | place... | reverse complement strand
CGGGGAAAGGTAATGGGAAGTTTTCCCGAAGGATTATATCTGCCGGTTAATATCTCTGCCACGGCTTCGCCGCCTGATTCGCCGGGATACCACACATCCACAATGGCATTGACTTTATCCATTGTGATGGCGCTGCCGCCAACCAGCACCACAACCACCGGTTTTCCGGTAGCTGCTAATCGCAGAATCATCTCTTCCTGCTTCCCGGGAAGGTTCAGTTTGCTCCGGTCTCTGAATTCTCCTTCCTCAATTCCTGCAACCACTATGGCAACATCGCTTTTTTCGGTAAGGCTGACCGCTTCCTGGATTTTTTCTTCTGTTTTATTATTCAAACCTACATTCCATACTAACCGGAACCAGGAATTTCCGGAAGGTTCTTTGTATTCTATCCTGATTTTATATTTTTTACCTTTTACAAAATCAAAACCGGCAAGCGTAGTGTGATAGCTTTGCTGATTCCAGGTATCAACGATGAGTTTTTCGTTTAAATACAAACGGTAGCCGTCGTTTCCGTCCACGCCAATTTTAAATTTTCCCGAAAGGGGCGACACGATCTCGCCATTCCAGCGAACGGAAAAGAAATCGTAATTGATGGACGGATGTGGCGAAAACAAAGTCCACTGGAATTTAATTTCGTTATCAACCCTCGTCAAAACGGGCTTCCCGCTTAAATCAATGTTGTTGAAATATTCCCCCAGCAAACCGCTTTCTGTTTTTCCATCTTTTGGATGAAACAGGCTGGAGGCGTCCACAAACTTCCATTCTGCATCCGATCTTCCGCAACCTTCGGAATAAACCACTTCGGCACCTTTGCCCAAAGTTTGTTTTAACCCATCCAGAATATTAATTTTATCATTTTCAGGCCCGCTGTAACCGCCCAGCCGTGCCTCCATGGCATCGCTTCCTATCACGGCTATGCTTTTATATTTTCCCGACAAGGGCAATATTTTTTTTGCATCATTCTTCAGCAAAACGATGGATTCGAGGGAAGCTTCCTTTGCTATTTTCCGATGCTCTGCAAAATTTATTTCATTGGCAGAAGTATTTACATACGGCTGGTCGAATAAGCCGAGTTCAAATTTCACGCGAAGTACCCTTGCAACAGCGCTGTCCATTTTGGCAGCAACCACATTCCCGTCGAGGAATGGCTTTTTAAACAAATCATAACTGCCGAAACCCGACTGAAAGATAACATCCATACCGTTTTCGATGGCTTGTTTTCCGGCATCTTCATAATCTTTTGCCGTAAAATGCAGCACATTGGCGCCGCCGGTTGCTCCGGCATCGCTGATCACCATTCCGCGGAAGCCCCATTCTTTTTTCAGTTTTTCATTCAGAAGCCAGTTGTTTTGTGTACATGGACGTCCGTTCAAAGAGTTGTAAGCCGTCATGATGCTGCGTGTCCCGCCTTGTTTTACCACGGCTTTAAAAGGAATGAAATAGCTTTCTTCCAGCCCCCGTTCGCTCAGGTAAACCGGATAGCTGTCGCGGCCTCCGTCGCCATGATTTACCACAAAATGTTTGGGGGTGGTTACAATTCCTCTGTCTTCAAATGATTTTACGTATGCAACGCCCATTTGAGAAGCAAGGTAAGGATCTTCGCCATAGGTTTCTTCTACCCGTCCCCAGCGGACATCGGTGGCAAGATTTACCACCGGAGATAAAACCTGACGGATGCCCCAGGCTTTGCATTCTTCGGCAATAGCCGCAGAGATTTTCGTCATCAAAACAGTATCAAAAGTAGCAGCCAGGGCAATGGATTGCGGGAAAGCCGTAGCACCAGAACGCATCAGCCCGTGCAGGGCTTCGTCGAAGAAAATGACGGGAATGCCCAACCTTGACTTCTCCACAAAATAATGCTGGATGGAGTTGTTCTTTTTCACCGCTTCCGGAATATCCTTGCCGGGATTATATTTCAATATCTGATTGGTAGCATTTTCCGACTGTTCCGAAGTATTTGTCTGAAAGCCGAACAAGCCGGCATCGAAGCGGGAAGAATCGTTGCCCAGATCGCCGGGCACCATAAAGAGTTGACGGAACTTTTCTTCGGGAGTCATCCGCCCGAGCAAATCGGCAACCCTTACCTCCACCGGCAACTGAGGATTTTTATATGGCAAAATCTGCTGGGCTTTCGCCGAAAAGGCAAACAGAATCAGGGAAAAGGGAATACAGATGTACTTCATGTTTTTTTATATGCAAATAGAAAATAAAATATCAGAACAACGGCAAAAGTACCGGCAGAAATCAAAACAAAATAGCCTCCTAATCCGGATGCATTGCCTCTGGCCACCTGAATAGTTTGAAAAGCAATGTAGCAGAAAACCGTTACCAGAAGGGACTTTACTATCCGCACTAGGCGCATCGCCAAACGCAATTGCCGTTCTGCATTCTCCGGAGTGATTTTTACCGGGTAGTTATATTTTCCGATAAATATTGAAATAGCAGTCAAAAGGATGTAAAGAAAACTTCCGATGACCGGCAGTGCAATCAGACTTTGTTTGGAGGAAAAATCATCCGGTTTCCCATAAATATCAAAATGGGTCGGAATGGTTTGCGGTAGTTGATGATAATAAATGATTGGCAAAAAAATTAATGCCAGCAGAGCCAGGAAACCAAGCACTTCCAGCGAAGTATCTATGCCTTTCCATTTTGGTTCTGGTTGTTTTGTGTTATTAGCCATTAGCAGAAATGTTTTTTTAACTCTTCCGGGCACTCCGGGCTCCGGAAGGTTTGCAGAAATTATTTCTCTTGTCCTTTATCTCCTTCAACTTCCCTGTCGTTTTTCTCTCTCCAATGGTTCCAGCCCTGGGCTGTGATGGGTATCAGTTTGCCATCGTTGGAAACCAGATTAATCCCTTCATTTTTGGCTGTGATATGCCCGATAACAGTGATTCCGGGAATCTCTTTCAGTTTTTCATAATCTTTTTGGACAATGGTAAACAACAGTTCGTAATCTTCACCACCGTTCATGGCAGCAGTTACAGCACTTATGTTCAACTCTTCTGCCATCGTTGCCATAGCTACATCAATAGGTAATTTGTCTTCATAGAGGCTGCAACCTACTTCCGAATTTTTACAGATATGAAGAATTTCAGAAGCCAGTCCGTCGGAAATATCAATCATGGAAGTAGGTAAAATGCCGGCTTTTTGCAGTTGTTCCACAATGTCGGTACGAGCTTCGGGTTTCAGGTGGCGTTCGAGGATATAATCATGGCCGGAAAGGTCAGGTTGCATGGTGGGATCAGACTGAAAAACCTGTTTCTCACGCTCGAGCAACAGGAGTCCCATGTAAGCTGCTCCCAGATCGCCGGTAACGCATACCAGATCATATTCTTTTGCTCCTTTGCGATATACTACTTTATCTTTTTCGGCTTCGCCAACCACAGAAACTGAGACAAACATTCCGTGCGGGCAGGAAGAGGTGTCGCCTCCTACCAGGTCCACACCATAACGTTCGCAGGCAAATAGCAAACCGTTGTAAAACTCTTCCAATGCCTCTACACTGTAACGGTTGGAAACGGCTATGCTTACGGTAATTTGTTTTGGGATACCATTCATGGCGGCAATATCTGAAAAGTTTACCACGGCAGTTTTGTAACCCAAATGTTTTAACGGAGTATAAGACATATCGAAATGGACGCCTTCTATCAGCAGGTCGGTAGAGAGCAATGCTACTTTATTGCCATAATCAAGCACGGCGGCATCGTCGCCTATGCCCTTGAGGGTACTTTTATTTTTTAGTTTGATATCATTAGTAAGATGTTCTATCAGCCCAAATTCGCCTAATTCGGAGAGTTCGGTGCGTTTGTTGGATGTTTCTGCCATAGCGTTTTTTTATCTGTGCAAAGATAAACATAGTTACAGATTAACCCTTACGGGACTAATCTGATAAAAATTTGAATGTTCGGTAGATACTCAGTCTTTTGAACACTTGTTTTTTAAATCTTCTATGCTTTCGATAATAAATTCATTGGTGGCGGGTATTTTGAACATAGGTTCGAACTGATGGTCAGCTACCGCAGAAATGGCATCCTTAATTGCCAGCCATACCGAGAAACAGTGCATAAACGGAGGTTCTCCCACAGCTTTACTACCACGGATGGTAGACGGATGGTAAGTATTCTCGAGAAGTGTAACCGGGAATTCTTTGGGAATATCGCGTACACCGGGAATTTTATACGTATCGGGCGAACAGGTCAGCAGGTTGCCCATTGCATCCCATTTCAGTTCTTCCTGCGTGCACCAGCCCACGCCCTGAATGAATCCGCCGCGGATTTGTCCTTTATCCACTTCCGGGTTGATTGAATTTCCCACATCATGCAAAATATCCGTTCGCAAAAGAGTAACGGCGCCGGTAAGCAGGTCGAGCAGAACTTCGGAGACCGACATACCAAAAGTAAAATAGTAGAAAGGCGTTCCCCTGCCCTGTTCCCAATTGAATGCAATATCGGGAGTGCAATAATAACCGGTAGAAGAAAGGCTGATTTGTGCGAGGTAAGCCTGTTCTACCAGCTCAGCAAAGGGAATGGAATGTTTCCTACAACTGACAGCATTGTCTGCAAAAACAATTTCGGAAGACATAGGCACGATGCCTTTGAATTTTTTACAAAAATGCTGGCAGGCAAAGTCAGAAAGCCTTTTTTTAAGTGTGTCGATTGCTGCTCTTACAGCCATGCCGTTAAGGTCGGTGCCTGACGATGCTGCCGTAGCTGAAGTATTGGGGACTTGAGACGTGTTGGTAGCATTTACCTTAACATTTTCAACAGAAATTCCAAGTTCGGCAGCAGCAATTTGTTTGATTTTGGTATGCAAGCCTTGTCCCATTTCCGTTCCCCCGTGGTTAACCAAAATCGAGCCGTCGCGATAAATATGCACCAAAGCTCCAGCTTGGTTAAGAAAACTAGTGGTAAAAGAAATGCCGAATTTTACCGGTGTGAGAGCAATACCTTTTTTAAAATATTTGTTTACCGCATTAAATCTTTCCACTTCCTTCCTCCGTGACAGATAATCCGAAGAACCGAGGATACCGGAAAGCAAAACGGAAAGATGGTTGTTTTTAATTTCTTCTCCGTAAGGGGTAATATTGCTGGTATTATTTCCATAAAAATTCAACTTCCTTATGTCAAGAGGGTCTTTTTCCAGAAAACGGGCTATACGGTCAATTATAGTCTCAGCAACTACCATTCCCTGAGGTCCACCAAAGCCTCTGAAAGCAGTGTTGGAAGGCTGGTGAGTACGGCACACGGTACCACTCACCCTGAAATTAGGAATATAATATGCATTATCAGCATGAAATAAAGCCCTTTGCATAATAGCATGGCTCAGGTCAGTGGCATATCCGCCGTTAGCAAAAAGGCGAATATCGGCAACCAGTATCCTACCATCCCTGTTAAAACCAGCTTTGTAAAACGACAAAAAAGGATGCCGTTTACCCGTAATGCGTTGGTCGTCCTGCCGGTTAAGATGAATTTTCACCGGACGGCGGGTTGCATTGGCAAGCAAAGCTGCCCAGGCTGCTACGTGGTTTGCCTGGGTTTCTTTTCCGCCGAAACCTCCGCCCATACGCTTGACTTCCACCTCTACTTCATTTCGCTGCACACCCAAAACTCCGGCAACTATAGCCTGCGTTTCCGAAGGATGCTGCGACGAAGCGTACACCAGCATTTCATTTCCTTCACCGGGAATGCACAATGCAGTTTGTGTTTCGAGGTACCAGTGCTCCTGTCCCCCGGTTTCCAGTTCGCCTTCAATAATATAATCGCAGGCGTACCAAGTACTGTCAACATCTCCTGAAGCTATGGTTAATGGAGGTGCAAAAAAAGAACCTTTTTCTATGGCAGTTCGCAGATCGGTAATTGCCTCCAGCGGAGCATAGTTAATTTTGATTTTTTTTTCGGCTTTACGTGCAATTTCTTCCGAGTCTGCTGCAATGAGGGCTATTGCCTGCCCTATGCACAGGACTTCCCCCTGAGTTAAACAGGGCTCGTCATGTACCACCGGACCCATCTGGTTTTCTCCGGGAATATCTTCTGCCTTGATTATTGCACGCACACCTTCAATGGCAAGAGCCTCAGAGCAGTCGCAGGAAACAATTACGGCATGGGCATGTGTACTGAAAACAACTTTTCCGGTAAGAGTATTTCCCATCTGCATATCATTCACATAAACAGCCTCCCCTGTAACATGCTGAACAGCACTTTCGTGAATATTATCCCTGTTTTCCATACACTTACAATAATTGTGTTTCGGAGAATAATTTTATTATCAGATTTTTAGCCATTAACGAACGTGCCCTTTTCCCGGAACGGGCATCGGAAATGGGTGAAAATTCTTTCTCGGTTATTAGCGATGCTTTTTCAGCATTTTCTTCTGTCCATTCCTTGCCTTTCAAAAAAGTTTCGGTGGCGCCTGCCCTAAGCGGAGTGGCTGCCATTCCCCCGTAAACAAGCATGATATCCTTTATTTTATTAGTATCCCATAAAACTTTTGCTGCCAGGCTTACGGTGGAAATGTCTAAGTCTCTCCGTTTTGAAATTTTATAAAAGCGAAAAATACATGCCTCGGAAGGTTTAGGAACAATCAATGAATACAATAATTCCCCTGGAAGTAAAGCCGTTGTTCGGTAACCAGTAATCAACTGATAAATTGGTAAAGTTCGGTAGCCGGCACTGCTAATGAGTTTTACGGAAGCATCCAGGACAAACCATACCGGCAGGCTATCGGCTATGGGTGAAGCGGAAACAATATTTCCGCCCGGAGTGGCAGTATTGCGTATTTGTTTGGAGGCAAATACTTCGAGCATTTGTTCAGCCACAGGCAATTTCCCTGCCAGTCGTTTTTTTAAGGCTTCGAAGGAAAAACTGGCACCTATTTCGTACACGTTTTCTGTTTCCCTAAAAAAATTTAGTTCAGCAACATGCGAAATATCAAGAAGATTGTTAAGGGTCTCCATTTTTTTTGTTTGTAGCAACGCAACATCGGTAGCTCCGTTTATCACAAGCAATGTGGGATTTTCGCGGTAAATTGCAAGGCAGTCATCAAGGGTAATAGGCAGGTAATACTGACAACCGTTTTTATTTACTGCTATTTTAGTTTTGGCAGAATTAATCTCTTTTAGTAAAATCAATACATTTTTTTCCTTTTCAGAAAAATGGTCACGTCCATCGTACTGCACTGCTTTAATTCCCGCTTCAATAATAGGCTGGTAGCCGGTACACCTGCACAAATTTCCGGCAAGAGCATCTTCTACTGTCGCCCGATTGGCGTTACGGTGGTTTTTATACAAAGCAAAAAGCGACATCACAATGCCCGGAGAACAATATCCGCATTGGCTTCCATGCAGTTCGATCATTAACTGCTGAACAGGGTGTAAAACCTTTTCGCCTTTAATGGTTTGCGACAGGTTTTCCACGGTTATCAATTGTTTTCCGTGCAAAAAAGGTAAAAAAACGATACAGGAATTAATTGCCTTATAAACAAGGCTATCGTTTTCCGGTTCTGCTACCACTACGGTACAAGCTCCGCAATCGCCTTCGGCACAACCTTCCTTTACCCCTTTATGGTCCGGTAACGACCTCAGGTAATTTAATACTGTGGTAGTCGGAGGTGGGGCTGAAGGTTGGGAAAAATCTATCACTGTAAGTTTTTCGTCAAAAACAAACTGTATAGAATTTAGCAGTTGCTGCATAGCCGATGGGTCTTCATTAATTTTTGACATTTCTCAACTTTTGATTTTTCACATCTACCAGTCTGGAAACAATGCTCAGGGCAATTTCTTCAGGCGTTTCTACGGCAAAAGGAATACCAATGGGCATATCAATCCGGTTAATCTGGTTGGGGCTGAGATGAAATTCCTCGGTAAATCGTTTGCGTGCAAGAGCAACTTTTGATTTGCTGCCAATCATTCCAATGTATGCAACATTTAGGGTGCACAACCGGGCGGTAATTTCTTCATCAAAACTATGTTTGGGCGTAACGACCACCGTATAAACTGATTCATTAAATGCAAGGTCTTCTATTGCTTTAAAATAATTTTTCTCAAGGCATTGTATTTCCGGGAAGTTGACTGTGGAAAAAATACCCGGGCGTTCATCAATTAATGTTACCAGAAATCCGAATTGTGTTGCGAGCCGTGCCACTGCCCTTCCCACATGTCCGGCACCGAAAATATATACTTTTTGCAGGTTACTTATTGCTTCCATGTACACATCCATTTTTCCCCCACAGTGCATAGAAAGATCGTCAAAAAGTTCAAATCGTTCAGTTACAGGTATAAGGGAGTTACAAAGGGAAACAGCTTTTTTTATCACCTGAAGTTCGATATTTCCACCGCCAATGGTACCCATGATGCTTCCATCGGTTCGCACAAGCATTTTTGCCCCCGCTTTGCGGGGTGTAGAACCTTCGGTGTGTGTAACAATACAAAGAACAGCGGCTTCGCCCGATTCAATGATTTTTTGCATTTCCGTAACCAGTGTCTTCATATTTGCTTTCCTTAATTTTAGTGATTAAAAATATTCAAAATTAACAAATTTGTGTAAGTTTGCTTCAAAAATACGTAATTTGAGTCAGGAAAATTTTACCGGCAAACAAAACAAAAGAGACGTTAAAACGGGCGAAATGACTTTCTGGGAACATCTTGAAGAACTTAGATGGCATTTTGTTCGTTCCCTGATTGCCATAATTGCGCTGATGACGCTGGCTTTCTTAAACCGGGAATTCATTTTTGACCAGATTATTTTAGCTCCTAAAGAACCTGAATTCATCACTTACCGTTTATTGTGCCGGCTGGGTGACCTGCTTTCGATGCCCTCGTTATGTATCGGAAACATCCATTTAAAAATTATTAATATTAATTTGTCGGGGCAGTTTTTAACCCACATGTATATTTCGTTCTTTGTCGGTTTAATTGCTGCTGCACCTTACGTAATATGGGAAATATGGCGATTCATCAAACCGGCATTGCAACCCAACGAAAAAAAATACGCACGTGGCGCCGTAGGGGTTATCTCACTGCTTTTTTTGTTAGGGGTGGTAAGTGGGTACTACCTTATCGTGCCCTTCACGGTAAACTTTTTTGCTTCTTACCAGGTAAGTATCAGTGTCGAGAATCAAATTACCCTGAGTTCGTACATCAACACGGTGGTTTCGCTAGCTTTTTCGATGGGGGTAGTGTTTGAACTGCCTGTTTTTGTGTATTTCCTTTCGAGAGTCGGGCTTCTGACATCCTCTTTTCTGAAACGAAATAGGAAATACATGATTATCGTGATTCTTGTTATCGCGGCTATCATTACTCCTCCCGACGTAGTAAGCCAGATTTTAGTAAGTATTCCTATGTTTATTCTGTACGAAATAAGTATCTTTGTATCAAAAAAGGCGGCTATGGTAAAAAAATAAGTTAACAAAACATTTTTTGTAACCTTAGGCAAAAATGCTCGTCCAATCCATACAAACCAAAATTACTTTACAATGGAAAATACAAAAAGATTATACCGTAGCATTAAAGATCGTGTTATAGGTGGAGTAGCCGGGGGTATAGCCGAATATTTCGATATTGACCCGGTAATTGTTCGTATCTTGTTCGCAGTGGCATTTTTTGCAGGGGGCGGAGGTTTCCTGCTGTATGTACTGTTGTGGATTTTTGTACGCGAAAAGCCAAATGAAACCTTTAATTCAAATTATACTACCATGGAAAATGAAAAAGCAACTCCTGAAAACAATGGGTTTAACACCCCGCCTCCACAAACACCTGCAAAGAAAAAAGACCAGGGCAGTTTGATGGGAGGTATTATTATGATAACCCTCGGAATTTTGTTCCTGATTCCTACCTTCATCCATTGGCTCGATTTCGGCGACCTGTGGCCTGTTTTACTCATCGTGATAGGCGGTGTGATAATTTATCGTCATGCAAATAAAAACTAAACACTTATAGCCATGAATTACAAAAAAATATTCTGGGGCTTGCTGTTGATAATTATCGGATTATTATTTATTTTCCGCAATCTCGGTTGGCTCGACTTTAACTGGTGGGCAATTTTCAGCCTTTGGCCCGTTCTACTCATCCTTTGGGGAATTTCTTTAATCCCCGTAAAAGAATATATAAAACTGTTGCTTGCTATTGCAACACTAATAATCTCGGTTGTATTTTTGTACAATTACGATTCTTCTCATCATTTTCAATTTCGTGTCAATCACAACTTTAGGGGAGATGACTTTGAAGAAGGTGATAATGTGTACAAATATTCCGACCAGGATTTCAGCCAGCCATTCGATTCGCTTACCAAAAATGCCAGCCTTCAGTTCGAAGCAGCTGCCGGCAACTTTACCATCGACTCGGTAACCGATAAACTGGTAGAATTTCAAAAAAAAGGTAATGTTACAAATTACCAGTTTACTACCGAAGATACCGACAGTGGAAAAATCATTAAATTTAAAATGGATGACGTGAAACTCCAGACCGGAAGAAGACATCACACCAACAAAGTCGAACTGAAACTAAACCCGAATCCAACGTGGGATTTCAACTTCGAAATTGGTGCGGCAGAAATTAATTTCGATTTAAGTTCTTACAAAACCCGGAAAGTAAGCATTGACTGCGGAGCTTCCGATATTGATCTAACTTTGGGTAACAAACATCCGGAAACCAATGTAAACATAGATGCCGGAGCTTCTTCAATAAAAATCCGCGTTCCGAAAACTTCGGCTTACAAAGTTATTTCCGATTCATTTATGGCAAGCAAATCGTTTGAAGACGCCAAAAAAGTTTCGGACGGTATTTACCAAACCAAAGATTTCAGAACCAATACCCAAAAAATTATTATCAACCTGAATGTGGGCGTTTCCAGCCTTGAAGTTGAAAGATACTGATTACTAATATACTAATTACTATTTACCAAAACTGTCCTCTTGCCGGGGACAGTTTTTTATTGGATATACAACCTAATTCCTCCTTTAGAACTTCGTAAATTAAATTCCTGCAATTAAGATGGATTCAAAAAAATAAAATATTTTTGCATAAATTGAGTTTTACAATTACTAATACAACTGTTAATTGAATACTAAGCATACCATCACCCCTGTACGAATAGCAACCCTGATAACTGTCATGGTTGTATTGTTTTCCTGTTCTACCAAAAAAAATTCTTTTACCCGCAGAGTTTACCATAACCTTACATCACACTACAATGTGTACTGGAACGGAGATCAAAGCCTGAAGGAAGGCATAGCTACTTTGCAGAAAAATGCAAAAGATAATTACAGTAAAGTTTTACCTGTCTTCAACTACGGAGCCAAGGAAAATATCTCAGCAATCAGCCCTGCAATGGACAGGACAATAGAAAAAGCAACGCTTACCATCAACAGGCATTCCATGTTTTTCAACAAAAAAGAATATGTTCGCTGGATTGATGATGCTTACTTTATAACAGCAAAAGCCCGTTTTTACAAACAGGACTACCTGATGGCTCGCCGTACCTTCGATTATGTAATTAAAAATTACCCCAAAAGTAATGTAAAATGGGATGCCATGCTATGGGAGGCATGTACATACAACCAATTGAAAGAGTATGAAAAAGCATCAGGTTTGCTCGAAAACATCCAAAGCAAAGTTGATAAAGAAAATATTCCGGGCAGGGTAATCAAACTCTTACCACTAATTTATGCCGAACATTATCTTTATCAGCAAAACTACAAATCATCCATAGTGTACTTACAACGGGGTATAGAATTAAACACAAATCGGCAACTTGTAACCCGCCTGAAATTTATTTTGGCACAAGTGTACCAACAAACCGGCAACAATAAAGCCGCCAGTGAATTGTATCTTCAGGTAATTCGCCGCAACCCCCCTTATGAAATGGCGTTCAACAGCAGGATAAATCTTGCCAAAACTTTCGACAATACCTCGGGCAGCAGCAAGGATCTGGTAAAAGCGCTTAATAAAATGCTTAAAGACAGCAAGAACAAAGATTTTCTTGATCAGATATACTTTGCCCTGGCTGAAATTTCACTGAAAGAAAAAAACGACACACTCGGCATATCGTACCTGAAAAAATCGGTAGCTGCAAGCATGCAAAACAATTATCAGAAAGCCATTTCAGCATTGCGACTTGCCGACTTGTATTTTGAAAAAAGCAAATACGAACCCGCACAAATGTATTACGATACCTGTATGCAGGTACTTCCGCAGGATTTCCCCGATTATTCAAAGATAGAAAGCCGTACCAACACATTAACCGATCTTGTAAAAAACCTCTCTGTCGTACAACTCGAAGACAGCCTGCAACACCTTGCCACTTTGTCTGAAGCGGAAAGAAATAAAATCATTGATGGAATTATAGAAAACTATACCAAAGAAGAACAGAGGAAACAAGAGGAAGAAAAAGAACGTTCGTTGAACATGGGCGACATTGGTCAGTTGAAAACAAATCAAACCGGTGGCGATAAAAGCGGTGGATGGTATTTTTACAACCCACAGGCTATCAGCTTTGGATTTACTGAGTTCATAAAAAAATGGGGCAGAAGAAAACTGGAAGACAACTGGCGACTAAGTAATAAACGCATGGTAGAAATTGAACCTACTGCTGAAAAAGAAATAAACCCATCCGATAGCACAACACAGGACAGTACAAAAAAACTGTCAACCGATCCTAAAAATACACAAACCTACGCCCAGAACATCCCGCTTACCCAGGAAAAGATTGATGTCTCCAATGCAAAAATATCCGAAGCACTTTTCAATCTGGGAAATATTTACCTCGATGGTCTGCAGGATACTACCCGTTCGCTACATTCTTTTGAATCTTATTTGGAACGCTTTCCCGCCGATAAAAATGTTTTACAGGCAAATTATACCCTCTATCGTGTTTACACAAAGAAAAATGATCTACCCCAATGTAACTTCTACAAACAAAAAATTCTTACCCTTTTCCCTGAAAGCGACTATGCCAAAATTATTGCCGACCCCGATTATAATCTCGAACTACTAGCGATGCAAAATAAAGCCGAAGCCCGTTATGCCGAGGTATATAACGAGTTTAAATCGGAACACTATAATCTTGTTGTCATTTATTGCAACGATGCCATCGCATTCATTTCCGACAAAAACCTTGTGCCTAAATTTGAAACTCTCCGCGCTCTGGCACTCGGGAAAATTGCCGGTAACGACACCCTCGTAAGCGAATTGCGGAGAATTAATACAAAATACCCCGAAAGTGAGACATTTGCTTTTACCAAAGGCATGCTCTCTTATCTCACCGGAAAAGAGGAAACCGCCCCGAAAAAAGAGGAAACCGGCGGTAATATTCAGGGCATCTACAATTTCAATTCCGAAGTCGGGCACTTTTATATCTTACTGGTAAACAATGAAAAAATTAATGTAAATGTTCTCAAAATCCGTTTATCGGATTTTATCACCAAAAATTATTCCATTGATAACTTAATGGTTAAAAGTGTTATACTCGATAATTCCACCGAAATGATTTCGGTAGGCACCTTCCTCAATGCCGAAAAAGCCATGGACTTTTTCAACAACATTGCAAGTAACGAGTATGTGTTTTCAAAATTGGATAAAAACGAAATTACCCTTTTTGCTATCTCAGCCGAAAACTATCCTGTATTTTATAAAAACAAGGATGTCAAGCTATACCTTAAATTTTTCAACAAGATTTACTTTTCTAAACCGAAATAGAACAAATAAAAAAATAGTATATACAATTTAAAAATTTTATGTAGGTTTGTTTCCGAGAAAAACAGAAAATATGGCAAAACAACCTATACCCGAACCTCCTTCAATTAATATTATTGGCAGCGGAACCGTAATAAACGGAAGCATCAATTCAAACGGCGATATGCGCATTGACGGTACCCTCATCGGCACCATTACATCAACCGGTAAAGTGATAGTAGGTACTACCGGAAACGTGGAAGGCGAAATTATGTGTCAAAACGCCGATTTTTCAGGAATTGTAAAGGCAAAAGTTGCTATCTCGGAACTACTATCGCTCAAAGCCTCAGCTCACCTTTCGGGCGATGTAATTACCAATAAAATCGCCATAGAACCCGGCGCCCGCTTTACCGGTAGCTGCCGTATGGAAACCCCGGCAACGGGCGGAGAGAAAACCTTTTTTAATGAACAGTCCCAACCCGAAAAAGAAGAAACCGCTTGATAACTATGCGCGGTATTCGAGTATTGCCTTTCAAATGCTGGTCATCATCGGATTAGGCATTTGGGGAGGTGTACAACTCGATAAATGGGTGCCCATGCGTTTCCCGCTTTTTACCGTGGTTATGTCGCTGATTTCGGTTTCATTCGCCATTTATTATACCATAAAAGACTTTTAAAAAAACGAATTACATTCTGATGAAATCACAATTTGCAGTTTTTTTAAAACGCCTTATCATATTTTCTCTCATAGTTGCCTTTGTAGCAATAGCGGCTTTGTATTTTATTCCTGATGCATACGTATCCCCTGCACTGCCCTGGCTTTTTATCTTCTTTGTTTTGTTTACTGCTGGTGTATATTCTGTCCTGCTGAAAACCACAAAAAATAAGTTCAGTACTTTTTTTCGTTATTTCATGATAGCCACCCTCGGCAAGCTGCTGTTATATTTGGTTATTATAGTAATATATGCACTGCTGTACCGCGACGATGCTGTTAATTTTATCATCAGCTTTTTTATTGCCTACCTGCTGTTCACTGCGTTTGAAGTTGTATCTGTATTGAAAATCTAAACAAAGTACCAGTAATGTTGTTTTGATTACCGGAAAAGAAAAAGAAGTAATTTTGGATTTCCCAAGCAAATTGAATGAAAAATTTGAAAAACCATGATTTATCTTACACGCAAAGAGAGGTTTAATGCGGCACACCGCCTTTTTAATCCTGAGTTTTCTGATGAAGAAAACCTCAGGGTTTTTGGCAAATGCTCAAACCCCAACTGGCATGGGCATAATTATACCCTTTGGGTAACCGTAAAAGGGGAAATAAATCCGCAAACCGGTTTTTTGGTAAACCTTACCCTACTAAGTCAGCTTATCCACGAACAGGTCATCAACATACTCGATCATAAAAACATCAACCTTGAAGTAGATTTTATGCAGGGAGTATTTGCCTCCACCGAAAATCTTGCAATAGGCATATGGAACCAGATAGCCACATCTGTGGAATTGCTGGGTGTGGAATTGCACTCCGTAAAATTAGAAGAAACAGAAAATAATTTTGTTGAATATTTTGGAAACTAAAAAATCCAGGAAATGAGTAGCGAAATTGATAAGGGAATGATAAAAGAAAACTTGATGGACGATTACGAAACCCGTGAAGGTTACGAAAAACTGGATTTGTACAACCTCGAAATCATCAAAAAGTTATCTTACCATTATTCCGAGATCCTTAAACTGATAGGTGAGAACCCCGGACGGGAAGGTTTGTTGAAAACACCCGAACGCATCGCCAAAGCCATGCAGTTTCTTACCCACGGTTACGACCTCAATCCGGAAGAAATCCTTCGTTCGGCAATGTTTAAGGAAGATTACAAACAAATGGTGATAGTGAAAGACATAGAAATATATTCCATGTGCGAACATCACATGATCCCTTTCTTTGGGAAAGCCCATGTTGCTTATATTCCAAACGGTTATATTGTTGGATTAAGCAAAATTCCACGTGTAGTAGATGCCTACGCCCGTCGTTTGCAGGTACAGGAAAGATTGACCACCCAAATTAAAGAAGCTATTCATAATACTTTACATCCGCTTGGTGTTGCAGTGGTTATTGAAGCAGTGCATATGTGCATGAGTATGCGGGGTATCCAGAAACAAAACTCGGTAACCACTACTTCTGACTTTACCGGGGCATTCCTGGTTGACAAAACCCGGTCGGAATTTCTGCATTTGATTTCATCCAAGTTACATTAGAAGCAACTAAATTGCCTTAAGCCTTTAATTGTACTTGGTTTTTCATGTTTTGTAACCCTCATAAATTTGCTCGTTTTTGAATTTATTTAACCAAAAAATCTCAAATTTTGTTAAAACCTTGCCATCTTGTCAGTCGCACCCTGATATGGCTTATTATTTGCAATTCCTTTTTCCGTAATTTTGCATTTTAAAATTTTAAGAAAATGTACGAAAATCAAAACAATTTCAATTTCCTTCAGCAGGAACGCACCGAAAGCCTTCCTGTAGCCAAAACCTTTATTTCGGGTGTATTTACCTGGATGTTCCTTGCTTTGGCAATAACCGCTCTTACAGCTTTTTATTTCGGAACAAACAAAGAATTACTCGGAATGCTTTTCAACTCCCAAACCGGAATGACTGGCTTAGGCTGGATAGTTACCTTTGCTCCATTAGGCTTTGTAATGCTGATGTCGTTCGGTTTTCAACGCCTTTCAGGTTCTGCCATCACTCTTTTATTTGCCGTTTTTGCTATTCTGATGGGAATGAGTCTTAGCTTCATTTTTGCGGCTTACCAACTTGGTTCTATCTTCTCTACTTTTTTGGTTACCTCGGGAATGTTCGGCATTATGGCAGTTATGGGTTACACTACCAAAATAGATCTTACCAAACTCGGCTCTCTTATGATGATGGGCTTGATTGGAATTATTATTGCCAGCCTTGTAAATATGTTTATGGACAGCAAAGACATGGGTTATATCATCAGTTTTCTTGGTGTGGTTATTTTTACCGGGCTTACCGCTTACGACGTTCAGAAACTAAAACGCATTGGTGCAGGTACAGAATATGGCACCGAATCTACCCGTAAACTTACCATCATGGGGGCAATGTCTCTATACCTCGACTTTATCAACCTCTTCCTCTTCCTGCTCCGTTTCTTAGGAAGAAGAAACTAAGGTAAAGTTAGACCTCAAAAGTAAGAGTTTCGATTTTAAAATAAGAATCCAAAATAAAGAATAGGGTTGACGCTCCAAACTCATAACTCCAAACCCCAAGCTAACATGAAGGCATACGTTTTTCCAGGGCAGGGCGCCCAATATGTAGGGATGGGAAAAGATTTACACGATAATTCCCCCCTCGCCAAAAAGATGTTTGAAAAAGCCAATGAAATATTAGGTTTCCGGATTACCGACCTGATGTTTAACGGAACCGATGAAGACCTCCGGCAAACCAAAGTTACCCAGCCGGCTATTTTCCTGCATTCCGTTATTCTTGCCGCTACCTTAGGCAACGATTTTAAACCCGATATGGTTGCCGGACATTCATTGGGCGAATTCTCGGCATTGGTGGCAAACAAAGCCCTTTCGTTTGAAGATGGGTTAAAATTAGTTTATGCCCGCGCCATGGCCATGCAGAAAGCCTGCGAAAAAGAACCTTCAACCATGGCTGCCATTATCGGACTATCGGACGAAGTGGTGGAAGAAACGCTGAAGACGATTGATGAAATAGTGGTTCCTGCCAATTATAATACTCCCGGACAGTTGGTTATTTCCGGTTCGATCAAAGGAATTGAGATTGCCTGCGAAAAGCTGAAAGCCGCCGGAGCCAAACGTGCGTTGCCGCTTAAAGTGGGCGGAGCTTTCCATTCTCCGCTGATGGAACCCGCAAGGATTGAACTTGCCGAAGCCATCAATGCTACGGCTTTTAATACTCCCGTTTGCCCCGTTTACCAGAATGTGGATGCCTTGCCTTATACCGATCCCGCTGCCATTAAAAAGAACCTTATCGCACAGCTTACTTCACCCGTACGCTGGACACAAATCTCGCGCAATATGATAGCCGACAGAGCTACTACCTTTATTGAAGTAGGTCCCGGCAATGTATTACAGGGATTGATTAAAAAAGTGAGCGCCGAAGTGGAAACCATGAGCGCCTGACAATTATTTGCCGGAACAAAACCCTTAGGCATTCCATTTGTTTGGGATGCCTTTTTGTTTTTACTGCCCGGCAACTACTGGTTCGTTTTTCTTAAAAAACACATCGGGACAATAAAGTATTTATCCGAATTGGTTTGGATAATTAAAATAGCTGCTTTTTTCTATTCCAGGTTATTTTGTATTAAGCGGCATTACATACTGTCTGATATCGTCCGTCGTAATATCGTTATCGCAAAGAATAGCAAGCCGTTCCACTACATTGCGGAGTTCGCGGATATTACCTGTCCACCAGATATTTTGCAGTAGCGTAAAGGCTTCGGGCATAAAATTTAACAGAGCTTTTCCCTGTAACTGACAGTATTCCTGCATAAAATGTTGTGCAAGCAAAGGAATATCGTCTTTTCTTTCATTGAGAGAGGGAACATGAATAATGATAACACTCAAACGATGATAAAGGTCTTCGCGGAAATTCTTATTCTCAATTTCAGTTTTTAGGTCCTTGTTGGTAGCGGCAATCACCCTTACATTTACCGGTATGTCTTTTTCGCCTCCCACACGCATGATTTTATTTTCCTGAAGGGCACGCAGTACCTTAGCCTGTGCCGAAAGACTCATGTCACCTATTTCATCGAGGAATAAAGTTCCCCCGTCGGCTTGTTCAAAATCACCTTTGCGTTGTTTTATCGCCGAGGTGAAGGAACCTTTTTCGTGTCCAAACAATTCACTTTCGATAAGTTCGGAAGGAATTGCAGCGCAATTTACCTCTACAAATGGTTGTTCTGCCCGGTTGCTAAGTTCGTGAAGCCAGCGTGCAACCAACTCTTTTCCTGTGCCGTTATCACCAGTAATCAACACCCTTGCATTGGTTGGAGCCACCCTTTCAATCATTTCCTTCACTTTTTGAATCGCTGGAGCGTTTCCAATCATTTCGTAGGATTTACCCACTTTCTTCCGAAGAATTTTTGTTTCGGTAATCAGGTTTCTTTTGTCAAGAGCATTGCGAAGGCTCACCAGCAGCCTGTTAAGGTCAGGAGGTTTTGAAATATAATCGTACGCACCCTTTTTTATGGCTTCTACAGCGGTATCAATGGTTCCATGTCCTGAAATCATGATTACGGGGCTGTCGGAAATTTTCTGAATGGCTTCCAATACTTCGATGCCGTCCATCTGGGGCATTTTTATGTCGCAAAGAATCACATCGTAAGCGATATTTTTCACCATTTCGATGGCTGTAAGTCCGTCCGGGGCATCCTCCACAGTGTATTTTTCGTATTCAAGAATTTCGCGAAGGGTAGTTCGTATGCTTTTTTCGTCATCAATGATTAAAATCCGGGGCATAGCTTGTTGGTTTTATTACCTCAGCCTTTATAGCTGATCCATTTCCATAATTCTTTATAATCCACTTTTTTACCATACATAAGTATTCCTGTCCGGTAGATTTTCCCGGCAAGCCAGGTGCAGGCAAAAAAACCCAGAATAAGCAGAACAACCGACAAAGCCAGGTCGGTAAATGGAACACCGAAAGGAATACGGATGATCATAATTATCGGTGAAGTAAGTGGTATAATGGATAGCCAGAAGGAAAGTGGTCCGTCGGGGTTGTTGATAACATATTGCGCCATTACTATCGCAAAAATAAGCGGAATGGTTACTGGAAGCATAAACTGCTGGGTGTCGGCTTCGTTATCCACCGCCGAACCAATAGCGGCAAACAAAGCGGCATACAAAAGGTATCCGAAAAGAAAATAGAAAATGAAAGCGGCTATCATTACCCCAAAATCCACCGAAGCAATGGCTTCCATTATTTTTTGCGTTTCCGGCATCTCATCAGCTTTTGGGGTGGTACTGTCAGTAGCTGGTACAAGCTGAGAACTACTTATCATTTTTTGTTCGCTATTTTGTAACGAAAATTTATCAGGAAAACTGGTCTTAAAAACAGTAACAATTGCAAATGTAAGTACCACCCATAGCAAAAACTGGGTAAGACCTACCAATGCGACCCCTATAATTTTCCCCATCATTAACTGAAATGGTTTTACCGATGAAATGATAACCTCTACAATACGGCTTGTTTTTTCCTCTATCACACCCCGCATTACCTGTGAACCAAAAAGAAAAATAAAAAAATAAATCATGATTCCGGCAAACATGCCCAGTACCATACTAACCTCGGTGTAACTTCTTTTTTCTTCACCTCCGGCTTCTAATTTTATGGTGGAAAGTTTCACGTTGGCTTTTATGGATTGTAAAATGGTTTCGTCGAGACCGGAAGCTTTCATCTTCATTTTTTCGATCTCTTTTTGCATGGTATTGGAAATATATTCTTTAATCGTGAGACTTGGTTGTTTATCCGAGTATATTATTGCGTTTTCCGGGATGGCTATTTCAGTTTTCGGAATGTACAAAACGGCATAATCGCCCGATGACTGCAGGGCTTCTTTAGCAACGTTTATATCCTGCAAAACATATTTGAATTTAATTTTATCTGCATCGCGAAACTTATTAAAGAAAATTCCTGTTTCGTCAACCACCTGTATAACATGGGTTTTGTCGGATACCGTAGCCAAGTAAATGGGAACTATCATCAAAGAAGCCATCAGTAGGGGTCCCAGAATCGTCATCACGATAAATGATCTTTTTTTAACCCTGGTAAGGTATTCGCGTTGTATGATGAGTATAATTTTATTCATAACGAAAGGGTTTGAGGGTTTACGACAAAGAAGCGGCCGCATGGGTTACGGTACGGATAAAAATATCGTTCATGGTGGGAAGTACTTCGTTAAATGCATGCAACTCGACGTGTGGTATCAGTACCTCAAGCAACTTGTTGGGAGAAATACCTGCCGGAATTTTAATGTCGGCTTTGTGTAATTCGTCGTCGGCATGGTAGTTGATAATGTCGTATCCGGGCTGTAAGATGGAAACTAAAGGCAGACGGGCGTTGGTGAACTCTATTCCAAAAGTATTTGATTTATAGGTGTTTTTAATTTCTTTTACTCTGCCATCCAATATTTTTTCCGATTTGTTGATAAGTGCGATGTGGTCGCAAAGCTCTTCAACCGAAGCCATATTATGGGTAGAAAAAATGATGGTAGCACCCTGTTTTTGCAACGAAAGGATTTCTTCTTTCAATAAGTTCACATTAATTGGGTCGAAACCACTGAAGGGTTCGTCAAAAATCAAAAGCTGGGGTTTGTGAATTACCGTTATGATGAACTGCACTTTTTGTTGCATGCCTTTCGAAAGTTCTTCCACCTTGTGGTTCCACCATTCCTTGAGTTCAAATTTTTCGAACCAATATTTCAGCGATTTCAGGGCATCCTGGCGGCTAAGTCCCTTTAATTGCGAAAGATATAAAGCTTGTTCGCCAACCTTCATTTTTTTGTACAATCCACGTTCTTCGGGGAGGTATCCTATTTTTGCAAGGTGTATGGGCTGCAGTTTTTCGTTTTGAAAGATAATTTCTCCGGTATCGGGTCCTGTAATTTGGTTGATGATCCGGATAAGGGTGGTTTTGCCTGCACCGTTGGGTCCTAACAACCCAAAAATGCTATTTTCCGGAACCGAAATGCTTACATTATTCAGAGCCAAGTGATTTACATATTTTTTGCTCACCTGCCGAATGTGCAATATATCCTGATTCATGTTTTTTGAGGTAAAATTATCAATATTTCAAACCGGGAAGAGATATTTATTAAAAATTAACAAATTCGGATTCTACCGGAACATTTCTTTCATTCTGTCGAAAAAATTACGATCGCGGCTGGTGGGATGGGGTTGGAAATTTTCGGCTGTTTGCAATCGTTCAAGAAGGTTTTTTTCCTCTTTGGTAAGATTTTGTGGCGTCCACACGCTGATATTGACCAGCAAATCTCCTCTTCCATACGTGTTGACGGAGGGTAATCCTTTCCCTTTCAGCCGTAAAACTTTTCCCGGTTGGGTTCCGGGATCGATTTTTATACGGGCTTTCCCTTCGATGGTTGGCACATCTATCGTTGTACCCAGTGCTGCTTCGGGGAAGCTGATAAAATGTTCGTAAATCAGGTTGTTTCCGTCGCGTTCCAGTTCGTTGTGCCGGGTTTCCTCAATTAATACTATCAAATCACCGGGGATTCCTCCACGTGGAGCGGCATTTCCCTTTCCGCTAACACTGAGTTGTATCCCTTCAGAAACTCCGGCGGGGATATTGATGCTGATGATTTCTTCTCCTTTCACCACCCCGTTTCCTCCGCACGAAAGGCATTTATCAGTTATCAGGCGTCCTTCGCCGTTACAATGCGGGCAGATGCCGGTAGTGCTCATTTGTCCGATAAAAGTATTGGTTACGCGGGTTACCTGCCCGGTTCCATGGCAGGTTGTACAGGTTGAAAAAGATGAACCGCCTTTAGCACCCGAGCCGCCACAGACTTGGCAGGCAATTAGTTTATTCACTTTAATTTTTTTTTCAGTCCCCTTGGCAATTTCTTCGAGCGTGAGGCTTACTTTCACCCTGAGGTTTGTGCCTTTGCTTACCCTGCGGCGGCGCTCACCACCTCCGCCAAAACCGCTGCCGAATCCACTGAAAGCTCCGCCAAAAGCGTTTCCAAAAATGTCGCCAAACTGGCTGAAAATATCATCCATGCTCATTCCGCCACCGAAACCCTGGTTTCCCATGCCACGAACGCCATCGTGTCCAAACTGATCATACCGGCTTTTCTTTTCGGGGTTGCTCAGCACTTCGTAAGCTTCGGCTGCTTCTTTGAATTTATCTTCCGCTTCTTTGTTATTGGGGTTTTTATCGGGGTGGTATTGCAATGCTTTCTGACGGTATGCCTTTTTAATTTCGGCTTCGTTTGCATTGCGGTTTATGCCCAATATTTCGTAAAAATCTCTTTTTGCCACTTTGTAACTGATTGAATGTAAAAAAACTGTTAATTTCCGATGATTACTTTTGCAAAGCGGATTACTTTTCCGTTAAGCAAATATCCTTTTTGAATTTCATCTACTATTTTATCTTTCAGAGAATCATCCGGTGCCTGGATATGGGTAACTGCTTCATGAAAGTCGGTATCAAAATCGTTGCCTACAGTTTGCATAACTTCCAAGCCTTTCTGCTGTAATATATAAAGTAATTTATTATAAATCAATACATTTCCTTCTTTCATCGGTTTTAATTCTTCAGAATCGCCATAAGATTTAATGGCACGTTCCATATCGTCAATAACAGGTAACAGCGTAACAATTATTTCTTCTGAAGCATTTTTACTCATTTCAATGCGTTCTTTCAGTGTGCGTTTGCGATAATTATCAAATTCTGAGTACAAACGGAGATATTTGTCATTCAATTCATCCAATTGCAATTGTAACTGGTCGGCATTGCATTCTTCCATCGTTTCCCCGTCATTGTGTTTTTCTGCAGTTTCTTGTGTTTTTTGCACATTATCGGTATTTTCAGGAGTTGGCTCGTTTTCTGTTTTATTTTTTTTCTTTCCGATCATTGGTAATTCAATTTATTGTTAATAAGCAGATAGTGTGTTTCTTGGTGATTAAATGCCTTTTTACAGGATATTAATACACATACCACGGCAGTTTTAGGGCTGCCGTTTGTATGTATCAAAAGCTTTGCCATTGAGAAACAAACGACAAATTGTCAGCAAAACGGTCAAATTCGTTGAATGTCGGCGCCTAATTTGCGAAGGCGACCGTCAATGTCCTGATAACCGCGGTCAATTTGTTCAATATTATCAATAATGCTTGTACCCTGGGCAGAAAAGGCGGCAATTAGTAAGGCTACACCAGCCCTGATATCGGGCGAACTCATGCGGATTCCCCTGAGTTGGTGCTGACGGTTAAGACCGATTACCGTGGCACGATGGGGATCGCATAAAATTATCTGGGCTCCCATATCAAGCAGTTTGTCAACAAAAAACAAACGGCTCTCAAACATTTTCTGATGAATCAGCACACTTCCTTTAGCCTGGGTAGCCACAACAAGGGCTATACTAATAAGGTCGGGTGTAAAACCGGGCCATGGGGCATCGGCTATGGTCATGATGGAACCATCCATAAATGATTCTACTTCATAATGTTCTTGGGCAGGAATAAAAATATCGTCGTTTCTTTTTTCAAGAGAAATGCCTAAACGTCTGAATACATCGGGAATAATGCCCAAAGAAGCATAGTTGCTGTTTTTGATGGTTATTTCGGAAGCGGTCATAGCCGCAAGGCCGATAAAACTTCCGATTTCAATCATATCGGGCAGTAAACGATGTTCACAGCCTTTCAGACTGTTAGCCCCTTGCACGGTAAGTAGGTTGGATCCCACTCCGCCGATATTTGCGCCCATACGAATAAGCATATTACACAATTGTACCACATAGGGTTCACAGGCGGCATTAAAAATTGTGGTTGTACCCTGTGCGAGTACGGCTGCCATGAGCACATTGGCTGTTCCGGTAACGGAAGCTTCGTCGAGCAAAATGTAACATCCCGTAAGCTTGTCGGCGTGTACATTATAACATCCGTTTTGTGCATCATGAGTAAAAATAGCACCCAACTGCCGCAAACCGGTAAAATGGGTGTCGAGTCTGCGGCGCCCAATTTTATCACCACCTGGTTGGGGAATAAAACCTTTTCCAAAACGGGCAAGCAGGGGTCCAATTATCATGATGGAGCCTCTGAGTGAAGAAGCTTTTTTCTGGAATTCAGGCGACTGCAGGTAAGCAAAATCAATGCTGCGGGCACAAAACGACCAGGTACCGGGGGCTTTTTTCATCACTGCCACCCCCATTTCGGAAAGCAATTCGATGAGTACGTTTACATCCCTGATATCTGGGACATTGGAAATATTTACTTCTTCCGGCGTAAGCAATACTGCACACAGCACCTGTAGGGCTTCGTTTTTGGCTCCCTGGGGAAGAATTTCCCCATGCAGACGATGCCCACCATTAATCCTGAATGAAAGCATAAAAAAATAATAAATTTATTATCAATTATTTATTGTACTCTCCATTTTTTCTTTTCCAGTTGTTGCGATAATTTTTCGCATGTTTCTGGTTAACTTTATCCTGGAATTTAATTTTTTTCACTTTGGGCGGAAGTAAATCAATAGAATTTGTCAGACGGGCATCCTCACTCAGTTTGAGTCTGCCTTGTGAAAGCAGGCTAAGGTGTTCGTAAATCACTTCATCATTTACGGATTCTCGGTTCCACGTAAGATAACTCTTTTTCATATGGTTGGCTATTGCTTTTACAAAAGCATCTTTTTCCGCACCGTCTTCCATCAGTAAAGCTTTTTCTATGAAATGTTCCGTATTTTTCCCGTAATGCTTGAAGGTGATATGATTTTCGGGATAGGGAAGTTTTGGGGGTTTTGAATACAATTCCTGGGGCTCGGGTTTGGGATAGGGTGCATCTACATCCAATTTAAAATCGGACATGATAAACAGGTGGTCCCACAATTTACGTTTTACATCACCCACTTCACGGGTTTCGGGATGCATTTGTGCCATCAGGTTTACAATGGTTTTTGCCATCCGGTTGCGTTTTTCGCGATCGGCTACTTCCACTATGTATTCCACCATGCCCTGAATACATCTTCCGTATTCAGGTATAATCAATTTGGTAAGTCCATTATTATATTCCATGCGTAAAATTTAAAATTTTTTTGTCTGAATAAACTTCCCCGAAATATTATCGGGCTGATCCAATAATTTGCCAACAGATATATAAAGATAATTGTGTCGTTGAACGAAGTATTTTGCAAAAGTACAAAAAGAAATTCAACGTCTTATCATATTGGCAGATAAAAACATTGAAAATTTCATCCCGTGTTATGCCGAATTTACAATTTTAAGCCTGGCAAATTTAAGAAGTAATTGCTTTTGTCCTACTCCCGGGAAGAAAACGGTAGCTTTGCGATTGCCTTCGCTACCTTCTACATTGATAACCTTTCCTTGCCCGAAGGATTGGTGCAGTACCTCCATACCCGGCTGAATAAGAGCAGGATCAGAGGCTTCTGTGGTTGAAATTGCTGCTTTGGGAGATTTATTGGAAATCTCCGACACCTTGGTAAAATTTTTAGGTTTGAAACCGGAAAGTGCTGAGCCGGGTTTTACAAAATCGTCGTCGTAAAAAAGATTTTTCGGAGTAGAAATTTTTTTCGGCAGGTCGAGGTATCGGGGATCAATTTCTTCGATAAAACGGCTGGGCTCGCAAAGGGTTAGATTTCCCCAACGGTAACGGCTTTCGGCATAAGCCAGAGTAACTTTGCGTTCGGCACGGGTAAGTGCAACATAAAAAAGGCGGCGTTCTTCCTCCAGGTCGGCGCGGCTGCTCAGCGATTGCAGCGAAGGAAACAGGTTTTCTTCGAGTCCCACGATGTAAACATAGGGAAACTCAAGTCCTTTGCTCTGGTGGATCGTCATCAGCGAAACTTTTTCGGTATCGTCGTCATCTTCTTCATCGGCATCAGTAAGCAAAGCTATTTCGCTCATAAATTCATCGAGGGTACGAATGGAGGGCGGTGGTGCTTCCGGGTTTTCGAATACGGTTTCCGATTCTTTTTCTGAAAAATCTTTTATGGCATTTAACAGTTCTTCAATATTTTCTGTGCGGTTGATTCCTTCCGGAGTGGCATCTTCCTGCAATTCTTTCATCAGCCCGCTCGACAGGGCAATGTGCCTTGCCAGTTCATAGGCATTTTTATTGAGCAATTGCATCCTGAAGCTGTTTATCATGGTAACGAAGTCGCTAATTTTGTGCAATGTCCCCAAATTCAGCACAGGTTCAAGGCATTGCTGATTTTCTACGATTTGCCATGGGTTTTTCCCCTTCTCACCGGAAAGTACCACAATTTTTTCCATGGTGGTTTTTCCAATTCCTCTTGCCGGATAATTAATGATACGGTTAAGTGCCTCTTCGTCGTTAGGATTGATTACAAGCCGGAAATAAGCTAACAGGTCTTTGATTTCTTTTCTTTTATAAAACGATAGTCCCCCGTAGATGCGGTAGGGAATATTCATTTTGCGAAAGGCTTCTTCAATAGCTCTGCTTTGGGCGTTGGTACGGTACAATATGGCAAACTGGCTGTTGGACAGTTGCAAATTCATTTTATTTTCAAAAACAGATTGCGCCACGAGAGTTCCCTCCTCATTATCGCTCGATGCCCGTAATAAAGTAATAAGAGTTCCTTCGTCGTTATCGGTCCATATGGTTTTTTGTAACTGGGTTTTATTATTGGCAATAATACTGTTGGCAGCATTCACTATCACCTTGGTTGAGCGGTAGTTTTGCTCCAGTTTATAAGCAACTGCTTCCGGATAGTCTTTTTGAAAATTGAGTATATTTTGGATATTGGCGCCCCTGAAACCGTAAATGCTTTGTGCATCGTCGCCTACAACGCAGATGTTTTCGTGTTTTGCCGCCAGTTGTTTAACAATCAGATATTGGGCAAAGTTAGTATCCTGGTACTCGTCAACCAGAATATATTTGAATTTTTGCTGGTATTTGAACAATATTTCCGGGAAATCGCGTAGCAGTATATTGGTAAAATACAGCAGGTCATCGAAGTCCATAGCCGAAGCCTTAAAACACCGATCGGCATATTTTGTAAAGATGGTTCCTGTAAAAGGTCTCCCCGAAGTACGGTCGTACTCTGTGAGTTCCTCGTTACGGTTATAATCTCCGGCTGAAATCAGGTTAGATTTGCAGGCTGAAATACGGCTTAAAAGAGAAGATGCCTGGTACACTTTGGGGTCGAGGTTAAGTTCTCTCACTATGGCTTTCAGCAGGCTCTTGCTGTCGTCGGTATCGTAAATGGTAAAGTGGGAAGGATATCCGAGCAGGTGTCCGTCTATTCGCAGTATCCTTGCAAAGATGGAATGAAAAGTTCCCATCCATACATTGCGGGCTTCGCTATTTCCCGCTATGGTAAGAATACGCTCCTTCATTTCGCGGGCAGCCTTGTTGGTAAACGTCAGTGCAAGAATATTAAAAGGGTCAACTCCCTTTTCGAGTAACATGGCAACACGATAGGTAAGCACGCGGGTTTTCCCCGAACCGGCTCCTGCAATTACCATTACAGGTCCGTTAGTATGTTCCACTGCTTTACGTTGTGATTCGTTAAGATGAGAAAGAATATCGCTCATGCTGAAATTTGACGGGCAAAGATAATATTTTTCTGTCGCCCGTAAAGGAGACTATTTAGTATCCGGTTTCAGATTTTGACAGACAAAGTATAAAGTTTCGCGGATAAAGAAATTTGATTCATAATGGCAGGAAAACAAAATGAAGGTTACGCAATGCTTTCGAACAAAAAAAAACAGTTCCTGGCAAGTGGAAAGCAATTCCTGAGTAGTGGGAAGATGTTTCCTATTTATTAATCATTGGTACTGAATGAAGGCTTAATTTCTGTCAAATTCTCCATAAAAATTTATAAGATTTGCAAACTTTAAAAACTTTTCTACTATGATAAAACACATTGTTTGCTGGACGCTGAAAGGAAATGCGGAAGGAAGAACCAAGGCAGAAAATGCCGTTGTGATGAAGAACCTGCTGGAAGGTATAAAAGGAATAGTGCCTGGCATGATCCATTACGAAGTGGGGCTTAATTTCAATGTTTCGGATGCGGCTTTCGACGTCGCCCTGTATTCCGAATTTGAAAATCGTGATGCCTTGGATGCCTACCAGGTACACCCGGAGCACCTGAGGGTGGTGAAAGAACTTGGTAAAATCCGCGACAAGAGGATAATAGCGGATTACGAGATTTAGAGAAGATTAAGCAATACTTTTTCCGGGTCGCCGCCAGGGAAGAGCATTTTAAGCGGATCTTCCACCAGTTCTTTTACTTTTATCAGAAAACTAACCGATTCTCGGCCATCAATAACACGGTGGTCGTACGAAAGGGCGACATACATCATTGGTGCAATTTCCACTTTCCCGTTTATGGCAATGGGTCGTTCTACGATGTTGTGCATTCCGAGGATGGCACTTTGAGGCGGATTGATGATAGGCGTGGAAAATAACGAGCCGAACACCCCGCCGTTGGTGATGGTAAAGGTGCCCCCGGTAAGTTCTTCGAGGGTAATTTTGCCATCACGCGCTTTGGTGGCTAATTCTTTGATTTTAATTTCCATTTCTGCCAAACTGAGGCTTTCGGCATTGCGTATAACCGGAGCCATCAGTCCTTTGGGAGTGCTTACCGCGATACAAACATCGGCATATTTGTAAGTTATCAGTTCGTTGCCGTCTATCATGGAGTTTACCTGCGGGTAGGCTTCGAGAGCTAAGGTTGCGGCTTTGGTAAAAAACGACATCAATCCGAGGGAAATGCCATATTTTTCTTTAAACTTATCGCTGTAACGATTTTTGAGTGAGAGTACCCGGCTCATGTTTACCTCGTTGAAAGTGGTGAGCATGGCAGTTTCGTTTTTCACGGCAACCAGCCTTTGCGAAAGCTTTTGCCTGAGCATGCTCATCTTTTTGCGTTCGCTATCCCTTCTTTGCAATTCTTTGTTCAAAGAAGTCGGAGAAGGTTGTTCCTTTTCCACAGATCGGATTTCCAATGACTGCTGCACTTCCTTTTTCCCGATGCGGAAATTTTCCATCACTTCATTTTCGGTAAGCCGGTTTTCTTCCATCATTTTTTTTGCCAGAGGCGAAATATGCACAGGGGCAGATTTTGCGGGTTGAGCAGGAGCAGCCGGCGGAATTTCTTCTTTATTAACTATCATTTGCTCAACAGCTTCAGTGTCCAACGTGCAAATAACTGTTGCAACGGGAATTATGTCGCCTTCTGCTACAAGGTGATGAATTTTACCGGCTTCGGAGGCGTTTACGGTAAAAGTGGCTTTGTCGGAATCTATCTCTGCCAGTTCCTGATCTTTTTCTACCGTTTCACCCTCCTTTACCAGCCAGGTAACTAATTGTACCTGTGAGATGGATTCGCCCGGGCTGGGAACTATAATTTCTAATATCATAACAAACTCGTTTTAAATTAATCAGTGCATAGAATGTCAAAATTTCAATTTGTTCAACTCTATGTACTCTAAACTTTAGCTCACTTTAAGTACTTTTCACATAATGCCATTCTTTAAGTGCGCAGGTCATTTTGCAGTACTCTTCGCTTTGATCGCAAATGCACTCGCCGAATGCTTTTTCCACGATTTTCCTTTGCCGCAGTGTATGCAGTTTGGACGAACCGGTGGCAGGACTCCCGCTTTCGGGACGTGCAACCAACATAATATCCGCAAGTCTAAAATTTCGCGAAACGAAAGTCCATGCGCCCATGTTTGCAGGTTCTTCCTGTACCCAAAGGCACTGGCTTGTTTGCCTGTATTTTTTTAAAATCTCTTCAATTTGCAAAGCAGGGAAAGGGTATAACTGTTCAATGCGAACAATGGCAACTTCTTCTGCATTCAGTTTCTGCTTTTCTTCCAGTAGTTCGTAAAAAATCTTTCCTGTGCAGAGAAGAACCTTTTTCACTTTCAGCGGGTCGGCAAAAGCATCGTCGAGTACTTCGCTGAAGCTACCCGAAGTAAAACCCTCCAGCGGGGAAACGCAAAGCGGATGCCGTAGCAGACTTTTGGGTGTAAACACTGCCAGCGGTTTACGGAAATTCCGGTGAAGCTGCCGACGAAGCAGGTGGAAGAAATTAGCAGGAGTGGTACAGTTGGCAACCTGCATGTTGTTGTCGGCACAGAGGGTAAGAAAACGTTCCAGACGGGCGCTGGAATGTTCGGGACCCTGGCCTTCGTAGCCGTGAGGCAGCAGCATTACCAATCCGTTCATCACCTTCCATTTTTCTTCGGCACTGCTGATGTATTGGTCAATAATGATTTGCGCTCCATTGGAAAAATCACCAAACTGTGCCTCCCAGATGGTAAGCGCATTAGGGGTAGCCAGGGCATATCCATATTCAAAACCAAGCACTCCATACTCCGAAAGCAGGGAGTTGTAAACGGAAAAAGGAGCCTGACTTTCGCCGATATGATTCAATGGGGAATACTGTTCTTCTGAATCTTCGACGGTAAGAGTCGAATGCCGGTGCGAGAAAGTGCCTCGCCGGGAATCTTGCCCGCTAAGCCGTACCGGGAATCCTTCGTTGAGCAGAGTTGCGTAAGCAAGCAACTCACCCATTGCCCAGTCGAGTGCATTTTTTTCGAAAACCATCTGTCGGCGTTCTTCCTGCAACTTCATTATCTTACGGTAAAACTGTTTGTCTTCGGGCAGCAAAGTGATGTGTTCGGTTAAGATTTTAAGCGTTTCGTAAGAAACAGAAGTATCCGGCGAACGGTCAAAATCCGTTTCTTCCGCTTTTTGTATTCCTTCCCAGTCTTTTTCAAAAAAAGCATAGGCTTTGGTTTTTTCCGAAAGAAGAGATTGGGCAAGACAGTTTTCCAGCTTTTCGTTAAAGGTATTTTCAATGGATTTGATTTCTGCTGTATTCAGGCTGTTTTCTTCCGTCAGTTTGCGAGCATAAATTTCCTGCGGATTTGGGTGTTTTTCAATGATTTTATATAAAACTGGCTGGGTGTAACGGGGCTCATCACCTTCGTTATGACCGTATTTACGATAACCGAGCAAATCAATAAACACGTCTTTATGAAAACGTTGCCTGTACTCCATAGCAAGCTGCACCGTATAAACCACTTCCTCCACATCGTCGGCATTTACATGAAAAATAGGCGATTGGATGATTTTGGCAATGTCGGTGCAATAAACACTTGAGCGGGCATCGAGGTAGTTGGTTGTGAAACCAATCTGATTATTGGCTACCAAGTGTATGGTTCCGCCAGTGCGATAGCCTTCCAGTTCCGACATCTGAAGCAGTTCGTAAATGATACCCTGACCTGCAACCGAAGCATCTCCGTGAATGAGGATGGGAACTATTGCATCGGTATTTCCATTGTATTCGCCGTCGAGCCTGGCGCGAACGATGCCTTCCACTACCGGGTTAACAGCTTCCAGATGAGATGGGTTTGGCGAAAGTGTAAGATGGACAGGCTTTCCGTCGCGGGTAAAGCGGTTATTGGAATAGCCCAGATGGTATTTTACGTCTCCCATCAGGGTTTGATCTTCATATTCTTTTCCTTCAAACTCAAGGAAAATATCCTTGTATTTCTTTTTCAAAATGTTAGCAAGGACATTCAGCCGACCGCGGTGTGGCATCCCGATGACAAATTCCTGAACACCAAGCGTTGCTCCCTTTTCCACTACCGCATCCAGCGCCGGAATGAGAGCTTCCACGCCTTCCAGCGAAAAGCGTTTCTGCCCCTGGAATCTTTTGTGCAAAAATTTTTCAAAAAAGACGGCTTCTGTCAGCTTTTCAAGGATATGTATTTTTTCTTCTACCGTAAAAGAAGGAGCATTTTTTACCGGTTCCATCTTTTCTTTTAGCCAGCGCTCGATTTCCTTGTTGCGGATGAAGGCAAATTCTACTCCAACAGAGTGGCAGTAAGTATTCTGTAAATAGCTGACAATGTTTCGTAAACTGTTTCTTCCGATTCCGATTTCGTTACCAGCTTCAAAGGTACGGTTGAGGTCGGCTTCCTTCAGCCCAAAGTTTTCCAGGTTTAAAGTCGGGGTATGTTTGCGACGGGTACGTACCGGGTTGGTTTTGGTAAACAAATGACCGCGTTCGCGGTAGCCATTTATCAGGTTAATTACTTTGAACTCGTCGGGGATAGAAAGAAAAGCAGAAGGAGTAAAATCTTTTTTACGGAATTCAAAACCTTCAAAAAAAGCCTTCCATCCGGCATCTAAAAAATTCGGATTTGCAATATACTGACTATAAAGTTCTTCAATAATTTTGTCGTCGGTATTGCTCAAATAGGACAGTTTATCCATGCAGAATCAGACAGTTTAATATTAAAACAAAAGTAATGAGATTATAACGATTGTAAGATTAAGAACAAAAAAACAAAAAGAAAGTTTGTTAAATAAAAAGTCCCTGCGAAAAACACAGGGACTTTTCATTATCGTAAGATTTGTCAGCTTTATTCGGGATGAATTGCTTCTATGGGGCAAACATCGGCACACGAACCACAATCGGTGCACACGTCCGGATCAATTTTGTAGATATCACCTTCGCTGATAGCGTCCACAGGGCATTCGTCTATGCAAGTGCCGCAAGCTGTACAGTCTTCGCTGATTTTGTAAGCCATGGTAAATTGTTTTTATGTTTCGTGTTGCAAATATACGATTAAAATGGAATACCAAGAATCGTGAGAAAAATTTTTTGCATTTTGTAGTAGCAATTAAAAAATTTAGTAGCATTGCAGAATTAAACTAATATCAAATTAATATCATGGAAAACGAAAAATTGTATTATCCTTTATCAGGCTATACCGGATTAATAGCTATTATTCTGTCGTTTGGTCTGCCGTTTGTTGCTTTCATCACCTTAAACCAACATACGGGAATAATGGTGGCAGCAACAGTTATTATTGTTATCGGCGCTTTCTGCAGTGCCGGTTTTCTGATTGTAAACCCTAACGAATCGAGCGTATTGATCCTTTTTGGAAAATACAAAGGTACGGTACGCGACAACGGTTTTTTTTGGGTAAATCCTTTTTTTGTAAAGAAAAAGGTTTCGCTCCGTGCACGCAATCTTGACGTGAAACCTCTGAAAGTTAACGACAAGGTTGGAAATCCCATCATGATTGGCATTGTGATGGTGTGGAAAGTAGAAAATACTTTTAAGGCGGCTTTTGAAGTGAATAGCTTTGAGCAATTTGTAGATATCCAGAGCGAAGCAGCTACACGTAAGCTGGCAGGCCATTATCCGTATGATAATTTTGACGATGCCCAGGCAGAAATTACTTTACGTTCGGGTGGCGAAGAGGTAAATCATGTACTGGAACATGAGCTATCTGAAAGACTGAGCATAGCCGGGATAAAAGTGATAGAAGCCCGTATCAGCTATTTAGCTTATGCCTCTGAAATTGCCGGAGCAATGCTTCGCCGGCAACAGGCTACAGCTATTGTGGCTGCAAGGACAAAAATTGTGGAAGGTGCAGTAAGCATGGTGGAAATGGCTTTGGATCAACTTTCCAGCAAGGGAATTATCGAACTGGACGACGACAAAAAAGCTGCTATGGTATGTAACCTGATGGTTGTTCTTTGCTCTGACAAAGATGCCAGCCCGGTAGTAAACGCTGGTACTTTACATCATTAAAATGGCAAAAAAGAAACCGTTTGTCCTTCGTATAGACCCGGAAGTGATGGAAGCCGTCGAAAAATGGGCTGCCGATGAGTTCCGGAGTGCCAACGGACAGATAGAATGGATTATCGCCAAAGCATTGAAGGATGCCGGGAGGTATCGTGAAGCTAAAAACCCGCAAAAAGAAAATTAATTACTTTTGTAACTCATCCGGGCAAAAGGGGAATATGAAAGTTTTAAGTGTTGAAAATGAGACAAATATTATCTTTCTTTTTGCTTCGTCTTTGTCTATGCTGATAGGAAACGTTTCCCAGAAAGACATACGATATTGCCGATAGTATTACTGATAGGGAAATATTCCGGAAAAGAAGCACTTACTTTTTAATCGTAAAACTCGTAAACAAAACGGTAAGTGTATTGCCGGTTTGCAGAAACCCCATGTCCGTCAATAAAAACATGAGATGTTACAATATTTCCCATTTCATCATATTCTCTTTCCACACGTTGTGTTAGCAAACCGTTTTTATTTATTTCTTCTTCCATAATAACGTTTCCAAAGCCATCATAGGAAAACCGTGTTGTATTTTTCAGATAAGCCGTTTCCTCTTCCATTTCGATTACTCTTCCGTTATCGTCCTCAAAATATAACGTTCTTTCAACTAATCGCCCAGTGTTGTCATATTTGCAGATTTTTTCCTGGTTTCCTTTTTCGTTGTAAGATGTTATAAGCCGGTAATTTTCTTCAGGAGACTTAAAATTCAGTTCGACAATCCTTTCATTTTCATTACTAGTTATTGTTTTTTCAAGTATAGGTTTTTCTTTTTCGTTGTATTTTTTTTCCAGAACCAATTTCCCGTTTTCATATTCAAAAACTTCTTTTTCAAGCAAATCATCTTCTTCGTCACGGGTTTCCCGTGATATTAAACTTCCGGTTTCGTCGTAGCAGTAAGTTATAATATCGGGTTCTCCTTCCTGGTAAAACTTTTTTTCAAAACAAATTTTACCGTTCCCGTCCCTTTCGAAACATTTTTTTTCAATAACAGAACCTGTTTCATCGTGAGTAATTTCTTCGATAAGTAAATTATTGAGATCGTAAATATATTCAAAGCGTGATTCTTCCTCTTCCCTTTCATTAAAAATTATCTGAAGCCGAACGTTTCCTGACGGATAATAAGCTGTGTGAATATTTTTTCTGATAACGGGCTCAAGTGATTCGGAAACACTGTTTTCCGTTAGTAGTGTTTGTGTGTATCTTGTAACAGATTTAATTAATTTTTTCATAAAGATATCGGGTTGTAAAAAATTGGTGTAAATTTACAACTGAAAACAGTTACTATTATAAAATATATAACGCAATGAAAAAAAAATATTATTTATTAATTTTTGCATTAATTATTATGAATACAGGGTATTCGCAAGTTGGAGAATTAGAAAATGCATCTGCTGCTGCCGAGGGAAATTCGGCACAAAATGGAAATTTAAATTATCCTAAAACGCAAAAAAGTAATCAGGTGGATGATTATTTCGGAACAAAAGTAGCAGATCCTTATCGCTGGCTGGAAAATGATACTTCTGCCGAAACCGCCGAATGGGTAAAAGTCGAAAATACCATTACTCAAGAATATTTATCGCAAATACCCTATCGTGAACAAATCCGGAAACGTCTGACACAACTTTGGAACTATCCTAAATACACTGTTCCGTTTAAAGAAGGGAAATATGTGTTCTTTTCTAAGAACGACGGCATGCAGAATCAAAGTATATTATATGTGCAGGAAGGTGTACATGGTACCCCACGCGAACTACTCAACCCCAATCTGCTGTCGAAAGACGGAACGGTTGCTTTATCTGATATTTCCGTGTCAAACGATGCCAAATACCTTGCCTATTCTATAGCACGTGCCGGAAGTGATTGGAATGAAATATATATATTAGAGGTTGCTGATGGCAAAAAATTAAAAGATGAAGTACTCTGGGTGAAATTTTCTCCTATTTCATGGCGGGGAAACGGTTTCTATTACAGCCGTTATGATAAGCCTGATAAAGGGACAGAACTAACCAATAAAAACGAGAATCAAAAGGTATATTATCATACAGTTGGAACTCCGCAAAAAGCGGATATTCTGGTATATCAAAACAAGAAATTCCCTCTTCGCAACTATGGTGTGAATGCAACCGAAGATGGTCGTTTCCTGATTCTTTCTGAAACAGAATCCACTTATGGAACGGCTTTGTATTATAAAGACCTTGTAAAAAAAGACAATGAATTCAAACCGTTAATTCAGGGCTTTGATTATGAAAATATCATTGTGGATAATGTTGGCGACAAATTATTGTTACTTACGAACCACCAGGCACCAAAATATAAATTAATGCTGATTGATCCGAAAAATTCTGCCCCTGAACAGTGGCAAACTATTATTCCGGAAACGAATGATGTACTTACAGGGATTGTTCTGGCAAGTAAAATCATGATTGCACAATACATGAAGGATGCTACAAGCAGAGCCTATATTTATACGCTGGAAGGGAAAAAGTTAAAAGAACTACAGTTTCCAACACTTGGTTCGCTTACAGGTTTTAATGGGAAAAAGGGAGAAAACATTGCTTTTTATGGATTTACATCCTTTACTTTTCCTACTACCATCTACACATTCGATTTTGAAACCATGCAAACATCAATGTTTTATAAACCAAAGCTTGATTTTGATGTTTCAAAATACGATGTAAAACAGGAATTTTATTCCAGCATGGACGGAACCAAAATTCCCATGTTCATTGTTCACAAAAAAGGATTGGAGCTGAATGGCAACGACCCTGCTTTGCTGTATGGTTATGGCGGTTTTAACATAAGCGAAACACCTTCATTTAGTATAAGCAGGTTGATATTTCTTGAAAATGGAGGCGTATTTGCATTGCCAAACATCCGCGGTGGTGGTGAATATGGCGAGGATTGGCACGAAGCCGGTACCAAATTGAAAAAACAGAATGTTTTTGACGATTTTATTGCAGCGGCAGAATATCTTATTAAACAAGGATATACTTCGCCCGAAAAACTTGCCATTAACGGGGGTTCAAACGGAGGATTACTTGTGGGCGCATGTATGACACAGCGTCCTGATTTGTTTAAGGTGGCGTTGCCTGCAGTGGGGGTAATGGATATGCTTCGCTATCATAAGTTTACAATTGGATGGGCTTGGGTAAGCGATTATGGAAGTAGCGACAATCAGGAACAGTTCTATTACCTACTGAAGTATTCTCCTCTTCATAACATAAAGAAGGGGATTGATTATCCCGCCACTCTTATTACTACTGCCGACCACGACGACCGCGTGGTTCCTGCACATTCATTTAAATTTGCAGCAACACTTCAGGAAATGAATTCCGGGAAAAATCCCACGCTTATACGTATAGAAACCAAGGCAGGGCACGGCGCCGGAAAACCTACTTCAAAAGTTATTGACGAAGCTACCGACATCTGGTCGTTTGTGTTTTATAATTTAGGAATAAATATAGAGTAAATATCTGGTATACAAAAAAATGCCGGAAAATCCGGCATTTTTTTGTGGAACTGCGGGGACTCGAACCCCGGTCCAAACAAGTAGCAAAAGTGCTTTCTACATGCTTATTTGCCTTTAAAATTGTCGGGAATCAGCCGGCAGACAACGAGCCAACCTCCTCCTTAGCTTTTTAATCTCATCATTCCATCAAAGCCCTGGAATAACCAGTCTGTCATTTGCGATGCTCTTGACGGGACGCCGTCAGACAGGGCTTCCCGGAGAGCAAACGGGTGCTTAATCTTCCTGATTAAGCAGCCATTGCGTAATTATAATCGTTGCCGTTTATAGGCGGTGAGCATTGGGTTTAACGAGCCACTTACACAACGCTCGGCATGCTTACAATTCCACTCCCTTGCTGTCAAATCCAGTCAGCCCCAGAATGGACTGCAAAATTACTACAATTTTGCAGTCCATATGGTTTTAATTTACTTTTTTAACTACGTTTTTTTATAAACCAGCATTTGTACTTTGTTAGTACTTTTGCAGGCAAATTAAAAAAATGCGAAAGAAAGTTGATTTTTTGGTTATCGGTTCGGGCATTGCCGGTTTAAGTTATGCTTTAAAAATGGCTGACAGTGGAAAAGTGTGCATTGTTACCAAATCGAAAGCGGAAGAAACATCCACAAAATATGCACAGGGAGGCATTGCTGCAGTGATGTACACCCCTGATACTTACGAAAAACATATCCGCGATACCATGATAGCCGGAGACAATCTCAGCAACGAAGAAATTGTTCACATCACCATTACTGAATCCACCGAACGGGTGAGAGAACTGATAGGCTGGGGTACCGATTTTGATAAAACCAAATCGGGAAAATACGATCTCGCCAAGGAAGGAGGACACTCTGAATATCGGGTGCTACATCATAAAGACCAAACCGGACTGGAAATTGAACAGGTTTTGCTAAAACAAATACGTAACCATCCAAACATTGAACTGCTCGAAAATTATTTTACCATAGATATTCTTACCCAACATCATCTGGGAATAGAAGTAAACCGCCGTACCCAGGACATCACCTGCTACGGTGCATATGTTTTGGATAAACAAACCAATGAAATCCATACCATCCTTGCCAAGATTACCATGATTGCCACCGGCGGTACAGGAAATGTTTACGGCACTACCACCAATCCACCAATTGCTACCGGAGACGGTATTGCAATGGTTTACCGTGCCAAGGGTGCCGTCGAAAATATGGAATTCATCCAATTTCATCCCACATCACTTTATTATCCTAACGAAAAACCGTCATTTCTCATTACTGAAGCTTTGCGGGGTTTTGGCGCTAAGTTAAAAACCTATGATGGAAATACTTTTATGGAAAAATACGACCAGAGAGGCTCGCTGGCTCCGCGCGATATTGTTGCAAGGGCAATTGATAATGAATTAAAAATAAGCGGCGAAGATCATGTGTATCTCGATTGCCGCCATCTCGACAGGGATGAACTTTTCAATCATTTCCCGGCTATCAATGCAAAATGCCTTAGTCTTGGAATCAATTTTATAAAAGACATGATCCCTGTAGTTCCGGCTGCACATTATTGTTGCGGTGGGATTAAGGTAGATGAAAATGCCAGTAGTTCCATTATTAACCTGTATGCTTCCGGCGAATGCTCTTCTACCGGCTTGCATGGGGCAAACCGGCTTGCTTCTAATTCTTTGTTGGAATCCCTGGTTTTTTCACATCGTGCAAGCCTTCATTCGGCTGAAAGGTTTAAAAATATTTCCTGGTGCGATGAAATTCCCGATTGGAATGCAGAAGGTATGGTGCTGAACGAAGAAATGGTACTCATAACTCAATCACTCAAAGAAGTTCAGTCAATTATGACAAATTACGTAGGTATCGTCCGTTCCAATCTTCGCTTAAAAAGGGCTTTCGATAGGTTAGATATTATTTATCGCGAAACGGAAGACCTGTATAACAAATCTATACTAACCGTAAAACTTTGCGAACTTCGCAACCTTATCAACATAGGATATCTTATTATCAAAATGGCGATGGAACGCAAAGAAAGCCGCGGTTTGCATTTTTCACTCGATTATCCCAAGGCGGAACAACAGCAACATTACATGGGTTTCGAGTTGTAAAATATTTCCGACTCTACTTTATTTCTAATTTTTTTACCTGCGAAACGGAATTTCCGCTTAACCTCAGAAGGTACAAACCACTTCTTATTTTCCTGATATCTAAGTAAAAAATAGCCAATCCGTTCGGTAATTTTTCCGACAACAATGTCCTTCCCTGTAAATCAAAAAGCTCTACTCTGGAAAATGGGTTTACATTATTGAAGGTTTTAAAATAAATGAAATCCTCAGCCGGATTTGGATAAACACAAAAATCGTTCTGGACACCCGAATCGGGAATATGAGTACAATCGTTTACGGTAATATAATCCTTTTTCACAATAGAAAGTTCCTGGGTTCCATCGCTAATGCTTAGGCTAACATCGTAAACACCATGCTCAGGATAGGAAACTACTGGCTGTTTTTCGTCAGACGTGGCAGGATTGCCTCCCTCAAAAGTCCATTGCCACGAAACAATATTGTTATATGAATCGTCGCTGAAATTAATGCTTTCGTCCTGGCAAACAGAAGTGCTATCAGTATGGAACAAGGGATGAAGGTTTGTAATATTCACATTAAAGAAGTCGAGGTACGATTTTAACAGTTTCATTTTTGCCTGAGAGTCGTTTAAATTTTTGAGACTAGCGAATGAAACCATTGAACCAATTGCTTTGAAATTTGAATCAACACGTGCAAACTGAACACATTGCGGGCTTTGGGCAACATTATTGAAAAGTGAAAACGAACCTTCGCCAGGCACCAGTTGATAAATTGCATAATTGGGTACTCCGGAATAAGAAAAGTTTTGATCGTGGGCGATAGTGTTGTTTTGCCCGGTAATAGTATCGAAATAATACCTGGAACAAGAACTACCATAATAATGTAACAATTCGTTGATTGATACCTGGTCGTCATAATACCATGTTTTATAACCTTCCATGTAAAGATTTCCGCCTTGGGTAAGGTAATTGGACAAATATTCGCCTTCGAAAGGGGTTAAAGCATGACCTGAGCCTATGAAGGGTAAAAGCAGGAAAACACATGAAGCTTTTCCAAGAACAGCAGGGATACTATCTATCACTTTATAAGATACCTGTAAAGTGTCGAGTAGGTTTTTAAGGCTGTCAGCGGTAGCCGTATTGGAATTTAAACTTATTATAACTACCGAAGGAGTACCTATTTGCAGAGCAAACTGATAAAGGGTGTCGGTTCCCAAATTGTTAGTAAACCTTACAGAAACATTGGCATAATATTCGAGGGGAGTTTCGCGTAAGGCGCTCAGAAGGAATCTTTGGTTGGAATAAACCGAGGGATAAAGTGTGTCAATAGAAGCATTTACCGAAGACAGTACAGATACATAGGGGTCGTTGACAGATAATGTAATAGCATTGTTTTCCGAAAAAAGAGAGCCTTTGTTTATCACTGGCACTATCAGTTCGGCGGTTTCGCCGGGGTCGAGCAGGGAGTTGCTGCCATCGAAAATGTAAGGTTCTTCAATTTCGACAGAAGGAGATGCAACGGTAATTGTCAGATATTTAATCCATTCGTGTTCACCTTCCTGAGCCAAAACTGACAGGGTAAAAACAGAGCCATCGCTAAGAAGTTTGTTTAGTTTAAATCCGAAAGCCTGTGGCAGGGTGATACTGTCGCCGGGATTCAGAACCGAAATAGTTTCGGTGCTGTCGGTAAGTTGGAAAACTCCTTCGTAGTTACTCAGTTGCAGGTTTATATTGTTTAAAACAGCGTCACCCGTGTTTTTTACCGTAAGCTGTACCAGAGCATTTTCGTTCAAAGAAATTTTGTCATCGTTGCCGGCAACATAGCTTACACTAATATCCAACCCATTGGAAGCTGTAAAGGTTTTTTGAGAATAAATGCCGTTTGCATCGTTAGCGCGAATGGTTATGCGGAAAATATCCGAAGCGGAAAAATTTTCGAATGTAAGTACACCATCCTGGTTCAATTCAATACCTTCGGGAAGTGCAACAGGAACATAATGGTAAGAAGAAAATGCCTTTTGATTCATGTTTCTTTCGTATTCCAATTGGAAGTTCAGTTCGTTGCCTTCAGAAACGCCGAGTGCCAAAGGGTACAGATTGGCATTGGAAATTTCGCCATAAATTATTTCAAATTCTCCCGAAGGGAAAAGACGAATACAGAAATTAAGAACAACGGGTAATCCCGAACCGGAATCAGTGATTTGCCAGCGAATATCAACCTTTTCGGCAGAGATTTCGTACCAGCATTCCGGCGTGGTTTCATTTACAATACGTTCGGCTATTACTCCGCAGATGCTTCCAAGTGATTTCATCATTAGAACCTCATCCTTACAATAAGGATAGGGATAGGTGTTTTGCCTGAATGCTACGAATCCAAACCGGTTAATGTAAACAGAATCGTATTTTTTTCCGTAAAAGGGAAACTGAAATGGCAGTGCAATACCTTCACTTGGAGAATAAGGATTCGGGGTTTGGAGGCTATTCTGAGAAGTGGAGGGCATTGCAGTATTTTCGTGTAAAACAGTATAATTTTTGAAGATATTCCACTGATAGGGCGTTGTTCCGCCTTCAGCCTGGAGTTGAACAGAGTAGGGTTGGGCGGGTGTGAAAGCCGGAATATAATCGTTGCTGATTTGAATTTTATCGAAATTTATTGCCGATACTACCGAAAGTAAAGTGGTGCTGTTGTTGGCAATATTAATATCGTGCATCTGTGAAAGGAATTCCTGTTCTCCTTCAGAATAACTGATAACCGAAAAATTTTGAATGCTTCCCGGGGAGCTGTTCTGGGCATCATTTTCATTTACAACAAGAAAAAATTTAGCCTGTTGACCTGGATTAACATAGCTTAACAATGGGGTGATGTCGAATCCGGCTTCAATGGTTTTATAAAAATTGGCAGTGTCAATTCCCTGCAGGTAATGGTTGCCTCCCTGAAAGTTATAAATCGGAAAATCAATCAGGTGTTGGGGCTCGTTAGCAGAAATATCAGAGCTTACTCCTGCTTTTATACAAATTTTTCCACGGCTTGTATGGGTTAGCTTCACTTTCATAGTCAGCAGAGGTTGATAATTTGCTTTAACGTCAATGCTATATCCTGATTGTTCGGAAACACCCCCCTCGCCATAGTTTAAAGCCATTGCACTATACAATACATAACAGAAACCTAAGTTAGCCCAATCTTTTCCATAAGAGTTTGCAAAAATAAAAGCCCCAATTTCCCAGTCTTTCACATCTATCACTCCATCATTATTATTGTCAAGCTGGTTGGAGTAAATTCCGTCATTGTTTAAATCGTACCGGATAGAATCGTTATAACCCACAATGGTCATTCCGTGCGTTGCGGGCGAAAGCCATTTTATCATGATAAATTTACCGGCTTCGGGGGTTCCCTGAGGAATATTTTCGTAATTCCATGGGCTGGAAGCGCTAAAAGTAAAAACTCCTCCTGTCGGTGAACCGTCAAGGCGGTCATACAGAAAGGCTTTTGCTGTTTGTATGCCATCTTCGGTATTCAACGGAATACGGTTAACCTTTGCAATACGGTTTTGCATGCTATTGTAATAATTTTCGTAACCGTTCATCCATAGCATATCTCCTACAACCGAATCGTAGCCGTAGTGTGCAATATCGGGTGTACCTTGTTTGTTAATTACATCGAAACTAAAGAAAAAGCTCGATCCATTCCAGCCTTCGTAATTCAGATAGTTCCATGTATAATGTGCCGGGTATTCGTTGGAAGGTATATCTGCAGGAAGATTACGGCTTCGGTCAATTTCGTAAGTAAAATCATAACAAATGGCACTTACCTGCTGGCAGGAAGGAAAATCACCCTGACTGATTATTTCATGGAAAAAAGCAAATTTGGAATTGTCAACATACGAAGGCATGGATTTTGCATTGTAGCCGGAAGGTAATTTCAGCACCGGAAGGCGGGAAGAAATTTCTTTAAAGGCATTTTCCTCTTTTTTTTGCTGGTAGTAATCTGTATTTGTGGCTTGACTAAAGCAAAAAATCCCAATCAGGAGAAAGTTAAATACGAAAAAGACCTTTTTCATTGAATATTTTTTTTGCAATGCAATAATAGAAAAATTTATTCGGGTGTGGAATAAAACCTGTAAAGTTTTACACTACTTGTGATTTTTTTCTTTTATACCAATTTGCAGTTGTTGGCTGACATAAAAGTGCTGTCTGGCAATGGTTTTATTAGAGGAATAGCATATTAATCCAGTTTTTATGTTCGTTTTCTCATTAAAAAAAGCCCGGTTTTAATGCAGAATTTATATCTTTGCCAAAAGTTTTAAACTTAATACCTAGGCCTTATAGTTCAACGGATAGAACGAAAGTTTCCTAAACTTTAAATCCAGGTTCGATTCCTGGTGGGGCTACAATTATTTTCTTAAAGAAATAAAAACTATTTCACCTCACTTCCGTTTTTCACTTGTTCGGTAGGGCTTACAAAACACAGCCTGCCATCGGCATCTTCAGCCATAAGAATCATCCCCTTGCTTTCGATGCCTCTGAGGTTGCGGGGAGCAAGATTCACCAAAATGCTTACCTTCTGCCCGATAATATTTTCGGGTTCGTAATATTCGGCAATGCCCGAAACTACTGCGCGTTTGTCAATTCCGGTGTCAATGGTGAGTTTTAGCAACTTTTTAGTTTTGGCTACCTTTTCGGCAGCGAGGATTGTTCCGGTACGGATGTCAATTTTCCCGAAGTCTTCAAATTCGATAAGAGGTTTGGAGGGATTTGCCTGGTAAGGCTCTTGCTCGTTGGCTTTTTTGGTGTCTAAAAGTTTGTTTACCTGAATTTCGATGATGCTATCATCTATTTTATCGAACAGTAGTTCGGGTTGAGCTAACTGAATGCCTGCCTGCAGCAATTGTGAATTGCCAGCATTTTCCCATGAATGTTTTTCCAGATGAAGCAAAGACGCAATTTTTGCAGCGGTAAAAGGCAGAAACGGTTCGGCAACAATGCTTAGGTTTGCACATATCTGCAACGAGATGTTCAGAATGGTTTTCACCCTATTGGGATCGGTTTTAATGAGTTTCCATGGTTCGCTGTCGGTGAGATATTTGTTGCCGAGACGTGCAAAATTCATCATTTCGCCAAGAGCTTCACGAAAGCGGTAATTTTCGATGCTCGTGCCAATGTTTTCGGGAAAAGAGGAAAATTGTTGCAGAACCTGGCGGTCGTAATCGCTTAATTCCGCTACTTGAGGCACTTTTCCTTCGAAAAACTTATGGGTAAGCACCAGGGTGCGGTTGACAAAGTTTCCGAGGATGGCTACCAGTTCGTTGTTGTTTTTTGCCTGAAAGTCTTTCCAGGTGAAGTCGTTGTCTTTGGTTTCGGGGGCATTTGCGCAAAGCACATAGCGGAGTACATCCTGCTTGCCGGGGAATTCTTCAAGGTATTCGTGAAGCCAAACAGCCCAGTTGCGCGAGGTGCTTATTTTATCGTTTTCAAGATTCAGAAACTCGTTGGCGGGAACATTTTCGGGAACGATATAACTGCCTTCGGCATGAAGCATAACCGGAAACACTATGCAATGAAACACTATGTTATCTTTACCAATGAAATGAACCAATTTGGTTTCTTTATCCTTCCAATATAATTTCCAATCAATTTCCGATTCAGCATTCGGCAATTTGCATTCAGCATTTTTTTTCTGTGCCCATTCTTTGGTAGCCGAAATATATCCTATTGGGGCATCGAACCACACATAAAGCACCTTCCCTTCGGCTTCAGGAATGGGAACTTTCACTCCCCAGTCGAGGTCGCGGGTAACTGCACGTGGCTGAAGTCCCTGGTCAATCCACGACTTACATTGTCCGTAAACATTGGTTTTCCAGTCGTTTTTATGATTTTCGAGTATCCACTTTCTAAGCCAGGCTTCGTAGGCATCGAGGGGAAGAAACCAGTGCTTTGTCTCCTTCATCACCGGAACATTGCCGCTTAAAGCACTCTTGGGATTGATGAGGTCAGTAGCATTGAGCGAAGTACCGCAGTTTTCGCATTGGTCGCCATAGGCACGTTCGTTGCCACAATGTGGACAAGTGCCCGTAACATAGCGGTCGGCAAGGAATTGTTGTTGTTCTTCATCGTAAAGCTGCATCGAGGTTTTTTCAATAAAGGCTCCTTTTTCATACAAGGTTTTAAAAAATCCGGATGCGGTTTCGTGGTGAACCTGATTGGAAGTTCGTGAATAAATATCGAAAGAAATTCCAAGTTCTTCAAATGATTTCTTAATCATTTCGTGGTATTTATCCACAACCTGCTGAGGTGTTAGCCCTTCTTTTCGTGCGCGAATTGTAATTGGAACTCCGTGTTCGTCGCTTCCACCAATGAAAATTACATCTTCGCCTTTTGAACGAAGGTAACGCACATAAATATCGGCGGGTACATAAACTCCGGCAAGATGCCCTATATGGATGGGACCGTTGGCATAAGGCAATGCCGATGTTACAGTGTATCTTTTAAATTTCCTATTGTCGTTTGCTGCTTGCTGATAATTCATCGTGTAAAATTTTATTCTTTAACAAAGAAGGCGCAAAGATACATAATTAGTGAAAAGATTTTCATTAAGGTACAAGCCTGTAGGCAGAACAATAAATTTAATATTCAAAAACTGTTAACACTATTTACATTCTTTGCCTACCAAAGCCAGCATTTTTATAGTGATTTTTATCTTTACCTCCACGATTAGTAATATATTTGCTTATTAAATTCTGATTTAAATGAAATATTTTATCCACAAATTTTTTATTTTAGTTTTTCTGCTTTTGGCAGTCAACATTTTTTCTCAAAATGTTAAACCTCCGGCATTCATCAGCGATAGCCTAGATAAATACATCAACAGGGCTTTACACAACTGGGAAATTCCAGGAGTGGCGGTTGCCATTGTAAAAGACGGCAAAGTGGTGTTGGAAAAAGGATATGGCTACTGCCAGTTGGGAAAGGATACAAAGGTTGACGAAAATACATTGTTCATGATAGGTTCAAATACCAAAGCCTTCACGGCAACGGCACTTGCCATGCTCGACGCAGAAGGAAAATGTAAGCTAAAAGACCCTGTAATTAAATGGTTGCCCAATCTTTTGCTTAACGACCCATGGGTAACCCAACACATTAGCCTTACCGACATCCTCTGCCACCGGCTTGGGACTGAGACTTTCCAGGGTGATTTTACTTTCTGGAATTCCGATTTATCGCCCGCCGACATTATTAGTAAATATGGCAAACTAACACCGCCTTACGAATTTCGTACGAAATGGGGATACTGCAACACGGGTTTTACCATGGCTGGGCTTTGCATTGAAAAAATAAGTGGAAAAACATGGGAAGAAACAATGAAAGAACGCTTTTTCGTTCCGCTGGAGATGAGCCGTACGCTTGCCTTGGCTAAAGAACTTCCGGCAGCCACCAACAAAGCCGCCGCGTACACCTGGCAGGATGGAAAGATAATTCAAATTCCTTATGGACATTTCGACGGACTGGCACCCGCTGCAAGCATCAGCTCATCGGCTCACGACTTGAGTCACTGGCTAATAGCCCAAACCGATAGCGGCAATTACAACCATGCAAAGGTGATACCATTCAATGTAATCCGCAAAACCCGCCAGCCTCAGTCTATCATCGGAAGAAGCGGGCATCCCTTTAACCATAAACATTTTTCACTTTATGCACTTGGATGGCAACTTGAGGACTACGAAGGTCGCGAAATTGTTTCGCATACCGGAGGAGTTGATGGGTTTGTGTCTTCCGTAACTCTTCTCCCAGAGGAAAAGCTCGGAATAGTAATACTCACAAACACCGATCATAATGCTCTTTACGAAGCCTTGAAATGGGAAATTATTGATGCTTATTTAGGTTTACCTTACCGGAATTACAGCGATTTGTATTGTGAATGGGTAAAGAGCAATCTTGCCGAACAACAGCAGGAAATCGCCGACTGGCGCGATAGCGCCGCTGCCCAATTGCCAAGCCCGCTTCCTTTGAAGGCTTTTGAAGGGAAATACTCAAACCCCGTTTATGGTAAAATTGTTGTTGACGCTAATAAAAACGAACTAACACTGAAATTTGAGCATCATCCAAAGCTGAGCGCCACCTTGCAACATATTGGTAAAAACCGTTTCCTTTGCACTTACAGCGACCCGATGTACGGAATAAAAATTTTTCCCTTTACTATTAAAAATGATAAAGTAATATCGTTTTCGCTATCAGTAGCCGACTTTTTAGAGTTTACATCTTATGAATTTGTGAAAGAGTTGTGAGCGTGGAGATTGAATTTCACACAGAGACCTAAGGCAAAAGTTGCCGGGGAAAATTGATTAAAATTAAATAGCAATTGCCTGATATGCGCTGGAGGTTAAGAAAAAAGAAGTAGTTCTCGACCTGAGTCCGGCATAAGGTTGCAAACCATTTTTATAATATTTCAGCATGTTACGTTTCGTCGTAGGCGATAAATGTTAATAGAATGTTGATTTTTTATAAAATATTGTTTATAGGGCAATCATCCTTTTAAAACAATTAATCTCCTGATGGAGAACTAACAGGAATCATCAATTCTTTTTTATGGATATTAAAACCCTGACGGATTAATATCAGGTAGATGTAAAACATGTTTTATCCCAAACTCAGGTTCGTAATGTTTTGCACCTCTGCCAACGGCATCAGTGTCCGGAGGGCATCTCCTATGTTTTGTATTTTAAGAAATGACAGGGTGAGCTTATTTCCGGTTTCTTTCATGCGGCAACCTGCAGGATTTTGTTTTACAAACTGCAATACTTTGCCGAAAACAGCCGACTGGTAATAGGGTGATTCCTGGTTCGATACAAAATATGCTGAAAGCATGGCATTTTTCATCACTATTTTTTCAAAACCAAGAGACCTTGCCATCCAGCGCAGGCGCAGGGTGTTCATCAGTTCGAGTACTGGTTTGGGAACAGGTCCGAAACGATCGATCAACCGTTCCTGAAATGCCATGAGATCTTCCTCTTTATTTATGTTATCCAGTTCCTTATACAGGCTGAGACGTTCGGTGATGTTGCTGATATAATCATCCGGGATATGAATTTCGAGGTCGGTTTCTATCTGGCATTCGCGGACAAATTCCTTTGGTGTTTCCTGGTGGAAAATGTCTTTGAATTCGGTCTCTTTCAATTCCAAAATGGCTTCGTCCAATATTCTATGGTACATTTCGAACCCGATGTCGCTGATAAATCCGCTTTGTTCGGCGCCCAGTAGGTTACCGGCACCGCGGATAGCGAGGTCGCGCATGGCAATATTGAAACCGCTACCAATTTTAGAAAATTCTTCGATAGCTTTTAATCGTTTACGGGCTTCGTCAGTAAGTACCGAAAGGGGAGGAGCAAGCAGATAACAGAAAGCTTTCTTGTTGGTACGGCCTACCCTGCCGCGCAACTGATGCAAATCGCTGAGACCATAATGATGTGCATCATTAATGATGATGGTATTGACATTTGGGATGTCTAATCCCGATTCAATGATGGTGGTTGAAACCAACACATCATATTCACCTTCGATAAAGTCGAGCATGATTTTTTCCAGCTTATTGCCTTCCATTTGCCCGTGTCCGATGGCGATGCGGCAATCGGGAACCACCCGCTGAATCATTCCGGTAATATCCATAAGATTTTGGATGCGGTTGTTAACAAAAAACACCTGCCCGCCACGCGAAAGTTCGTAACTTATGGCATCGCGGATAGTTTCTTCGTTAAAAGTGTGAACTTCTGTTTGTACCGGATAGCGGTTTGGCGGCGGAGTGTTGATGATGGAAAGGTCGCGGGCACCCATCAGTGAAAATTGCAAAGTACGCGGGATGGGGGTAGCTGTAAGGGTAAGGGTATCTACATTTACTTTCATGGCTTTCAGTTTTTCCTTTACTGCTACACCAAATTTTTGTTCTTCATCAATGACGAGCAAACCCAGGTCTTTAAATTTTACGTCTTTGCTTATCAGCCGGTGTGTCCCGACAAGAATATCCACTTTTCCTTTTTCGAGATTACTCAGGGTTTCGTGTTGCTGCCTGGTGGTTTTAAAACGATTGAGATAATCCACCGTACAGGGCAAATCTTTCAGCCGTTCGCTGAAGGTTTTGTAATGTTGCAAGGCAAGGATGGTGGTTGGAACCAGTACCGCTACCTGTTTGCTGTCGTTTACAGCTTTAAAAGCAGAGCGTATGGCAATTTCCGTTTTCCCGAAGCCAACGTCGCCACACACGAGGCGGTCCATCGGGTTGGGCTGTTCCATGTCTTTTTTTACATCGAGGATGGTCTTTAGCTGGTCGGGGGTATCTTCGTAAATAAAAGAGGCTTCCAGTTCGTGCTGAAGATACGTATCCGGCGAAAAGAGGAAACCTTCTGCGGACTTACGTTTGGCGTATAATTGTATCAACTCTTTGGCAATATCTTTTACTCGCTGCTTGGTTTTTGTTTTCAGTTTGTTCCATGCGTTAGAACCCAGTTTATTCAAAGAAGGAGCCAAGCCGTCTTTTCCTACGTATTTAGAAATCCGGTGCAGAGAATGAATACTAACGTACAGCATATCATTATCCTTATACACCAGCCGGATGGCTTCCTGTATTTTTCCGTTGTTGATAATTTTCTCCAATCCGGTAAATCTTCCTATACCATGGTCAATGTGCGTAACGAAATCGCCGGGTTGTAGGTTGTAAATTTCCTTGAGGGTAAGCGCCTGTTTGCCGCTGAAGTTGTCTTTCAACTGAAAACGGTGGTAACGTTCAAACAGTTGGTGATCGGTGTAGCAGGCAATGCCAGTAGTTTTGTCAATAAACCCTTCGTGCAGGGCAATGCTGAGGGTGGAAAAATGCACTTCACCAACAATATTTTTGCTTGCACAAAGGTCGTCAATGATGGTTTGCAAACGCTCCAGTTGTTTAGGATTGTCGGAAACGATAATATTTTGCATACCCGACTTTGAATTTTTGAGCAGTTGGTTGATGAACATTTCAAAATTTTTATTGAAGGAAGGTTGCGGAATCATCTGGAAACTGGCGGAAGAAGCTGCATCAAGGGTAAAATGTTTACCGAATTCTACCACCGGATGGTTCAGCACATCGCGTGTAAACTCTTTTCCGGTGGTAAAAAGTTCTTCCGGTGGAAGATGTTTTATTTCTCCTGAAAATTCCCCGAAAATTTTCTCCGCTTTTTCGTACTCCTGTTGTATTTTTTCCGTTGCAAACCGGAAGTCGTTCATCCATAGGAAGACATTCTCCGGCATGTATTTAAAAAAGGAAATCCTTTTCTCCTGTAGAAGTCTGTTTTGCATATTGGGAACTATAGTGATGTGATCCAGCCGGTCAATAGAAAGCTGGGTTTCCGGTTGGAAAGAGCGGATGGATTCCACCTCGTCACCAAAAAATTCGATACGGTAGGGATAATCATTGGTGTAGGAAAACACATCCACAATACCCCCGCGTATGGAAAACTCACCGGGTTCTGCCACAAAGTCCACCCTTTCGAAATCCAGTTCGGTAAACAAATCGGCAACAAAGTCGAACGATAGTTTTTCCCCAACTTTCATCTTCAGCGAGTTTTTTTGAAGATAGCCCTGTGTAATCACTTTTTCGCAAAGAGCTTCCGGATACGTTACTACCATGTTTGCTCTTTCGGAGGAAGCAAGTCGTTTCAGTACCTCGGTACGCAGCAACACATTGGTATTGTCGATTTTTTCTATTTCGTAAGGACGTTTGTAAGAAGTTGGGTAAAACAGCACATTTTTTTTATGAAATACCTCTTCCCGTTCACCGTTCAGGGTTTCCAAATCATTGAAAAAATAAGCAGCCGTTTCCTTGTCGGGCAATACCAACACGTGCAATCCCCCGGTGGCATTACGGAACACAGTAGCGACAATTGCAGCCGAGGAGCCAGTAAGTCCCTCGATATGTAAGCGTTTATTTTTCTCTTTACGGATGTCCCGTATACATTTTTGCAGATTTTCCTGCTGCTGGTAATTAGATAAAAATTCTTCTGTTTTCAAATTGTATAAATAACTTCAGCCCGTAAATTGTTTTACGGGCGAGTAAAAATCGCTGCAAAAGTAATATTGTTGCCTGTTTTATTAAAGTTTTTACAGTATTTTAATTATTTGTAAAATATTTTCATAAAAAAATGCGGATTAAAATATTTTTTTACTTTTGGAGCCGATTTTACATGTGTAATGCACCTATATTTTCTTCTTTCCACAAGGTATCTTTATCTCAACATTAAAGAGCGTGACGATTTTAGTTATTATGCCTGAGTAGTTTTACTCTTTGTTTTTTATTAATTCAACTTAATTAAAAAATATTTATTTACTATCACTATGGAATTACCTTTTTCAGAATCATATAAAATTAAAATGGTGGAACCCATCCGCCGCAGTACACGTGCCGAACGTGAAGAATGGATTAAAAACGCACGTTACAATTTGTTTAACCTTAGAAGCGATCAGGTATTCATTGATTTGCTGACCGATTCCGGTACCGGCGCCATGAGCGATCGCCAGTGGTCGGAAATGATGCTTGGCGACGAAAGCTATGCCGGCGCATCTTCTTATTACAAAATGAAATCTGCAATCAAAGACATTTTCGGTTTCGACAATTTTTTACCAACCCATCAGGGACGGGCTGCCGAAAATGTACTTTTTACTACCATGTTAAAAAATGGCGACATTGTTCCCGGAAACTCCCATTTCGATACTACCAAGGGGCATATTGAATATCGCCATGCCAAAGCGATTGACTGTACCATTGACGAAGCTTTCGACACCGTTCACCCGCATCCCTTCAAAGGAAATGTTAACATCGAAAAGCTTGAAAAAGTGTTGAAAGAAAATCCGGTGGAAAAAATTCCCCTGATTGTTATCACAATCACTTGCAATTCTTCGGGAGGACAGCCCGTTTCCATGCAAAATCTCAGAGATATTCATAACATTGCTTCAAAATATGGTGTTCCAGTATTTTATGATTCTGCACGTTTTGCCGAAAATGCTTATTTCATCAAAGTTAGAGAAAAAGGATATGAAAATAAGAGCATTCGCGAAATTGTAGCCGAAATGTACAGCTATGCCGACGGAATGACCATGAGCAGCAAAAAAGATGCGATTGTAAACATGGGCGGATTTATTGCTATGCGTAATCAGGATCTTTGGAGAAGAGCCAGCACTTTCAATATTATGTTCGAAGGTTTTGTTACTTACGGCGGTATGTCGGGAAGAGACATGAATGCACTTGCCTGCGGACTTTATGAAAATACCGGATTCAGTTACCTCGAAACAAGAATAAAACAAGTAGAACACTTAGGAAACAGACTGATAGAATTTGGAATTCCTATACAATACCCCATAGGTGGACATGCTGTTTTTGTAGATGCAAAGCGTTTTTTACCTAACCTCCCTAAAGAACAGTTTGTAGCACAAACTCTTGCTATTGAACTATATCTGGAAGCTGGTATCCGTGGTGTGGAAATTGGCGCCCTGATGACCGACCGTGATCCGGAAACCCACGAAAGCCGTTACCCTGCTCTTGAATTACTTCGTTTGGCTATTCCAAGAAGGGTTTATACCAACAACCACATAGATGTTGTAGCCGTTGCTCTAAAAAATGTATTTGATCGCCGTGATCAAATTATCAAAGGGTTAAGGATTACTGCCGAACCTGCACCTCTCATGCGCCATTTTACTGTTGAGTTGGAAAGAGTAAAATAAGTGCATAAGAAGTATTTGAATAAAATTTTAGCTCAATTAAACATCCTGTACTGCACCTGCTTTACAGGATGTTTTTTTATTACCGTATCTTTGCATCAAATAAATTTTTATGGAAACAGCTAAGAAAATAGGTCGTTACGAAAGAATTTATCAACAACTTACTGAACTTGTTCCCAAAAGCAACGATCCCGTTTCGCGGATGGCAACTATTGCTGCGGTATTATACCATAAAATGGATACTTTTTTCTGGTGCGGATTTTACCTTTTAAAAAATGAGCGCCTGTTGGTGGGTCCATACCAGGGACCGGTTGCCTGCCAGGAATTGAAAACAGATACCGGCGTTTGCTGGGCTGGTATCAACCAGAAAAAAACAATCGTAGTTCAGGATGTTCATGATTTTCCGGGACATATAGCCTGCGACAGCCGATCAAAATCGGAAGTGGTTGTTCCTTTGAAGGATAAAAATGGTGCAATCATAGGTGTTCTGGATGTGGACGGCAAAGATTTCAATTGCTTTGATGCTGTAGATGCCGAATGGCTAAAAAAAATTGTGCCTCTGATTTTCATGTAATTATTATAACTATTTTTGCTTTCCTAAATTTCTTTCGATGAAGAAATGTATTCTTTTATTTTCCCTGTTGATTTCCCTGTATTTTGTTTCGGGACAAATCCCTGCAGGATATTATAACTCAGTCCAGGGATTGACCGGAACGGCTCTCAAAGCTGCTCTTCACAATATCATTAATGACCATAATGCACAAACATACAGCTCACTAATCAGCTATTTTGAGCAAACGGACAAAAAATCCAACAATACGGTTTGGGATATTTATTCCGACGTCCCCGGAGGCACTTCCCCTTACATTTATTATTATAACAATAACGATGAATGTGGCAGCTACAACCAGGAAGGCGATTGCTACAACCGCGAACACAGCTTTCCGCAAAGCTGGTTTGATGAGGCCATGCCCATGAAATCTGATTTATTTCATATTTATCCAACAGATGGTTTTGTTAACGGAAAGAGAAGTAATTATCCTTTCGGGGAAGTGAATTATCCCGACTGGGTTTCCGAAAACGGGAGCAGACTTGGAAATTGTTCTACCAGCGGTTATACCGGAATTGTTTTTGAACCTATAGATGTTTACAAAGGCGATATTGCCCGTACCTATTTTTACATGGCTATCCGTTATTATACCGAAGATGGCAGTTGGCCAGGAAGCCAAATGGTAGATGGCTGCGAGCCAAAAGCGTGGGCACTTGCCTTGCTGAAAGCGTGGGCTGTTCAGGATCCGGTAAGCCCGAAAGAAATTAATCGTAACAACGCTATTTACCTTATTCAGAATAACCGTAATCCTTTTATTGACCATCCTGAGTTTGTTGATGCAATCTGGGGTTCTACAAGTGAAGTATCCGAAATACCGTCCCTTGCAGTAGATATTTATCCCAACCCGGTTTATGATATTTGTAATGTAACCATTTCCAATGCAGAATCTGTAAAATATTTTGCCACAGTTTATAATCTGGAAGGAAAACAGATTATTAGCCCGGTAACAAGCCGGGAAGGGAAATTTACATTAAATACTTCCGGCCTTTCCTGTGGGGTTTATATCCTTAATCTTACATCCGAAATGCAAAAGGTAAATTACTACTATAAAATTGTAAAATAGGTTATTATGTCTGTCATCCGGCTGACAAAAGAATTCAAATTTGAAATGGCGCATGCCCTTGCCGGTTACGACGGAGCCTGCCGCCACATTCACGGCCATTCTTACGAACTTTGGGTTACTGTTTCCGGAAAGCCCTGTGAAGATCAAAATTCACCAAAATTGGGCATGGTAATGGATTTTGGCGAACTGAAGAAAATTGTTCGTGAAAACATCATTGATAGATACGATCATGCGTTAGTGCTAAATAAAAAAGCACAAAGCTCTTCTTTTGGCGAAATAGACGAACTATTTGATAAGCTTATTTTTGCTGATTACCAGCCTACCAGCGAAAACCTGCTGATTGACTTTGCTGCTGTTTTGCAAGAGAAACTTCCTGCCACCATAAAGCTTCACAGTCTGAAATTACGGGAAACCGTAACTTCCTATGCTGAATGGTATGCAGAGGATAATTGCAGAAGGTAAATTTATGATTTTGGGAATATTATTGATAAAATAATATAAACCAACAAAATAACCGGAATAGCAAGGAATTGTAAAACAATAATCAGCAAAAGGGATACCAGCAGGAATGCCCATCGGATTTCATTGTTTTTCCACCCAAAGCCTTTAAATTTTAAAGAAAAAAGTCGGAGCGGAGCTACCAGTAAAAAGGAAAAAATCACTGTAAGTACCAGCAATACATACGTATTGCTGAAAAAAGCATAAAAAATTTCCGGAGTATAGCGTTCCATCATCGGCAACGAAAGAATCATCAGCGCACAAGCCGGCGTAGGCAACCCGATAAAAGCTTCTTCCTGGCGGGTGTCAACATTGAATTTTGCAAGTCTCAAACCCGAAAACACCGGAATAGCAAAAGCTACAAAAGGCAGAATATTCAATTGATGAATAAAAGGTGCAATATTTTCAAAGGGAATAAAAAACTGTAATTCCTGACTTTGATCAATCAGACCAAAGAGAATGAAACCCGGGGCAACACCGAAAGAAACTATATCAGCAAGCGAGTCCAGCTCCTTTCCGATAGCACTTTTTACATGCAGCAAACGTGCAACCATACCATCAAAGAAATCGAAGATAGCTGCCAAAACAATAAAAAGTGCCGAAATTTGAGGATTAATAAAAGCAAAAAATACAGCAATACAACCACATAAAAGATTCATCGCTGTAATGGCGTTAGGAATATGTTTTCGTAATGTCATTAGGATTTATAAAAATGTAAATTTACACTTTTGTTGAAATGCAAAGGAACATTCCCAAAAAAACTTACTTTTATAGTCGTATTTTCTAAAAAACAAAACCATGTCGAAAAAGTTATTCGTTGCCTTGTTTGTTCTCAGTGTTTTTATCGCTGCTTTAATTTTTCACCTTTCAGATATTTATAAAGATATTGAAAGAATTCGTTATGAAAACTTTCTGAAACATCAGTATTCTTTGGCTCCTGAAAGAGAAAAAGAAAATGGAAAAGAAAAAGAAGGTGGAAAAGCGGTAGATCAACCGGATGTTGCGGCTTTTCAGGAATACCTGATGACAATGGACCCGGCTTTGGGAAGAGTTCCTGCCGAAAGGTTACAGCAGGCATTTTCCTTCACCAGGCAAATGCAGTTGAGAAAAAGCGAGAACAATCCTGTTCAGTGGCAGGAAGTTCCTTCCAACATGGGCGGACGTACCCGCGCCATCATGTGGGATCCCAACGATGCTTCCGGAAACAAAGCCTGGGCTGGCGGAGTTACCGGCGGACTTTGGTACAACGATGATGCTGCCAGCAATACCTCTTCCTGGGTTCCGGTCAACGATTTCTGGGCAAATCTTGCTGTAAGTAGTATCACTTACGATCCTACGAATACACAAGTTTTTTATGTGGGGACCGGAGAAGCACAAACGGCATTGATAACCTACCGGGAATCATCGGGCAGAGGAAGCGGAATTTATAAATCGGCTGACGGCGGACAAAGCTGGGAACTTTTACCTTCCACCAGTAACTTTGCCTATGTTACAGATATTAAAGTAAGAAATGAAAACGGAAACGGCGTGATTTATGCCGGGGTGATGTCGGGGAAATACATGGGCATCAATCATCAAAGCATACCTTCCGATGGCGTTTACCGTTCTTCCGATGGCGGAACCGCATGGGAACAGGTATTGCCAAACATTGCAGGAGAAACTGTTCCTTATGCACCTTCCGACATCGAACTGGGTGCCGATGGACGGATTTATGTAGGAACCGGCAGAAACCTCGACGGCAATGGCGGCGCAACCATCTTGTATTCTGATCTTGGAACAGCCGGCAACTGGACTGTTTTTGATGATTATAAAACGATTATTGAATCCGATCCCAGTCGTAACATCCCCGGAAGGGTAGTTTTGGCTACAGCTCCATCCGATGCCAATGTGGTGTATGCACTCATTGCCGATGGTTTTGTTAATTCTGAAAATGGTTTTGATTATTTTTACTGTGATTATCTGCTGAAGTCTTCCGATAGGGGACTAAACTGGACGGAAAAAAATGTTCCGGATGATGCCCAGGGACAAAACAGTTTTGCCTATATTGCCTGGCATGCCCTTGACATGGTCGTAGATCCAAATAATGCAAACAACATTTTTGCCGGAGGGCTTGATTTGCATAAATCAACCAATTCCGGAAGTTCCTGGACCCGCATTTCCGACTGGGCTGCTATGTACAGTGGCGGTGGTACTGACTACGTACACGCCGACCAGCATATCATTACATTCAAACCAGGTTCGTCGTCCGAAGCACTTTTTGGCTCCGATGGAGGTATTTTCTTTACCGCTTCCGCAAACAACACTTACCCTGTTTTTGAACAAAGAAACAACAACTACAATACACTGCAATTTTATTCCGGTGCCCTCCACCCTACCGCAGGTACCGCAAATTACCTCGGAGGGTTGCAGGATAACGGAACTGTGTATTTTACCGGTAGCCCTCTTACCATCAACGACATGATAGACGGTGGCGACGGAGCTTATTGCTTTTATGATAAAGATAACCCTTCCGTTTTTATTTCATCGGTTTACTATAATGCCTATACTTTTTGGCAAAACGGAAATTATGCCGGAGGTTCTAACACCGGCGATGGTATCTTTGTAAATCCTGCTTCCTTGGATAGCCGGGATAATAAGCTTTACGCAAACGCAGTGATGTTCAATGGTAGCTATGCGGGTAAAATTTTACGCATCACAGGAATTCCCAACAATCCGCAAACTGGGTATATCACGATAGCTTCTGGTTCATCGGTTATCTTTAGCAATGTTACCGTTTCGCCTTATGCTCCGACAGGTAAATCCACTCTGTTTGCCGGAACGCAATCCGGGAAATTGTATAAAGTGGAAAATGCGCAGGCAAGTCCGCTGGTAACCGAGATTGGTAGTCCGGATTTCCCCACGGCAAACATTTCCTGTGTGGCAATAGGTGGTTCGGAAGACACCTTACTGGTAACCTTTTCTAACTATGGCGTTTCTTCCGTTTGGCAAACTACCAATGGAGGAACCAACTGGACGGAAAAAGAAACCAACCTGCCGGATATGCCCATCCGCTGGGCTATCTACCATCCGCAAAACAGCAAACAGGTGATGCTTGCTACTGAAACCGGCATCTGGACAACCGAGAACATCAATGCAACCACTTCTTTATGGGAACCCAACAACGACGGGCTTGCAAACGTGCGGGTTGACATGCTGCAAATCCGCGAAAGCGACAATACGGTGCTTGCCTCCACCCATGGCAGAGGGTTAAGCGTGGGAACCTGGACGTACAATCCGGGAGTTGGGATAAAAGAACTCACCAACTCGCAATGTGTTTTTTCCCCAAATCCGGCGCACAATCAGCTTAGCGTTTCTTTTGATGTGAATAAAGTTGACGACGTAAACATTGCTTTTTATACCCTTGGCGGGAAAACCGTTTGGGAACAAAAATTCAGAAACTGCACAGACAGATTTTCGCACAACATAGATGTTTCCACCCTTGCAAAAGGAGTGTACCTGGTAAACATCCAAAAAGGAAAAGAAAGCCTGAGCCGGAAAGTGATGGTGAAATAAGACAAAATTTGAAAATAATTTGAATGGTTAAACGGTTGGTACCTTAGCTGAAGTAATTATCTGTTGATGAATAAAAAATTATCAATCCAAAGTTAGAAAAATACCCCTCATAGCATTGCAACGGTCTTATACTTTCATGAATAAAGGCAGACAAATGTACTCTCCATAATCTTCTGTTTTCCAACCCGAGGCTATAAACTGAAAATAGAAAAAGAAAAAGGGCAACCGAAGCTACCCTATTTTCCATCAAGTTATGAGAAAACTGATTATTTACATGTTCAGGAGGTAAACAGTACAAGCAGACCGTTACAATCTTTTATAGCAAATTCCGTAATCCTGTTGTCTTGTAAGCCATTGGTATTTACAATTTTCACTTGTTGTTTATATTTTTCAAAAAGAGACGCTATTGTCTGTGGATTTTTAAAACGCAGATTTACAGGTTTTGTTGTAAAGGAGGAGGAAAATTTTTTCTTAATCTTTGTCTCCAAACAGATTTCGTTTTCTTCATACCGGAGGATAATCCCATTGGGGTTACTGCTTTTATCCGGTGGACTTACTTCGGTAAACCCCAGGTATTCCCTGTAATAGTTAGCCGTTAACCGTACATTATCCACTTCAATCTTTTGAACTGCATTTTCGAATGTCATGGTATGATGTAGAATTACAAATTAAAATTTTCCGAAACGTAAAGAGGCATTGGTAGAAAATCCGTTAAGAAAATCGTCGTCAGATTTAATTAAATCGTTACCGGAAGTAACGCGGTAGCTTGCTCCTACCGAAAAACGCATAAATTTAAGTACATTCATCTGTACTTCCACGCCGGGTTCCACAACAAAGAAAGCATCATCGTCAATTACATCGTCGTTATCATTGTTCCAGTTCCATTCCCAATCGTCATCGAAACGGTCTTCATTGATATAACAGGCACTACCGCCACCTATTATTATTGGGAAAGCAATATGAATCGGCTGCTTAGGCATTAAAATGGGTTCTATAAGCAGACCACCGTAACCACCACGGAGATAACCGTTGACGTTTTCTTTGAGGTCTTTATAATAAAGATTGTCGTTAGGATCGGCAAAAATATTCCCGGCGAGACCTAATGCCAGGTTATGATTGAGAAGGTAAGCTCCTTTGATGCCAAAAACCAGGGCGTCTTTGCCGTCCACCTGGGTATAACCACCGTTAAGCCCGATGTAATATCCGTTAAGGAGTTCGTTGGTGTTAAAAATGGTTTTTACTTCATCGTTTCTGTTGAAGTGTCGTTGTTCTTTTTCCTGCGAAAAAGCCGTCAGTGCTATAACAAAACACAGAACGGTTACAATTAATTTTTTCATGGGGATCATTTTTAAGGTTTTGATTGGTGATGCAAAAGTATGCGGGTGTATTATACTGTAAAATTTTTTTTAGCTGAATGACGCAAACCGAACTTTGTATGGTGATTTTTACACAACAATCTGTAATGGGTTTGTATGTCAGCAAAATTTGCAGGCATATAAACACAAAAACCATTCCGGTTTATAAACAAATTTCGCCATAGGCGATGAATGTTAACAGAATGTTGGTTTTTTATAAAAGATTGTCAGTAAAACATTAATTATTGATCTTCTGACAAGCAGTTTTCCGTGTTTATTTTATATCTTCGGAAGCTACCTGAAAGTTAGAATAGGTTTTCAGTTTATGAGGTACAAACCGAAGAACGGAATAATCTTCATCTCCCTGGGGGTAATATATTTCCCAGCCGTCATGCCACACTTTCTTCCGGAATTCTTTGTCTGTTACATGTTCCACGGTTCCCTGCAATAAAACCCCGTGAAAGGATTCGGGCTGGTAAAAATAAAGACATGCTTTTTCGTTATGGGCTATCTCTTGTATCTTACCGGAGCTGGTGTTCGTTGTCATATAAACAACCAAGGGATTACTTTCTTCCCTGTACAGTGGGATAAGTTGGGGATATTGTTGTTTGTTTCTGAGGTTTAACATAGCCCGTGTGGACGGAAAGCCGTCGGGGGCAATGGTTGTTAATTCTGCAAAGGAAGCCTGTTCGATGACTTCCTGGCATTCCAATTGTTTTGCTGTTAAATTTGTCATGATTATTTTGTTATATTATTTCCGTCTTTTTCATGTTTTGAACCCTGCCGATGTTCAATTTTCGCCATCTGCTGCAAACTTTATTAAAAGTTTAAAAACACAAATATTATTAAAAAATATTTGGTTTGGTCTTAGAATTTGCAAAAATAAACAGAAAATCACAAAGCCTACTTCATTGAAAAAATAATATATCATACTATGAATCATTAATATTTTTCTTCATAAATAATTGCTTTATGCTTTTGTGCAGGAAAACGGATAAGCATTTTTTTAAAAATGAAGGGATAATAATCAACAATATTGTTTCGTTACATTTATGAAGAATTTTGGTAGAAATGAAAACGCTTTACATGGTACGCCATGCCAAATCATCATGGAATAGCGTGGCAATGAATGATTACGACCGTCCCTTGCTGGAGAAAGGGAAAAAACGGACAAAATTAGTTATTGACCAGCTTATTAAACAACAGACAACGATTGACCTGATCATTGCAAGTCCGGCAGTACGCGCCCTCGAAACTGCAAAAATTCTTGCACATGCTTTTCATTATCCTTTGAGCGAAATAAGAACAGAAAAAAGCATCTATGCTTCCGACGCCGACGATTTTTTTGATATCTTTTTCGATATACCCGCAAGGATACAAAGTGTGATGCTCGTAGGCCATAACCCGACGATTACAAACTTTGCCAACATCTTTCTCGAAAAACCCATTGATTACCTGCCTACTTCGGGCGTAGTATGCATAGAATTTGCTTCCGACGATTGGGACAACCTTGCATGGGCTGCTTTTAAATGCAAATTTGTACTGTTCCCTAAAATGCTTGAATGATAAACGCCCGGCGTATAACTATTTTTATACCTTTGCTTTCGGGAAATATTGAATGAGAATCGCAAAGACAAAAGCAGCTGTGAAACAGAACGGAAATATAAAACATAAAAATTGTGCAATTTCGCGCGAAATCACCTGGATGCACTTTAACGACCGTGTGCTTCAGGAAGCAGCAGACCCCACCACACCTCTTATTGAACGCATAAAATTCCTTGGCATTTACTCAAACAACCTCGACGAATTTTTCCGCGTAAGAGTTGCCACGCTTACCCGTATGGCAAACATGAACAAAAAAGAAGCGGAAGGACTGCCGTTTGATCCCATTGAAATGCTGCAGGAAATTTCGTATATTGATACCGAACAGCAGAAAAAATTTGCCAAAATCTGGCACGAAATACTCAAGGAGCTCGAGAAAAACTCTATTTTTATTCTCAACGAACGCACCATCCATCGTGAACACAGCGCATTTGTAAAAAATTACTTTCGCGAGTCAGTTCGTCCTTTTCTATTTCCTATAATGCTCGACAACCTCACTGCTGCCACATCATTAAAAGATAAATCTATTTATTTTGCCATTCTGTTGCATAGCGACCGCACCAATATCAAAGACCGTTTTGCGCTGATGGAAATCCCCAGCCCGCTTGTCCCCCGCTTTTTAATCCTTCCGGAAATGCACGGCAAAAAATACATCATCCTCCTCGACGATGTTATCCGGTATTGCCTTTCCGAAATTTTTTCACCCTTTGGTTACGATACTTTTAAAGCCTATACGGTAAAGCTTACCCGCGACGCCGAACTCGACATTGACACCGATGTATCAAAAAGTTTCCTCGAAACTATGCAGGAAAGTCTCAAACAACGTAAACTTGGCTCGCCTGTAAGGTTGATTTTTGATAAATACATTCCTGAAGTCCTGCTGAAAACCCTGTTGAAAAAACTCGGGTTCACCCGCAACGACACACTAATAAAAGGGGGAAGATATCATAATTTCAAGGATTTTATGTCGTTCCCCAACATGGGAAACAAAGACCTGGAATATGAAAAACTGTTGCCTCTGCCCCACATTCACCTTGCAGCCAATAAAAGTATCTTCAGCGCCATCAGACAAAAAGATGTAATGATACATTTTCCATACCAGTCGTTTCAGTACATCCTCGATCTGCTTCGCGAAGCTTCTATCGACCCCAAAGTGCGGTCAATTCGTATGACCATCTACCGGGTTGCCACCAATTCCAACGTAATTAATGCCCTGATCAATGCAGCCCGTAATGGCAAATCGGTAACAGTTTTCCTCGAATTGCAAGCTCGTTTCGACGAAGAAGCGAACATTTACTGGACGCAGAAACTAAGGGAAGAAGGCGTAAAAATAATTCACAGCATCCCCGGTTACAAGGTGCACTGCAAGCTGATGCTGATTCGGCGAAGGGAAAATAATCAGGACGTTTTGTATGCCAATGTCGGTACAGGCAATTTTAACGAACAAACCGCCAGAATTTATACTGACCACAGCTTGCTAACTGCCAACCAGGACATAGCTGGCGAAGTGCTGAAAGTGTTCGAATTGTTTGAAGCCAACTACAAACAGCAAAAATTCAAAACCCTTATCGTTTCCCCTTTCAGCATGCGCAGATTTTTTATCCGTATGCTCAATGAAGAGATAAAAAATGCCCGCAATGGCAAACAGGCATACACTATTATCAAACTCAATAATCTGGTGGATGAAAAAACCATCAACAAATTGTACCAGGCAAGCAATGAAGGAGTGAAAATCAAACTTATCATCAGGGGAAGCTGCACTTTACAGCCTGGGATAACAGGACTCAGCGAAAATATCGAAGCTATTAGCATCGTTGACCGTTTTCTTGAACATACACGTGTGCTTGTGTTTGCAAACGGTGGCGACGAAAAAATATTTATTTCTTCTGCCGACTGGATGATCCGCAATTTCGACAACCGCATTGAAGTGGCTACCCCGATTCTTGACCCCGAAATACGGCAGGAATTACGTACCATGCTCGATATTTACCTGAACGATAATTGTAAGGCGAGATACATTAAATTCGAAAAACCAAACCAGTACCGGAAAAACGGCAGTCAGCAACGCCATCGCAGCCAGATTGAAATTTACGATTTCCTGAAAAACAAAATTGACAGGAATCAATAGACATATCTCCAACTTAATTAGTTTTGCAGGAAAATCTTTCTGATGATATTTTTTGAAGAAGCCATTGACATTGTGATGCAATCTGCGTTTCCACTTCCGGCTGAAAGAATAAATTTTCTGGATTCGGCAGGGAGGATACTTGCTGAAGATATTTTGTCGGATACCGATATGCCCCCTTTCGACAAATCGGCAGTTGACGGTTACGCCTGCCGCTTGCAGGATATTACCAATGAGCTTAGAGTAAAAGAATTTATCGCTGCCGGAACTTTCCCTAAAGAAAAAATTACTGAAAACTACTGCTCAAAAATTATGACCGGAGCCCCCGTTCCCGAAGGTGCTGATGGTGTGCTGATGGTAGAAGACACACAGAAAACCGGGGAAAAGACCATACGGTTTACGGGCGTTAAAACAGCACACAACATTTGTTACCGCGCCGAAGATGTAAAAAAAGAAGATGTGGTGCTACCCAAAGGAATACTAATCCAACCGCAGCATATCGCCGTGATGGCGGCAGTAGGTTGTGTAAACCCTTTGGTGGCAGTGCAACCGAAAATTGCGGTAATTTCTACCGGGAACGAGTTAGTGGAACCATTCCAGGCTCCCGCAATGTCTCAAATCCGCAATTCCAATGCTTATCAGTTGATCGCACAAGCCCACAAAGCTGGCTTTGTAGCTACTTACCAGGGCATAGCCTCCGATGATGAGGAAACTACTCTGCATTTGATACAACAGTCTGCTGAAAACAACGATGTAATCATTCTTACCGGTGGCATTTCGATGGGAGATCTTGATTTTGTTCCGCAGGTATTGGAAAAGGCAGGTTTTACCATTTTGTTCCGGAGCATAGCAGTTCAGCCCGGCAAACCTTCACTTTTTGCAACACGGGATACAACACGTTGTTTTGCACTTCCCGGAAATCCGGTTTCTTCTTTTTTTCAATTTGAATTGTTAGTAAAACCTCTGCTTTATAACATGATGGGCTGTACTCAGCAACCACCCGCGTTGTATTTGCCTATGGCAAAAATATATAGTAGA
>Ga0265297_10001142_pt1 | contig 65198 bp, 67 predicted proteins | sample Munlanlwell13791_FD_192502 | JGI IMG/M metagenome (GOLD analysis project Ga0265297, IMG submission 192502) | Leachate microbial communities from a municipal landfill in Southern Ontario, Canada - Leachate well 137-91 | ecosystem: Engineered > Solid waste > Landfill > Unclassified | place... | reverse complement strand
TCGGGCCTATAACTAGTTGCTAAACGCCCTTTTAAGGCTTGTTTTCACTACGCTTTCTCCCCATTGGGGATTAAACTTGCAACTAATAAATAACTCGCTGATTCATTCTTCAATAGGAACAATGTTAGCCTAACTTACGTTAAGCCTTCATCTCTCTGTTAGTGTGTGGTTTCAGGTACTTTTAACCGCCCTTACCGGGCTACTTTTCACCTTTCCCTCACGGTACTAGTTCACTATCGATCATCAAAAGTATTTAGTCTTAGGCGATAGTCCGCCCTGATTCATACCGGATTTCACGGGTCCGATATTACTCGAGAAAATTAACTATTAGAATTTAAAATCTTTTCGTCTACAGGCCTATCACCTTCTATGGTAAACCTTTCCAGGTTTTTCGACTAAGAAACTAAATTCTAACTTTATTCAATAGCGAATAAAACATTAACAATCTCACAACCTCTCAAAAGATATTTTAGCGCTAATGCCTTTTACTGGACAAAAGATTCCATCTTGCGACAGACCCCTTATCTAGCTTAGATCTCTTAAGATTTAGACTTCTCCCTTTTCGCTCGCCACTACTAAGGGAATACGTTATCACTTTATTTTCCTCTGGGTACTGAGATGTTTCACTTCCCCAGGTTCCCGGCTATAACTAAAGTCATAGCCATTTGCGTTTTGGCGCAAATAGGTTACCCCATTCGGAAATCTCCGGATCAAAGGTTGCTTGCCACCTCCCCGAAGCTTATCGCAGGCTGCTACGTCCTTTATCGGCTTTTGATGTCTAGGCATCCACCACACACTCTAATTTTCTAATTCACCACTTAACTCACAAAAAATATTTTGTGAAAAAACTTACTTTAATTTAAATTGGACGATATTGATACATTACTCTATTTCTATTTTCGATTATTAAATTGTCAAAGTACTGAGGAAACTCTCAAAATTTTAGAGTCTGAAAGACGAATAAAATTTTACTAGAGTTTCGCTCACCCTGTTAAATAATTTCGCCTCTGGCGAAATTCCCGCTCCGCGGGATTTAACAGGGTTCTTTATCTTGTCTTGAAATTTTCTACTCCCTCGATAAACTCGGGATTTAAAATTTTACAAGATAAGAAAAAAAACCGCTTTAAGCGGTTTTTAAACTGCCCAAAAAGGACAGCAAAATCAGCCGCTTAATTGTAGATTGTTTGAAAAAACAATTATGTTTTGTTTTATAGTTTTTAACATTTTAAAAATTGTTGTAATAGGTACTATACAAAAAAAGTCAAAATAAGTCAATGTGGATAACTTCGGGAAATCTTTTTAATAAAATAATTTGGCTCTCGTTTTCCTCTATATGCTGGATGTGGTCCGATATAAACCAACTTTCTTATGTCTAATAATTTGTTTAATAACTTTTTATTATGCTTAAAAGAATTACTTTGAAAGATGATAATATCTGGATTTAAAATTTTGACTTCCTCAATGAAAAAATTTAATTCAATTTCTTCATCTAAATGAATTCTATTTTCTCCGCCAGTTCTATTTATTCTATTTATTGAAACAAATTTATAATAGTTTATTAAAGCAATATATGATAATGGATTAATAGAGGGCAATTTGTTTTGATCTTGTAACGCCTTCTGACAAGAAAATATATTTTTGAGATTATTCCAATAATTTTGTAAATTAAGACTATCCTTTAGAAAAAATAACGCAGTAAAATATGTTCCTGCAATATGTGGATTGTGTTTTGACAACGGCCTATCTTCTATTGCTTGTCGTCTTTCTTTAAACGATTGGATTCCTCCAATTTTTTCATCTAAACCAATATCTAACCCAACAATCAAAATCTTTTTAGATTTACCGTACTTTGAGCCAATATACGGGAAGGTCGGAAATTTAATTTGGGGATGATTCTTAAAACGCCCTGTTTTCTTATCTATTTCAAATTTCCTAAATAAATCTTGATACTTATTTTTTAATTCAGATTGCATCATAATCAATTAATTAAGAATGGCTTCTTTAATCCTTATTTCTTCCCTAAACACGCCTTAATAAAGGCTTTAAACAAAGGATGCGGTTCTAAAAATCTTGATTTATATTCAGGATGAAATTGTGTGCCGACAAAAAACGGATGATTATTCAATTCAATCGCTTCCACCAATTTATCGTCCGGCGAAGTGCCGCCGATTATCAAACCGTTTTTAATCATCAACTCGCGATATTTATTATTAAATTCATAACGATGGCGATGTCTTTCAAATATTTTTTCCTGCTGATAAATGTTATAAATTTTTGTTCCTTTTTTTAAAGCGCACGGCCAAGCTCCCAATCTGATCGTACCGCCGTATTGTTTTTTGGCCAAATATTCTTTTTGATTCGGCATAATATGAATCACCGGATGCGGAGTTTTCGGGTCAGCTTCTTCGGAATTCGCTTTTCTTAATTTGCAAACATGGCGGGCGAATTCAATCACGGCCATTTGCATTCCATAACACAAACCGAAATACGGTTTCTTTTTTTCTCGACAATATTGAATCGCCTTGATCATTTCTTCCGAACCGCGCGAACCCCAGCCCTGCGGCACAATCACCCCGTCCAATTTGTCTAAAATTTTTACGCCATGGCTGGCAATTTCATCAGTGTTAATCCAATGAAAATTTGGCCGGCAATTATTAATCCAGCATCCGTGCTTAACCGCTTCTATCACTGAAATATAAGAATCGCTTAAAATAAATTGGCCGGTTCGAAAATATTTTCCCACCAATCCGATATTAACCGTTTTCTTGGCGTTTTTCATTATTTTCGCCGCCTTGGCCCAAGATTTTAAATCGCCTTTGCGCGCTTTTAAATTAAATTTTTCCAAAATTTTCGCGCCCAGTTTGTCTTTTTCATAATTCATCGGAATGTCATAAATAGAAGTGACATCCGGCGCGGAAATAACATCGTTTTCATTAAGATTGCAAAAAATGGAAATTTTTCTTTTTCTCACTTTATCCAAAGGCACTGCCGCCCGAGCTAAAATAAAATCCGGTTGAATACCGGCTGAATTAATAGTTCTGACCGCCTGCTGAGTTGGTTTTGTTTTCATTTCGCCGATTTTTGAAGGAACCGGCAAGAAAGAAAGCATGATAAAAATAACATCTTCGGGTGAATTTAAATGCATCATTCTGGCTGCTTCCAAAAAAAGCATATTCTGATATTCGCCGACCGTGCCGCCGATTTCAATAATCATAATTTCCGATTTGGTCGCTCGAACCGCTTTTTTAATCCGGTCAATCACTTCATTCGGAATATCAGGAACCACTTCAACGCACCGGCCGCCATATTCCAAGTTTCTTTCTCTGTTAATCACGGCTTGATAAACGCTGCCCGTGGTCATGTAATTTGTTTTGTAAATATTCTGATTTAAAAAACGTTCGTAATTGCCGAGATCTTGATCTGTTTCCAGTCCGTCTTCGGTCACGAATGCCTCGCCATGTTCCATTGGGTTCATCGTGCCGGCGTCAACATTGATATAAGGATCAATTTTAATCGCCGAAACGCGATAGCCTTTGCTTTGTAAAATTTTGGCGATTGAAGCAACTGCAATCCCCTTGCCGACTCCTGACATCACCCCGCCCATCACGAAAATATATTTTGTTTTCATAAATTTTATTATATTTCTTTTTCAGTTAATACTTTGATTTTATGTTTTTTTAAAAGCGCGGTAAAAACACCATCACCCTTGATTAGTTTTCCGGAAAAAGTGCCATCGGGAATTTCGCCCGAACCGCAAGACGGAGATTTTGATTTTAATATCGCTTCTTTGCAGTTTACCATCTGGGCGATTTTTAGTCCAATCTCGGCTCCTCTTTTAAATTCCACTGTTACATCTTTTTTATTTTTTCTAAAAACTTTATTGCCTTTTTGCTCTGCCGGCAATCTGGGCGTTGTTAATCCGCCGAGCTGCTCGGGACAAACCGGAATCGCTTTGCCGCGTTTCATTAAATCAATAACTTTGGGACATGGCCTTGAGCCGCCGTCCCATCTGCATTTTATTCCGACCAAACAAGCGCTGACTATTTTCATATAATTAAATAATTTTAAATGTTTTACAAATATTCTCAAATGTCATTTTTTTAATTTGTTTTCTACTCAATCCGATGCTCGGTAAAAATTTTTCCACGAAATTTTTATAAAGATATAAAGACGGATAACCGGACAGATATGGTAAAAATAATTTTTCGCCAATGACATGCGGCGCGTGATCGGTTTCTATCCAATCTATTTTGCCGTCTTTTAAACATTTTATTAATTTTTTTACGTCTTCTTTGTTTCTTAACGGCGGATTGGTAGTATAAAGCAAACCGTCCGGTTTTTTTAATATTTCATTACTCCACAAAATATGATGCGGCGTGACGCCGCAGGTAATTTTTATTTCTTTTCGCGCTTGATTTACCAATTCCACGGATTCCGGACAAGAAACATGGCAAATATGCAAAATTCCTTTGAAATCAGTTTCTTTGACGAATTTTATTTGGTCTTTGATTGATTCTATTTCAGCTTGTTTTGGTCTGGCATAAAAATGCGTAATCGGTTTTAACGGATTCCAAAGTTTTGGTTTTAAAAAACTTTCTTTTTCGCAGTGGACGGCCAATACGCCTTTGTAGTTAAAATCTGAAAGAATTTTATAAATCTCTTTTTGTTCCTTTTCTTTAATAATTGCCAAATTACCTGTTGATTTTCCGGCATATAATTTAAAACCGATAACCTCGCGATATTTATTATAACATCTTACCGCCTCTTTCAATTGCTTTTGGTTAGCGGTCAAACCGATATATAAATAGTAGTCATTTTTTCTGTTTTTGGGGACGAGTTTTAATCTTGCCTTAATATCTTTTTCAAATAAAATTGGCGGATTGGTATTCGGCATGTCAAAAATTTTATTCACGCCCTGCTCGCCGGCAATTTTAAAAACATGCTCTATGGTTTCCTTATATGCTTGTTTGCCATCGCGACAATGCACGTGCGGGTCTATGATCATAATTTTATAGTAAAAGAAGAGATAAAACCAATAATCCTAAAACTATTCTATAATATCCGAATGGCGTAAAATTTTTTCGCTGAATATATTTTATCAAAAAAGCTATGACCGCCCAAGCAACCAAAAAAGAAACAATAAATCCGGTTAAAAGAATAAGAATATCCATTTTGCTCATTGCCATTCCATATTTTAACAAACTGTAGCCCGAAGCGGCAACCATGGTCGGAATGGCCAAGAAAAAAGAAAATTGCACGGCCAACAAGCGCGAAGCGCCCAAAAGCATGGCGCCGATAATGGTCGCGGCTGAGCGCGACACGCCCGGAATCATTGCCAAACATTGAATTAAGCCAACCAACAGCGCGGTTTTATAACTCATTTTTGCTATGGAAAATATTTTACTTTCTTTTTTTCTTTTTTCAATAATAATCAGCAAAATACCTCCGATAATCAAGGCCAAAGAAACGGTCAATAAACCGAATAATTTTTTTTCAATAAAATCACCCAAAAGCGCGCCCAAAATTATGGCCGGGATAACTCCGATAATCGTTTTTTTCCATAAATCAATGGCTTCTGCTTGTTTTTCTTTGTTATGACTGAATGGCCATAATTGTTTTTTAAAATAAAAAATAACGGCGAAAATCGCGCCGAGCTGAATAACCACGTCAAACATTTTTGTAAAATCTTGGCTGAAATAAATCCAGCGATTAACAATAATCAGGTGTCCGGTTGAAGAAATAGGCAAAAATTCCGTTATGCCTTCAACCACTCCCAAAATAATCGCTTTAAAAAAATCAAACATATTTTTATTTTATTTAATAATATATTCCCAACCCGGCTGCCATGCTTTTCTTTTTCGCCAATCATCAACAAACGCTTGTTCCCATGTTTTATTTTTTAACAAAACATCTAACGCAAGTTGCGGGGCTTTATGCGCCACAATCGCAATAGATTTTCCGTCATAATTTTTTCTCAAAAAATTAAGAAAATCAGAAATTCTATTTTTTACATCTTCATAACCTTCGCCTTCGGGAAATTTTTCTTTAATACATTTTTCCTGCATCGGTTCAACAATTACTGATGACTGAGCGTTAAATTTTCCATAATTACATTCTCTTAATCTTTTGTCGGTAATAATCGGCACGACTTTTTTAAAAGTCAGATTTGCCGAATCAACAGCTCTTTTTAAATCAGAACAAAAAATAACATCAAATTTTTTATCTTTAATTTGATCTTTCAAAGTTATTGATTGCCTGATTCCCAAATCCGAAAGCCCGACATCATGCCAGCCGGAAGATATTTCTTTTTCATTATCAGTTGTCGTTCCGTGGACAAAATAAGTTATCTTTATCGCCATAAATTTATTTAACAGCTGCGTGAGTTCCGGCTGCGTAGCCGGTGCTCCAACAAATTTGAAGATTATATCCGCCGGTCGGACCGTCAAGATCCAAAATTTCGCCGGCAAAAAACAAATTATCAATAATTTTAGATTTCATCGTTTTTGAATCCACTTCTTTCAAACTGACGCCGCCGCTGGTCGCAATCGCCTGGTCATATCCCATTAATCCCACCACTGACACTTTCATTTCTTTCAAAAGATGAACTAAAATTTTCCGCTCTTCTTTGGTAATGGCATGAATTTTCGTGTTGGCGATAATTCCCGATAATTTGATTATCACGCCGATCATTTTCTTGGGAACAAGTTGGGGCAAATAATTTTCAAAATTTTTATTGGCACTTTCCTGAAAATCTCTTTTTAATCGCTCGTCAAGCTGTTTAAAATCAAGCGCCGGCTTAAAATCAATTTCAATTTCCACTTCTCCTTTTTTAAGAAGCTCCCCGATTTCCCTGCTCGCGTCAAGAATAATCGGGCCGCTTAATCCAAAATGAGTAAAAATCATTTCGCCGAAACGAGTGGCTTGTTTTTTATTATTTTGAAAAATATTAATCGCAACATTTTTTAAACTCAATCCTTGTAAATGCTGAATCCAAGATTCATTCGTTCTGACAGGAACAAGCGTCGGATTTGTCTCAATAATGGTATGTCCCATTCTCTTCGCCCATTGATAACCATCGCCTGTTGATCCGGTGGTCGGGTAAGATTTCCCGCCCACGGCGATAATATAATTGCGCGCCTGAACAAACCCGTCTTTTAATTTTATTTTTTCAATCCGATTGTTTTCCAATTTAAAATCAAAAATTTCCGATCCATAAATAAATTTAACTTTGTTTTCTTTGAGATATCTTTGCAGAACTTTCAACACATCTTCCGCGTGGTCGGATGTTGGAAAAACTCTTTTTCCTCTTTCCGTTTTAAGCGGCAAGTTATGCGATTTGAAAAATTGCATTGTTTCTTCCGGACCGAAACAAGCCAAAGATGAAAATAAAAATTTCCCGTTCGCACCGATTTTTTTAATAAATTCCCGATTGTCCGGTTGATTTTGCGTCAGATTGCATCTGCCTTTGCCGGTCATTAGCAATTTTTTTCCGAGATTATTATTTTTTTCCAAAAGCACCACGCTGGCTCCCAACTCCGCTGCTCTTCCGGCTGCCATCATCCCCGCCGGTCCACCGCCGATAACCGCCACATCAAATATTTCTATAGTTTCTTGCATAAATTAAAATTAATATCTTCTGGGTTTATGAAATCTATATGATCGATAATCATCTCTGTTTTTTGGAGCGGTATTTTCCCGTCTTCTCGGCATTTCTGTTTTTTGTTGCGTTAATCCTTTTCTCATTGGAGGAAGTTCCGGAGTTTTTGAAATTGGAATATTTTTTCTGACCAAACGTTCAATATCCCTTAACTCTCCTCTTTGATATGGAGTGGCAAACGATATGGCATGCCCGACCGCTCCGGCTCGCGCTGTTCGGCCGATGCGATGCACGTAATCTTCGCTGTTTTCCGGCAAATCATAATTGATAACCAATTCAATGCCGACAACATCCACTCCGCGAGATGCGACATCAGTCGCGACCAATACTCTGTATTTACCGGTTTTAAATCCGGTAAGCGCTTCTCTTCGCTGACCGAGAGATCTGTTTGAATGAATTTCATTTGCCGTATATCCCAAAGATTGAATTGATTCGTTTAATTTTTTCGCGCCGTGTTTTGTCCGTGTAAAAATAAGGATTGATCCTTTATATTGCGTTAATATTTTTTCCAATAACGGAAATTTATCTTGCTGCGGAATAATAAAAATTTCTTGCGTAACTTTTTCCACAGTCGTTCCGGTCGGCGCGACTTCAATTTGTATCGGAAGTTTCATATAAGTTTTTGCCATGGTCAAAATTTCAACCGGCATAGTGGCGGAAAAAAGCATTGTCTGTCTTTCCGGAGAAACTACTTGAAGTATGGATTTAATTTGCGGCGCAAATCCCATATCCAGCATTCTATCCGCTTCATCTAAGACCACGATAACCACATTATTAAGCCGAACTGTTCTTTGCTGAAGATGATCATTTAAACGGCCGGGTGTGGCAATAATAATATGAGGATTTCTGTTTAAGGCGCGGATTTGCGCGCCCATTGGCGCTCCGCCGATTACCACGGCTGTTCTTAATCCCACCGCCGCGCCCACTTTGTATAATGCTTCATCAACCTGCAAAGCAAGTTCGCGGGTAGGCAAAATAACAAGCCCACAACCTTTTATTTGATTAAGACGTTGAATCATCGGAAGCCCGAAAGCAAGTGTTTTTCCGGTTCCGGTTTGAGCAATACCGACAACATCTTTTCCTTCAAGAGCTATTGGAATTGTTTTTTGCTGAATCGGCGTCGGAACAGTAAGATTTAACTTTAAGAGACTATTATAAAGCGCCGGAGCAATGCCGAGTTCCGCGAAATTTTGAACTGCAGTTTGTGGTGAATTTTGAGTCATAAAATATGATTTTAATACATTTAAATTAATAAGATTGAAATGAATTTATTTTTTAACAGCAAATATTTTTTTAAAAATTTTGCGATGATAAACTGAAAAAATTAGAGAAATACACATAACCACCAAATATGCAGGAAAAGCGCATGATGAAAAATTCCAAATTTTTATCGCCGCGAAACTTGTAAGCGCATTGAATAAGCCGGTAGTGTAAGCGGTAACGGTTTCTGTTTCCGGATATTTCCACGATTTTACCAAAGTGGGAATTCCCGCAAATCCATCGCTCGCTATTGCAAATATAATCGCGATAATCGGTTCTTTGGTTATACCCCAAAAAATAAGTGCCAATATTGAACAAAGGCCGCAAAGATAATCAAATTTTTCCAATTTCCAATAAGAATTTTTATTTACAAAAGAAGCGATAAAAACTAACAAAGGACCGAATCCGGCCATAAAAACAGGAAAGACAGACCATCTCACTCCGCTTGAAAGCGCCGCGAAAGTTGCTATTAATGGAGCAATAGACCACATCAGCCAAGTAACTTTATTCGGCTTGGTATTTCCTTTTAAAGTTTCTTTTATATAAGAAAAAACTCCCGCTAGTTGAACCGCTGCTCCAACAAAAACTAAATATTGCAACATAATTTATTTTAACAATTTTTATTTAAATTTAAATTTTTTACGCACGGCTAAAATCAACAAGCCGTATTTTTCAATATCTTTCTTTGTGTAAAATTTATTAAGCTCTTTAGTGTTAAGTTTATACAAAACTTCGCATTCAACTTTCCTGCCTGTAGAATTTTTTGTTTTGTCTTTTTGCTCAACCAAAACAATAGTATCGCCGGGCTTGCATTTGAAATCGGCCAATCTTACTTCAAATCTTTTTCTACCGTCAATTATCGCTTCAAAATATTTTTGCTGGACATTCTTTTTAATTTTCATAATTCTACTATTTAGATGATAATTTCTAAATTTCAATTTTCATGAAATCTTCTGCGAGAATTGTATTTTTGAAAATTTTTTTAGTCTGATTTAATCTGATTTTTTCTATTTTTTATAAACATTTTTTCCATAAATTTTAAAATTATCCCAAAGGCACCACGTCAGAAATATCTTTTTGATTTGGATATTCTTTTCTTAACTTTTCAATATCTTCTTTTTTCATATTCCATCCCAAAGCTCCCAAATTTTCCAAGAAATGCTCTTTGTTTCTTGTTTTTGAAAGCGTTACCACATTTTGCTGAGAAATAAGCCAATTGATTGCAATCTGAGCAGGTGTCTTTTTATATTTATCGCATATAGTTTTTAACACTTCGGGAATTTCCTGGAGTAAATCACCCTTGCCCGTAGGCCTCCAAGCAATAAGCATCACGTCATTTTTTTGGCAATAATCCAAAAGACCGCTTTTTTCGGGTTCTCTGAATTGGAGATTATAATGCACCTGATCGCAAACAATTTTATGTTTTGTATATGTCTGGGCTTCTTTGAGATGTTCGGGACCAAAATTGCAAACGCCGATTTCTTTCACCAAGCCGGCGTCTTTAAGCTCGCTTAAAGCTTGAATACTTTCTTTTAACGGAATTTCCGGATTATAGCGATGCAATAAATATAAATCCAAATAATCTGTTTGCAATCGTTTCAAACTATTTTTGCAAGCTTCTAAAATACCAGAATAACTCAAACACGAAAACCCAACTTTTGAGACAATAAAAAGCTTTGAACGCTCATATCCTTTTATGGCTTGAGCTACTAAAGTTTCCGTATATCCGTCCGCGTATAATTCGGCGGTATCAATATGAGTAATACCCAAATCAATCGCTGTTTTAATGGCGTTAATGTCGGCTTTATCGTCATTTTGAAAATCACGTTCTTTTCTGCCACCCATTTGCCAAGTTCCAAAACCATATTCCGGCATTGAAAATCCGCTGAGTAATTTTTTTGTGGGAATAATCATAAATTATAAAAATAATATTTTAAAAACGGTGGCGATGTCCGAAAGTTTGAACCGGCATTAGCCTTAAAGGCCTTATTTTACGGCCGTATTGATAAAATGATACGCCAATTACGTCGATTTTACAAAGAAAATCCAATATGGTTCGACGTTCCAAGTTTTGCTCAAAAAATCTACTAAATCAGTAATAATTCTTCTATCTTTTTCCAAATTGCGCTAGCGGCATTTCTGGCTCCGTCCGTTGCCATAATACAATCTCTTAACTTCAGTACGGATTTCTTGTACTTCCTATCGGACATAATTTTGGAAACAGACCTTTGTATGTTTTTTGCACTCCACTTGGTTTTAGAGATACGAATACCAGCTCCGCGAGACTCAACATTGGATAAATTGATAAATTGTTCCTGTTGAGCGGCTACTCCAACCAGTGGCGTGCCGGAATGTATCGCGGTTTGCACTGTTCCTTGCCCACCGTGGCAAATTACAATATCGGCCATAGCATTTACTTTTTGTGCAGGAATGAATTTATCTGTGATATACACACATTCTCTTTTGCCCAGTATTTTATATGCTTCTTCAACTCCAAAATGCGGAGAAAGAATAACGGCATTCCAATTTAGTCCTTCTCCATAAGTAAATACTTTTATAACTTCTTTAAGCATCTCTTCCGAACCAGAACTGCTCAAAGTACAGAAAACTTTTTGCTTGCCATTGTTCGGATCAAACACCTTCAATATTTCTGGATCAATCTGTTCATTACTATTCGGCATGGAAAATAGCGGTCCGGTAAACACTACATTTGGCGGAAATTTGCTCTGATCGTAATAGTCGGGCAAATCATTGACTATGGTTAAATCGGCTTTTAACAAATCAAAAGTGTTGACCAGCTTTTTTCCTTTCCAACCAAGCTTGTAGACAGCGTGTCTGATATTATTTTGCCTTAAAATTGGCACTCTGCTTTTTACAAAATTAGGAATGTGGCGGAACAGCCACAGACGCACCGGTTTTGAAAAAATGGAGAATATTTTTAATTGTTCCGGCACATCGGGGAGGACATCAAAAAAACTGGAAACAAGCGGGAGTGGGACAAAACAGATTCCCGGAATTTCTTTATCCATCATTCTTCTCGCCAGACTAGCCATTGGCCAAAAACCATGCAAAACAACATCCGGTTTTATTTCTTTATATGTTTCTATTTCTCCCTTAATCATTTCTTCGGCCAATTTTTCCGTGCCAACAAGATTAGTAATGGTCATGCCAAGGTCTTGATACAAACCAACCCCGGGCAATTTCGGTTTAGCCTGATAAATCTCAAAACCAAGATCAAGAACTTTCTGTTCAAATTTACTGCCGTGAGAAATAAAAATTATTCTGGCATCAATATCACCCGGCTGATATTTCCTCAAAGCTTTAGCAATTTCAATAGCCCTGGTAGCATCGCCAGCGTCTTGAAAAGCGGTACTGATTACAATTTTTATTTTTTTCATAAAATTATCCAGTTCCAACTTGGTAATCTGGCGGAGGCGAGAGGATTCGAACCTCTGATACCCTTACGGGTATAGCAGTTTTCGAAACTGCCGCTTTCGACCACTCAGCCACGCCTCCACACCAAACGGGGATATTATATTTATCTCCCGTATATTTACCTTTATAGATTATGCCGTTAAAATATTATTTATTTTCTCCACTCCCGTTTGGTGTGGAGGCACGCCTCTTAAAGATAATTAAATTTTATATATTTTCTAATGTACTCTTAAGTCTCTTTTTTAATTGAACAAAAGCTCTAGATTTTAACTTTAAATTATGTTCACGATGTCTTGCGTCTTTTTCAGAAAAATAAGCTTCGTAATAAATTAATTTTAATGGTCGATAAAAATTAGTAGAAACAACTTTTCCTAAATTATGTTCTTCTAATCTTTTATTTAAATCTGAAGTTGACCCGATATAAAACCATTTATTTTTAGAGCTTTTTAAAATATAAACAAAAAACATAAATTAATTGGTAAGATTCTTATCTTATATTTTATATCTTTTTTTCCTATTCGTCAAAACCAAAAGGGGCGATTAAAGCCCCTTTTCTGAATATTTTTTTGCTCTTTTTAAACATCTCTGCGCTATGCCCATTTCTATCACAGTATTTATTGTTAAAACTCCAACAAATATCTGGACAACGCAAAATAGGTTAATAGCTATACTTGCTTTACTCCAATAAATACATTGCGGTCCTATCGGCGCAAAATAATATCCTCCGGTAGATACCGCTGCAAAACCGAAAATAAACAAATAAAACTGGAGTAATTTATAACTCGGGGTAAATTTCACTTCCTGGGCTATATTCATCAAAATTCCCGCGACCATCATTGCTATAACAAATGGCCCGGCTAATACTTTCAATGGTATTTTGCCATTAATTACCAACCAAAAGAGAAAAAAGTACCCGACCCACAATATACCTAAAAGGTTTAAAAAGAACATTTGAAAAAACTTTTTCGTCTTTCCGCTGCTAAAAAACTTTTTCATTTCTTCCTCCTTTGTCTGCCGATAAGCAGACATTTATTATTATTCAGTATAAAAGATTTTAAAAATTTGTCAAATGTCAAATAAAAAAAGGTGATCAATGATTTTGAGTCAATGACCACCTTACACTACAACATCCAATGGATATTACTTCATTTTAAATCTAATGACATGATTTCCACTAGTTTCGGATGAGACGGAACCAACGTATATGGACCCTTTTTTTTCTTATACTCCGCCTTAACTCCACGCCACTGTTTATTCGCTTCTTTAATCGCTTCTGTTAGCGTCGTGGACTTGAGCCCTATTTTAATTATATTCCCATCCCAATTCTGTGTGTATTGTAAAAAATACTCTCCGTTCATGATTCCCCTCCTTTTTTCTAATTATCTTTGATAATATCAGATTTTAGACAAATTGTCAAGCCGATAATCAGCCAAAATAAAATTGACAAATCATTTTTAAAATAAGGAGTATCAACTGCTCCGTGAACTAGTATTGTGATCATAGATGATAAAAGCGCAAGAATTAATATTGGATTATTTTTTCCCGAGTCTGAATTTCTAATTTTAAATTTCAAATTTCTAAACAATTCCCTAAATCCAAATTTAAAAAATTGAAAAATAATAATTAAGAAAATAATCAAACCCGCCAATCCCAGTTCGCACCAAAGAGCTAAAAATAAATTATGCGGATAAGGATGGGTTTCCACGGAAATCAATTGATGCGTTATCGGGTCATAAAATCTGGCTTGATATTGAGGAATTAAATTTTGATAGCCGTCTAGGCCTACGCCAAGAATCGGATTGGTTTTAATCAAAGAAATCGCGCCTTGCCAAATGTTAACCCGCAATTGTCCGGAAAGATTATGAAAAGTCGCTTCTTGCCAAACATAATTTCGCGCCACCGGCAGTAATTTGATAATTAATAATAAAATAATTAAAGAAATTGTTGTCCATTTTCTGCTTGATTTATAAATAAGGCCCATAAAAACCAAGCCGGCTAAAACCCCCAATATCGCTCCATTAGAACGTGCCAGAATTATTGCCGCGAATGATAATATAAGCACTAAACTATAAATTATAAACCATAAACATTTTTTACGATTTGCGATTATTTGCCCGAAAGTCAGCACAATAATCGGGCCCAAATACAATCCTAAAAAATTTGATTGGGGAAACGGACCGGTCGCCCGCCAAATTTTCGGCGCGCTCCAAACTTCAGTGCTCATCATGCCGCCGAAATGAAAAATCTTTTGACAAATCGCCCAAACAGAACAATAAAAAGCGGAAAAAATCAACGCGTTTAAAATTAAATTTAAATCTTTTTTTGTTTTTATCAAGTCAAGGAAAACTATTAATAAAAGAATCGGCTCAACAAAATACGCCTTCCAAATCCCAGCTGCCTCTCGCAAGTTCGGAGCAATAAACATGGAAATGGTGGCTACTATTAACCAAATCGCAATTATCCAGAACCAGCTGTTTAATTTTAAATTTTGAATTGTAATTTTGATTTTTGATTTTTGATTTTTGATTTTTTCTACCAGCCAAACAACAAATAAAATTAAAGTCATTACTTCCAATAAAGTCATCGGCAAACCAAAAATCTGAAATCTTATTTGATATGCCGGCAAAACAGTGCAAATTAAAACCAAAAAATAAAAAATATACATAAATTATTTCAAATTCGCAATTTCTTTAATGGTTTGAGAAGAAATTGTTTTTAAAAAATAAAGTGCGGCGAAATATATTATTATTGCCACGAAAATCAAGAAGAATAAATTTTGGCCGCTTAAAATCAACAGAAAAAATCCCATAATCAAGCTGGCCAGAAGCGATTTTGAACCGATTTTAAAATTCGGCAAAAATTTAGTTGTTTTATAAATAATCCAAAAAGACAAAGCCGTGGTCAATAATTCGGCGACAATAGTCATATAAGCCGCGCCATAATAAGAATATGTAGGAATAAAAATAAGATAACCGATTAGGCCGACCAAGGCGGAAATAAAATAAAAAGGAAGCATTAATTTTTGTTTTTCTATGGCAACCACGGCATAAGTTGACAAAGTTCCCAAGAAAATCAGACCGGTGGCCCAAATTAAAATTCTGAGCGGCGGCGCGGAAACAAGAAAATCAGCACCGGCAACAAACATCATCAAAGGCGCGGCCAAACACATTGTTCCGATAATGAGCGGCCAAATAATGACCATAAAAAAATCAAAAGATTTTTGGAAAATCATTTTAAAAGATTCAAGATTTTTCTCGGCCCAAGAACGGCTTAAATAAGGCATAATCAACCCGACAAAAATCGGCGGGAATAAAATCAGAGTTTCCAAAATCCGATAAGACGCGCCGTAAATACCGACATCATTCTGTGATTGAAATAAAGAAAGAATAATCGTATCGCCCTTGAAATAAACTGTTGTCAAAATCATTGAAAGAGCGACCGGCCAAGATTTTTTGAAAATATTCAAATGGGCATGAAAATCAGGCAATAAAGATATTTTGATTTGCTGTCCCAAAAAGCGGTAAAGAACATAAAATTCAACCAAGCTGGAAAAAATAAGAGCGACTAAAATTCCGATCAAATGCGTTTTTAACAAAATAGCCGATTCGGTCAAAATCAATAAAACCAAGCGGCCGGCAATTTCGGCAAAAACCACTTTTTTAATTTGCATTTTAGTTTGAAAAAAACCGGTCAATAACTGACTCAAAGAAGTGAAAATATAACTGAAAACAGTAATAAATATTCCGATTTTTATCAAACCGGAATATTGAGGAATCGATAGAGCAATCAACGGAGCAATGAATAAAAGAACAATACTGGAAATTAAGCGAAAACTGAAAAAATCGCTGATCACTTTTTTTTCGTCTGTTTTAGGCGCGGAAAGTATTTGAATAAAAACCAAATATAAACCAAGATTGGCAAAAATGGCAAAAACTTGAAGGAATGAAGTCACGGTCGTGAATTGACCAAATCCTTCCGTGCCCAAATAGTGAGTAATCATACTGAAAATAATCAGACTCAGAAAAAGACTGATTATTTTGCCGACTAAATGGACAAACGTATTTTTACTGACCAAACTGGTTAAACTCATATTTAATTAAATTATATCAAAAAATAACAATTTGGCAATTGCTCTGCTATCAAAAGATACGGGATTGACTAATTTTAGTTTTTTGTTAGAATATACGATATGCGAAAGATTTTTTATTCAAAAATTATTTTGATTTTCGGGCTGTTACCGGCCTTGTCTTTGGCTTTCCCAAATAAAACTTTCGCTCAATCAGATTATCAAGCCCAAAGATTAGAACAAAGTTCAGCTGGCATACCGGAAGTAACTATTGGCGGAATCGCAAATTATTGGGTTAAATTTAAAAATACAGGCCAAATGTATTGGAGCGGCACCGGCACTCAAGCTTTAACTTTGCGAACTGTCTCCGGAATGAAAGGAAAATTCTACCATCCAACTTGGTATGACAATAACGCGCCAAACCGAATTAATTCCGCTTCAACAATTGATCCTCAGGGAGAAATAGTTTTCAGTTTTACTCTTTTGGCTCCGAGCCAGCCCGGTTTATATTGGGAAAAATTAAATCTTTTTGCCGGCAATACTTTAATTCCTGGCGGAGAAATTGAAATTGCTTTAAAAGTAATTTCCGGTTCTTCATCCGTATCTCCTGCTCCAACTCCCGTGCCAACGCCCACACCAACACCGACTCCAACGCCCTCACCGACACCGACAACAGGAACAACTTTTTGGCAAAGCATTCCGTCAGATATAACCATTGCTTCTCAGCCTCTTTTTCAATGCACATCTGAAGGGCCAGATATAAGAGTCGGCTTACTTTATTTAGAAGAAAAAGAAAAAAAAGATTATTTGCCTTTTAAAATTTTAACTCTTGATAAAAAAGCCTACCAACTTCTTGATCAAAATAATAAACTTTTAATTCGCGTCAGTGATGGCGGAATTTTGGAAGTTGATTTTGATTTTAAACTTAAACGATATTTTATTCTTGATGACAAAGGAAAAAGATTAATGATGCTGGATTCTTTTGTGAAATTTAAAGGAGATGATTCAACAATTTTTAAAATTCAAAGTTGGCAAAACGGACCATTCTGGGATGGCGGAGAAAATGATAATGAATTTCGAGGTGATATGGAGATACAATATAATGCCTCAACTCAACGGCTTTGGTTAATCAACCAATTGCCGATGGAAGATTATTTAAAAGGATTGGGTGAAGCGGGAGATTCTTCTCCGATAGAATTTTTAAAAGCTCAAGCAATTGCCGCCAGAACTTATGCCACCTCCAGATATATCAGTCCCAAATATACCAATACACCGGACGGAGATTCATTATTTACTGTGCGATCCACTCAGGCAGATCAGGTTTACCGAGGTTATCAACGCGAATTAAGAATGACCAATACTTTAACCGCTTTAACCGCGACGCAAGGTGTCGTGGCAACTTATCAAAATAATCCGATTTCCGCTTATTATTTCGCTCAAAGCGACGGGCGAACCCGTTCATCTATTGAAGCGGCAATGACCGCGGCGCCAGTAGCTTATTTGGTTTCCAAAACAGATCCGCCCGGGGCAGGAAAAACTTTATTGGGACACGGCGTGGGTATGCCTCAACGCAGCGCGATCGTCGCCGCCAATCAAGGCGCAAATTTTTCTCAAATTTTAAAATATTATTACACTGGAATTGATTTGACTAAAATATATTAAAAATCGGGCTGTAGTATACCGGTAGTACGTCTGCTTTGGGAGCAGATAGACTGGGTTCGATTCCCAGCAGCCCGACCATCCTTTTCCGCCAGCTGGCGGATACGGGGCATAGTCAAATTTTAAAACGGAAAGCTAAAGCGGGCCTGCCCGCCGAAGCTTTTTGCAAAAAGCGCAGGCGGGTATCGTATAACGGTATTACCACAGCTTTCCAAGCTGTTGACAGGGGTCCGACTCCCCTTACCCGCTCCACCACCAGAATGGCAATAAATGCTTGTTATGTATTTTTGAAAAAGATTAGATTATAAAGAAAAAAAATATAGATTTATTTATTAGAAGCAATGATTTCGCATTTATAAAAAATACATTGCCATTCAGGTGGTGGAGCCCGCTCCAAAATTTCCAACTGATTATGTTTTATGTATATTTATTGAAAAGTAAAAAAGATAAAAAATTATACATTGGTTTTACTGACGATTTAAAAAAACGTTTTATTGAACATAATAAAGGATTAGTTAAAGCGACTAAACCGAGACGTCCATTTGAAATAATTTATTACGAATCATATAAATCTAGAGAAGACGCTAAACAAAGAGAGTCTCGATTAAAAAAATATAGTCGGGTTTATCATCAGCTTAAAATTAGAATAGAAAAAAGCTTAATGTAAAACATATTGGTGGTGGAGCCCGCTCCAAAAAAATAAATACCTGTTTTTAAAACAGGTATTTATTTTTTGAATATATTTTTACTCCAACTATTCCACTTTTGCTAATTCGCTATAAAATTTCGCGATAGCTATTGTTTGATTTTTTCAAATATAGTATAATAATATCAGTCAAACAATAACAATCAAATAATTTACAAAATTTAATTATTAAAATTATGGGAATACTTTTAACTTGGCCAATCTTAATAATCATCATTTTCTTTTTCCTCTCCGGTTTTAGGATTATTGATCAATATGAACGAGCTGTTGTCTTAACGCTTGGAAAATATACCGGAACAAAACAACCGGGACTGACTTGGATTTTCCCGGGTTTTCAAAGAATGATAAAAATTGATATGCGTATCACGACTACGGACATTCCTCAGCAAGAAGTAATTACAAAAGACAATGTTCCTGTCGGTATAAACGCGGTTGTGTATTTTCAAGTGCAATCAGCGGAAAACGCAATTTTAAATATTAAAGATTATACTCTTGCCGTTTCTCAATATGCTCAAGCTGCTCTCAGAGACGTAATAGGCGGCATTGAACTTGATTCTTTGCTTTCGGAAAGAGAAAAAATAGCGGAAGAAATTCAGAAAATTGTCGTAGCTGCCACTCAATCATGGGGAATATTGGTTACGGACATAAAAATACAAGATATTGAATTGCCGGCTGATATGAAACGCGTTATGGCAAAACAAGCCGAATCTGAACGAGAACGCCGTGCTGTTATCATCAGAGCAGAGGGAGAATTTCAGGCCTCCGAACGCTTGGCTCAGGCGGCTCAAGTGCTTAGCTCGGTTTCGGGCGGTCTTTCAATGAGAACTCTGCAAACTATTGAAAAAATAAATCCTGATCCGTCAAAAACAGTAATCTTTGCCTTGCCGGTTGAAGTGCTAGAAGGGATAAAAGCAATTTCTCAGGCAGTCAAACCAAAATAATAATAAAATAAGTCCTTATCTTATTTCTCCCAAAAAAGATTCTGCCAGTTTGGCGGTTTCAGCATTTGATTGATAAAAATTTTTCCAGACAACGACAATATCAGCATCATTAAAAATTGCCCGTTGCACTTCTCTGATAGTATCTCCTCCGGCCACGGCGACTAAAATATTGTAATTTCCTTTAATCTGTTTTATTTGATAATAAGGAATCTGTTTTTCTTTAGAAAATTCGCTTTCATCGACTCCCCTGTGTAGTATCACTGCATTGGGGAGTTTTTTTAATTTTTTTAAAACCGAAAGAGCATTTTCAACATTCATCATATCAATCATTGAATCAATATTGAATTTTCCGCATTCCTCTATAAAGCTATCAATCGTTTCAATCGGCGCAATTCCAAGACAAGTTGACGCATTAGCGCCGGCATTAGCCATCATCTCCACTTCGCGCGCCGCTAAATCCGCGCATTTATTATCAGCAACTATGTAAGTTCCAGCGGGAGCCATATTTCTAATTTGCGAAATAGCGCCTGCCCCATATATTTTTATTAAAGGCGTTCCGGCTTCAATTAAGATTCTATCTGAAACCGGAATTTGCGAAATAATTTCTCTCGCCTCTTCAAGCGTGCTGTTAAGGGCGATTTGAAGATATTTTTTGTTTTTTACCAGTCTTGTTTGGTTAAAAAAAGACTGAGTAATAAAAGGTTTAATTGAGGTTATTTTTTCAACAATTGATTGCTCGGTTTCTTCCATTGTTTGACTATCTGTATTATTCCCTATATTTTTTTTAATTAAATCAAAAAACGAAGATTTGGGATTTTTTTTGATATAAATAATAAGTATAATCATTAAAATTATACTTAAACTTGGATTTATAATCATTGCAATAATAATTGCCAAGATGATCGGGTTAAATTTATTTTTTATATTTTTCGTCGGCATTATTTTTTGATCGTTTTTAAAAATTCCTGCGCTAAATTAGCGGTATTTCCCGGTGTTTCGTAAAATGATTGCCAAATTACAGCAATATTAGAATCATTAAAAAAAGTTCTTACAACATCGCGCGGAGTTTCTCCGCCTGCGACTGATATTAAAACATTGCCATAAGTTCCTTTTATCTTATGAATTTGATCATGCGGAATCTTTTTTTCTCTGTTTTTTTCTTTTTCATCTACTCCGCGGTGTAATACAACCACGGTAGGAAGTTTTTTTAATTTTTGTAAAATTTCAAACGGAAATTCAACATTCATCATATCAATCATTGAATCAATACCGGCTTTCTCGCATTCTCTAATAAATTCATTTATAGTTTCCGTCGGCGCTAAACCCAAACAAGTAGCCGCGGAAGCACCTGCCTCAGCAACTGCTTCAACTTCTCTTGAGCCCCTATCCATACATTTTAAATCAGCAACAATATACCCCTGTTTCTGTATTTTCCCACTCCACCAATTTTTTAATGCAATTATACCCGTCTTGCCGTATTTTTTAATCAAAGGAGTTCCGGCTTCAATAATTATTTTTTCCGAAGCAGGAAGCAGTGCGATCATATTTCTTACTTCATCAAGAGAGCGGTTAAAAGCTATTTGTAAATATTTTGATCTTTGATTAAGCATAAATATATGCAATCCTTATAACTTTATTTTTATAAATCTTTGGTTGATCTTAAAACTTTTATTCCTTGATTTCTGGATATTAAAGATAAAATTCTGTCTTCGGAAATTATTACCAGCTTGTTTTCAATTTTTTTGCGCCTGAGCAAAAAAATGGCCGCGGCTAAAATTCTCAAATCCGTGCTGCCAACCAAATCGCCCAAACTTATTTCCGGATCAAATTTTTGGCTTCTCTTTTTCAAAAGAGCTTTTAATTCTTTTTTAATTTCTGGATCCAAATCATCAACTTTCCTTCGACTAATCCATCCCACAATTCCTGTTCCGCGCGAAGAAATGATTTTCCAATGATGTTTATTTAACATTTGGGTCATAATAACTTCTGCTCTTTGCGCCGCTTCCTTGGTTTTCTTAATAAGAATTTCCGATTTTAACGGCGTTTTGGAAACCAAACAATCTTCTTTATCAGGTTCTTCAACGCAAACAAGTTCCGGATTAACCATTCTCCCGATTTGCTGCCAAACAGAACGCGGAACCCAAATATTTTTTAAGCAAGCCAATCTTTCTATTTCGCGGCTGCTTAAAAGCGCGCAAGTATCAACGACAATGTGGATTTGCTTATATTTTAAAGCCCAAATTTTATAATAAAATCTTTTTATTGCTCTGATTGGAGCCCATCTGCCGATTGTTCTGAATAAATATTTTTTCTTTTTTTGATATAACATAAATTACTCTTTTTTTAGTTCCTCCCTTATATTTTTCATTAAATTCAAATAAAAATAAAGGTTATGGATCGTAGTTAATCTTTGTCCGAGCGGTTCATTAGTCATGAACAAATGCCTGAGATAAGCGCGCGAAAAATTCTGGCAAGTATAACATTTGCAACGAGAATCAATCGGTTTAATGTCGTCTTTGTATTTTGAATTGGTAATGTGAATTTCCTGATAGAAATTTTTTCCGGCCATTAATGATTTATTATTTGTCATTACATAAAGCAATCCGTGCCTGGCATTTCTGGTTGGAATAACGCAATCAAACATGTCTATACCCGCTTTAACTGCTTGGACGATTTGCTCCGGCTTGCCGGCTCCCATTAAATAACGCGCTTTATTTTCGGGTAATTCGGCCTCCACTAATTTTATCATTTTAAAAGTATCTTTTATCGGTTCGCCGAGCATAAATCCGCCCAAAGCATAGCCGTCAAAATCCAATTTCACCAAATCTTTGGCGCTTTTAAGGCGCAAATCTTTAAAAATTGATCCTTGAATAATGCCGAAAATCAACGGTTTAATGCGGTTCTTTTTAAAAATTTTATTAAAAGCTGTTTCAGAACTTTGAGCCCAATTCGTTGTTCTGACAACTGCCTGATTTGCCTCTTCATAACTGGCCGGATAAGGAGTACACTCGTCCAGAACCATCATAATATCCGAACCTAATATTTTTTGAATCTCAATCGCTTTTTCCGGAGTTAAAAAAATCTTTTTACCGTCAAATTCAGATTGAAATTCCACTCCCTGATCTTTAATTTTTCTGTTTTTTTCCAAAGAAAAAACTTGGTACCCCCCGCTGTCAGTCAGAATCGGTTTTTCCCAATGCATGAATTTATGCAGCCCGCCTGATTTTTTAATAATTTCCATTCCCGGACGCAAAAACAAATGATAAGTATTGGAAAGAATAATTTGAGCGCCCAAATTTTCCAATTCTTCTGGAACTAATCCTTTAACCGCCGCCCGAGTGGCAATAGGCATAAAAAATGGAGTATCTATGACGCCGTGCGCGGTTGTTAATTTTCCTAACCGAGCTTGAGATTTATTTGATTTTTTTATCAATTTAAACATAGTTTAGCTTATTGGTCCTAAAAAGCTAATAAGCTACAAGCTAAGAAGCTATTTTAGGTGCCATCGATAAAACTTTTTGATGATATTCTGAGCAGCTAAAAAACTTTTCTCGTCAAAATGCCAATTTTCCAAATAATCAAAATTTTTATATAAAAGATTATGTAAAATTTCCAAAATTTTTGAATTGATTTTTACCGCTGATATTCTGTTTTCCCTGCATTTAACGCAGCAGATTCCGCCTTTTTCAAAATCAAAATAAATATTTTCCCCCAATAATTTGGCGTCTTTGCGGCAGTCAAAACATTGTTTTATTTCCGGCCGATAACCCAATAAAGACAATAATTTAATCAGACAGGCGTAATAAATAATTTGGATTTTTGACGGATTGATTTGATCAATTTTTTCCAAAAATCTTACCAGTAAAACAGAAATTTTTGAATCAGGCCTGTGAAGATTTATCAGAACACTTATCCGCCGGAATAAATTGGTAGCGTGAATTATTTTTTTATAATCTCCGCTGACGCCCTTAAAATATCTTTTAACTTCCCCGCCGATTAAATGATAAAAACTTTTGCCAGGCGCGACAACCAGCTCCAACAAAGCGAATGGCGAAATAAAAGGATTCAGTTTGCTTTTTATTTTTCGCGCTCCCCTCACCAAAATTTCAATTTTACCTAATTCTTGGGAATAAAAAATTAAAACACGATCATTTTCCCTGAAATTTTGAGATTCCAAAATAATTCCATTAAGGTGTGAGGTCATTTTTTTAATTTTAATTTTTCGCTAAAACCAAAGCAATAGACATCTTATTTCCATCAATGTCAAATTCTTTTTGAATTAAAGATTGTTCTGGAATTTTTTCAAAAATATTCTTGCTGGCGGTTTTTTCTTTCAGAAGATCCGCAAAATCATTCATTACTTCTTCAAGGTCCACGAAAGAAGTTTGATAATAAATATCAACTTGATCTTTTTGCGTTAAACCTGATTCTTTTCGCAGAGAATTAATATTTCTGGTTAACTCCCGCGCTAATCCTTCTTTTTTCAGCTCCGGAGTGATATTTATTTCGAGAGATAATTTGATTTCTGAGTCTTCATTTGTCTGCCAACCATCTCCTTGTGGCAAATTTTCCACAAAATTAATTTCTTTCAGATTAACCTCGTTTTTAATCAGATCAATCAAACCTTGGTTAATAAATGGTTTAATTTTTATGGAAAGTGTTTTAAGCGGCTGGCGAACCTTAATTTTCGCTTTTAATCTGAGATTGTGCGATATTTCGCAAATTTTTCTGACCGTTTCCATTTCTTCCAATAATTTTTCTCCTTGTTTTATTAATTCTTCGTCAGCTGTGGGCCAATCATCCAAATGAACAGATTCTTTGATTTTTCCTTGAGTCAAATCAAGATATAATTTTTCAGCACAGAATGGCGTAAAGGGAGCCAATAATTTCGTTAAATTTAATAAAACATAATAAAGAGTTTGATTTGCTTCTTCTGATTTATCGGAAAATCGATCGCGGGAACGCCGTAAATACCATTGCGATAAATCAGTAATAAAAGCTTCAATAGTCCTGGTTGTTCCGGTTAAATCGTATTTATCCATTTTCTGACCGGCTTCTTTAATTAATAAAGAAAATTTGGTCAAAATCCACTGATCAATAATATTTTCTGATTTCTTTCCGCCAGCGGGCGGATCGGAAACCTTTAAGCCATAAGTATTATAAAATTCAAAAACATTCCAAAAAATCAAAAACATCCGCTGAGTGGCTTTTTTAATTTCAGCCGGATCAAACGATTTGCTCTCGCTGGATTGATTGACTGTATATAAAAACCATCTGATTGGATCAGCGCCGTACTGCTCCACCGCATCCCAAAAAACAACATTGCCCTTTGATTTGGACATTTTTTCGCCTGCGGCATCCAAAACAAAATCAAGACAAATCACGTTTTTATAACTGGCACCCTTGTCAATTAAAGTTGAAATTGCCAAAAGTGAATAAAACCAACCCCTGGTTTGGTCCATTGCTTCGGAAATAAAATCAGCAGGGTAGCTTTGACCATTGTTGATTTTTTCAACATTTTCAAAAGGATAATGCCATTGTGCAAAAGGCATAGAGCCTGAGTCAAACCAGCAATCCAAAACCTCCAACACTCTTTTCATTTCTCCGCCGCAATCCGGACAAGACCAGGTTAATCCGTCAATTTGCGGCCGATGGGGATCAAAATTTTCTCCTAAATTTTTATTTGTTTTTTTTGCCAATTCTTCAAATGAACCGACGCATTCACGGTGTTTGCATTTTTGACATTCCCAAATCGGCAAAGGCGTACCCCAATATCTTTCGCGGGAAATCGCCCAATCTCTGATATTTTTAAGCCATTCGCCAAATCTCCCCTCTTTGATGTGAGCCGGAACCCAATTGATAGTTTGGCTGTTTTTAATTAAATTTTCTTTCACCTGAGGATCAGTAACTTTTATAAACCAAGACAACTTGGCGTAATAGAGCAAAGGAGTTTTGCAGCGCCAGCAAAAAGGATAATCATGATGAATTTTTTCCGTTTTAAGTAAAATTTTTCTGTTTTCCAAATCTTTAATAATCAAGGGGTCAGCATCTTTAACCCACATTCCGGCCCAAGGTTTAATTTCATTTTTCATTTTTCCATCAAGCTCCACTGTAACCAAAACGGGCAAATCATTTTTCTTGCCAACTTCCATATCCTCTTCGCCAAAAGCCGGAGCAATATGGACAACACCCGTGCCGTCTTCTGTGGAAACAAAATCTCCATGAATAACAAACCAAGCCCGTTTTTCGGGTTTGATAAAATCAAAAAGCGGTTGATAATCAAAATTTAATAATTTTTCTCCCAGGAATTCTTCAATGATTTTATAATCTCCGTCAATCACGCTTAATCTGTTTTTCGCCAAAATCCAATATTCCTTAGACACTGACTGACGCGGACTTAACGCGGACTCAGACGGAAAAACTTCTTTTGAAATTTTTACATAATCAACGCCCTTATTCACCGCCAAAGCTACATTTCCGGGCAAAGTCCAAGGCGTAGTTGTCCAAGCCAAAAGATAAGTATTTTCTTGATTTGTAATTTTAAATTTTAAATAAACCGAGGTTTCTTCAATATTTTGATAACCCTGAGCGACTTCGTGAGAAGATAAGGCCGTGCCGCAGCGCGGACAACAAGGCACAACTTTATAATCCTGATAAAGCAATCCTTTGTTCCAAATTTTCGCCAAAATCCACCAAATGGTTTCAATGTAAGACGAATCATAAGTCACATACGGATGCTTTAAGTCCAGCCAAAAACCGATTCTTTCGGTCATTTTTTCCCATTCATCTTTGTATTTCCAAACATTTTCGCGGCATTTTTGATTGAATTTATCAATGCCGAATTTTTCAATATCCGGCTTGCCGCTGATGCCAATTTCTTTTTCCACTTCAAGTTCAACCGGTAAACCCTGAGTGTCCCAACCTGCCTTGCGATCAACGTGAAATCCTTGCATTGTTTTGTACCGTAAAACCGCGTCTTTGTAAAAACGCGTTAAAGCATGGCCGATATGCGGACGGCCATTGGCGGTTGGCGGACCTTCAAAAAAGACAAAATTGCCCTGAGGGGCTTTTTTTGACAAAGATTTATTAAAAATCTCTTTTTCCCGCCAAAATTTCAGAATTTCCTCTTCAATTTGTAAAAAATTTATTTGAGCCATATTGGATAAAAAGTTTTAATAACTTAATTTTAACAGAAAAAAATAAAAAAGCAAGGGCTTGACCCCCACACCAGAATGGCGATAAATGCTCAATTTTTGTATTTTTTGGATTTTCGAAATAAGATAAATTTTAGACAAATAAATAAGTAATCTTAAATACAGAATTAAATAATTTCGTATTTAAAAAAATACAAATCGCCGTTTGGTGTGGGGGTTGACGAAAACCCAAAAATCTGCTTAAATAACAATAACCAAATGTGGATATAGATTTGGCGAAACGCAGTACCTTAAAAAGGAGAGGAATAATGAATATAAGAGAAGAAGTAATAAAGTTAACTATGGATAAATTTGGAGTGGAAGAAACAGAGATTACAGATTCATCCCGTTTTATTGATGATCTTGGCGGAAATGATATGGATATGATTGATTTTATTTTTGATTTAGAAACAAAATTCAACATAGAAATTACAGAAGAAGAAGCTGAGAAACTAACCACAGTGGGCAGTGTAATCAAATATCTTGAAAAAAGGGGGATAAAATGGAAATAAGTATAGAAGAAATCAAAGAAGAAATTAAAAAATTCATTTCCAATAATTTCCCGATTCCGAAAGAAAAAATACTGAATAATCCACGACTGGTAGATGACTTAGGATTAAATGATGTAGATTGCGTTTTTATATTTTGTTATCTTGAAGAAAAATATGATATTGGGATGGATCTCACAATGGAAGTGGATAAACGTGATAGTTATACTATAGAAAGTTTAGCTGAACATGTCGTAGAAGAAGTAGAGGCATATCATAGTTAAAAAAAATAGGAGGAATAATGGATATAAGAAAAGAAGTAATAAAAATTATTGTGAAGACACTTAGGGTCAACAAGGAACAAGTTGTGGATTCGGCTCGTTTTATAGATGACCTTGGGGCTGATTCTCTGAATATTCTGGAATTATTCTTGGCTTTTGAAAGAAAGTTCAATATAAAAATTCCAGATGAAGAAGAAGGCAAACTTACAACAGTAGGCAGCGTGATTAGGTATTTTGAAGAAAGGGGGATAAAATGAAGAAAATTTTGCTTGCTATTTTAATAATAGCGGGGATTGCTTGGAACATCGTAATTTGGACTTCAAATGATGGAGGAAGTAGAACTATTAATCTCAATGAGATTCGCTCCAATTATTTTATTGTAAAACCAAATTTAACTTTACAACCAGATTTTCAAGTCGATTCCAAATACAAATTTTTTAAGGTTGGATTTGATTCTGTCCTAATAGGTCATGGCGTTGAATCAATTATTTACCAGGGCTTTAATCAGAATGGATGTTTTCAATATGAACAAAATCTCTCAAATATGGGACAGACTCAAAAAATAAAAGAAATAGACACCATGGCTGCGAAAGATGGTAAATTCCTATTGATAACCTTCTGCAAAGACAAAGGAGGAATAAGTATTATATATTCAATTCTTATCTTTGTAGCGTGTTTTGCTCTTTTTTTTATGGGCCTCGAGATAAACTTGTGGTATAACAATATCGGCAAGAATAAGTAAATGAATTATAAAAATGACCCTCCATAATACGGGGGTCATTTTAATTTATATTAATATTTTTTATGCAAGGGATCAAATCACCTTACCCTTTCCTTCACCTATTGGATCGCCTTGCAAATTGGTATCAAGCGAAGGTTTTTGATCTTGAATTATATTGCCGGTAAACTGATCTTTTGCTTCCATGGTTGTTGGATCGGTTAAAAATAATACTTGGCCTAAAGATGAAGAATCAGGCGTAATGCTGACCTCAAAAGACGATTCTACAAAGGAGTAAGATCCTCCTTGATAAGCGTCTAATTGCGAAATTTGCCAATTTATTTCACGAGTAAATTCATTGTAAGAAATTACACCATGACTGGCTTTTGTTTGCCCAAGCCAAGAAACACCGGCCGGCAATTTAGTTTTAACTGAAATATTTTCCGCCGGATTGGTGGTATTTTTTAATTGCCAAAAAATCCAATAACGGGTTTCTTGACCGACCTGAGGAGGTAAGGATCCTTGGCCGATAACCGCATTCTCATCATCGTAATAACGAGCCTCGGCGTTTAAATTAATGTTCGTATTTATTTTAACATTTATTTTAGGTCCCTCTATTTCAAATAATCTTGAAGCATCGGCTAATTGTCCATTTGCCAAAGCTTGAATTTCAATTTTAGATTGAGAACCGGCATTAACAATCGCGTTAAGCTGCTTAATCGGCAAATTAAAACTTATTTTTCCGCTCGCACCGGGAACAATTTCCGCAAAATCAGGATTTATTTTTTTATCCCAAGAAATAATATATTCATCCAAAGAATTTGAGCTGATATTGGAAGACCAAATTTTTGACTGAATAAGCGGCGAAATATTATCCTCGCTGAAATACTGCCAAAAAGATTTCTTAAGTCCTATAAAATCAATATATGAAGCATTGGTTAATTTTAATTGAAGAACTAAATCTTTAATGGTTTTAAAACTGTTGTTTTGATAAATCAAATTAATCGGCAGCATGCCTCCCCAACTGATGCTCTGCTCTGTATCTCTTTTTGAGGCCGCTTCCAAAGTAACGCTTAAATCAAATTTTTGAATACTTATTCTTTTTTCTTCGGAAAATTGAGGGGAGAATTGATTATTATTCAAAATTCCGGCCTCCATCTTAAAATTCAATTCTTCTAAAAGAGAATTTTTGGTATAACCGTCAATTTCCAATAATTTTGTTTCATTTGGACCGAGATTATCAATTGTCCACTTAATTTCATTTTCTTCTTTTTGAGCTTCGGGACGGGAAACATTAATAATAAAATCGGGGCCGGTGTCAATATTTACCTGAAGAGAAGGAATATTCTCATTACTGGTATTTTCAACCAGTAATGAAGAAGTTAGGGTTTCGCTAAAATTATAAGTTTCGGGTGTTTCCCATTGGATACTGATAACCGGTTTTAAAATAACGCTGTCAGAAAATTTTTTTTGAAAATCAGCGGAAAACCCGGAAAGGCGAAAATTAAGCTTGCCTTCAAATATGCCTTCTTCATCGGCCAAACCGAGTAATTTGCCTTTTAAATCAATTCTTTTAAGCTCGTCTTGGCTGATTTTAGGAAAAAGCCAAACGCAGCCGTGAACCAAGGTTTGATTGCATTCCGGCGCGCTGGAAGTAAAAATAAATTTTTCGGGAAAATTCAAAACAACTTCCACGTTTTCCAAATCATTTTTTTCTTCATTTTTGACAAAAACAGAGAAAGTGTTTTCTTGGCCGATTATTTGCTCATGACTGTAATCCAGCCAAAATTTTACCTCTTCGTTGTCATTTTGCGTTTTGTGCGAATTAAAATAAAAAAAAGCGCCGACACTGGCCGCTAAAACCAAAATCAATAAAATAAAAAAGAAGCCAAAGGTATTCGGCTTTTTTGATTTTGACCGATCTAACTTCTTTGTTTTAAAAGAAGAATTTTCAGGCCTAAATTGCTCTAGGCCTGATAAATATCTTTTAGCCATAATAAAAATTAAGGCGATAATTCTTATTTACCCAAGTTATTGATAGCTGCAATAACTTGTGAATCTGTTCTAAGTTTTTGAGTGAAAACAATATGATCCCAATTAATTATCATCTCGCCGGTCGGTCCGTAAACTTCGCTGCCTGCTTTAACAACTGTTAATTGTTGGCTTGGCTGTTCTCCTTCTTTAGTTGCCGCTATTTGCTGCATCTGTAAATAATGGACGTCTTTCAAAATCAACACTTTGCCATTATCTTTAACAATATGACCAAAGTATATCTGATTATTGTCGACATTCACCGCTTGCCAAGAAGTTTGTTTAACTGGAATAACCATCAGCAACAGCATAACTACGATTCCGACTAAAATAATAATTCCGGCAATTAATAAAATAATCCCCATTCGCCTGCTGGGTGATTTTTTATTGCCCGAAAATTCAGAGCCTAATGTTTCTTGTGTGAATTCTGCCATAAATTTTAAATTAATTTTTATTTTATAAAATACTGACCTCTTTATAAAGGGTATTGAACCCTGTGTTATCTGCTCTCGCTCGGAAATGAAAATAAATTTTCATTTCACTCACTCGCTTGATAATAAATTTTTAATGTCTCCTCAGCCGTTTTATCCCAATTGAATTTTTGAGCGTATTGTCTGCCTTCTTCACTTAGTTTATCTCTTAATTCTTTATTAGTCAATAAGCGATAAACGGCGTCGCTGATTTGAGAAACATCGTATGAATCAACCAAAATTGCATGACCGCCGGCTGTTTCTGGCATAGCAGAGATATTGGAAGCGACAACCGGGACGCCATTGGCCATTGCTTCAAGAATCGGCAAACCGAACCCTTCATAAAATGAAGGAAAAACAAAAACTTCAGCTCCTCCGAAAAGCGGATTAAGATCATCAGCGGCAATATATCCGGGCAAAATAATGTCTTTTTTATATTTTGAAGCTGAAATTTTCTTTTCAATATCATGGAATTTAAATCCTTTGGCGCCGGCCAAAACCAATTGAATATCAGGCAAAGAATTGGATTTCATTTTTTCTCTCAATCTTTCATAGGCCGAAATAATACGAATAATATTCTTCCTCAAATCAAGAGTCCCTAGGAAAAGCAAATAATCTTTTTTAATGCCGTATTTGGATTTAATTTTTTTAATGCTCTCTTCGGATTGTTTTTCAAAAAATCTTTCATCCAAACCATGAAGAACCACTTTAATTTTATCAATAGAAGTCCCGAAAATTTCGTGAATATCTTTAGCCGTAGAATGGCTGGCGGTAATAATTTTTTTAGCTTCTTTAATGGCGGTTGGAATCTCGGTTTTTGATAAAACATTGTGTTTATCGGAATAAAGTTCCGGGAATTTATAAATCGCCAAATCATGAGCTGTTACTACGCATGGTTTTTTATAAGAAAATGGCAAAGCCAAAGTCGGAGAATGGAAAACATCAAGCTCTTCTTTGTTTAAATAAGCGCTGATCAAAAAATTAGTGTATGATTTGGGCATTAATCTGGTGTATTGAACAAACGGAAAAAATCTGATTAAAACATTACTCTGTTTAAATTTGGCTAAGCGGCGTTTTTGAACCGAGCGGTCAAAAAACAGAACATAAGTATTTTTTTTGTCTATTTTAAGCAAATGCTTGACCAATTGATAAATATAATGGCCAACTCCGCCTCCAATATTTTTTTCCGGGTTTAAAATTGTTCGAGCGTCTATGCCTATTCTCATAAATTTTTTCGGTTAAATCTCATTAATCTAAATTTACTTTCTCTTATCTTTCAACAAAGCGATGTCCCGTACTGATTTGCCTACCGGCGAATCTAGTACTGGGACGGCAATCAATACCAATGCGCATAAAAATATAATATAATAATATTATAACACAATCACTTAAATTTAATATAGCATATTCTCATATTAAACTCAATATGCTACAATACTCTTATGATCATCGCCACCAATAAAAAAGCCTATTTCAATTATGAAATTCTGGAGACCTTTGAAGCCGGAATTATTTTGACTGGGCCGGAAGTTAAATCCGCAAAATACGGAAAAATAAATTTAACCGGCGGATATGTTTCAATTAATAATCAAGGAGCATTAGAATTAATCAATGTCCATATCTCGCCTTACCCTCCCGCTTTTAATGTCCAGCAAAATTATAATCCGACTCATACTAGAAAATTATTGATCAAAAAAAAGGAAATCAGAACTTTAATCGGAAAAATGAAAGTGAAAGGAGTGACGCTTATTCCCCTTAAAGTTTATACCAAAGGCGGCCTCGTAAAAATAGAATGCGGCTTGGCGCGAGGAAAAAAACAATGGGACAAGCGCGAAGCCATTAAAGAACGGGATTATAAAAGACGAGAACAAAAAGACCTTGACCCCGTAGATTAACTTTGACAATTGCTTACTCTCGGTTAAATTTACTAATCTTTAAGTTAAAAGTAGATTACTTTATTATATTTTGCCTATTTATTACCCGCAATTAAAAGAGAGGTCAAAGTTGTTCTACGGGGTTGACATTTAATTTAAAAGGTATATAATATCTAATATTGATCTTTAAAAAGATCTCCATTGCAAATAATTTTATGGGGATGCTCAAAAATTGACGGTTGATTTGGATAAAAATTACCTTCCGTACATTCCTATTTTTTAATAGGAAATAAATCAGAAATACGTTAATTTTCTACGGCAGATATAAATGCCAACACAAATTTAAACTTTGCTATAGCTTAACGCTGTAGCCGTTAGGATTTACAGTGCCGATGCTCGAATCATGACGTATTATATTATCGGATAAGTTAATCCAGTTGCTTGTCTGGATTTTCCGAAAACCAAAATCAAGCTCTGATTAAAAAGGTTTTGTTCAGTTATCACTTTTTAATCAAGAAAATAACTGAAAAATGAAGGTAAACGTTTTTATCTATAATTTTCCCGGACGCGGGGGAAGTACCCGCCATCTCCACCAATTTTCTTCCCGCTAAAGCGGGACTAGAAAATTGAGTGTCCCGTAGCAAATCTCTCGGCAAACTATATGATAAGATGAAATTAGCCGCAGGCGAGCACCGTGTTTCCAATTCTATCTTATCACAACTTTTGTTCGGATTTTGGTACTGGGACACCATTAAATAAATAATTTTTAAATCGTGAAATTTTATCGTACAAACAAACAAATAACTGCCCTCAAAGTTCGCCTAATTGATGAGAACGGCGTAAATGTCGGCACTTTAGAAACTTCAAAAGCCCTTGAATCAGCCCGTGAAAAAGGGTTGGATTTAATGGAACTTGATCCAACTGCCGATCCTCCGATTGCCAAGATTGTAGATTTCAGCCAGTTTAAATACAATTTGCTTAAAAAACAAAAGAAAGAAAGAAAACTGCAAAAATCAGGCGGCGTTAAAGGCATCAGATTAAGTTCTCGCATCGGCCAGCATGATTTGGAGCTTAAAGTGGAAAAAGCCAAAGAATTCATAGCCGAAGGCCATAAGGTTCAAGTGGAATTATTTCTGCGCGGCCGAGAAAAATTACACGCTGATTTGGCCGAAAAATTAATCAAACAATTTATTGAACTTTTAGGAGAAAATATTATAATAGAACAACCGCTTAAAAGACAGGGCGGCAGAATTAGCGCCTTAGTTGTTAAAAAAAATATATGAAAACAAATAAAGCAATTGTCAAAAGATTCAGATTAACGAAAACTGGCAAGGTCGTGCATAAAACTTGCGGGCAGGATCATTTTAATGCTCGAGAAAAAGGCAGTAAAACTAAAAATAAAAGATCTGATAAATCTGTTTATAAAACTTACGCCAAAACTGTTAAAAGTTATATTTAAAGAGTTTTGTCTCCGGACGTTAAGTCGGAGCAACAAAACCTTTATCCCCTCCTTTTGAGTGCTTTTGAACTTATGTATTATGTCTATCTAGTCAAATTACCGAATGAAACGATATATGTTGGTTTCTCTACGGACTTGAAGAAAAGAATTAAAACCCACCAACGCGAGAAACAAATTTTAGGCTTAATATATTATGAAGCCTACCAAGATAAAAAAGACGCAATGGAACGAGAAAAACAGCTTAAAAAATATAAAAGTGCTTGGGGTTATCTTAAAAAACGAATTAAAAGGAGTACTGAAAGCATCTAAAAGGAGGGGGTACTCAAATTTTAAATAACCCAGCTCTTTATACGATTAATAATATATTAAAGGAAATAATAATAAATTTAATAAATCCCCCGGCTAAATATTTAAAATGCTGGGTTAAAAAATTTGGTATATGCCTAGAGTAAAACGCGGTCTGGCCCATCTTAAAAGAAGAAAAAATGTACTTAAAGAAGCAAAGGGTTTTAAATGGGGCCGAAAAAATAAATTTAAATTAGCTAAAATCGCTCTTTGGAGAGCCGGTAATTTCGCTTATCAAGGCAGAAAAGTTAAGAAAAGAACAGCCCGATCTTTATGGTTGATTAAAATCAATGCCGGTTGCCGAGAGAACGGAACTGTTTATTCCAAATTTATTGACGATTTGAAAAAGAATAAAATAGAATTGGACAGAAAAACTTTGGCTAACTTGGCTTGCAATTATCCGAAAGTTTTCACCGAATTGGTTAAATCCATAAAAAAATAATACCTTTAAAAACAAATACTGCTTCCTTTTTATAAGAGCAGTATTTGTTTTTGGGGGCTTGCCCCCACACCACAACTCAACGCAGAAGTTCTATTATACAAAATTATAAAAGCGAAGCGGCTTTGCCTTTATACCTTCTTGTTCGTAAGATTAACGACAAGTTTGGTGTGGGGGCTTGCCAAGAAATAAAAAATTGATATAATAATTTCAATGGTCCGGTAGATCAACTGGTTAGATCGCATCCCTGTCACGGATGAGGTTGCGGGTTCGAGCCCCGTCCGGACCGTATTTTATTCCAAACAAAAAATGACGATTACAACTTTATAATCGTCATTTTTTGTTTTATTATTATGAGCGAGAGATTTTTTCAAAATATTTTAATCCATTTTCGTCTTTACCCGCTTCCACAAAATCTTCAAAAACAACCGGAATAATCGTTTTTAATTTTTCCAATAATTTCCCTAATACCTCTCTGATTTCCCAATGAGCCGGCCTGGCAGTTCGCATTTTAAAAATATGCCGCCACTCGCGAAAATTCGCCGAAACAACAATTTGCGATTTAATCGCCGTAGGCAAAATTTGTCTGGCATCTTGCGGCAGCCAACCCGCTTTTCTCAAGCCTCGATAAAAATTTTCCGTTTCTTGAAGCATTTCGGCCATGGACATTTCCCGTCCGTCAGCTAATTTCACTTTTTCATTTTCATCTTTATGAGCCGGGACAACGCATTTTAATTCAAATTTTTCCAAATCCACTTCCGCTCCCGGTTTGGCATAATCCACATAACGAGTTGATTCTTGAGAAATACCCATTATGCGATGGCGAACCAATTCGTGAGTCAAACCGCGGGAACAATCATTAAATTGAACAATCATCAAACTGTGCTCCATCACGCTTTCATGCCCGAGTTTTAAAATCATTTTAACGAATTTTTCCGCTGTTTCTTGAGTAATTTCTTGAGCAACTGATTGATAACAAGTTCTCCCTGCTCTTTCAATGGTTAATAATTGCGATTTCAAATTTTCTTCAGGCGTTAAAATTACAAAACTTCCGGCATCTTTAAGTATTTTCATATTTTTTAAATTATATTTTTAAATGTTTTAAAAGTTTTTTCAGCGCATTTTTGCCAAGAAAATTCTTTCACTCTGGCCAATCCTTTTTCTATTAATTCTTTTCTTAAATCTTGCTCATTAATTATTCTTTTTATCGCTTCAACCATTTGCAAGGAATTTCTGGGGTCAAAATACAAGGCCGCATCTTGAGCAACTTCTGGCAAAGAACCCTGATTTGAGGCAACAATCGGACAGCCACAAGCCATTGCTTCAAGTAAAGGAATACCAAAACCTTCATAAAAAGAAGGGAAAATGAATGCTTCTGCGCTAGCATACAAATAAACCAAATCTTTCGGTTCAACATAATTAATCTGACGAATTTTTTCTCTCAAAGATTTAATTTGGGATTTTACCTCTTGATAACCGAATCCCGGACTTCCGGCGAGAACCAATTGCAAAGAATAATTTTGTTTTAAAAGCTGCTGATAGGCATCAACCAATCCTTTGATATTTTTCTTTTTCTCCAACCGGCCGACAAAAAAAAGATAAGGCTTTTTAATCTGATATTTGGTTAAAATTTCTTCTATTTTATTTTTATCTTCAACTAAATTATAATATTTATTATATCCCAAGGGAATAACGACTATTTTATTCGGATCTGTTTTATATAAATTTATTATTTCTGCTTTTGTAAATTCCGACGGGGTGATAATTTTGTCGGCATATTTGGCGGCGAAAGAATGAACCATTGAGTAATAAATTCTCTGCCCAAAAGTATAAGCTTTCGGAAAACGCTTGAATCCCAAATCGTGAATGGTCATTATTTTTTTGGCTCGGCAGAAAACAGGCAAACAATGAGCCGGAACAAATAAAATATCCGGCGGATTAATCAACATTTCCCAAGACAATCTCTTTTGAGTCCAAAAATATTTCAAAGGCCAAGATAAAATTTGAGCTTTCCAGCCGGCCGGCATAATTCCCAAGTCGCCTTTTAGTTTTTCCGGCGCGTATAAAATAAATTTATCCCCCTGAGGCAGAGGGATTTTTTTAAATTCTTGAATCAAATGGTAAGAATACCACTCAACGCCTGTTTTTTGCGGACGATTTGCCCGCGAAGCATCAATACCGATAACCATACCAAAATTATTAAAATTTTAGATCCGCCGGCTGGCGGAGAAGGAAATTTTACTATAATTTTGAGTACCCCCTCCTTTTAGATGCTTTCAGTACTCCTTTAAATCCGTTGTTTAAGATAACTAACTTTTATATTTTAGAATTGTCTCTCTTTCTTTATTAAGTCTTTATATATGAATTTAAAAGCACTCAAAAGGAGGGGGTAAAGGTTTTCTAATCAAATTTTATTCGTCCTACCGGACTCTAAAATTTGAAGAAAGCCCTTTATTTCATTGCCATAAGACTCTTTTTATAAGAATCCAAATTCTCCAAGGCTATGCCTGTTCCTCGAGCCACGCAAAGCAGTGGTTCTTCGGCTACATAAGCCGGCACGCCGGTAACCTGGGTAAAAAGTTTATCTATATTTCTGATCAAAGCCGTGCCTCCGGATAGAACCATGCCCTTTTCCATAATATCAGCCGCCAATTCGGGTGGAGTTTCATAAAGCACGGATTTTATTGCTGAAACAATAGCATTAAGTTCATCTTGAATAGCTTCGGTTATATCATCAGAATCAATGGTAATAATTTTCGGCAAACCGGTAATCATATCTCTGCCTTTAATATCCATTTTTAATTTTTTTTCTAATGGCAAAGCGGAACCAACTCTAATTTTAATATCTTCAGCTGTTCTTTCGCCAATTGCTAAATTATATTTTTTTCTAATAAAGACCATAATTGCCGCGTCCAATTTATTTCCTGCCACTCTGATGGAAGTTGAAGCAACAATTCCGCCTAAAGATATGACAGCTGATTCAGTTGTTCCTCCACCCATGTCAACAATCATATGCCCTGAAGCCGAACCAATGGGAATATTCGCGCCAATAGCCGAAGCAATTGGTTCTTTAATAATATAAGCCGCTCGAGCGCCGGCGGCCATAGTCGCGTCAATTACCGCTCTTCGTTCAGTTGAAGTAATGCCACCCGGCACTGCCACCATAACTTCCGGCCTGAAAAGACGAAAACGTCCGATTGCTTTGCCGATAAAATATCTTAACATGGCTTCGGTTGTTTTGTAATCCGCAATCACGCCGTCTTTCAAGGGTTTTTTCGCCACAATTGAATCAGGAGTACGGCCGATCATTGCCTTGGCTTCGTCGCCAACAGCTAAAACACTGTTATCAACAGTAGAAATCGCCACCACTGACGGTTCATCAGTAACAATACCTCTTCCTTGCACATAAACCAAGATATTGGCCGTCCCTAAATCTATACCGATTTTTTTAGAAAACATAATAAATAATATTTACGCTTTTAAATTTTTTTCTTCAAGTTCAACTTCTCTTTTTTCTTTAAAATAATCGCGGATTAAAATGCTGATAACCGTGGCAATCGGGATGGAAATAATCATTCCAATCGCACCGGCTAATTTACCCCCAATTAATACCACTATTAAAGCCATTGCCGGATTAAGACCAATAACCTTATACATCACGCTTGGAGAGATTATAATGCGTTCAATTTGCTGGACAATAATATAAAAAATTAATACTAATAAACCTAAAAGCGGTGCTTGAACAAAAGCGACAATTACAGCCAGAACCGCTGCTAAAACAGGACCGATAAACGGAATAATTTCAAATAATCCGGCAATAATAGCCAAGATTAAAGCAAATTTAATTTTCAAAAATAATAAACCAATATAAGTTAAAATACCAATAATTAAACAGATAATAAATTGACCCCTCACCCAAGCACTGACTTCTTTTTGAGCTAAGGCCATAAAATGCTCAAAAAAATGGCGATATCTGTTTGGAATCATTAAATTCAGAGAATTATAAAAAGTTCGCTTTTGAATGGATAAATAAAAAGATATTATTAGGACCATAAATAAAGAAATAATTTGTCCTATAATATCTCCTAAAAAAGAGAATATATTATTATCTCCCAAAAAATTTTGATTCATCCATTGATTGCCGATTTTTAAGAATTGCTGCTGCGCCATTACGGGTATTTTTCCCACAATTGATTGAAAAAATTCCGGAACTTGATTAATAAAAAATTTACCTTGTTCTGTAATAGTCGGCCAAGCGGCAAAACCAAGACCGGTCAAAATCAAAAAAATAATCAAATAAATAATAAAGGCTCCCAGCCAGCGGGGGAATTTTCTTTTTTCAAAAAAATTAACCGTGGGATTAATAATCACGGCCAAAAAAACCGCGATTAAAACCATAAAAATAATATCTCGGATAAAATACAAAAACCAAAAACCCAGAAGAACTAAAACAACTTTAACCACCGACAAAGGGTCTATTTTAAAAATTATAGTGTTTTTTGGATTTGAATCATTTTGGTTTTCAAACATAAATTTTGATTTATATTTATACTTTAATTATATCTCATCTTGCAAAATCCGCAAGAATTGGCGATTTTCTTTAAACGGCCCGATCATAGCCAAATTTAAATTTTTGTTTTTAAAAAGCTGGTTGGCTATTCTTTGAATATCCGACTGGCTGACCATTTTTATCTTTTTTAATTTTTCTTTCGGCGTAATAATCTTGCCAACCAATAATAACTGCCTGCCGTACCATGAAGCCAAAGTGGCTGATTCTTCAAAAGAAAGTTTCATTGTTCCTTCAATATAATCTTTGGCTCGGGTCAATTCTTCTTTGCTTGCGCCTTGTTTTTTGATTTTATTTAATTCTTCCAAAATAACTTTTAATGTTTCTTCAGTTCTATTTTTATCAACTCCGGCCCGAATTTCAAAACTGCCCGTGTCTTGATAAACGCCCAATTCCATTTCCACAAAATAAGCCAATCCTCTTTTTACTCTTATCTCGGTAAAAAGACGCGAACTCATATTACCGCCTAAAATAAGGCTTAAAACAGAAGCGGCTTCCAAATCACGATGATGATAAGAATAACCCAGGCCGCCTAAAGCGATTTGGACCTGATTGGTATCTTTGAATAAAATATTCGCTTTGGGCCAATGTTTTTTTTCTTCATTTTTAAACAGCGAGAAATCAGTTTTATTTTTTTTGCCTTGATAAGCGCCGAAATATTTTTTAACCAATTTAATGGCTTCTTGATTTTTAATATTGCCCGCCACCACCACAATCATCTGATTCGGCTGATAAAATTTTTCTTTGTACGCCATTAATTTTTGCTGGCTCATTTTTTGAACAGTCGGCATATCCCCGCTTACCAGCCAACCCAAGGGATGGCTTCCAAATAAAACTTTTTCAAACATATCTTCAATATGAAGCAAGGGATTTTCTTCATACATTTTGATTTCCTCCAAAATAACTTTTTTTTCTTTTTCAAATTCTTCTTTATCAAAAACAGAATTAAAAACCATGTCGGACAAAATATCAAAAGCTTTTTCCGTTTTATTATCAACCGCTTTTATCCAATAACCGGTGTGATCTTTGGAAGTAAACGCATTATATCTCGCTCCCAAACTATCCAATTCTTTTGCCACCAATAAAGCAGACGGCCGGCGCTTTGTGCCTTTAAACATCATGTGTTCAATAAAATGAGAAGCGCCGTTTAAATCCTTGGTTTCATAACGCGAACCAATTGGCAAAAGCACTTCAATTGTCACTGACTCGGCATTTTTAACCGGCACTGTAATTAAGCGAAGGCCTTGAGATAATTTTGTTTGAAAGTACATACCTTAATTTTCTAATTTATCTTTTAACCAACCGGTTAATTCGGAAATTAAAATTCTTTCTTGTTTCATGGTATCTCGGTCGCGGACAGTCACTTTTTTGTCTTCCAAACTTTCAAAATCAACAGTTACGCAATAAGGCGTGCCGATTTCATCTTGGCGGCGATAACGTTTTCCGATGGAAGCCGTTTCGTCATATTGGCACATAAAATATTTTTGCAAATCGTGATAAATTTCCTTGGCCGGTTGAGACAATTCTTCTTTTTTGGATAATGGTAAAATCGCCACTTTGATCGGGGCTAAATTTTTGTGAAGACGCAAAACTATTTCCGTTTCATGAACCGCATTTTCACCTCCGGATCTGGTTTCAACTTCGTCATAAGCGTCAATTAAGAATAATAACACCGCCCTGTCCGCACCCATGGAAACTTCGTCAACATAAGGAATAAATTTTTCTTTAGTTTCTTCATCTGTGTAATTCATGTCCGTGCCACTGTATTTCCCATGCCGCGATAAATCCCAATCTCCGCGATTATGGATACCTGCGAATTCGCTCCAATCGTCAAACGGCGTTTTGTATTCTACGTCCCATGCCTCTTTGGCATAATGCGCCAATTCGTCTTTTTCATGCTGGCGCAAGCGCAAATTTTCCGGACGATAAACCAAATTTTTATACCAATCAAAAGTCCAATCTTTCCATTCTTGATAATATTCATTCGCATCTTTGGGCGAAACAAAATATTGCATTTCCATTTGTTCAAATTCGCGCGTTCTGAAAATAAAATTCCCGGGCGTTATTTCATTTCTAAATGCCTTTCCGACTTGAGCAACGCCAAACGGCAATTTTTTTCTCATTGATTCTTTAACATTCAAATAATTCAAATAAATTCCTTGGCAAGTTTCGCCGCGCATATAGGCCTCGTCTTGAGAGCCTTCAACCGCGCCTAAATGAGTTTTCATCAAGAGATTGAATTTCTTGCCTTCGGTAAGTTCGCCGCCGCAATCCGGGCATTTTTTGCCTTCAATTTTGTCAGATCTGAATCTCTGATGGCATTTTTTGCATTCCACCAAAGGATCGGTAAAATTTTCCAAATGTCCTGATGCTTCCCAAACAATTTTAGGCGTTAAAATGGAGCTGTCCAATCCCACCACGTCATCTCTTTTTTGGACTATTTCTTTCCACCAAGCTCGTTTGATATTATTTTTCAATTCAACGCCAAGAGGGCCAAAATCCCAAGAATTGGCCAATCCGCCGTATATTTCAGAACCGGGGAATATAAATCCTCGGCGTTTGCACAACGAAATTATTTTATCCATTTTTGTTAGTTCTTTTGCCATATATGATTATTATAACGCTTTTTTAAAAAAAGAAAAGAGGGACTGCTTGATAACAGTCCCGAATTTGACTTTAGTTAATTTTTAAATTCAAATACCGAAGTTAAAATAACTTCGGTATTTGTGCTGTTTCTAATTCCTCTTAAAAATTTATTTACCAGAATCTTACTAATTTTTCTCTTTATATTTTTTTGCTAATTCTTTTAACAACTCTGCAACCTTGGATTCTCCTTCTGCTGCGATCTTATGTTCTGATTCCTGTTTTCCTTTTACTTTCTCGTCTGACAGAATCCTTGAATTTTCCTTTTTTAAACTTCTCTCTCTATCGGAAACTTTGTATGGCTCTGCCGTTTCCTTTAATGCCTTTAATAGTGTTTTTCTTTCATCATAACTAAGCCTGTCAATATCTAAACTATGTCCATTCATTAAAAGGCCGTCTGGTGCAAAACCACCGCCAATTAGAGTGTAATTTATTGATATTCCGTCTGCTATATCTAAATCCAACTTATGCTCTGTATTTTGTACCATCTTGCTCCATGGACCTCCAAATTGGTGTACTCCTTTTGCTGTATAACTAATACTGCGTTCTGTTCCCTTTTTATGCAATAGATAGTTTATAGTATCTATTATTTCCCTTCGTAAATGATCTTTCCGCCCTTCTAAAGATTCCTCTCCTCTCTCTTCAGCAAGCTGTTCTCCTTTTTCTATTGTTTTCTTAGACGGACCAAATACTCCCCATCGTTTCTGCTCTCGATAAGGTTTCTCAATCTTAGCCATTACCTGCGCAATTTCAGGGTCTTGCACTCTTCCTTCTTTATCGTAGAGCTCTATATTTTGAGATTTTATTCCTTTATTTTGTGAAGTGTCAGGATTAAATCCTCTATTTTTTTCTGGCATAATTTTTTCTATTTTTCCTTATATGACTAAGTCAATTTCGGAAAAATTAAGTTAATAATTAATTTTTAACCTTACTTATAGTTTACCCCCCCCGCTTTTTGTCAATGCTTTTGTTATTGATAAATCAAGATGTCTATACGTACAAAATGAGTACACAGAGAATAAATTATAAGATTGCCAACGAATTTCAGATAGGTATAATAAAAAATAAGGGTTTAAACCCTTATTTTTTATTGACTCTTCTTGAATAGAGATGGGATTATATTTGAATTCACAAGATTTTTTGACTTCGTATCATAAATAATGACATTAAAACCATAATTCAGGGATAAGATTGGTATATTTACATCTCAGATTTAAACAAAGATAATACTCGTTACACAATCAAATCACTACTATTCTATTCCGGTGTAACAATCTCTTTGAATCCAGATGGCTGGTCTAAAATAATAGTTGGCTTAAATTTTTTGTAAAATGGTGTATTTTTAATATATTCTATTATAAATCTCTTTTGATCTATCTCAATGGCAGTAACGCTAACTAATTTGTGTTCTCCTTCGGCTGCTGTCTTATAATTAACATGAGGCGCGAAATAAATCTGTATTGAATTGTTTTCAACATCAAAAGGACGAACTTGAATACTATTTTTGTGTACTCCTTTGTAAGCGGGGTCTCCTTCCTTATACTTATCTCCTGGAAAACCTGCTAATTCTTCGTAACTGTATTCGTAATGAAGATCTTTATTTGACGTAATAGCTTTCTTCAATTCTATCTCCATCTCTTCTGCCCATCGCTCTATTTCTTTTGATAAGCCCCTATATTTTTCATGGGTTTCTTTCTCTTTTTCAGTCATAGGAATGCCACAAATCTTCTTACAAAAAATTATACTATCAATACCTGTTTCTCCATTGTCAATCTCTTGAATTTTATAATCCTTATCTAAATTTACAAAATTTTCAGCATTTTCTTTATTAAAGTGATAAGCGTGATTTGGATTCTCCTGTAAAATATCCTCTCCAGATTGAGCATTACCACCAAAAAATTTTCCATTTTTCGAAACAGTATAATAATGTAAAGGAAATTTTTCAGCTAATACTTTTTTCATTTCTTCTATCGTTTTTTCTTGTTGCTCAATTACTTTTTCGTGCTCTTGATGTGGCACCTGACCTTCTTTTTTTTCTGACATAGTTTTCATTTCTTCTCTTATATAGCGCAAGCTAACTTCGAGAAAAAAAATTAAGTTAATAATTAATTTTTAACCTTACTTATAGTTTACCCCCCCCCGCTTTTTGTCAATGCTTTTGTTGTGTATAAATGAGTATACCGATAATAAATTATAAGATTGCCAATAAATTTTAAATAGGTATAATAGCAAATATGGAAAATAAAAAACCAAATTTTTATATTTTGGGGGCAAGCGGATTTATGGGCGGAAAATTCGTGGAATATTTGAAACAAAATAATTTTGAAGTTTTCAGCGAAAGAATTGATATTACCGATTTGCCGGCTTTAAAGAAAAAATTTCAGGAAACCAAGCCTGATGTGGTGATTAATTTTGCCGGCGTCAGAGCTTATCCGAATATTGATTGGTGTGAAACTCATAAACAAGAAACTGTGGCGGTCAATGTGGCGGGAGCGATTAACGTCGCTTTGGCCGCTCTGGAAGCGTCAAGCTTTATGATCCAAATCGCTTCGGGTTGTATTTATTCCGGCACGCCGGAAACACCTTTTAGCGAAGAAGATGAACCGAATTTTTTCGGCAGTTTTTATTCCCAAATGAGAGTCGCGATGCAAATGGCGCTTAAAGAATTACCCGTTCTCCAACTTAGAATCAGAATGCCGATTTCCATGCATTCTCATCCGCGCAATCTGCTTAATAAAATAATTTCTTATAAAAAAGTTATTTCTTTACCTAATTCCGTGACTTTAATTGAAGATATGTTTCCGGCCTTGGTTAAATTGGCCGAAATCCGTCCGATTGGCATTTTAAATTTAGTGAATGACAATTATTTGACCCACGAACAAATGCTCAAAGCCTATCAAGAAATAGTCAATCCAAGTCATCAATATGAATTAATTTCTTTGAATGAACTTTATAATATTACCAGCGCTAAACGAAGCAATTGCGTTTTATCCAATCAAAAAGCCAAAAATTTGGGAATAGAAATGCCAGCCATTGACGAAAAACGGTTGAGAGAAATTATGGAAGTCTATAAAAAATCTCTGTAAAATTTGAAAAATATAAATAATTAAAAGACCGTAGAAATCTACGGTCTTTTAATATGCCAGGGGGCAGAATCGGACTGCCAACGCAAGGATTTTCAGTCCTTCGCTCTACCACTGAGCTACCCTGGCGAAATTTGTATGTTTAAGAGTGTATTTCGCCCTTATTTGCCCTCTTAAATGGGCAATGTAGGGATCGAACCTACAACCTTCTCGGTGTAAACGAGACGCTCTACCATTGAGCTAATTGCCCCTGATAAAACCCGACGCCCCTGTTAAATTTTGGTGGACCCGAGGGGAATCGAACCCCTTACTCTTCCATGCCATGGAAGCGTGTTACCGGTATACCACGGGCCCATATTATAATTTCTATATTTTAGTTTTTGGTGCGGACGGAGGGATTCGAACCCTCGCAGGATTGCTCCCACATGCACCTCAAGCATGCGCGTATACCAGTTCCGCCACGTCCGCCCAAAATAACAATTACTTTATTTTATTTCCTTTAATTTTTTGGAATGATCTTTTAAGAAATTCAATTTAGCTCTTCTGACTTTAAACTTTTTCATTATTTCTATTTTTGAAATCGTCGGCGAATATAAAGGATAAATTTTTTCCACGCCGATATTGTCAGCCGCTTTTCTGCTGACGGTAAAAGTGGCTCCGGGCGTACTTCCGCCATGACGAGAAATGACCATACCTTCAAAAATTTGGATTCTTTCTTTCATATTTCCTTTCGCATCGGGTTCTTTTATTTTTTGATAAATTTTAATTATCATTCCCGGTTTAATGTCAGTAACGCTGGCTTCTTTTTTTTCTTTTTTTATATCTTCCATATTATATTTTAATTTTGATTAATATATTAAAGCGAAATAATAATTTCTTTAACTCGTTTCACGGCTTCTTCTAATTCCCCTTCTTTATTAGTAATAACATAATCCCAATTATCAAGAGTGGCTAATTCTTTTTGCGCTTCGGCTACCCGCCTTTGAATCACTTCTTCCGAATCTTGTTTTCTGTCGCGCAATCGTTTTTCCAAAATTTCAATTGACGGCGAAATGATAAAAATTACTTTTGCTTGAGGAAGTTTGGTTTTAATTGTCTTTGCACCTTGGCAATCAATTTTAAAAATAACCGTTTTGCCCGACTTCAATAATTCTTCAACATCTTTTTTCTGAGAACCGTAATAATTTTCGTAAACCAAAGCATGTTCAACCAACTCATCATTTTTTATCATTTGTTCAAATTTTTCTTTTGAAACAAAATGATAAGGATGGCCTTCTGATTCGCCCTGCCTCATTGGACGCGTAGTGGTGGTTACTACTTCAAAAAAATCAAGATTCTCTTTTTTAAGACCTTCAATTATGCTGTCCTTACCTGCCCCGGAGGGCCCGGAAATGATAATTAATTTACCCATTTTTATCTCACTTTTTTATTTAAAAAATTTGTTACCCGCGCACCAAAGCTTAATAAAATTTAATTTTTAATATTAATTTTGCGCGCTGCATCGCCTGCGGCTTAATTGCGACTTATTATATTTTCTATAAGCGGGCTTAATGCGGGGTAAAGGTTTTCTAGTAAAAATTTCTTCAACTTTCAGTTTTGAAATTTTCAAGAAAACTCTTTAGTTCTTCTGGTAAATCGCTTTTAAATTCTTGCCATTGATTATTCAAGTCGTAAAAACCCAGATAACTGGCATGGAGAAAAATTCTGTCTAAATCAGTTTTTGCTTTGCCGTGCTGTTTGTCTCCGACAATCGGACAGCCGATTGATTGCAGATGAAGACGAATCTGATGCGTTCGGCCGGTAAACGGCCTGAGTTTTAATAAAGTAAATTTTGGAAATTTTTGAACAACTTCGTATTCGGTTACTGCCGGCTTGGAAATTTTAATCTTTTTTCTAGATTGCACAACAACTAATTTTCCTTTTTTTGTCCGGCCGATCGGCAATTCAATTGTTCCTTTTTCTTGAGCGGGCCGTCCGCAAACCAGAGCCAAATATTCTTTTTTAACCCGGCTATTTTTAAACTGATCAATAAAATATTCAAATGATTTTTGATTTCTGGCGATTATCATCAACCCTGAAACATTTTGGTCTAAACGATGAACAATTCCAGGCCTTTCGCCTCCATCAATTTGCTTTATTTCAGGATAATTTTCAATCAGCCAATCCACTAAGGTATTTTCTTTCTGATATTTGGTAGGATGCACCAATAATCCGCTTGGCTTCTCAATAACCAAATAATCCTTATCTTCCGAAATTATTAAAATTTTGAAATTCATGGTTGGACTTGAAAATTTAGACAAAAATCATTATATTAGGTTTTTAAAAAAAGTCAAGGCTGATTTTTTATCTTTAATTTTTCCTTCAAGCTGTTTTTCTCTTAAAATCTCCAACAATTCGCCTATTCTGGGTCCGGGTTTTAACTTAAATTCTTTCATAATTTCATTGCCGTTTAAAATCGGCTTAGGTAATTCCTTCTTGTTGGCGCTTAATTTTTTTAATTCTTTAATTCTTTTCAGCATATTTTTGAAATCACCAAAATCCGAATGGCCTTTTTCCAAAATAGTGGCCGAAATATCCGCAAACGAAAGTTTTAACAAATTTTCGCCCGGCAAATTTGGATTAAAAAAATATTTTTCAATGGTTTGAGGCCGCATTTTAAGAGCATTGCCGTGGACCAAAAGCATGTGATTTTTAATCAACCAGGCGATTTTTTCCGGATCAACACCAAAATTTTCAGGACTTGAAAATTTTAATCTCTCGCAAATTTTTTTGGTTTTTTCCGCACCCACCACATCATGTTCATTAAAACGAATACGGTCAGTATGATTTTTTTCCGGAGTTTGAATTGTTGGCGGCTTTCCCAAATCATGGAAAAGAGTGGCGATAATCAATTCTGTATTCGGTCTTTCATCGCCAAATTGCTTTTTGAATTGAGGAGAAAATAATTTTTCCAGTGCCAAGCGCGTATGCACCCAAACATCTCCTTCGGAATGAAAATTTTTCGGTTGCGGACAATTTTTCATTTTTAAAATTTCCGGCATTATTACTTTAAAAAATCCGCTTTGATCAAATAAATCTAAAGCTTTAACCGGATTGAAATAAAAAGATTTTAGAAATTCCCGGGCAATAATTTCATAAGGCACTGCTTTGGTAATTGATTTAATTTTAGATTTAATGGCTTGCCAAGTATTTTTTTCAATTTGGAAATCCAATTGGCAGGCGAATCTTATCGCTCGCAGCATTCTGGAATAATCTTCTTTAAATCGATCTTTCGGCTTGCCAACTGACCGAATAATCTTGTTTTTGAGGTCTTTTAAGCCGTTAAACGGATCAATAATATTACCTGTTTTAATTTCAACCGCAATGGCATTAATCGTAAAATCGCGGCGAGATAAATCCTCTTCAATCGGCAAGTTGGGATTAGTTAAAACTTTCACATCGCGATAACCGCCGGTATTAAAAGAAAAATCGCGGCGAGGCAAGGCAATATCAAAAGGATTATGCTTATCTCCGCCCTTGGGTGTAAACTTGAAAACACCAAAACTTTTGCCGACAAATTCCACTTGTCCCAAATTCGCTAAAAATTTTTCCAAATCAGATATTTTAACTTTACAGATGACAAAATCATAATCTTTGGTTTCCTTTTTTAAAAATAAATCTCTAACTGCGCCGCCAACCAAATAAATTTCCGCTTTGGGAAATTTCTTCTGGAGTTTATTTAAAAAACTAAAATTCTTATCCTTATTTAGGAACTCCAAATTCAACTTAAAATTGTTCGTATTTTTAGATAACATAAATTAACATTAGCTCATTTTCTGAAATTTTGCAATGAAAAAATTTAGGGGTCGAAAGTTTTTCAACTTTTCGACCCCTATTTATTACCATTGGCAACAGTCTTTATGGGCATCTAAATAAATTTTCAATAACTCTATAAATAATCCCTTGGCGTCTCGAAACTTCATTTTGCCGTTGAATCTTCCGCTTATGCGAAAACCATATGCTTCCAACTCGGCAACAGAAAAACTTCCTTTTTCATTTTTTTCCCATAATCTCCAATCTCCCATGTTGGTCTGTGACAAACTTAACCCGAATTGTTGAGCAACCTTATCAAATGCTTTTTCCGCAAAGAAAATTCTATCGAAAACCGCCGGGAAATGTTTTAGTGAAATATTAAGTTCTACTCTTTGTTTTTCTGTTTTTTGACAGTCTTTGCACCTTTGTTTTTGAGTTAAATAACAGTTGGATTCTTTGCATTTAAGTGGCGTTCTCAAATCAATGCCAAAATTTTTACGGCTGTTCTTTTTAAATCTCTTATTCCAACCTTCTACTTCTTTGGTTTTAAGAAGATTTGCTTCCCCGATAGGGAAACGCCAATAGTCTTTACTGCTGAATAATTTTTCAACAAAACTATTTATTCTTTTTTCTTTGATCATTTCTCCTCCTTTTTCAAAAAAGCTTTCGGCTCTTTGATTTATTTTAATAATATAATAAATAACTATTTTGTCAAGAAATAAAATAAGAGACAAATCTCTGATTTTATCCCTCATTTTATGGTGCGCGATGCAGGGATCGAACCTGCGACCTCGTCGATGTCAACGACGCGCTCTACCACTGAGCCAATCGCGCTTAAAACGACAGCTGAACTATGAACCCAAATTTTTATCTATTACTTTATGACAAAATAAATTTCCCAGATATATCAATTTTCTTTGAATGGCTGCATTACTGCATCTTAAATGGCATACACCCTTGTAATAAGGGTACGTTTTAGATCCCTTTGTTCTTCGGTCTATATTTATTTGTTTAAAATTACAAATGGGCAATTTAAGAGTTTTAGCCCAAAATTTCTTCATTTCTTCGGGATCTTGATCTGCCCTTAAACTCAATTCACATCTTATTTTATTGATATCTAATTTATAAACCTTTCTGATTGCTGCCACGAAAAATTTTAAAATTAATGGATTTGAACTGCCAAGAGCAGTTTCTAAATTATTTTTTGATCCCTCGCCCAGATAGAGAAAAGCTATCGCCACTTCAAGAATATTTTGATTATTAATATCAATATTCTTTAATGTTTTAATAGCCTCGTTTTCTGCTTCTTGAAGTCTTATTTTTTTCTGCTCGTTATGCCAAAAAACCGCTTTTTTACGCGCTTTAACTAAAGCATTTTTTTGATTTGCCAATAATTTTTTCTTCTGTTTCGGCGTTAATTGAATATTCTTAAACCAACCGCTGAGAGTTGAACGAGGTATTTTTAGGCGATGTTCAATTTTACCTATAGAAATCCCTTGTTGGCGTAATTTAACAGCATTATTTTTTAATTCGTACCACTTTGATTTCATGTATATATTATACACTCTGTGATACTAATCTGCAAATATAGTTATTAACAGACTCTTACTGCGCCAAGTGCCCAAAAAAATAGTGTAATTATTTCAACTTTATTTGAACTTATTCTACCAAAAATTTTAAATAAAATCAAGCTATTTTATTTTATGAATTAATTATAACTCATTTCATAAAATTTTTCAATACTTTTATGAAAATAAGAAGGGGCTCGCTATATTGATTGCGAACCCCCTTTGGAGATTATTATCTGTCAACGAACACCGAGTGTTGTTCCAGCATATTCAAGACCCTTTGGTTTAATAACGACTTTCTTCATTTTGTTTCGTTCAATATGTCCGGCGTACAATACATTAAATCCAAGATTTTTAGCCACTTCTTGAATTTTTGTTATGTCTGTCTCCGGCACATATAGCGCAAATCCCGCACCCATGTTGAAATTACCATATGCTTCCTTGTCATCCACAGGACCATGCTTTTGCAAAAAATCAAAGATTGGAAGTTGCTTCGGCAAATATTCAACAATGTAGGCAAATGGTTTGGGCGCACGCATCAATTTGCGCCAGCCATGTCCCGTGATATTCACCGCATAATGGATATTAACACCGCGATTAAGACAGTCTTCAACAAGTGAGACGTAAATGTGAGTGGGGTCGAGCAGTGTTTCGCCATAGGTTCGTCCATCAATAAGATTTGTCATGTAGCCGTCCGGCAACTTGTCGGCAATCTCTCGAGCCATTGTAAGACCGTTTGCATGAATACCTGAACTTTCGACAAAGATAATCGCATCGCCATTCTGAATGTTCACGTTATTAATAAGCCGCTTTTTTGGCTTTATAATACCGCTTGCCGAACCAGAGAGTAAGACTGTGCTTGGTATGATAATACCTTTCAAGGTTGGCGTTTCGCCTCCGCCCCATGCACAGCGTGCGAGATTGCACGCCTTCTTCCAACCCTCAATAAGATCATAACACCGTTTTTTATCATTAAACCAGTTGGAAGTACCGACAGCAAGATGCATTGCCGCTGAGTATGGTAATGCGCCAAGCGTAATCATATCATTCACGATCATTGCCATAGTACACTGCGCAATTTGATCGTAATATGACTTACCGGTAAGACGATACATCTCATCAGCGACAAGATTTTTTGTACCAAGCCCTTCTTCAACTTGAGCGAGAAAACTATTTGGTGTTTCAACAAGATAAACACTTTCGCCGCGACTCATCTCAACTTCTAAAAAACCGAGTCGTTTGATATTTCCGGCAGTCTTTCGCGCAGAAAGTTGCGCCTGTCGCTTGAATGGATCCATGGCATTATAATCAACGCCTGTCCCCGCATACGTCATCTTTTTTCTTGACATGTTCTACCCCCTTTCTAAATTTTAAAAGTACGTTTTAATTATGCTATAAATTATAATTTGATATTTTATTATTTTGGTGCGCGAGGAAGGAATCGAACCTTCAACCTCGTCTTTATCAGAGACGCGTTCTACCATTGAACTACTCGCGCAAAAAATCATTTTAATATTAACAAAATTATATTATTAGTCAACCCCCGCACCAAACGGCGATATATTTTTAAAATGCGAGAAATTGTTCATTTTATTTGATTAATCTGTTTTAAATTATAAAATTTATTTCTATTTTTAAAAAAATTTAAAAATACGTTACTGAGTATTTTATCGCCGTTCAGGTATGGGGGTCAACCCCTATTTTAAATATTCTCACCCCGACGTTACAGTCGGGGCTCCGACCTTCAAAGCGTCGGAGTTGTTATTTATTCTAAACAAAAAAACCAGTTAAGTCAACTGGTTTTCTTGCTCTAAAAACGCAAATCAAAGCGGGTAAACTAACCTTCGACCTTAATTTTTCTATTACTCGAAAGTAATAGAAAAAATATAAGTCCTCTAAATGAGGTGTTCCATCCGCAGGTTCCCCTACGGATGCCTTGTTACGACTTAGCCCTTATTACCAATCTTACCTTATTCCCATGAACATGGGCTTTCGGGTACTATCGGCTCTCTTGGCTTGACGGGCGGTGAGTACAAGACCCGAGAACGTATTCACCGTACCATAGCTGATATACGGTTACTAGCGATTCCAGCTTCATGAGGTCGAGTTGCAGACCTCAATCCGAACTGAGACCGGTTTTAATGGGATTTGCTTCGCCTTACGGCTTTGCTTCCCTTTGTACCGGCCATTGTATTATGTGTGTAGCCCAGGGCATAAGGGCCATGCTGATCTGACGTCATCCTCGCCTTCCTCCGGTTCATCACCGGCAGTCCTGTTAGGGTTCTGCTCAATAAAGAGTTTAGTAACTAACAGCAAGGGTTGCGCTCGTTTCCCGACTTAACGGTACATCTCACGACACGAGCTGACGACGACCATGCAGCACCTGTTCTAGACTCCGATTTTACGGTCTTCCGACGTTTCCGTCAGAATACTTCTAGTATGTCAAACCCTGGTAAGGTTTCTCGTTTGTTGTCGAATTGAACCACATAATCCACCGCTTGTGCGGGTCCCCGTCTATTCCTTTGAGTTTTAGTCTTGCGACCGTACTCCCCAGGCGGGATGCTTAACGCGTTAGCTTTTTTACAACAACATTGGAAGGGTCGACACTTCCAATATTCAGCATCCATAGTTTAGGGCGTGGACTACAAGGGTATCTAATCCTTTTTGATCCCCACGCTTTCGTGTCTCAGCGTCAGGGCTGTTCTAGCAAGTTGCCTTCGCATTTGGTGTTCCTACCGATATCAACGGATTTTACCCCTACACCGGCAATTCCACTTGCCTCTCCCAGCCTCTAGTTTAATAGTTTTTCCGGCAGTCCCAATGTTGAGCAAAGGTCTTTAACCGAAAACTTATTAAACCGCCTACACACTCTTTACGCCCAGTAAATCCGGATAACGCTTGCCGCTCTCGTATTACCGCGGCTGCTGGCACGAGATTTGCAGCGGCTTATTCTTAAGGTACAATCACAAAAATTTTTCCCCTAAAAAAGCAGTTTACACTCCGAAGAGCTTCTTCCTGCACGCGATGTCGCTCCTTCAGCCTTTCGGCCATTGAGAAAGATCCTTGACTGCAGCCTCCCGTAGGAGATTGATCAGTATCTCAGTATCAATGAGGCAGGTCGTGCTCTCACACCTGCTACCCGTCATAGGCTTGGTAAGCCATTACCTTACCAACTACCTGATAGGATATAAGCTCCTCAGAAAGCGGCCTTACGACCTTTGCTCCAACTTCTTGCGAAATTGGAGAACATGGAGTATTAGTCCGTCTTTCGACGGGTTATGCTCCTCTTTCCGGTAGATTACTAATATGTTACTCTCCCGTTTGCCACTCACTGTGTCAGATTGACACAATGCGTTCGACTTGCATGCCTTAGACACATCGCCAGCGTTCATCCTGAGCCAGGATCAAACTCTCTTAAAAGAGATTATTTGATCCAAAATTTATAATTAAGAAACAGATTAGCTACCCGCTTTGATTTGCGTTTGAATAGACTAATGTTTTTAGATTAATAGGCTTCTAATATCTAAATTGTCAACGTACTCTTATTAACTGCCGAAATGTTTTTGTCTCCATTTCTCTATTTTTTGATGATTGCCTGAAAGCAATTCTTTCGGCACAATAAGTTTTTTAATTTTACTAAATTTATCTTTAAATGTAAAGACTTCCGGACGGGTGTATTGTGGATATTCTGTGGTTAACTCTGAATCGCCGAATGACTCTTCTTTAAGAGATTCTGAAGTAATAACCCCTGGAATCAATCTGGTAATAGCATCTGTCAAAATCATGGCCGGTAGTTCTCCTCCTGTCAAAACATAATCGCCAATGGAAATTTTTTCATCAATAAATTTATCAATTCTGGCATCTACGCCTTCGTATCGCCCGCAGATTAAAATTATTCTTTCCAATTTTGACAAACGTCTTGCCATTTTTTGATCAAACTTTTTTCCTTGCGGAGTGAATAAAATAATTTTCTGATTCTTGGTTTTTGGAAAAAATTTTAGTTTTGTAAGAGCATTATATAATGGTTCTATTTTTAAAATCATTCCCGGACCGCCGCCATAAGGTTTGTCATCAACTTTTTTATGTTTGTCGGCAGTGAAAGAACGAAAATTATGAACCTTAATTTTAATTATTTTTTTTTCTTGAGCTCGTTTAATAATTGAAGCATTGAAATAATTTTCAAAAATATCCGGGAAAATTGTCAAAATATCAAATTTCATGCCAAAAATTTTAAAAAATTCAAGTTTGATCCGCCAACCGGCGGAGCAAATTTTTTATTAGATTTTTGAGCACCCCCTCTTTTACTCCATCGAGAGCCTTTCGTTTTACAATATTCCGTAAGTGAAGCGGCTTCGCCTTTTATCCTAACGATTATCGAAAATTTATCGTTGAGATAAAAGAGGGGGTAACGATTTTATACCTGCTCGGGCTTCGCCTTTGATTTGCCCTCGCAGACAAAATCGTTAAAATAAAACCACCACCCAAAAGGGTAGTGATTTTATTTCCCTATTGAGTAAAAATTATAATTTTAAATCGTCTACCGCGCTGGAAGTGCTTCTCACTCCGCGTGTAGATCCTTCCGGTTCTTCGATTTTAAGATTAATGCGCGCATTATTTCTTAAGCCGATAATGCGGATAAGAGTTCTAATTGCTCGAGCGGTTGAACCTTCTCGACCAATTATTTGTCCCATATCTTCCGGATTAAGCCTTAAAGAAAGAAGAACACCCATTTCGTCAACTGTGCGAACGACTTTAACATCGTCTGGGTGGACTACAAGCGCCTTGACAACGTACTCTATAAATTCTTGATCTTTTGCTTTTACTGCCATATTGGTATTTTTATGGTTTGCTTGATTCCTGCACCTTCTAAGTCAGGACATCAATACTTGCTACCTTTTAAATCATCCAGCCTTCCGACCTTTTTCCAAATGTTTTTTAAAATTTACAAACATTTGAGACTGGCACTTTTACTTTATATACTATAACAAAAAATAAAAAATCTGTCAAGAGATCATTTGACGTTTTCTAAAAAACTTATTTCTGTTTTTAAGATTTCTTTTAATTTTTGTTCGTTAAGATTTTTTAAAGCCTGTCTCTTTTCTTTTATATTTTTTAGTAAAATTTCTAATAAATTTTTATCTTGATTTAATATCCGAATCTCGTTCTTTTTTAAAAGACTCAAAAGAGAAATAAGTAAATCTTTGTCTTCTTCTTTTAACTTATTTAACTTTTGAATAAGGGTTGTAATTTCTTGATCAGTAGTTTTTATGACAATAGGCATAATAAAAATATTTTAGTTAGTGACCTTGGTGTCGGGCTTTTAATTGTTGACGTATCTGATTTTCAAGATCTTCACTCGAGAGAGATTGAAGAGTTTTTCCATTTTTAGTGGTAGTTAAACTATCCGCCTTACCTTCTGCTGTAAATATATGATCTTCTGATCCGTCGGAATTATATGCAATGATTTCAAATTTTTGTGGATTTTTTTCTGTAATTTTTATAGAATCAGTAGTTACTCCATCCACTGATGCTATTTCTTGTTTTACATAACTACCAATTATTCCTTCTGGATCTGGCACATACTGTTTAGAAAAAACAAAGTCATCAAATCCATCATCTGTCTTTTCTATGGCCACTCCGCTTTTCATTAAGTTTCCCATAGTTTCTATAGTACTAATTAAACGTATATCTTTTTCTGGTTTAGCTTCACTAGCTAGAGCCTCTGTTCCTATTGCAAACAAAGTAGCTAACATAAAGATTCTTCCTATATCTCCGGCTTTCTCTCTAAATTTAGAAAAAAGTCCTCTTTCTTTTTCAGAAAGATTTTTACCTATTTCATTTCTGATTTCTTTGGTTGGCTCTTTTTCTATAACCATATTTTTATATTTTTTAAAAATCTTCTATTATAAAAATACTCTAACGAAAAACAAAAAGTCTCAATGACTAACACTTTATTTTTCCGCTTTTTCTCCTTCTTTCGCATCGGCTTGTTTCTTGGCTTCCTGATTTTTCATTGTTACTTTTGTTACCTTAACCTTTTTGCCGGCAATAATTTGCAGATTAACCAACAAATTATGAACCGTCTTGGTCGGTTGAGCGCCTTTGGAAATCCAATAATTTATCCGCTCATTATTAAGAGATGATTTTTTGGTCAAAGGATTATAATATCCCAAGTCTTCCAAAAAATTTCCCCACGGATCTTTGGACTTTTCTAAAACCAGCAGTCTAAAAGACGGCTGATGTTTTTTTCCTATTCTTGATAGTTTGATTGCTAACATACCCGCTTAAATTTTATTAATTCAAATAATATTTCAATGCTTCTTAAGTTTAATTTTGCTCCACCTAGATTTAAAAAATGAACTATCTTAATAAAATTTAGGCGGGCATAGAAATTAATATAACACTCCTTAAAAATTAGTCAATCCTATTTATTAACAATAATTAATTTTCCGCCCGCTTGATTTCAGCTCCGAGATGGGATAATCTTTTTTCAATTTTTTCATAACCACGGTCAACAATTTCAACTTGGTTAATAACGGTTTGTCCTTCGGCTAAAAGACCAGCAATAATCAAAGTGGCTCCGGCGCGCAAATCAAAACTTTTTATTTCTTGGCCGTATAAAGGCGTTGGACCGCTGATAATTATGCGATGCGGATCAGCGACAATCGCGTTAGCTCCCATTTTAATCAATTCTCCGACATAACTCATCCGGCTTTCATAAAGCGGATCTTGGATCAAACTGACGCCATTGCATTGAGTTGCCAAAAGCGCGAATGGAGCCTGCAAATCAGTGGGGAAACCCGGATAAGGCAAAGCCTGCAATTTAAAAGCTTTTAAATTATATGAAGGATAAATATCCAACTGATTTTCTTTTAATTCAAATTTAACGCCGATTTCTTTTAATTTTAAAAGAATCAAATCCAAGTGTTCGGGAACAATATTTTTAATATGCAACTCTGAATGAGTGACCGCGGCCAGAACTATAAAAGTGCCGATTTCTATTTGATCGGGAATAATTTTATATTGAGTGCCTTTTAACTTATCAACTCCGTCAATGATTAAAGTATGAGTGCCAATGCCGGAAATTTTCGCTCCCATTTTATTCAGAAAATTGCATAGATCCTGGACATGAGGTTCTTCGGCAGCCAATTTAATAATCGTTTGGCCCTGAGCTTTGACCGCAGCCATTAAGATATTCTCTGTTGCGGTAACGGAAAATTCTGGTAGAATAATCTTACTGCCAATTAACTTGTCGGCTTTGAGATGATAAAAACCATTATCTTCAATAATCTGAGCGCCTAAACTTTTCAAAGCGGATAAATGAACATCAATCGGCCGCTTGCCAATAATGCAACCGCCCGGTTCCGGTAAATCAACCTTACCAAATCTGGCTAATAACGGACCGAGAAATAAAATTGAAGAACGCAAACTTTTAACCGCTTTCTCATCCAAACTTTTTAAAGAAATATTTTTATTGCAAATCGTCAATTGCTGATCGCCGGTCCAAGATATTTCACTGCTCAAGCTTTTTAAAATATCAATCATTTTATCAACATCGGAAATTTTTGGAACATTATCAATAACGCAAGTTTCGTCGGTTAAAAGAGTAGCCGCGATAATGGGAGTAATCGCATTTTTCATGCCTTTTATTTCCACTTCGCCTTTTAAATGTTTTCCGCCTTGAATAATGAATTTAGACATATTATTTAATTTATGCCAAAAAAAATTAGAATTTTTTTAATTATATTTTTTACTCTTGCTTTTATTGCTGCTGCCCCGCCTTTAATATTTTACGCCAAGGGGTATCAATTTGATTTCAGAACTCATCGACTGACTAAAACCGGCAATTTATTCGTTGATTCGTATCCGCGAGACGCTTTAGTGGTAGTTAATGGCAAAACATCAATTGAACACCATTGGTATGATTCTCTTTTATTTTATAAAGATATTTTTGGCATGGTCAAACGGCAAGGAACAACCGCTTCTTTAATTTCTAATATTCTACCCGGACAATATTCAGTGGAAGTCCAAAAAAACGGTTATCATTCCTGGAATAAAAAAGTTGAAATTAAACCCAACCAAACCACTTCTTTCCAATTCATTCAATTATTTTTAAATTCCCCCCAACCCGTTTGGCTGGATGAAGGAAAAATTACAAACAAATGGTCTAGTCCCAATAAAGATAAAATTGTCTATCAAGTCAGCTCTGATTCTTCCAAGCCCAGCCAGCAATTCAAATTGTTTATTACTGAAAAAGAAAACTTGATTCCTTTGGAAAAATTAACCGATATCGGAGAAATTAATTTTATATCTTTTGCTCCGAATGCAAAAAGTATTTTGTTCTCGGCTGAAAAAGATAAAAAAAATACTTATTTTGTTTTTGATTGGGCGGAGAAAAAACTTATTAATTTAAATCAAGAATTTTCAAAATTTAATTTTGCGGGGATTAATAAGCAAAAAAATATTATTAATATCAAATGGGCAAAAAATCTGCCGAATACAGTTTTAGCCAAACTGGATAATACTGTTTATTCCATGGACTTATCCGATAATAAAATGTCTGTTTTTTTCCAAATTAATAATCCTTTTACGGATTGGTTGGAATCTTCTGAAACTATTGAAATTTTAACAATACGCCAGAAAAAATTATTCTTGGAAAAATATTGGTTAAATAAAAAAAATAACGGGCAAAATATCTTAATCGCTCAGCAGGAATTGCCAAATCTTCCACTTAGTTTTTCCGAAATTCAACCTCCGGGAAATTCAAGATTTTTAACTAACAATGGCAAAAAAGAAGTTATGATTCTTGCTCCTGATTCATTCGGTCAATTAAATATTTCCACAAACATCCAATCCTCTGAACTTCTGTCTTTCACCTCTAAAAATAATTATTTCTATTATAATGATCACGAACTTTTAATATTGGATATTTCCGGCGATAATCCTGAACAAAATCCGTTTAAAAGAGAAATTATCAATCGTCTCAGCCCAATAATTTCTGATGCTTCTCTCTATCCGACTCAAAATTATCTTTTATATATTACATCCGATGCGTCTTCCCGGCAAAATCAAGTTTTTCTTCTTGAAATAGATAATCGCGGCGGATTCAATAATCATCTGATTTTCTCAAGCGAACAAATTTCCACCTGCTTGGCCGATTCCAACTCATATTTGTTTTGTCTCGGCAAAGCGGGAGACAAAGAAGGATTTTTTAAATTAAAAATTCAATAAGTTATTTTGATTGCGCCACCAAATTTGCCGATTTCAAAAGCGAAGAAAATGTTCCGGCATCCGACCAAAATCCTTTAACAATTTCTGAACTGGCTGTGCCTTGTTTAATGTAAAAATTATTAACATCAGTAATTTCAAGCTCTCCTCTTTTGGAGGGCTTGATGTTTTTTATAATATCAAAAACTTGCGAATCGTACATATAAAGACCGGTCACGGCATATTTGCTTTTAGGATTAGCCGGTTTTTCTTGAATATCAATAATTTTATTGTCCTTAATTTCCGCCACGCCAAAACGCTGAGGATCTTGAACTTCTTTTAAAAAAAGCTTGGCGCCTTTTGCTTGAAATTTAAAATCTTTCACTGCTTGAGAAAAATCATCTTCAAAAATATTATCTCCCAAAATAACGGCAATCGGTTCATTATCGGCGAAATCTTCAGCCAAACCCAAAGCTTCGGCAATACCGCCAGCACCTTCTTGATAAGCATAATGCATTTCTTTAATTCCCCATTCCTTGCCGCTGCCCAATAATTTTAAAAAATCACCGGGATTATTACCGCCGGTAACCAAAAGGATTTCTTTTATATCAGCTTTAACCAAGGTTTCCAAGGGATAATAAATCATCGGTTTATCGTAAACATTCAAAAGATGTTTATTGATGACTTTGGTACACGGCAATAATCTGCTGCCGTTGCCGCCGGCTAAAATAATTCCTTTCATAAATAATAAATAATTAATTAACACACTATGAGCGAAGTTCACCTGAACGAAGTCGCGTAAAAGCCTTAGAAAATTAAGGAGTTTTATTGAAAAATTCATCTGTTTGACGACCTATTCGGGAGGAGTTATGAATTTTTCAGAATAAAACGAGTATAATTTTCAAGGGTTTGGAGCGTTGAGTGAGGGCGAATTTCGCGGCCATTTAAACTATAAATTTCTTTTCTTTTTTAATTTCGCGATAAGTTTCCAAAAAATCTCCCACCACAATTTCCGCCGAACCGACGAGTTTCAATCCGCATTCCGTGCCAAGTTTGGCTTCTGCCGCGTCTTGATGATGAACTTGAAGCTCAACGATTTTTCCCTCGCCTTTTAATTCTTGATTTATTCCCCAAACTCTGGCGATATTATCTTTAAATATTTTACCGGTTACAACCCGGCCACCTAAAATTGTTTCCTTGCCGGCAGTTCTGAAAATCGCCAAAACTTCCAATTTACCGGTCTTTTCTTCTATAATTTCTATGGAAAAAGATTTATTCATTTCATCTTTGACATTCTGTAATAAATCGTAAATAATTTGATAAATATTTATCTTGATTCCCATGTCCGAGGCTGCTTGTTTCGCTTGATTGGTCATATCAACGTTAAAACCAATCAGCCAAGCATTGGCATTTTTGGCTAATTCCACGTCAATTTCAGTCAGATTGCCCAAATCTTTTTTTAAAATATTAATTTTTACTTCCGGATGATTTATTTTTTCCAAAGCATGAATAACAGCTTCAAGCGATCCGGAAACATCAGCTCTTAAAATAAGATTAAGAGATTTTCTGGTCGTTTTTTTATCTTTTACTCCTTGTGTTTGATTATTGTCTCCTCTTTTTTGATAAGATAAATCAATTTCTTTAATTTTCTTTTTAAATTCTTTATTATCTTTCACTTCTTCAACAATATCTCCGACCTTCACCACTCCTTTAAGACCGAAAATTTGAACCGGCATGCCGCTTGGCGCTTTTTCTACTTCTTTATTAGCCCGATTCTTAATTAATTTAACCCTTCCATAACCATGCCCGGCAATAAGATTAGTGCCTTTTTCCAAAAGTCCGTTAAAAATAATCAAACTTGCCACTTCACCCGCGCCCGGGTCGCGATGAGTTTCAATAATCGTTCCGACCAATGTTCCTTTAGGATTGGCCATTAATTTATCTTTTTTCATATCTGCCAAAAGAATTATCATTTCCAATAATTCATCAATTCCTTGTTTTGTTTTGCCTGAAACCGGCACGCAAATAACCGAACCGCCCCAATCTTCGGGTATTAAATTAATTTCCGACAAACCTTTTTTGACTCTTTCAACATCTGCTTCAGGTTTATCTATTTTATTAATCGCCACTATAAACGGCAAATTTTCTTGCTGAATAATTTTTATTGATTCAATGGTTTGAGGCTGAATTTTATCATCAGCCGCCACCACTAAAACGGCAATATCAGCCGCTTCTCCGCCTCTTGATCGCATGGCTTGAAATGTTTCATGGCCCGGCGTGTCTATAAAAGTAATTGTGCGGCTTGATGTGCTATCTATCCCTCGCTTCGCTCGGGATGATTGTTCTTTTTCTTTTATAGGAACAATCACCTGATAGGCGCCGATTTTTTGAGTAATGCCGCCCACTTCTTTGTCAGCAACATGAGTTTGGCGAATAGCGTCCAAAATAGTGGTCTTGCCGTGATCAACATGACCCATTACCACTACCACTGGCGGACGCATAATCAAATCATTTTTGTCTTCTTGCGCCAAAACTTCTTCCAATCTTTCTTTAATCATTTTTTTCTTCTTTATTTCTTCTCCTTCCTCGCCCCTGGTCGCTTTAAATCCCAATTTTTCGGCAACAATCGCCGCAACTTCAAAATCTAAATTTTCATTAATACTGGCTAAAACTCCATTTTTAATCAGCTCTCCCATTAATTTAGTAATGGGCATTTTTAATCTCTCAGCCAAGCGATAAACCTGAATTGTCGGCGGGATAGAAATAGAATTAATTTTAACAATTTCTTCTTCATCTGCCACGCGCGACATTTTATCTTTAATTTTTTGAAGCAAAGCAGATTTTTTTTCCGCTTCGTGCCAAGATTCTATTACTTTATTAGCCTGATCGTCCGGAATTTGAATCGCTCTTAAACCAATATGAAAACCGAGCTCGGGTAATTTTTCCTTAAGCTCTTGCGGTGTAACTTTTAAAACTCTGGCTAATTCAGTTATATTCATTTTTTCAATTTTTTAATTTGTTGGTTGATTAATTTGCGGTTCCGGCGATGTTATTTTTTCCTTGCCGATCATCCAAACTTCCGGCCAAGGTTTATAATGGCTTTTCCAAACATCTTCCCTGACCGTGCCGTTTGAAAAAGTAATAATATTTTTAAATTCCGCATCAGCGCCTTGATGGGCTGACTCAACTTTCTTTTTTACGCCCGGCGCCAGGGTATCTGTCTCAATATATCTAATCGGACCCGGTTTGGTGATATTAAAAATTTTAGGTTTGGTAGTCTCAACTTTTCGGCCGTCCGGCGTGCCGTATAATTCAAAAATTAAATTATTTCCTTCTATTTTTGTCTGAATCAAGAGATAATGTTCAGTATCATTGATAAATCTTAAATCCGGCTGAGGCGAATATATAGTAGCATCCATACCGGCTGGTTCATAGTAAACAACTCTATAAGAATGAGGAGAGCGCTGGGTAATTGGCACGCCTGCGTTTAAAGCTACCCTAAACATGGTTGTTCCTAATTGGCAAAGACCGCCTCCATATTCCGGCACGGTTCGATCTCCTTTGATAACCAACTCTGGGAGAAAACCGGCTTCTTTATCAACGGGTCCAATCGCATTAATAATAGAAAATTCTTCTTCGGGTTTGATTAAAATACCGTTTAATTTTTGAGCGCCGACTTTAATGTTAAGGCGGCGATTCTGCGGACTGCCGCTAAAATCAGAAGCTCCTCGGCCAACTAATTCTTTAATGCCCAAATCATTGATATTTTCAACAATATGAGTCGGCTTGATTTCTTCAACAATCAATTTAATTTCTTTATTTTTTTGGATTTCTCCGCCAATTTTATTTTGCGACAAATCATCTAAAAATGCTTGAATAATAATCTGAGCAGAAGCATCAATATTTAATTTCATGCCGGATTGACCGGATGAAAATTCAACCACCTTGTCATTTTCTATTTTAAATTGAGCGTCAATCGGTTCAACATCAATTTCCGCAGCCAATGGTTTTATAAATTCTTTAATTTTTTCTTGATTAAAAGTTAGGCTTATTTGATCGCCGTTATCTTTAGTAAATTCCAACCATTCAGCCCATTTATCCGGCAATAACTTTTTTTCCTTTTTGCCGTATTGTATTATATAAGACGCTGAATTGAATAAATCCTGAGCTTGATTAAAAATTTCTGAACATTCGCTGATTTTTATCTGAGGTTCAAGTTCTTTAACCGGAATTTGCACTTCAATATTTTGAAAAAATCGCAAATTGGTTTCCATTTGCTTAATTCCATTTTCATAATCCAGAATAAAACCCGGCGTTTCTTCCGATAAAACCAATTCTTGCTTGGTTAATTCAATTCTGGCGTTTTGGACCGGTTTTTCCAATGATTTAAAATTTTCTTCCAAAATTTGTTTAAGTCCGGATTCGTCTATTTGGAGTTCCGGAGATATTGTTTTGCCTTGAATAATTTCTAAAAATCTTTGAAAAATATCGCCTTCGCGTCCGACGGCCATTGCTTTTTCCGCGGTTAGATCAGTATTAAAATTGATAATGGAACGGCTTAAATCCGGATCAGCCAAACCGATGGAATTCGTTTCTGTGTTTATTCTTTTTTCTCCCAAATCAGTTTTGGCATAAAAAGAAAAACCTTGAGATTCTGTTTGATCAATTGTTTCGCTCAATAAATTTTTGACTTCCTGTAATTTCAAGCCTCCCAAATCCAGGCCATTGCAATAAACTTTTGGATAAATGGCCAAAGCGTATTTTTTTTGAAACATGAAACAATAACCGCTCAAAGCAAGTAAAAAAACAATAATAAACAAAAAGAAAAATATTATTTTTTTATGATTCGGCTTGCGCGTATGATTTTGTTTAACTAAATTTAGGCGAGAAGCCATAATTATTCAACTTCAATATTTTGATCTTTATCTTCGGTTTTGGGCAAAATAACGGTTAAAATGCCATTTTTCAAATTAGCTTTTACTTTATCGGATTTTACCGGATAAGGCAAAACCAATGTCCGGGAAAATTTTCCCCAAAAACATTCTTGCAAATAATAATTCTTTGATTCATCTTCTGTTTCCTGCCTTCTTTCGCCTCTAATAACAATCAAATCCGATTCAACCGTAATATCAATATCTTCCTTGTTAATGCCGGCAATCGTAGATTCAACGATAATATTGTTGTCTCTTTCAAAAATATCAACTACCAATTGACCTTGGCCTGAATCAGGCAGCCATTTTTTTATTTCGCTTTCTTCAGGTTTCTTTTTGGCCATAAACGGCTTTTTTTCTTTTGCTTTTTTCTTTACTGGCGCCT
>Ga0265297_10001141_pt1 | contig 65214 bp, 47 predicted proteins | sample Munlanlwell13791_FD_192502 | JGI IMG/M metagenome (GOLD analysis project Ga0265297, IMG submission 192502) | Leachate microbial communities from a municipal landfill in Southern Ontario, Canada - Leachate well 137-91 | ecosystem: Engineered > Solid waste > Landfill > Unclassified | place... | reverse complement strand
CACCTATATAACATGTTCTTAACAAAAGGATTACGGTTAAGACGTCCACCCAATTAACACGCTGGAATGCTTCCGGCAATATATTCTCCTGATATTTGCAAGTAAGTATACCACATAGGGTTAGAATTGTCAAGGCAGGGTGTCTAGTCGTTATTCCTTACAAAAACGGTATATGTTTCCCTGAGCCCGCATTCGAGATCTTTTTTCCCGTATCCGCCAAGGAAGACGGAATAGAACGGCACGGCTTCATTGCTTATCCACACCAATCTGGGCTTGAATACCTTGAGGAACCGCCCCATATTCTCCGGGGTCAGCATCTTCCCCTCCGGGAGCGATACGACGGGCCTGTCCAGCGGGAAAGCGTGGTCGTATTCGTTTGTCGCGATATAATCCGACGAAACCGAGTTGGACTTGAGCCATGAAAGCATCCTGTTCCTCTGGGCCATTTCCACCCTTATCGCCGAGGCAGACCTTACGTGGTATATGCTTAGATCGAGGCTTTCCCAGGATGACATGACGAAAAGCACCGCAAAAACACTTCCGAGGAGGACCTTTTTATATCCTTCCTTCAGGCCGGGCAGCCTTTCCATGGCATATACGCCGGCGATAAATAACAGTATATAAGGGACCAGGATATACCTTATTATCTCCAAGCCGGGGTCCCACCATACCGATACGGATAATACCGCGATATTCAGGATACCTATGCCCGCCAGGCTCAGGAAGAACTTGTCTTCCCTTGACCCGCGTTTGGCCATCAAGTATATCCAGGCAGGAATAAACGCCCAGAGGAAGAAACCCAGGTATCCGTTAAGCATGGCTAAAAAATTGCCCAACTTCGGCGCGGCGGTCTGCCGCATGAGCGATAACATCCCGCTGAAGCCGGGATTGAACGTCGTATTAAGCACCGGCGTATTGAATGCGTAATATCCCCCGAAGAGCCTTGCCTGCCCGAATGTCTTCGCGGCCGCGAAGTATTCCGGGAATATCCTGCCGGTCAACAGGTATATGGCCGCCTGGTAAACCAAAAATACTCCCGTTGAACACAGGGTAAAGCGTATTATTTCCCGGGATCCCCTCTTCATGTATACCAGGGCAAGCAAATAACCTGCGATCAAATACAGGTTCGCGGCCCGCACGAGCGAGGCAACGCCCATTATGAGGCCGAGGCGCACGCTTAACCCGGCGGATTCACCCTCGGAGACCGCAAGCCGCTTAAAGTAAAACAGGGACAACAAAATGAAAAACAGGTGCAGGTGTTCCGTCAGCGCGAAAAGCGACAATATAAAAAAGGAATAATTTGCGCTGATTATTAGGCATACAAATATCCGGGACAACCTCGAAAACGATGAAAGCAGGTAATAGATAAGCGCCACATTGATACAGCAAATGAGCGTATTGGCAAGATTTGTTAAGATGACACTGCCGGCCAGTTTATAAAATAATCCTATCAAAATGGGGAAAATGGGCTGCATAAAAGCGGCGGCGGGGTAATTTTCCGTATTGAAGTATTGGTAGAAATTATGGGTGGCTATGAATCCTTTGCCGTCCCAGAAGTTTTTTCCTATATCCAGGTAGAGGCAGGCATCCGGCGACAGGAACTCCCTGGTTAGGGCCGGCCCAAGCCTTATCGCCAGCGTAAATAAAACGAGCAGCAGGACCACAGTCCCGTCATTCCTTTTCATTCAGGATCTCCAGCGCGCTGCCGATGACTTCCTCCGGCTTTATATCCCCGAGGCACGGGATCTTTCCCCTGCAAAAGATCCCCGGTTCCGCCCGGTACAGGTAAAGGCAAGGGCTGCAATCGTAGTCCGCATAAAATATCCTGTGCCTCCCATCCTTCACTCCGTATAGATCCGGGCTGCCCGGCCCCCATATCGAGATGCTCGGTGTCTGTTGTATATAGGCGAGATGGAACGGCCCCGAGTCGTTAGTTATAAGCAATCTGGATATTCCGATAAGTTGCAGGAACTGGCGTATATTAAGCTTACCCGCGAGATTCCTGGTGTTCCTCAAGGTGTTTTCATCCAGGGACTTTTCGATCTCCGCAACATACGCCGCTTCGGCCTCGGAGCCGATGATCACCACCTTAACGCCCGGCACACGGCTTATGCCCTTTATGGTCTCGATGAAATATTCTTTTGGCCATCGCCTGCAATCGGCGAGCTCACCCGCATTGGGATTGACGCTCACTATCCTATCGCCCGCAGATATGCCCTCTTTCTCCAGGAAGGCCCGCAGGAGCGCCCTTTCTTTCTCGGGAAATTCGATACGCTTATAAGCCACGGTTCCCGCTTCCACTCCCAGCGCGCCGACTATCATCCTGTAAGTCCTGCTTATATGCGCGGTCGAATTAAAATATACGGGGAAGTTGACGATACTTTCCCTCCAAAAATACGGCTGGAAAAAACCTATCCTTGACCTGGCCCCGCTGAAAAAACTGACCAGGGTCGAGTACTTTGAAAAGAACTCCAGGTCAATGCATACATCGACCCCGCTTACTCCGAACTTCAACAGCTGGTACAGGGTATCCCTCACAAAAACGGCCGCGTTTTTCACCGAGATCACCCTTATCTCGTCGCAAATACCGAGCAGCCTGACTATCTCTTTCCTGGATTCGAAAGTCAGGAAAATAATCTTGCTTCCGGGATATGCTTTCCTGACCTTCTCCAGGTAAGGAGAGAACAATACGATGCTCCCGATGCCGAACCACTTGAGGACGAGGATGGAACGGGGAGCCCCTATCCCCTGCTCCTTGCCTTTAAATATCCGGCAAAAGCTCAGCCAGGCCCCGGCTGCCGCACAAAGCGGCGTACCGAGCCAATGGTCTACCCTCTTCATCGTCCTGATATCCATGGCCTATACCTTGATGTGCCTCCTGAAAAAAAACGGTTCCGCGATCCTCGCCCCCTCGACGGCCTTAAGCTCCCCGAAGCCGAAGCGCTTAGCGTATTTCCTCTCTACCGCATCGCAGATGTAATAATACCTGCATTTGCCGCAGGCCGGGGATTTGGCATACCCGTATTCTTTGATAGCGCGGACAATGCATTCGCCCAGGAACTCCTTCCGGCTGCCGACATAGGCCTTCCCGTATTTCGGCCAAAAGAGAGCTCCGGCCGCGACCATAAACATCCAGGCAAACGGAAAATAGTGCTTCTCCAGCCTCGACCTCACGTACGGGTCCCACTCAAACGGGTCAAACCTAACCTCGGAATGGCCACAGATATACTTTTCATAACCGGGGAACAGGCAGAACGGCGCGTACCTGATGTTTATGTTATCGGTATGGTCTTTGAGGTAATCGCAGGATTCCATGATGTACGGGGCAAGGTCGGAATACAGCAGGGTAAAATCCCCGAATATCCTGGCCGCGTTCTGCCAATCATTTATGCTTATGAAATTGAACTGGACCGGGCTAAACTGCGAGGCGACCTTCGCTATATCAAGCGCGTTCCTGTAATTATGCCTGTGTATTACAGAATTGATCCTGACCCGCAGCCCCGATCCCATTGCGTTTTCCATCGCCTGCCTGATCTTAGAAAAACTCCCGCTTACCCCCACAAAAGAATCATGAGAGGCGGCGTCATGCCCCTGTAGCGAAAAGAGGGCCTCGTCAAGCCCGGCATCGACAAGAGACCTCAGGTATTTTTTATCGGAAGCGATTATCCCGTTGGTTATGATGCATGCGCGTCCGGCGCCCTTAGCTTTCGCAAAAGAGATAAGCTCCGCCAGGTCCGGATGGGTCGTGGGCTCGCCGCCTGAGAAATCGATCTCCCTGATGCCGTTCCTGAGGGCAAAGAGGATATCTCCCCTTATGCTCTCCTTCGCAAAATTAGGGCTTGAGACCCGCTCACCGTAATAGCAGAAGGTGCATTTTGCGTTACAATGAAAACCGGTTACGATCTTTACCCTTTTTGTTGCTTCCACGTCCCAAGCGCCCCCGTTAACGAATAGTACGACCATGCGAACCGCAGGTATAGCACTTTGCGGAGATCCCCGCGAAAAAAAGGAAAAACAAAATACAAAGGAAGCCATCTGAGCGTCAGCAGGATACATAATAACGCCACTAACGGCGAACGCAAAGCATATTTTCTCGACAGGACTGCCAGCCCCCTGCCGTTCCTGGAACATTTTTCCCTGAAATCCCCTTCCGACCTTTCGTGGTCATGATATACGACGGCGCCCGGGTTATAAACATACTTAAACCCGCCTGAAACCGCCCTGATCCCGAGATCGTTGTCCTCCCAGCTTGCGGTCTTAAAAGATTCATCGAAGACCCCTATCTTATCCAGGACCTCTTTCCTGTAGGCAATGTTGCATGTGGCGAACCTCCTGCCGGGCGCGTATACGGACCTTTCAAGTAAATAGGGAAAAGAACCTTTATCCCTGTTAAGGGACAGGGTCTTCCCGCTGACCAGGTCCGCCCCGCGCTCGAACGATCCCAACAGCTGGCTCAGCCAATCGCGCTCCGGGACAGAATCATCGTCGAGAAAACATATTATTCCCGGCCCGGCCGACGATATCCCCAGGTTCCTTGCCTTTGCCGGCCCCCCTTTTGGCTGGGACAGGAAAGTTATGTTCCTGTCCGCAAATAAGGGCCTTATAGCGTCCTTGACCGCCTCGAATTCCCCGTATCCGTCGTTCACCATGATAACGCCGAGGCTTGCTCCCCCGGGAACGCGGTCCTGTGAGAATACCGCCTGCAAGCTCTTTATCAGCCATCCGCATTCACGGTTAACGGGTACGATTATTGATATGTTCTGCATATGGGTCACCGCGCGGTCACTGCCGCGCTCCTCCATTGACGCCCCTGCGGCAATATTTTTTCAGGCAAAAACATATGTCATGAAAATACTGTATGAAGAACCTGAGCATCGACAGGACCCGGAAATTCCTTAACAGGACCGCCAAATAACCCGAGAATTGGAGTTCTTCTATCTCCCTGCGGCTCAGGCCTTCAAGCTCCATAGCGGCGCCTGCTATCTTGTTATAATCCCGCCACCGTCCCGAAATCAACTTATAGCCGCCGGACCCCTTAAGGGCCATCTCGCGGATTTTTGTCCCCGGATAAGGCACCGCAATGCCAAAGACCGGGAAATCGGGATTAAGCTCGGACGCGAAATCTATCGTATCCTTGCATGTCTGCCTTGTCTCATTGGGAAGCCCGAGCAGGAAATAACCTTCGTATGGTATCCCGGCTTTTTTGATCCGGCCTACCGCCCTCCTAACCTTTTCCTTATCGATACCCTTCCCGATATTCCCAAGTATGGCTTCGTTGCCGGATTCTATGCCTATCCCCAACCTGATGCACCCGGAAGACTTCATGGCCTTGAGCAGGTCAAGGTCGAGGTTGTCGACATGGGCCTGGGCAAACCATTCAGTCTTGCGCCGCCTCTTCCTTAACATGTCAAGCAGCGTCATGGTCCTTTCCTTTGACGCGCAAAAATTCTCGTCCCAGAAATAAAGATACCTGGGTTTGTAGGTCCCGGTTACCCGGTCGACTTCTTCAGCAACATCCTCTATCGGCCTGAAACGGACTCTTGAGCCGAACGGCCTGGCGCAAAAAACACATCCGTGATTACATCCCCTTGACGTAAAGACAGGGTAATAAAGGGCCTTCGGGAACGGCCCCCAATCCGCTATCGGGATGCCGGCCGGGTCAAGGGAAGCCGCCGGCTCGTTGAGGACCACTGCGCCGTCCCGCCTGAAGGCGATTCCTTTTATCCTTCCAGGGTCCCGGAAACCGTCTTTTAGCAGCGCGCAAATGGACTCTTCCGCCTCGCCATAGACCGCCACATCGAACACCCCGAATTCTTCGAGCGTCTCCTTTGGGACCGCGTTCGCGTGCGCCCCGCCTATGACAAATTTGGCATTGGGAAAAGACCCCCTGATGAGCTCCGCCGCGGAAGCCACCCTTTCAATTTCGTGGGTAAAAGAAGTGAATCCTATGACTTCCGCATCCAGCGGCCTGATCCTCGCGGCGGTTCTCTTGAGATCCAGCCTTTCCAGTTTGGAATCTATAGGATAGCTTTCTATGCCGTGCTTTTTCAGGTAACTGTACAGGCTTCCGAGCGAGGGGTCGGGGAAATTGGGCCTGTCATAACGCTTTTCGGCCAGGTCCTCCCTGAATATATTTAATATGGCTATCCTCATCTATCGCCATCCGGTTGCTTCCGCCTGTTCCTCGGCAGATCGTAAATGATATAGCATTTCCTTTCCCGCGGCAGCTCCAGCGCATGATACCCTCTCGCCAGATACAAAGCGCCGTTGTCGAGAGGCATGCCGTCGATCTCCCTATCCCCCGCGCCGGAGACCTTATAATAGCCGGGGACCAGTATCTCAAATCCCTGCCTTATGCCCGCCTCCGCCATGATGCTTTGTCCGGGTATATAATATCCCGCGGCATTCATCACATAATTCCTTTTTATAACAGCGCTGAGCCTGGGCATCTTACTTTCGTCGGAAACTATGAACGGCTCTATCATGACTATCCGCCTGCAGTATATATCCCCGATTATCCTGTCTTCGATCTGCCTATCCCATTCAATCACAAAAGGGCATAAAAAATAATGGTATATGCTGGGCCTGAGATAAACCGGGTCCATCGGGAACAACAACCTGTCATCCTCATTCGTATTTGCAATGATCTCCTCTTTAAGGCGAAGGTCATCCTTTGACTCAAACGCACATAGCATATTCTCGCTGTCCTGGAAGTACACGAATAGCGGCAGGAAAACGACCATAAACACTACGGTCATGTATACCTTCTTGAAATACCTCAATACGCCGCTCCTGAAAGATGCGCTTGATATGGCGGTATAGACATAGTATAAACCGATCCCCGACAGGGTCGCCAGCGGAATGGATATCGTGATGAGATGCTGCAAAAATACCGTGTGGGACAACGCCAGTTCGGCATATGCTATCAGGATAAATGATACCGCAAACAGGACGCCCTGTCTCGGCATATCGATTTTTCTTGCCGCCAAAGCGTAAAAGGCTGCGATCGAGAATACTATAAGGGCAAAGTTCAGGCGGACGTAACAATAGATCTCGTGAAATTCAACATATCTTTCCGTCAATGCCGGCCTCATCAGAAGCGTGTTCAGGAAATCGTTATTCACGGAATATTTAAAGAACCGGCCCCAGCCGCCGGAAAAGTACAGGAAGGATATGAATAGGGCCAATGTCGCCAGGTAACCCGCCAGGAATTTATATATGCCTTTGCCGCGGGAAAATACGTACATGCATATCATGACCGGCAGGAAGACGATACCCGACTGTTTTGACAACAACGCGAGACAGCACAATATCCCCGCCAGGACATGATATATCCTAGGGCGCCTGCCCGCGAGGATAAAACACAGGATGCCCGTACATCCGGCCAGGGTCACCAGTGAATCGGGCCTAACTTCCGTAAGTTTCTTTATCACCGGATAACACGACATGAATGACAGGAACGCGAAGAAACCCACCTTCGGGTTAAAGAGGTCCTTATTCACCCTATATATGACGGCGCCGGTGAGGAGGCACATTATAAACACGATAATCCTCGCGGAATAAAATACGCGCGGTATCGTATCGAATATCTTAAAAACCGGCGATATCAAATAGTAGAACAGGGGTGGGTGCATCTGGTAAAAATCTTTATATATGACCTGCCCGTTGCTTATCAGGTATGAGGCGTAAAGGCTTTCCGATTCGTCCCGGTTTATCTCGTGCCGCACGGAAACAGACAGGTACAGCACTGCCACGAGAAAAAGCATGGCTATCGCCGGGGCCTTCGCTCTTAAGGTCGCGTTCATGGCGCGGTCACTTAGACCGCCTTCCTCTCAGCAGTATGCAATCATATAAATTCCCAAGCCCGTCCCTGACGGACCGGAATTTTATCTTGCCTGCCCTCTGCCTATATGATATGTGCTCCTCGATGCATTTTAATCCGGGGCGGGTCCAGGACAATATCTTTATCTCCTGGGAAAAACCCATCCCCCGGTTGGAGGGATTTATCTCATCGATCAGGCCTTTCCTGAAAACGAGCATACCGGATTGCGAATCCGCCAGATCTATCCGGAACATCTTCCGGATAAAAAACGAGATGAGGCTGTTGCTTATTTGCTTATAGCGGGGCATGGCCCTTTTGTCCGACAGCGGAAACCTGCATCCGCTTACCAGGTCGGCGCCTTTTTCGGAAAGGCACTCGAGCAGCTTCTCCGCTTCATCTATCGGATAACTATCGTCGCCGTCCATAATGATGATATATTCGCCCGTAGCCCGCGGCAATCCAGCCAGGTATGCCGCCCCATAACCCTTCTCGCGCACAAATACAACATCCGCGCCGTTCTCTTTGGCTACCGGCGAGGTGTTATCGCAGGAGTCGTTATCTATGACTATGACCTCATCGATAACGGACGGTTTCCTTTTGAGGACCAAAGCCAGCCCTTCTTCTTCATTATGGCATGGGATCACGAGAGAGACTTTTCCGCCCTTGAACATATTGTGGGATCCTTTTGATGTGTCCTACGCGATTTTTATACCATGAATACGTTTGTAAGTCAAGGCGGCCTCTAACCCCTTGACTTTTCCCCGGAAAAGGCGTATTATCTACCGAAAATAATGAAAAATACACCTATTAGCGATCCAAGGGTCCGCAACGAGGTAGCCGACAAGGTACTGCTCGTCCTGAATTCTTACGACAAGCTTGAGTTCTCCCCTGACCTTAGGCAATTCTTCAAGAAGAAGCTCAGGGAGAAGTACAATAAGACCATCGATGTCGAGCTCGTCGGCATGGCCGAAATGGGGCAGACCCGCGGAAACCTTACCGGATATCTCAGGACGCACGAGCGCATAAAGAAGCTGCTTTCGAAGAAGAAGCTCGATTCGTTCGATACCATCGTATATATACACGACGCCGGCCTCGCGACGAGGATTTTTCCCCTCTCCTACGAGTTCGGGACGCCCTCGAAGGCCAGCATCAGGTTCCCCGAAGGCCGCGCGCCGGACATGCTGCTTCCGTGCATCGCCAGGAGCATCCCGCTCTTCAAGAATACGGTCATAATACTCCCTATCGACCAGAATTTCGATTATTCCGAGGTTGATATCGCCGGCCTGCTTAAGACGCTTAACAGGAACACGGCCTCCATGCTTCTGACCCCCATCCAGATAAGCAGGGCCCTCGGCTGCCTCGGAACGGCAAAGCTGGGTCCGGACAACGATATATCCTCTTTTTACGAGAAGACCTTTGACGAGAAGCTGATACCTAAATACTCAAAGGACATGACCCTCGCCAATACTTTCCAGCTCTTCACGACGAAAGATAACCTGGATAAGCTCCAGAACGCGCTCGACCTGTTCTGCTCTAAGGAGAAGAACAAGGACTTCATAAAGCACCTGAACGCGACCGAATGGAGCTTCAACAAGCTCATATGCGAATCCCTGGTGCTCGAGAAGAAATCGTTGTCAAAGATACAGCTTGCCATGAGGGAATGCCTGCAGCAGTACGAGGTCAGCGTAGGCGGCGCGATCGCCAAGGGATATTGGATAGACTGGGCCTCTAACATAATGACATACCTCGAGCTGCTGCGTAAATTGACCGCCCAGATAGCGAAGCCGGACGAACACGGGAACTATTTCGTCAGGAGCAAAAAGATAAAACCCTCGAGCAAGCTCGAGTCGTGCGTATTCATAGATTGCGATACGGTCGACCTGTTCGGCAGCTACAAGAACTGCATATTCATCGCGTGCGAATGGGTCAGGATAATGAACTGCTTCGAGGGGAACGGCTCCCTCTTCTATGCCCTCAAGAAGAAGAACTTCCTGCGCAAGGAGATGAACTATAAGCTGTTCGCGCACTTCCTGAGCGGCAGGCGTAATATCGAGTTCGAATGCGATATCTACGACGATTACAGGAATTTATACAGCGCGATGAAGAAGGTAAGCGACGATTGGCTCTACTACCACGAAGTGCTTAAGGAAAGTTATAATACTAAGTAGCCTTCCGTCAGCGTACTGATGTCCACGCCTTTATACACCTTGACATGTAATTGATCATGGCCTTCTTGGCCCTGAACTCGTCCTCGTAAACCCTTACAAGCTTGCTCTTGTAGCCCCTGTCCAGCTTATTCCAGATATCTTCCATGGCCCTGACGTTCTCGTTGAGCCTGTTGAAGTCGTGTATCATTACTTCATTGCACAGTTTGCCCAGGTACACCCTGTCGTCGCTCGTATGTTCGACGTTCAATATAAGCATGTAAACGGATTCGATCGCTGCAATGACCCATATCCAGTTGCTGTAGAACCTATGGTCAAATTCCGAGATGAAATAGAGCAGCAGCGTAATGACCAAAGTGGAGATGTAGACGGCCTTTGCCCTCACGAGCGTCCTATTATACTTGAGCTCCGCCAGCCTGTCACCCTGTATGAGCTCCTGGTGCGCGAAGTATACGTCATCCAGGAAGTCGGCCTTCTGGGCCGGAGACACTTTATTATATGACGGCAGGTTCTGCTTGAACCATTTGTCCAGCCTCGCGTATCCGCTGAGCTTCCATTTCAGGAGCGCCCACCCGATCAGCATAAGTATGCCCAATAACGTATAGACCAGGGATTCGGGCGATGCCGTAGCGGGGCCCGATACGATCGAGACTATGCCCAGCATGACGCTTGCGGCCAGCATCGGTATCACCGCGTAATTCCAGAACCTCGATAACGTGATCTCCTTGAACAGCGCAATGGGCTGCGAATGGGCAAAAAGCGGCATTATTATGAACGACAAAGTCGTGCTTATGTACAGCACGGAAAATACGAAGAGCGCCTTTACCGCCAGGGATGAGAATATAAGGCCCCACATCACGAACCCGACGCCGGTAAAGACGAGAAGCACCATCGCATAGATCATCTGAAGCTTTATCACCGACATCTTTCCGATATCGCCGTCCGGGACTATCTCGTCGCGCCAGTTCTTCAGGTACGGGCGCCCCAGCTCCTTCCATCTCACGCCCATCGTATACATCAAGGCAACGACGGCGAAAGGCAGGAACGGTATGAACGGGCTGATCCATAGCGGCACTGTCTCCGACGACACCAGGACATATGCGAGCGGGAGGCCGATTATCGTACTGAACAGGGTCGCCTTGAGTATATCCCTCTTCTCTCCCCATATCATCTTAAGCGGCAGGTGGCCGAGGTTCCATCCCTTCGCGCTTATTATGAAGACCGCTTTTCCTTTAAGGCCGGCGAGGAAACCGAACGCATACGCCGGTATGACGGACGCGTAGAAGAAGTGGTTCTTCGCAACGAGCCTCATATATGCCGGGAAGGACCTCCTGAAACCGTAATGCTCTATAAGGTACGCGATCCCTGTCGCGGTTATCGCCTGGTTGAACAACAGGCCCAGTATACCGAAGACGATCGGGTACGGCACCGCCATGAAACCGTTTATTCCCCAGCAGATCATCAGCCACAAATAAAGGAAATTTATTACGAACATCAACGGTGTCTGGTAGAAGAAAGAGAACCCGAACATAAGCATGAACTTCTGGGCAACATGTATGTTTTCCGAATCGAGGATACCGCGTATGACCCTGCCAATAGCGGCATCCGAGGAACCCATCGCCCATTTCGTCAACGGGACGAGGCTAGTGAAGTACGAGGTCTCCCTTCCCTTTCCGAACGTTATGTACTCCTTATGGGTGGTCCTGAAGCCCTTCTTCCATAATGCGGTGGCCAGCAATATATCTTCCGATATATAATCCTGGGGAAGACCGCAGGACGCACTGATCATGTCCGTCCTTATTATCGCGCTGTGGCCGTAGAAACCGCAGGCCTGGAACATGTTCATCGTGCGCTGGGTCACAGATACGAAGGTCTCCTCGTTGAAGCCTATGGCCTGCGATATCCACGAATAATTCTTGTTGAATATGTACTCGGCGAAAAGGACCTCCCCAAGCCCGGGGTCGTTCCTGAATTCCGAAAGCGCTACGGGCAGTTTCGCCGCGTCCTCGATCCTCACCGAGCAGTTCGCATCGAAGAATAGGATCGTCTCGCCCTTAACGAAAGGCAATGCCTGGTTCAGCCCGCTTGGTTTACCCTTCTTTATCGGGGCGATAAAAGGCGCGACCTCGATGAGCTCTATATTTCCCGAGGATACGTTGAACCTGTGCAGGCCGCGGTCGCTGCCCTCGACATCGGCATCGGCGGCGCCCCAATAGACTTCCAACGCGGGCATCTCCTTCATCAGCCTGTTAAGCGCTTCTCTGTCGGAATCGCGCGTTGCCCCGCTGTGGTATCCCTCGTAGTTCAGGAGTATCTGGACCTTGTTGGCAATAAGCTCCGCGATAACCGCATCGGACGCTTCCGGATAACAGATCCTCGCGTATGCGGCAAAAGCATCCCGGATCCTGTACACTTCGACAGCGGTCTTCTCGACGCACTGCACCGTTAGGTTAGCCCATCTGCGTATGTCTTCCTTCAGCTGCTCAGGCAGCCCGTCGGGAAGTTTCTTCAGCCCGAAAAGCAGCTTAAGCTGTTCCTTTGTAACGAATTGGCCCATTTCGGCGTCCCGGAGCCGCCCGACGAACTCTTCCCATTGCGGCCTGTAAAACCCGATAAGGTGGTTAAGCCTGGTTACCTCGGCGCCCCTGTCGCAGCCGTTAAGTTCATCGAAGGAAAAACTAACCGGCTCGTTGAACGCCGTTATCATAGCGGTGAACGACGGAAGGTCGGTCCAGGATTCCGCCTTCGGCATCTCCATGAGCCAACTGTTAACGTAGAGGCGTATCCTCTCCGACGCCTCCTCCGCGCGCGGAGGCTTCTCGAGTTTAAGCGAGGGGTTCTTATCTGAATACAGGAGCGCGTCCCTCTCCTTCCCGCTTATGACATAATAATCGTAGAGTTCCGTTATCATGGAGTTCCAGTATGTCTTCCACGGCGCATCGGAACCGCCGCCTACCTTTGCCGGACGCAGAGGCATCATGACTTCGCCGAAACGCAGCTTAGACGCTTCGAACTTCCTCCTTAACTGGTCCCATGTTATAACCTGCCCGACGCCTTCCCTCTTGCCGCGATAGAAACCTATCAATGCGATTATTATATAAAAGAGGGAGAAGAAACTTGAAAGTATGAACGTCATCGTGAGCAGGAGCGCACTGGCATTGATGAAGAATCCCCATCCGAAATTGACGAAAGTGAGCTTCGCGATTATACGGACAGTCCAAATTATGACGAAGATGCTGAAGAGGCCCCACAGGTACGAGGCTGACCCGAACATGATCCAGAAGACCCTTATCGACCTCCTGAGGTCCCTTCTCTCTGGGGCGGCGAAAGCGGCCGGCTTGTAATTTCCGAGCGTGCCCTTTATCAGGGCCATCGTTATTGCGACGCCTATCAGGATCAGGACCGTCACCTCTATGAACGCCGCGCCGACCGTGCCCGCCATGCCGGTTAACCGGCCGGAGAACGGCACGCGTTTCAGCGCTATCGCGATCCCGCCCAGCATGACGGCAGTGAACATCGGCACAAGGAACTGCCAGAACCTCTTGAGGTTATCGATGAACTGCGGTGTGCCCGCGTTATCGGGAAATGTCTTGAGCCATGCGAAATTCTTGTGAGACTTGATGTCGGCTGAAGAGTCCTTTCCTTCCCTTGAGGCAAGATAGGAAAGTTTCTCTTCGCCGCTCCTGCCCGACAGCTTCGCGAACGAAGCGATAAACCCGGGCCGCTTGCCCTCGAACAGGTCGTTCAGGTCGTCGTATGTGAATATAAATTCCTTTGTCAGCCCGAGCTTCTTGTCGTAACCCGGCCTCAGCGCCTCCAGCAATACCCATGTATCGCTGCGTATCTCCTTGATCACCGCGTCCTTCTGGCCGGAGTCCAGCATGCTAAGGGACTTATCCAGCAGGTAATTCCTGAAACCTGTGGCGGCCGCCCTGAACTCCATGGATTCATCGAATATGAGCTTGAACAACACGACGACCGTAAGCTCATCCATGCCCGGTTTTGCTGCGGTAAGGCTTATGCCGTGGCCGTTCTTCCTGGACCATGCCTCAAATTCCTTCGCCTCGACCGGGAAGAGATCGCTCAGGCGGATATCCTCCCTGCCGATCCTGCAGGCGATCCTGTCCAACAATACGTTAATGCTGGCCGTATGGTCCGAAGGATCAGCCCCGAACCCGCGCAGACGCTCCTCCAACAAGGGCCTGAACACCTTCGCTGATATATCATAGAGCGCGGCGGGCGGCTCCGATCCCTCGTATACCCTGATACAGGCAGCCTTAAGCTCTTCCGGGGCCTTCAGCCGGCCGAGGACCTCCCTGCTGAAGGGCTTGATCGCGCCCGCAGGGATCGCCTGCTTCCTGAATTCTTCCGCGGCAAGGGCTATCCTGGCCTTCCTCCCGGCATGGAGCCTCCTCCTTGAGACATATCCCGCGAGTAAGAATAATCCGGCGGCGAACACCAGCAGGGTGAGCGGTTTCCGCCAATTCGTCGACTTCATCAGGTATATCGAGCTGCTCTCGATATGTTCCTTCTTGAACTTATAGACACCGTTATCGTCAAATTCATAATCGGAGCGTATCCAGTGTTCGATATCGAACGGCCTTCTCTCGAGGAACGTCTGCGTCTGCCAGCCATTGCGATGGTAGATGCTCGCATCTCCCACGAAGACCGCCACGATCTGCCTGCCGGGCAGTGTGCCCTCGGGCTGCATGCCCGGCGCAAATTCCCTTTCTATCTTTATCGGCCTCAAGTACGAATACGGTACAAGCGGATCATAGAATTCAGTCTGCCTGCCGCCCTGTATAGGCAATATGTTCATAAGGCGCAGTATGATGAAACGGCGCTCGAGGACAATAAGCTGGCCGCTTAACGAATGCACGTCGTAGAACGCGTAATCTGAATTCAGCACACCGTACTTTACGCCCCTTATCGGAAGGCCGTCGGGAAGCTTGAACGGCACGACCTCCGTCTCATAAGGTATCTTTACGCCCGGATGGCTGAACATACTTCGCTGGTATTCCACGGTACCGGAGAAATATTTTATCTCGCCTATGCTGCCGTTCGGCTTTATCATAAGGTACCCCGGCAGGGTGCCGAACGGGGCCACGGCCGCGCTCTTTAACGCCTCATCGAGCGCCTTGCGCCTGATCAACTTGCCGTAGTCGGCCTTCAGGTGGGCGCGGAGCTCGTCCGCGCTGAGCCCTTCCTTATACCACTCATATATGACGGTATCTTCCTTCTTCGCTATAGCACGCGTGTGCTCCTCATCCCTGTCGTCCTTCCATGATTCAAGCACCGTCTCACCGCCGAAGAAATTCCGTTTCAGTTTCAGCGTGCTGCCCTTATGCAGCGTAGTCTCGTCGCCAAGCATGACGAACTTGACGGTCACGAGCTCCCGTCCGAGGACATCGTCGGGTATCATGTAGCTTACGGTAGTTATCGCGACGGTATTAGTGAAATGAGGAAGGCCGTCCTCGCCCGTCACCATCCTGAATATCCTCTTCTTCATCTGCGGCAGCAGTGTGTCGGCGTATATGCCGAGAGGGGCCATCTTCTTTAAATACTTCGGGGGCAGGGCCGAATCTGCCCGGACCGCATTATCCACGTCGCTGATCGACACAAGTTCCCCGGCGAGGTTGAAGGTAAGCGTCTTTGACGGTATATCGCTTTCGGCGATCCAGTCTACCGGGACCTCTATCGTGCCGCCGCGGACGATCATCCTCTGACGCCCGAGGCTGTCTCCCGGTTCATAGAACACGAAATACGGCGCTTCTCCGGGCGCGCCGGGATCTCCGGTAAGGTTGTTGGTCACGAGGTTCTCTTCCAGCATCAGCATATCGCTGACCCTTCCGACCTTCTCGGCGCCGAGCCTGTTCAGTATCTGCACGGCGGACATTTCCCTGTCCTGTTCGGGCAATGACGTAAGGGACTGCGTCAGGGCCTCCTTAAAATTCATAATGCTGCTCGTCGTCTTGTACCTGCGGACCCATGCGAGCCCCTTAGTAAGCTCCTCGAGGTTCGTATTTTCCGCGGAGACGGCTTTCCCGGGGGTATCAAGGAAGACCTCCTTGACCACCTCGCGGTCGGGTCCGTATTTCACTATAGTCACTATATTCTTTACTATCTGCGCGGATATGTCGCCTTCAGGAGTATAATATTCGAGCTTCTTCGTATACCTGGCTTTGCCGTCCTCGAACAGGACCCTGCCGTTCTCGTCCCTGGCAAAGATATGCACCTCCGAGATGAAATATTTCTTGTCAGGAGTATATCCCTTGAATATGCTCTCCGATATATCCGACACCCAGTCCCCGTTCTCATCGGTACGGTATGTATGGCTCCCTACGACCTGCAGGGTCTCCTTGTCGTATTGGAGGTCGGTCCTTACGTCAGACGTGACGGCTTTCGTGAGCGGGTCTATCTTTATGTTCTCGGAATATATCGTTTCGAGGTTTCCCGACATGTCATAAACCTCGACGTATAACACACGGCCGGTCGCCTCATTTATGACCTTAAGCCAGACACGCCCGTACAGGTCACGCAGGTCCCTTCCCAATTCATCGCGCCCGAGGATCGATTCATATTTCTTCAGGCTAGACTCGGCCCTTACCTTGGCTGTCTCAAAATCTCCGAGCCTGCTTTCGGCCGCCTTCGCGCCGTAATAGATGACGTGAATGAGCCCATTATCGTCATACCAGGCAAGCTCTCCTGACAAACGGTCATACTGCTCTATAAGCTCGAGGCGCGTCTGCGCGTCCTTTTCGGATTTGATGCGCTTCAGCAGGTCCAGCAGCCTCTTCGTAAACTCCTTGGTCTCGGCTGCAAGCACATCCTCTCCGAGGTATATCCACAACGGCTGTGTGGGGGAGAAATTGCCGCCGGTGAACTGCTCGCGCGGCTTTATGACCATGCCTTTTATGAGCCCGATCTCATATTTCACGGCGTTCGCTTTCGAAGCCTCGCCGACGCGCCAATTTGTCAGGCTGAACCTGGTGCCCATTACTATCTCGCGGCCGCTGGCAACGGAGACGCCTCCGACGCGCAGCCTCCTGGTCTCGTCAAGTCCGAGGACCTTCGCGTAATATATCCCTCTCTCCTGGGTCGCGAGCATCCCTTTTTCGTCCGGGATGATACCGGCAGATATCAGGTCTCTCCTCTCCCAGTCCTTCGCCCTGGTATACCTCCTGTACTCATCCTCGCTTATCGGGACCTTGGAGACAAGGCCGGGCAGGTCTTCAACCGAATCGTAATACCTCGTTATGTTCATCTCGTCGTCGACCTCGAGCGCGTTTAAATACCTGGCTATCAGATGGCCCTCGGCAAGCTCCCTGGAGGATTGGAACTGGGCCTTCGGGTCTTTCAGGTCGTCCCTGTTGGCTTCGGGGACATCGCTCTCGGATGAGAACTGCTTTACGATATTGTAATCCCCGTCTATTTCGAAAGCGTAATACGGCTTATACTCGCCGTCGAGGTCGAGGTTATACTTCGGGGCGATCCTCCACTTGATGCCCGTAGAGTCGTCCACATAGGCATACTCCGACTGCACCGCTTTCCTGGTCTTATCGGGAAGGTCCTGGAACTTCTTATATAATATCCTGTAATCCCTGTCTACGCCGATCACATCATAATCCCGGGACTGCGTATCCAGCACGCCGTTGAACCAGCCGTTATAGCTCGTCATCAGGACGGCTATGACCCTTTTTCTCGCGATACCCGCGTCCTTGTAGACCTGGTCGTAAAGGGCCTTGTAGTATACGATCGGCTTCCTCATCGACTCTTCCCTTGCGGCTTCCTGCTGTGCGATGAGTTCGGCCTCGGATATTATCTTCTCGGTTTCGGGGATCACTACCGCCTTGGCGGGCTTTATGACCTCTCCCGGCTCGCCCATCCATTTTGCGGTACCGCTAAGGGCATCACGCAGCTCGAAGCCCTCCAGCGAGAACGGATTATAACCAGCCAGCGGGAATGATGCCCACATTGCCGACATATCCGATTCCGCCTGCGGGGTCAACCAATTGTCGAATGAGAACCGCCTTATCCCTTTCTCCGACGCGTACGGCAAAGACGCAGATCTTCCGGTCCTCGCCGCCATCCTCCCGAGGCCATAGAGGTAGCGGCCCGCCTCTTCGATCAGTTTAGCCGAGTATTCGGCATCTCCCTTTTCGTTAGCATATTTCGCCATTACAAGATATGCCAATACCGCCTGGGATGTGAACTCGGGGCTTAAGACGGGCTTCCTGCCGGGCCTGCCAAATTTGTCGGTATAATCGAATCCCTCGAGGCCCTTTACCACGACGCCGGATGGATGGAGATAATCGACCTTTACTTTGGCCTCATCAAGGCTATCCAATATCCTGCGGCTGGTCCCGGCCCCCCCGAACTGCATCTCGCCTCCGGAATCCAGCAGCTCCGGGCCGAGTATTACTATCGCCAGCGCATTCGCGTCCGTGGCATATACGGGATTTACCTCGTCATTGGATGTACCTGCGGTAAAATAACCGGCTTCCTTATTGTACACGCCGCTTTCCGCGAGCCATTTCAGCACATCGGACGCGGCGGCCTTATATTTGTTCTCTTTGGTAATGCGGGAGAGCATGCTGAAAAGCGCATAGCAGTCGAGGTTCTCCTCGGTCGATTTCGCGTTATATTCCGGGTTGCCATGGAAGGGGCTCTTCCTTATGCCTCCGTCGCCCGTCTGGAGCTTAAGCAGGAAATCGGCGCGCCTGCCGGCAGCCGTAATCCACTTCTCGTCGCCGGTCAGTTGGTATTCCTTTACAAAACTTATGCCCCAGTATGCGTTGGGCCCGGCAGTTATCAGCGGGTCCTCGCTCAGACCGGTCCGCACGCTGAAACCGTTGGGTATCTCCCTTGTCTCGCCCCGGCTCCTAAACAACTCCGCGGTCTTCGACGATCGGTCTGTCAGGCCCGCCAGTACAAGGTTCTGGTGGACGACCGCCTGCACATACGCGTAGGACATATCGGAGAAAGGGTTCTTATGCCCGCTCTTAGATATTATAGTGGGGACCAGCCCGGTCTCCGGGTTGGTCCATTCCAATATGAAGGATACCAATTCCCCTGCATTTATCGCGGAATCCCGCTGCCTGGGATGGTCTAGCGGGTTCGCCGCGCGCGCAATGCCGGAGACGCCGTGAAGGGCCTGCCTGCCGGCGGGACCCCGCACTTCCGCAGGACGGCGGTGGCACGAGCGCACCACGATGAACATGGCCGCAACCGCTATCAGCACAATCGCTATCTTCTTGCCGCTTTTGGTCATATCCCTGCTCATTTATCGACGAACGTTATATATGACTCGATGCCTTTCGCCGTATATCTTATCAGATAACGGTCCAATTCGTTCATGAATTTCATCATGCGATAGAACGCCTGGATCTTCCTTACCTTGACGTTAAGTATGGTCTCTTCCAGCTCCCTCTGCCTAACGAGGGCGGTGTCCCCTGTCGCCTCTTCTATCTTCATCTTCTCTGTCATTTCATCCTCAAGCGCCGACTCGTTCTTCTCGAAGTTCGCGTAGTCGGCCACAGCCATCTGGTAATCGGTAAACCTCCTCAACGCGTCCTGGACCACGAATTTCATATAGGACTCGGACCTCAGCGCCGTTATCTTCTCGGTTATGACCGCTATCCTCGCCCTGGTACCGGTGGTGGGGTCAAATATCTTATCGAGGGAATTTAACGAAAAGAACTCCGACAAGTTATCATAACGCGAGAAGGCGGCTTCATCCTTCGTCAGTAATCCCATGAAATCCGTAAGGTAGTTATACTCCAGGTTGAACGAGAGCTTCTTGATCTGTTTGGATATGGCTTCAGTATCAAGCCTTGCCGCGCTTATATTGAGTTCCGCACGCTTGAGCAGGTCATCCTGCAGCGGGCCCTGAAGGGCTTGCCTCGCCGATACGAGCTCGCCCAATAGCCTCTCCTTGATCTCATAGTCTTCGGTAAGCGCTATGCGCTTGGTGGACTTATCGTATATTTTAGTGTTCACGACCGAGAACCGCGGGTCGAGGCCTCCAACGACTATGCCGAGGTTATTCCTGTGGCCCTCAGTGTACTTATTTATGTCTATATACTTCTGCAGCAGGCTTTCTACGAACTCCCTCTGCTTCAGCAAGTCCACATGCGCTATCGCTCCGGCCTTGAACAGCTCATCCATGCCCGCCATGACCGTCTTCTGCTTTTCGTATTCCGCATTTACTTCCGAGGCCTCCGCGAGCGAGCCAAGGTAGCTCGAGTACGCATCCACGACCTTTATGATCAGGTCGAACCTCGCTTGCTCAAGGTCCTTTTCGGCAAGCTCAACCTTTCGGTTCTGCCTCTTGACCATATATTTATTCACAAGGTCGATATCAGCGGTCGCCGTGACACCCGTAGATTTGAGTTCTTTCTTCTTGATCCACCCCTGATTGTCTACCCTGTAGTAATCCTCACTGACGTCGCCCTTTACCCTGACCGTCTTGTAATATTTGAGCGCCTCCTTCTCCAGTTTAAGGAGCTCCTCAAATTTCCTGACCTCGCGGCTATTCTGCAGGGCAAGGTCTATCGCTTCCTGCAATCCCGTCAGCAGTATCTTCTCGCCGCCCTCGGGCCCAAGGTCTTTTTCTACGAACAACATCTCCCTCGAGCAGAAATAATAGTTATCGTAGGCGGCCTCCTCATAGCTGTTTAACGCGACTATATAATCCAGCTTCGAATCGACCATCTGCCTCTTCGTCCTGCCGCCGAACCTGAAGAGCTCATCGGTCATTTTGTACTGGAATTCCATATTATCCCTTCTGTTACGCAGGTCATCAAGGAGCGCGTTCGATGAGTCATAAGCTGTTTTGACGGACAATTTTTCTTTTTCATAGTTTTCCATGCTCTTGATATATTCTATCTCGGACCTTATGCGGCTCCTCGACGCGTCGGACTCGGCCAACTTCTCTCCGCGGTCGCCCCAAGGCACGGAGACGCTTAACGCCCACTGCCTGTCGGGATCATTCCATCCTTCATATTCCATGCCTTTTGTCTCGTATTTCACCTGGAGCAGCGCGCCATCATAGGCAACGGCCTGGGCCTCCCCGGCCCTGTTCTTTTCTACGGTGCTCAACGCCTGTTTGACCGGGGCCTTGCCGTCGAAATACGGCGCAACCCTTGACTTGATGAGCGCCATGAACCCGGAGAACCCTTCATCCGTCCCGAACATGGGCAGATCCCTGACGCTAATTGTCTCATTGAGCGGTATCCCGGTCCATTTCTTGACGTTATATTCGACGACCGCCAGGGAGAATTCTACATCGGACATTACCCTGTCGAGCTCCATCTGTTGCAGGACCAGCGGCAGCACATCCGAATTGCTGTATTTCGGGCTCTTGCCTTCCATATCCCTGAGCATATCCCGGATGACCTCGTCCTTTATGGCCTTTATTTCACTCAGCCTTTTTAATGTATTCTTGCTCCTCAATATGTACAGGTAGTTCTTTATAATCTCATCCGCGACCACGTTCTGCAGGGCAGCTTCCTGGTACCCGACTTCCTTCAGGCCCGCCTGCGCTGCCTTGACAGCCTGCCCGGTCTTGCCGCTGAAGATCCTGGCCTCCAGCGCGAGGTAAGCCCTTGTGCTCTTTGAGGGCGTCCCGTCTATATTGGAATTCTCGAGCACCGCCGCCCCGGTGATCTTCGGCAGGTAGCCGGCCTTCATAGCCCTTACCCTCACCTTCTCCATCTTCGTCTTCTTATCGGCTATCTGTTTGGCGGTCAGGATATCGTTCCTTTCACCCCTGGCAAGCAGGTCTTCGAGGCTCATATCCTGGAATTGCGGGCTTGTATTCTCGGGTTTTAACTCAACGCCCTTAAGGGTAGACAGCATGACCGCGTAATCAACGAGCGCCTGCTGCAGACCGAACCTGGCCTTATACAGGTTATCGCTCATCCTTATTATCTCGATGACCGGCAAAGACAACCGCTCCCTGAACATCCTGAGCGTATCTTCCGTCTTCGCAATATATTCCCTGTAATTGTCTATCAAGCCGCTCAGCTCTGCCAATTTGCCGTTGGTCACGAGGTCCGCATACTCGAGGTCCTCTTCAGCCTTCATGACCTCAAGTTTCGCTACCTGGGCCCTGATCCTGCTGACATCGTCCAGCCCGCTGGAATATCCGAAGTCGGTTACATACAATTCCACTTGCGTATCGGTTATCACCCTCTTCTGGAATTTCGTGAACCTCCCCTCGGAGATACCCACGAGGGTCGACGACGTGAGCCTCAATAACGGCGACGCGCTGATGCGGGAGGCTAAGACGGCCTCCTGTTCCCTCTTTTCATACATAGCCAGCGTATAATCGCCGGGCTTAAGCAGCGGATTTTCCGCGAAGGCCGGGTCCTTGTTTATATTATCCGGAAGCTCCCCAACAGTTATGTCAATATCCTCCCTGTATTCGAGCCCGAGAAGCCCTCGAAGGTCCCTTCTCGTATTGATCAGCGTGTTCAATGCGCCCAGTTTTCTTTCGACAACTACGCCGAGATAGTTCTCGAGCTCGAGCCTTTCGACGTCCGTGTACTCTTTACTGCTTTCAACCATCTTCAGGATCTTCTCGACCGTCTCGATGTTATCGCAGCTCGCCCTGTAATCCTCCTGGGCCCTCGCGACGGCATAATATACGGTGATGAGCTTACGGCTCTTTTCGGCGACAGACTGTTTCAGTTCCAGGAGACTCGCCTCGTAATACGTCCTATCCTTTAAGATATGGTTAAGGCTGTTGGAGGTCACTACGAAGTCGATGATAAACTGCTGCTCGAAGAACATTTCCTCGGACTGGTCGAGTTTCGTGAAGATATTGATCGGTTTTACTATATTGGCGCCGATGCTTAACTTGGGCAGGAAAGTATCGAGCTTCCTTGCTTTTATTTCGAGCTCTGCCGCATCGCATGCCAGTTTGTCTACCTGTATTCCGGGGTCTACTTCATACATCCTGTTCAGTGCAGCTTCGAGCGAGAGGTTGCTGAAGTTTAATTCCTGGGGATCCTTCGATGGTTCAACCGGGGATTCTTCCGCGCCGCCCGGAGACGAGGCGGAAAACAGCAATATCGCCATGGCGACAGATAAAGAGATTAAATACCTTTTGAGACCTTTAATTAGCATGACCCCTTTACTTAGTAAAAGTCAGGCGATGCTACTTCTTTGCCCTGATGCCCTGCGAATGCAGCTTAAGCCATTCCTCGATATCCTGCCTATTGAACAGGTATTTTCTCAATACCTTAACGTGAGGAAACCCTTGTTCCTTAATAAGCTTACGGACGCTTCCCTCGCTGAGGCTTAAGTAATCCGCAACCTCTTCCATCGTTATGTATTTCGTGCCTGTCTCCATATCGACTCTCCTTCCCTCATATTTCGTATATAATTATATTACTCGTATGGGGGGTCGTCAAGGATTTTTTGAAAAAAGGGGCTAAAAGGCGGGGTCGCTCAGTCTGGGGTCTTTTCCGTGTCTCTCGGATCGCCGTTCTCGTCAAAACTTGTCTTTGAACCTTTTGAGATTATATACTTAAGCGTGCCCGATTCGCGGATACCGACCACCGTCCCTTCGGGGCATTCGACATTGCCTATCTTGTGGTCTTTTGCCAGGGTGGCGTACTGCAGGTTCCCCGACTCGTAAAAGTCGACCTTTGTTCCGCCCGCGCAGGGTATGCCGCCTATCTCACGGCCGGCGCTGAGTGTGGCATACTGCAGTTTCCCGGTCTCATAAAAACCCGCGACCGTTTTTTTCGCGGCCGGAACGCCTCCGATGATCCTGTCGGACGCAAGCGTCGCGAACTGTAATTTGCCGGACTGGTAGAAACCCGCCTTGGTGCCTTTCGCGCACGGGATATCATTTATATCCTGCTCGTCCGACAGCGTCGCGTACTGCAATTTTCCGCTCTGGTAGAAACCTATGGTCGAGCCCTTCGCGCAAAATACGCCCTGCACCTCGCCTATCCTCCCAAGGACGGCCCAATCCAGGACGCCGTTCTCATAGAAACTCGCGCTCGGCCCGTTCGCGCAGGTGACTCCCATGATATCGGTCGGCGCAACGAGGTATGCGTTCTTGATATTCCCGGACTCAAAAAAAAGCAGGTAGGTGCCCTTCGCAAATTTGATATCCTGTATGGGAAAATCCGACGACAACGTCGCGTACTGGAGCTTTCCGGATTCATAGAAGCCGGCTATCGAGCCCTTCGCGCAGGATATGCCCTGGATGACCTGGTCCTTCGCGAGCGTTACATATTGCAGCTTGCCTGATTCATAAAAACCCGCCTTGGTGCCTTTCGCGCAGAGAATGCCGTTTATATCCTCGTCGTTGGCGACGATTATATACTGGAGCTTTCCGCCCTTAGTGAAATATATCGGGGTGCCCTTCCTGAAACATACGCCCAATATCTGCTGGTCGGCGCTTAAAAATACGTACTCGATCTTTCCGTTATCGTAAAAATATACCGAGGAACCTTTTGCGAGCGGTATGCCGCTGACCTGCTGGTCGGCGCCGAGGCAGGCGAACTGAAGCTTCCCTGATTCGTTAAAATAAACGGATGTCCCCTTGGTAAACTCGATATTCTGGATCTTCTCGCTCTTCTTCAGCAGTTTCTCGCGTACCAGGACTTCCGCGGATATGAGGAATGCGGTCGCCGTCACGGCGGCCATGACTGCGGCCAATACTACAACTGTACGACGCAATTTCTGCCCTTGTCCTTTGCTTTATAAAGCGCCACATCTACCCGCTTCAGGAAGTCATCGGGGAAGATATCGTGCTGCATGTCTTCCTCGGAAAGGGTGGTGACGCCGATGCTTATCGTAACCTTCAGTTTCTTGTCGTCATATTCGACCACTACGTCCTCAGCGATCTTCTTGCGTATCCTCTCGGCCAGGATGTATATGCCTTCCTTATCGGTCTCGGTCGCCAGCACCACGAGCTCCTCGCCTCCGTACCTGGACGCTACGTCGGACTCCCTCAGGCTCGCCTTAAGCATATCCGATATCTTAATAAGCACTTCGTCGCCTACCTGATGCCCGTAATTGTCATTAAAGGACTTGAAGTGGTCGATGTCGAGCATCATGAGGGACAGGCGCGACTTGTATCTCTTGGCCCTGTATACCTCCGCTTTCAGTGTCTCTAGAAAATACGAATGCGTATAAAGGTGGGTCAGCTCGTCGGTTATGGCCCTCTCCCTCTGCTTCTTAAGCTCAACCGTCATCGCATTGAACGACCTGGCGAGCTCGCCGATCTCGTCGTTGGTATTTATATCTATCTTGTAATTCAGGTCTCCCTCGCCTACTATCTTTGTACCGATAAGCAGCTTCCTGACAGACACAAGCATGCTGTTTGAAAGGACCAGCCCGATCGCGATAGCGACCATGATGCTCATGATAAGCAGCACGAGCGATTGGCTCCTCATCTTCGCGACGCCGTAGAGCGCTTCCTGCGCCGGCTGTTTTACCGCCACGGCGCCTTTAATCTTCCCGGCCAGCGGAAGGTAAGAACTGAGCATGCCCCCTGAATTGATGCTTCCGGTCTTGCCTTCGAGCGCCAGCTTCACCGTCCTGTCATTGCCGAGGTTGCCCGTCTTAGTTTCCCCCGTCTGGTATACCAGCTCGCCATTCTTGTCCGTGACTATGATAACACCCTTCTCGCCCACCTTTGTCTGGTCGAGCACCGGCCAGAGGCTGCGCAGCTTTACTGTAGTGACCAGCACTCCTATCCTCTTGCCGAAACTGTCGTAATCGAATATTGGGGACGCTATCGTGACCAGCGGATGGCCGTCCGGGGAAAAATACACATCGGAGACGTAGCTCTTGCTTTTTGACTTAAGGAAAATATCGCTTCCGGACATGTCCTTATTCTGGTCGGCCTGGTTGCGCGAGGATATCTCTATGCCCTGTTCGTTCAGCACCGCCACCGGGTCGAGCATCTCGTGTTCCGATATGACCTCATACATCATCTTGTCTATCTGGAACAGGTCGAGGTCCTTTATGCTGGGCATCAGCGTCATAAGCTCTACGGAAGACTGCGCCTGTTTTACGAAGTTCTCTATCTTGCTGCGGACATTTTCGCCGGCGGTAAGGTTCTTCTTCAGGACCGCGTCTTCGAGGGATTTCTGGCCCTGGTAGATCAGGATCATGCCGCTCAGGAAGGTCGTGACGGTAACTAGCAGTATGAATATCAGGATGAACCTGAAATTAATGCTGGAAGAAAAAGGGATCTTCTCTCTGGTGCCGCTTAGCGGAACTTCTGCCACTTGGATCCCCCCTTTTACGGGCGCTACTTTTTCAGAATCTCCTTGAACTTCTGGGTCAGCGCGGGGACCACATCGTAAAGATCGCCTACGATCCCGTAGGTAGCTACGGAAAATATGGGCGCCAAGGGATCCTTATTGACCGCGATGATTATCTCGGAGGACGACATGCCCGCAAGGTGCTGTATCTGCCCGGAGATGCCGCATGCGATATAGATCTTCGGGCAAACGGTCTTTCCGGTTTGCCCGACCTGATGCGAGTATGGGATCCATTCCGCATCGACGGCCGAACGCGAGGCGCCTACCGCGCCGCCGAGGACCTTCGCCAGCTCCTCTATGACCTTGAAGCCTTCGGCCTTGCCAAGCCCCCTGCCGCCGGATACTATTATATCCGCCTCGGTAAGGTTCACCATAGCCGTTAATTCCTCGACTACGCCGGCGATCCTTGTGCGCGAATCGTATGTATCATCCGTATAATTTTTCTTTATTACCTGGCCCTTCCGCGACTTATCGGCTACCGCTTCCTTGAATACCTTATGGCGTACCGTAGACATCTGGGGACGGTAGTTCTCGCAGAGGATAGTCGCCATGATGTTCCCGCCGAACGCAGGGCGCGTCTGTAACAGCAGGCGCTTTTCCTTGTCTATCGCGAGGCCCGTGCAGTCCGCCGTAAGCCCCGTGTATAATTTTACGGCGATACGCGACGCAAGGGACCTGCCGATCGACGTCGCTCCGTATAAGAGGATCTCGGGCTTGAACTCCTTCACAAGCTCGACAATTATATTCGTATAAGGTTCGTCCTGGTAATCCTTAAGCTTCGGGCTCTCGACGAGGTAGACCTTGTCGGCGCCGCGCCAGAACAGCTCATCCGCCTGGCTCGAAATCGCGTCGCCGATCAATACCGCGGCCAGTTCAACTCCGAGGTCGTTGGCAAGTTCCCGGCCCTTTCCGAGAAGCTCATAAGCGACACTCTGGACCTTACCTTTCTTCTGTTCGGCAAAGACCCATACGCCCTTGTCGTCGCCTAACAACACCTTGGGTTGGACTTTGCACACGGTCATCTCTATCGCCTTGAACTTGCATGATTCGACGCATGCGCCGCAGAGCGTGCATTTCCCGAAATCTATGACGGCTAACTTCCCCTTCTTGGCTTGCGCGGAATCCTGCATCGACATCGCGCCGAAAGGGCATGTCTTGACGCAGAGCGTGCAGCCCGTGCATTTATCAACTAATATCTGTATGGAACATTCCCTGGGATTATTCTCTGCCATGTTAGGTCTTTCCCGCCGCTATGACTACGTCTTTTATCAGGTCCGACAATTTATTCACTATCTCGGGCACCTCTCCCTGCAATACCTGACCGCCGGTCCTTTTCGGCGGGGTAAATATCTTGCTCACGACCGTAGGCGAACCTTTAAGCCCGAGCCTGTCCGGGTCCGCGTCGATATCTTTTGCCGTAAGGACCGACGCCTTAGACTGCTTAGCCTTTATCTTGCCCTTCAATGAAGGAAGGCGCGGTACATTTATCTCTTTCACGACGGTTATCAGGCAAGGCAGCGGGGTCTCGATGACCTCGTAGCCCTCTTCGGTCATCCTCTCAAAACGCGCGAAACCTTCCTTGATCTCTTCCGTCTTCTTAACGTATGTGACCTGGGGTATATCCAGCGTCGCCGCGATGCCGGGGCCTACCTGGGCGGTGTCACCGTCTATAGCCTGCTTGCCGCAGATGATCAGGTCAAATTTTCCAAGTTTCTGGATGCCCCTCGCAAGGGTATAACTCGTGGCCCACGTATCGGAACCCGCGAAAGCGCGGTCGCACATCAGTACCATCTCGTCGACGCCCATCGATACGGCCTCGCGCAAAGCTTCCTCGGCCTGCTGCGGCCCCATAGAGAGCACCGTTATCTTTGTCGAGGCGGCGCCGACTTTTTCCTTTATCCTCAGGGCCTCCTCAATGGCGTACATATCAAACGGGTTGACGATCGACTGGACGCCTTCACGCATGAGGGTGTTCGTCTCGGGATTTATCCTGATGTCCTGCGTGTCGGGGACCTGCTTTATGCAGACTATTATGTTCATTTTCTTAACTGTTCCTTCAGCACTTCAAGCGCTATTATGTTCCGCTGTATCTGGTTGGTGCCTTCGTATATCTGGGTTATCTTAGCGTCGCGCATGTACTTCTCGACCGGGTAATCGCGCATGTAACCGTAACCGCCGAGAACCTGTATAGCGTCGGTCGTGACCTTCATCGCGGTATCCGACGCGAATAATTTCGTCATCGCGGATTCCTTCGAAACATCCCTGGCGCCCGAATCAACCATCCTTGCGGTCGCGTAAGTGAGGGCGCGCGCCGCCTCTACCTGGGTAGCCATGTCCGCGAGCATGAACTGGAGCCCCTGGAACGACGATATCGTCTTGCCGAACTGTTTGCGCTCGCGCGAATACTTGACCGCGTGGTCCAGCGCGCCCTGCGCAATGCCCACGGCTTGAGCCGCGACGCCCGGGCGGGATTTATCGAAAGTCTTCATCGCGACTATGAAACCCATGCCCTCCCGGCCAAGCAGGTTATCTTTGTGTATTTTGCACTCATTGAATACGAGCTCGCGCGTCGCCGAAGCGCGTATCCCGAGCTTCTTCTCTTTCTTGCCGAATTCGAAACCGGGAGTGCCTTTTTCCACTATAAAAAAGCTTGCGCCCCTAGCGCCCTTCTCCCTGTCGGTCATAGCGATGACCGTATATATCTCCGCCTCACCGCCGTTCGTTATCCACTGCTTAACGCCGTTGAGGACGTAATAGTCGCCTTCCCTTCTCGCGGTAGTGGCGATGGCGCCGGCGTCCGAGCCCGCGCCGGCCTCAGTCAGGCCGAAAGCCGCGAGCTTCTTGCCGCTCGCGATATCCGGGAGGTATTTTTGTTTTTGTGCGTCATTACCGAACAATATTATAGGATATGTGCCGAGGGCTGTCGCCGCGAAGCATATGGCGATGCCGCCGCATGCGCGTGAAAGCTCTTCTGTCACGAGGCAGAGCTCCATAGCGCCGCCGCCGAGGCCGCCGTACTTCTCTTCTATATATACGCCGCAGAGGTCGGATTCGGCCATGACCTTCATTATTTCCCACGGGAAGGTCTCTTTCTCGTCATGCTCGGCCGCCACCGGCGCTATCTTCTCCACCGCGATCTTGCGGGCAAGGTCGCGCACCATTATCTGCTGCTCGGTCAATAGGTAGTCCATATTATCACTCCATTGGTTTTTAGGGGAGGAACTTTTTAACGGCTATGCAGGCGTTATGGCCGCCGAATCCAAAGGCATTCGATATGGCTAAATCCACCTTCGTCTTCCTTGCTTTGTTCGGTACATAATCCAGGTCGCACAAAGGATCCGGCGTCTCGTAATTTATCGTAGGAGGCACTATGTCCTCCTTAACCGCCATAACGCAGGCAATGAACTCCACGCCGCCGGCCGCGCCGAGGCAATGGCCCGTCATGGATTTGGTAGAGCTGACCGGGATCTTATACGCCTGCTGGCCGAACAGTTTTTTTATCGCGAGCGTCTCTATCTTGTCGTTCAGTTCTGTCGAAGTGCCGTGGGCATTGATATAAGAGACATCTTCCGGCTTGAATCCGCCGTCCTCCAGAGCCAGCTTCATGCACATCGCCGCGCCCTCGCCGCTGGGAGCAGGCGCCGTCATATGATAGGCGTCTCCCGACATCCCGTAACCCGCGACTTCCGCATATATCCTGGCGCCGCGCTTCATTGCATGCCCAAGCTCCTCCAGCACCGCTATGCCGCAGCCCTCGCCCATGACAAAACCATCCCTGTCCTTGTCGAACGGCCTGCTGGCGCGTTCGGGCTCATTATTCCTTTTTGAAAGCGCGGTAAGCGCGCAGAAGCCGCCGACAGCGGTCTCGACGATCGCGGACTCGGTGCCTCCGGATATCATGATGTCGGCATATCCGTGCTGAATAAGCCTCATGGCCTCGCCGATCGAATGGTTGCCGGTAGCGCAGGCGGTGGCAACACAGGAATTCGGGCCTTTCAGCCCTAATTGAATGGATATCTGCCCGGGAGCCATGTTCACGATAAGCATCGGGATCAGCAGGGGAGCTAGCCTTGAGGGGCCCTTCTCTTTCCAGACAAGGGTCTGTTCCTGTATCACTTTCAGCCCTCCGATACCCGATCCGACGACCACTCCAATCCTATAGGGATCTTCCTTAGAAAGGTCGAGGCCGGAATCTTCCACGGCCATCTTGGAGCAACAGACCGCAAACTGCACAAACCGGTCCATCCTCCTGACGTCCTTAGGATTGGGGATATATTTGGAGGGATCGAAACCCTTGACCTCAAAAGCTATCTGGCTGTCAAAACCCGAGGGGTCGAACTGGGTTATCCTCCCGGCACCGTTCTTGCTCGCCAGCAAGGCAGCCCAAAGCTCGTCTTTGCTGTTCCCTACCGGGGTGACGGCGCCAAGACCCGTTACTACTACTCTTCTTCTTTCCATCTACGGATCTTAAGCCTTGCCGCCTGATTTTTCTTCGATATATTTGATGGCTTCGCCGACCGTCTTCATCTTCTCGGCGTCCTCGTCCGGGATCTCGGCCTTGAACTCTTCTTCGAGAGCCATTACTATCTCTACTGTATCAAGTGAATCCGCGCCCAGATCATCTATGAACGTCGCCTGGGGGGTGACTTCTTCAAGTTTTACGCCCAACTGCTTTGCAATGATCTCCCTAACTTTATCTGCTACAGCCGACATGTACTCCTCCTTGTTGGGTTTACTACATTACCATTCCGCCGTCAATCTTGATCACCTGTCCGGTTATATATGACGACGCGTCAGATGCCAGGAACATCGCCAGTTCAGCTACGTCGCTTGCTTTCCCGAACCTATTTAAAGGGATCAGGGAGAGCATCTGGGCTTTTACGTTCTCAGGAAGTTTGGCCGTCATATCGGTTTCTATGAAGCCCGGAGCTATCGCGTTGACGTTCACGTTCCTTGACGCCAGTTCCTTCGCGACGCTCTTTGTTATCCCTATTACGCCCGCCTTCGAGGCCGCATAATTGGCCTGCCCGGCATTACCCATCATCCCGATTATCGAAGCTATCGACACGATCTTGCCGTATCTCTGCTTCATCATAACCTTCGAGACCGCTTTTGTGCAATTGAATGTCCCCTTTAGGTTTACGGCGATCACGGAGTCGAAATCCTGCTCGCTCATACGGACGATCAAAGCGTCTCTGGTTATGCCTGCGTTGTTAATCAGTATATCGATTTTCTGGAATTTGTCAAGCGTCTTGTTGACCATATCCTCGACCTGCGAGAGGTTCGTCACATCGACGACAAACGTCTCGGCCTTACGGCCCAGGGCCTCTATATCCTTCTTCGCGGCGCCTAGGGCTTCCGGATTGACATCGCAGAGCGCTATATCAGAGCCCGCTTTTGCGAAGGCAAGGGCTATCTCCCTGCCTATTCCCCTGGCCCCTCCTGTCACTAAACATACCCTGTCCTTGAATATCATATCGATCTCCTCTCTAACCCTGCGACAACGCTTCCTTTACCGCAGAAACGTCGGAGGCCGTCTCCACATTCAGGCACTCGAGCGACGGGTTTATCCTCCTCAACAGCCCCGCGAGCACCTTTCCCGGCCCCACCTCAATATATCTCTTTATGCCCTGCGCAGCGAGCAGCTTTATCGAACCTTCCCAGAGCACGGACGATTTCACCTGCGCCACCAGGTTGGCCTTTATCTCATCGGGCGAAGATTCGTATGCCGCGCTGACATTCGTTACCACTTTTATCTTAGGCGGCTTTATCTCTATATTATCTATCTCCATTTTAAGCTTCAGGGCCGCCGGATCCATGAGGCTTGAATGGAAAGCGCCGCTAACATCGAGCGGTATGACCTTCCTCGCTCCCCTCTCCCTGGCAAGGTTCGAGGCCGCCTCTATTTTTTCCTTCGTCCCCGATATCACGATCTGCCCGGGCGAATTGAGGTTCGCGATCTCCGCGCCGGTCTCATCGCATATTTTTTTTGTCTCTTCCAGCGGAAAGCCTATGACCGAGGCCATCGTTCCGGGATTCTGGCGCGACGCCTCTTCCATGAACTGTCCGCGTTTCCTCACAAGGACCACCGCGTCATCAAAAGACAAGGAACCCGCCGCGACGAGCGCTGTATACTCCCCGAGGCTCAGGCCTAGGACCGCTTTCGGCGCTACCGGAGTATCCATGACCGATTCGAGCGCCCTCAACGCGGCTATCGACGCGGCAAGTATCGCCGGCTGGCAAACGTCGGTCCTTGTCAGTTCTTCCTTCGGCCCTTCGAAACATAATTTCGCTATATCGAAACCGAGTATCTGGTTGGCTTTTTCAAATATCACTTTTGAGGAGGGGAACTGCTCGTACAACTCCTTGCCCATGCCTACGTACTGGGCCCCCTGGCCGGGGAATATGATCGCTGTATCTACCATTCTATTACGCACGACCCCCAGACAAAACCGCTCCCGAACGCGACCATGAGGACCTTATCGCCCTTCTTTACGCGGCCTTCCTTGACCGCCTCGAACAACGCCACTATGGCCGAGGCAGCCGACATGTTGCCGTACTTCTCGACGTTCACGAATACCTTCTCCGCCGGTATGCCGACGCGCTGGATGACCGCTTCAATTATCCTTATATTCGCCTGGTGCGGTATGACGCAATCGATATCTTCAGTGGTAAGCCCGGCCCTGCTTAAGGCCTGCGCGGAGGCATTGGTCATGACGCGGACGGCGTTCTTGAAGACCTCATTCCCCTCCATCTTAAGGAAATGCAGGCCCTGAGTCACGGTCTCGTGCGAAGCGGGAGTCACCGAACCGCCCGCGGGGAACATGAGCAGCCTGCTCTTGGTGCCGTCGGCCCCTATATAAGAGGACAACAATCCGCCCCTCTTCACCGGCGCAATGACTGCCGCTCCGGCCCCGTCGCCAAACAGCACGCATGTCGAACGGTCCTTCCAATCCACGAAACGCGAAAGGAGCTCCGCCCCAATCACGAGAATATTCTTATACATGCCGCTCTCGATGAACTGCTGCGCGATCGTAAGCTCGTGTATGAAACCCGAACACGCGGCGTTGATATCGAAACATGCGGCGTTCACCGCGCCCAATTTCGCCTGGACAAAACAGCTGGTCGCGGGGAAGAGCATGTCGGGCGTTATCGTGGCGAGTATGATCAGGTCTATGTCCGCCGGTTCGAGCTTAGCGTTCTTAATGGCCATGCGCGCGGCGTTCGCCGCTAGGTCCGAGGTCATCTCTTCCTTGCAGGCGATCCTGCGTTCGGAAATGCCGGTCCTCGTGCGTATCCATTCGTCAGAGGTATCGACGAGCTTTTCGAGATCAAGGTTCGTCATGACCTTGCTCGGAAGGTACGCGCCGAGGCCAATAATGCCGACGTTTATACTTTTTTTAGGTTTTTTTGTTATTTTTGGTTTTGGCGTCATTTGAGGGTTTTCACCGCTTCGATTATGCGGTCGTTGACGCGGTGCTTCACGAACTCACCGGCAACTCTTATCGCGTTCTTGACGGCCTTCGCGGAGGAGCGGCCGTGGCTTATTATACATATGCCGTTGACGCCCAGAAGCGGTGCGCCGCCGTATTCGGCATAATCTATCTGTTTCTTTACCGCCTCCATGGCCGGCTTTGTCAACAGCCCGCCGATTATAGCGATCGGGTCTTTCTTGATCTGGTCCTTTATGAACGAGGCAATCGTAGAAGCAATAGATTCCGATACTTTTAGCACTACATTGCCCGTATATCCGTCGCATACGACCACATCGAAATGGCCGGCAAAGATATCCTTGCCTTCCGCGTTGCCTTTGAAATTAAGGCTGCTCGACTCGAGCAGTTGGTGCGCCTGCTTCAGGTAATCCGGCCCCTTTGAGGATTCTTCTCCTATATTAAGCAGGCCTATGGAGGGGTTATCCATCTTGAAGATATGGCGGGCATATACTTCGCCCATCGCAGCAAAACCGAGAAGGTGCTCCGGTTCCGGGTTTATCGTGGCGCCGACGTCTATCAGCACTACCGGCCCCTTTATCGAAGGCAGCGGTATCGCTATTCCGGGGCGTTCCACTCCGGGGAGCCTTCGAAGCGAGAGCATCGCTGCGCTTACGAAAGCCGCGGTATTGCCCGCGGAAACCACCGCGTCGGCCAGGCCTCTCTTGGCGAGATCCGTCGCGACGCAGATAGAGGAATCCTTTTTTGCGCGCGCGCTCGTAGCGCCCGGCTCGTGCATGTCGATGATTTCCGATGCATGGTGGACGCTGACGCCGGAAGGGACGGAACCGACCTTGGCGAGTTCCGCTTCTATCGCCGGCTTGTCGCCGACTATTACAACTTCAAAACCGTATTCGGAGACGGCCTGCACCGCGCCCTCTACCACTACCTTAGGGGCGAAGTCCCCACCCATCCCATCTACGGCAATCCTCATTTCTTCTTCTCTTCCTTGACCTTGACATCAAGGACCTTGCGCCCCTTATAATATCCGCAGCTCGGGCACGCGCAATGCGTCCTTATGGAAACGAAACATTGCGGGCATTTCGTCACCTGCGGTGCCGATAATACCTGGTGCGTGCGCGACTTGTCGCGTCTTGCTTTCGAATGTTTTCTCTTTGGCAGCGCCATTTAATTCCTCTCCTTCTTTAGTTTTCGCTCTTTTTTATTTCATTCCATTTCTGCGCGTCCGGTTTGTGCCCGCAGTCGCCGTCGTTAAGGCTCTTGCCGCACACCTGGCACAACCCCTTGCAGCTCTCCCTGCAAAGCGGCTTGATCGGATACTCCAGGATTATCTCCTGCCTTATGTCTTCCGTCAAGTCGAGAACGGTCTTCCCTTTTATATCATAATTGAAATCGAATTCCTTGCTGAAATCTATCGGGTACGCCGCGAGGCATCGCCCGCATATGGCCTCAATCCTGCCGCTCGCCGTCACATGGGCATAGACCTCATCCTTGTCGCGCGTCAGGAACGCCGTGATGCTTACCGGTGTCACGAATTTCAGGTCGTCCCTCGCGAGGTCAAGCGCGCCGGCGTCCTGCTTCTCTTCTATGGTCAGGCCTTCCTTCGATATATCGTTTATCTTTATCTTCATCTGAGTTTTCGCGTCAGGGCTTTGGCGACGAACGGCGGGACGAAGTCCCTTACGTTAGCGCCCAGCGCAAACGCCTCCTTGATAAGTTTTGAGGAAAGATACGAATAGGACTCGGACGGCATCATGAATATCGTCTCAATATCCTGCGCGAACTTCCTGTTTGTCAGGGCCATCTGGAACTCGTATTCGAAATCCGACAGCATCCGCAATCCGCGCACCATCACGACCGAACCCTTCCTCCTGACATAATCCACCGCCAGGCCGTCGAAGCTCTCTATGACCACGCCCCTCATGCCCTTTGTCGCCTGCCTCAACATGGCCATCCGTTCATCGACGCTAAAAAGCGGCATCTTGTCCGCATTATGCGCAACGGCTATCACTACCGTATCAAAGATCTTCAGGGCCCTTTTAATAAGGTCAATATGGCCGTATGTTACAGGGTCAAAGGTCCCCGGATAGACTGCTTTTTTCTTCATTATTTGCGTTAATCCTTGCGATAAAAAGAAACCAGCGTATCGCCGTACCTGGCGGTACGCAAGAGCCTTAAGCTCCCGCTTGAATCGGGCATCCGGTCGTGCTTGGAATGCTCTATAACCGCTACGCCAGTCTTTGCCAATATATCACAATTGCCCAGCAAAGACAAGGATTTTTTGGCCAATTCCCTGTAATATGGGGGATCCATGAGGATTATATCGAAGACGGCGCCGTCCCGCGCGAGCCTGTCTATCGCGGCTATCGAATCGGCGCAGATCACATCCGCGCTTTCAGGCCTGCCGAGGCCCAGCCCTTCCAGGTTATCCCTGATCGCCTTGATCGAGGCACGGCTGTTATCGACAAAGGTGCACGAGGCCGATCCCCTGCTCAACGCCTCTATGCCAAGCGCACCCGAGCCCGCGAACAAGTCGAGCGCCTTGGAACCCGCTACGGCCTCTCCGAGTATGTCGAATATGGCCTTACGGACGTTATCGAGCGTGGGCCTTATGCCGCCCGGCGCCTTAATTATCCTGCTTTTATGTATTCCGCTTGTTATCCTCATCCGGGAATTTCCTCCTGACCATATCCCTAAGACACGCATTGCCGGGCTTTGTCAGCCCGGGATCTGAGTTGACCAGGCCGAAGGCCTCCTTGCGCGCAGCCTCCAATTGCCTTACGTTTGCGACAAGGTTGGCATACCGGAGTTCGGGCAGCCCGTGCTGCCTCGTCCCGAAGAATTGCCCCGGTCCGCGCAGCTGCAGGTCTTCTTCCGCTATATCGAACCCGCTCGTACTGCCGATAAGGGCTTTTATGCGCTTCCTCGCAACCTCCGACCCCGTATCCGAGATCATTATGCAGTATGAGCGCTGGTTGCCGCGCCCTATCCTGCCGCGCAGCTGGTGCAACTGGCTCAGCCCGAACCTCTCCGGGTTTTCTATGAGCATGACCGATACGTTCGGATTATCTATGCCCACCTCGACCACGGTGGTCGAAACGAGTATCTGCACTTTGCCCGACTTAAAATCGGACATCACGCGCTCTTTTTCCGCGTTATCGAGCCTGCCGTGGACAAGCCCGACCTTCAGGTCCGGGAATACCGTATCCCTGAACTTCTTATACATATCCGCCGCCGCTTTCAGGTCGTCGTTCTTGCCTTTCTTGATGATCGGATAGACTATGAACGCCTGGCTGCCGGCGGCAACTTCCTGCGCGATGAACTTGTATATGCCCTCGCGCCTCTCTTCGCCGACCAGGTATGATTTAGACGGTATCCTGCCCTCGGGCATCTCATCGAGGATCGAAAGGTCCAGGTCGCCGTAGAGCGTCATTGCGAGAGTCCTCGGTATCGGCGTGGCGGTCATGAAAAGCATATCCGGGTTTATGCCCTTTTGCTTAAGCTGCGCCCTCTGGTCGACGCCGAACTTGTGCTGCTCGTCCACCACGGAAAGGCCGAGGCCCTTGAACTTGACGCCCTCCTGTATGAGCGCGTGCGTGCCGACCACGATGTCCGCGCGCCCTTCTTCTATCATCCTAAGCACATCCTCCCTCGCATCCTCAACGACGCTGTTGGTCAGCAGAACGATATTTACCCCGAGAGGGCTCAGGAGCCTGTTGAGGCCGGCGAAGTGCTGCTGGGCGAGTATCTCCGTGGGCGCCATCAGCGCACCCTGGTAACCGTTGGAAACCGTCAGCACGAGCGCATGCGCGGCGACAACGGTCTTTCCCGACCCGACGTCGCCCTCAAGCAGGCGGTTCATCGGCTTTGTGCTCGCCATGTCCTTTTCGATATCCGCAATGGCACGCTCCTGGGCATCGGTCAGCTTGAAAGGCAGTAAAGCCTTGAACGACCCGATGAGCTCCCCTCCCGTCTTGTGCGCGACACCGGTTCCGAGCCCTTTTATCTTATGCCTCCTCTGCGCCAGGGCCACCTGCAGCACGAAAAATTCGTCGAATACCACCCTCTCATACGCGGCCATACGCAGTTCTTCGCTTTCGGGGAAATGCATATTAAAGAGGGCCTGCCTGAGCGCGGGCAGGTTATTCCCGGACCTGACCTCTTCGGGCAGGAACTCTTCTACATCATCAAGGTACCTGTCGAGCATGTTCTTGATGACGCTGCGCATCCCCCTCTGGCTTATCCCCTCCGTGAGGGGATATATCGGGACTATCCTGCCGGTGTGGATCGTCTCCTTGTCTTCGTCGTTTACTATCTCGAACTCGGGGTTGCACATCTGGAAGTCCTTGTTCTTCTCGACCTTGCCGTAAAGGACGACCTTGTCGCCGACCTTGAAGACATCCTGCATGTAGGGCTGGTTGAACCAAAGGGCGTATATCACGCCGGTATCGTCGCCAAAAGCCATCTTGTATACGGACATGCCCTTGCCCCGCCCGAAGCGGGGGCGGCCGCTGCGCACGCCCGAAGTCAGGACCTCGCCCCTTACCGCGGCGTGTGCGCCCTCCTTGAGTTCGTTGATAGGATTGAAACGGCTGCGGTCTTCGTGCCTTCGCGGGAAATGGTAAAGCAGGTCCTCTACGGCCTCAATATCCAGCTTCTTTAGTATCTCGGCCCGCGCCGGGCCTACGCCCTTCACGAACCGGACCGGGATATCATGCAGGTCTTTGCTGTTATTCATTTATTGATAATTTCATTTTTCCCTGATAATAATTCGAATTTCCTTGCCAATTCCGGGTCCACTTTATATCCGAAGGACTCGGCTTTTCTAATATCCTGCAAACCTTTTTCGTAATCCCCTTTATAATAGTAGCAGCAAGCGCGCCCGTAGTAAGATATTCCCGAGCCGCTGTCTATCTCTATGGCCTTGTCGAAATCCAGGATCGCCTTGTCATATTCAAATTTCCTGCCATATTCACGGCCCCTGCAATAATAAGCTGCGGGATTGCCGGGATCGGACTTTATTGCGATATCAAGGTCTGAAATGCTCTTGTCGCAATACCCTTTTCTGTCGTATGCCCTCGCCCTATAATAATAAATATTTGGATAACCGCCTTCGATCTCTATAACCTTGCTATAATCGGATATTGCCGAGTCAATATCGCCGACCGCCTCATAAACGAACCCCCTGTAGCAATAAGCATCCGCATAAGACGGGTCTATCTCTATTGCGGTAGAGAGATCGGATATCACGCCCTTCAGCGCGCTGCTGTAAGCCTCCCGGCCCGGCCCGGAAAATGATTTTTCCAGGATCATGTAATTTGATATGCCCCTGCGATAGAATAAAAAGGCATTACGCGGATATACCTTTATCATCCTGTTCAGGTCATCAATTGCTTCCTCATATCTCTTCAGGGAGAATAAGGCCCTGCTGCGCTCATAATAGGCCTCTGTTCTATTGGGGTCCAGTTTTACCGCTCTATTGCAGTCGTCTATGGCCTGGTCTGATTGCCCGCGCTGGCCATAAGCCAAAGCTCGATTGGCATACGCTCCGGCGTCGTTTGGGTCTATTATTACAGCCTTATCGAAATCGGCGATCGCTTTATCCCAATCCCCAACCGCCAGAAAGGCGTTTCCCCTGTTATGATAATATAAACCATCGTTCGGATTGAGCTCTATCGCTTTATCGTAATCATCTATCGCTTCGCTTTCCTTCTTCATGGAATGGTAGACATTCCCCCTGTTAAAATAGGCTTTCGCGTTCTTTGGGTCTATCGTTATTGCCTTAGTATAATCCGAAAGAGCGTTTTCATAATCCCTGTTTTCTTCATGGGAAGCGCCGCGGACGATGAGGGAATCGGGGGAGTCGGGTCCGGCCTTAAGTGCTTTGGCGGGGGGGCGTCCGCATCCGCCGATAAGGACGACGCATGACACCAGCATGGCAATTGAGGCAATCCGCGATATTGCCCTTAATCCTGAATACATATCCTATCCTCCTGTGGCGGTAGAGCATGCTCGTTTTTGATATTGATGTTCCGGGCCATTTGTGCTATTATTATACTCCTAAAAGCGACATTACATCAATCCCAAGCAAAATCAAAAGGAGAATCTGATGTCAAAAGTATGCGATATATGCGGAAAAGGCAAGATGGCCGGGATGAAGATCAAGCGCCGCGGTATGGCCAAAAAGGACGGCGGTGTCGGGCGTAAGATAACCGGCAGGAGCATTAGGCGCTTCACCCCGAATCTGCAGAAGATCAAGGTCAATATGAAGGGCACGATAAAAACGATCAAGGTCTGCACCGCCTGCATCAGGTCGGGTAAGATAGTAAAAGCGTAACCCCCGACGGTTGGTTAAGGCTTAGTTCGCAAGTCCTTAAGCTGCAATTGTATCATCTCCTGACCCTGCCAGACGTTAACCGAAGGCGTAAAAGCGAGATCAAAGCTTAAAGAGGCGGAATCGAGTTTGTAATCCAGGGCTTTCCTGAAACCGACCGCCTCGTAAGTCATCTCTCCGTCCGTCACCCAGATCTTGAGCGTATTCGAGCCGAGGACCTTCGGCGGAGACTTGAGCGCAAGCCCTTTTACCGCGAAGACGGGCTTCCTGTTCCCCGTCCCGTAGGGCTCCAGCATAGCAAGCTCCTTCATCAGTTCCGGGGTTATATCCTTCAGCGATATCCAGGCGTCGATGCTCAGTGTCGGTACCAGGTCGAGCGGCTGGAGCACTTCGTGCGCTACCGCGTTTATGCTGTCGCGGAAACTCCCTACGCTGTCTTTCGATATCGTTATGCCGGCGGCATGCTCGTGGCCCCCGAACTCTATCAGGTGCTCACTGCATTTGGAAAGCGCGTCGAACAGGTGGAATTTCTTTATCGACCTGCCGGAGCCTTTACCGCGGCCGAGGCCGTCCTCGCCGAAAGCGATGAGTATCGTCGGCCGGTAGTATTTCTCCGCAATACGCGAGGCGACTATCCCTACGACCCCGGGATGCCATTTATCGCCGTACAGCACTATGACCCTGTGTTCCTTAAAATTCACCTCGCGCTCCACTTTGGAGACGGCTTCCTTCAGTATCGCCTCCTCCATCTTCTGCCGTTCGCGGTTGCTCTTATCCAACCCTTCCGCGAGCTTTAAGGCCTCTTCCTTATCCTCTGTCAGCAGCAGTTTAAGCGAGTGCGATGAGGAGTTCATCCTGCCTGACGCGTTTATGCGCGGGCCAAGTATGAAACCGACCGTCTCGGAATGGAACTCCTTCTTCCTCCCTATCCCGGCGACCTATGAGCGCGCGCAGCCCCTCCCTTTTAGTCTTCGCGAGATATTTCAGCCCGTGCTTGACGAGTATCCTGTTCTCCCCGGTCAGGGGCGCTACATCGGCGATGGTCCCGAGCGCGACAAGGTCAAGGTCCTCCTCGACCGGCCTGCCGGGATGTTTAAGCGATTTGCTCATGGCCTGGGAGAGCTTATAGACGAGGCCGACGCTGGCGAGATGCTTATAAGGATATCCGGAACCCGGCACGAGCGGGTCTAAGATTCCGTACGCGTGCGGTATCTTGCCTTCTATCGGTTCATGGTGGTCGATTATAAGCGAATCTATGCCATGCCCGTTGAGGAAATCAATCTCATCCGCCGCGGTGATGCCGCAGTCAACGGCGATCGCGAGTTTCATTCCTTCCTTGCCGGCCTTTTCTAGCGCCTCGAGGTTAAGTCCGTAGCCCTCCTTGACGCGGTCGGGGATGTAATTATGGACATCGGCGCCGCACGCCTTGAGCGTATTATAAAGCAGCGCTGTCGCGGTAAGCCCGTCGACATCGTAATCGCCGAATATAATTATCTTTTCTTTGTTTTTAACGGCTGAACTTATCCGTTCGACAACCTTGGGCATGTCCTTAAAAAGGAAAGGGTCGTGCAGTGATCCCAGGTCGCAGGTAAGGAAGGCCCTCGCTTCATCGGCCGACGCGACGCCCCTCTTTAGGAGCAGGTTCGCGATTATAGGGGAAATACCGGAGGTCCCGGAAAGGTCCTTTACGGCATCCGCGGCGCCCGCATCCGGCGCCCCTATCTCCCAGGCCTTCTGCATCTTATGCCGGCTCTATATGGACCATCACGTCGGTGACGCCCGGGAACTTTTCGCGGATGCGTTTCTCTATTGCGGTCGAAAGGTCATGCGCCTTTCCGACGCTCATGTTCCTGTCTACCGTTATGTGCAAGTCGACATGGACATCGTCCGTCCGGCCGCGCGTCCTTATCCTGTGGCAGCCGATAACTTCCTTCATCTCGCAGAGGGCCTCGGTGATCTCCTGGGAATTGATGACCGCGTAATCGGTGAGGACCCGCGAGCTGTCCATGAGTATCCCGACGCCCACATAGCCGATCAGCAGGGATATTACCATGCCTGCTATGACGTCGATTATCGGGAGCCCGAGCCTCACGCTTACCAAGCTAACGATAACCATTACGGAAGCGAGTATATCAGAACCCGTATGCATGGCGTCGGCGACCAGAAAATCGCTGTTGAGCTCTTTTCCCCTCTTCCTCTCGTACCGCATGACCCCGATGTTGACCGCCAGAGTAACGCCCATCACGATAAAGCTAAGCAGGTTGGCCTGGGGATTTATAAGCTCCTGGTTGATCAGCTTATGGACCGAATCGCCCAACAGCCTGAATGCGACCAGGAACAGCGCGACCGCGATAGCCATCGACGCGAGCGTCTCATACTTCCTGTGCCCGTAAGGATGCCCGACGTCCCTGGGCCGGGCCGCGACGCCTATGCCTATGAGGCCGATTATGTTCGATGTTCCGTCCGACAGCGAATGGATACCGTCCGCGAACATCGAGGCCGATTGGGTCAAGTGCCCCCAGACGATCTTGGCCAAAGCCACGCCCCAGTTAAGGACGAGGATTATTATAAGCAGCCTGCGTATCTGCGAGAATTTGTTACTGCTCATAAACCCCTTTTCTTATTGCCGTGGAACAACAACATAAGCGGGCTCGCGATGAACACCGTCGAATAGACGCCCGATACGAAACCTACCATCAGGCAGAAGGCGAAATCGTTCAACACCGATCCGCCGTACATGTACAGTATCACTACGACGACAAGCACCGTGAATGACGTAAGCAGCGTCCTCGACATTGTCTGGTTGACGCTCAGGTTGACCAGCTCCTTCAGCGACAACTTATGGTTAAGCCTCGCGTTCTCCCTTATCCTGTCATAGATGACTATCGTGTCGTTTATCGAAAAACCCGCGATCGTCAGGAGGCCCGATACGATCAATAACGACATCTCGCGGCCTGTCAGCGCCATGAAACCCATCGCGATAAATACATCGTGGAACAACGCGATCACGCCCGGCACCGCGAAATACCAGTGCTTGAACCTAAAGGCGACGTATACCATGATTCCGAGCATCGAGAAGACTATTGCGTATATCGCCTTTGTGCGCAGCTGGTTCCCGACCGAAGGCCCGACCTTGTCTATCCTGATCACCTCGGCCTTATTGTCCTTGAACGCGGTATCGAATTTCTTCGATATTTCGTCGGTAACATTTTCCGGCACGCGCACTATGAATACCTTCGGGTCATCCTTAAGCTGCTGGACGGAGGAATTGCCCAGGTTTATCTCGGCCAATGCGTTGCGCACGGCCTTGACTTCTATCGTCTTCTGGAACTTGAACTCCTGGACCTGCCCGCCCTTGAAATCAACCCCGTACATGTCCGCGCCCTTCATGAAATAAGTGCCCATACCGACAACGAGCACTGCCGCAGACAGCGCGTAGCATATCCAGCGTATTTTAATATAGTCTATCTTCGGGGTCCCGATCGCCTTGAGCATCGGAAGGCCCTTTATGACCTTCAAGCCCAGCAGGACTTCGAATATGACCCTTGTCACGAAGACGGACGTGAACATGCTTATCAGGAGGCCTATGATCAGCGTAAGCGCGAAGCCGCGTATAGGGCCCGTACCGAACTGGAAGAGGAATATGGCCGCGACCACGGTCGTGAGGTTCGAGTCGATAATGGCGCTCATGGCCCTGTCATATCCGAGCCTTATCGCCTGGCCGAGCGTCTTGCCCGCCTCGAGTTCCTCGCGCATCCTTTCCTGGATAAGTACGTTGGCGTCGACTGCCATACCCAGGGTAAGCACGATACCGGCTATGCCGGGCAACGTCAGCGTGACCTTGAAATATGCCATCGCGCCCAAAAGCAGTATGATGTTCAGGGCCATCGCTATATCCGCGATGAAACCCGCCAGCAGGTAATATATCAGCATGAAGACGCCGACAAAGAGGGCGCCGTAAAGGGTCGCCTTGATGCCCGAATTTATGGAATCCTGCCCCAGCAGCGGGCCTACCGTCCTCTCCTCCTCGATGTATACCGGGGCTGGGAGCGCGCCGACCTTGAGCACTATCGCGAGGTCGCTCGCCTCTTCCTTGGAGAACCTGCCTGTTATTTGAGCCTGTCCGGAGGGGATCGCCTCTTTTATCTCCGGTGCGGATTTGACCTTGCCGTCAAGCACGATCGCCAGCCGGCGGCCTACATTTTCCTGCGTGACCTTCGCGAACTTCTTCGCACCCTCGGCGCTGAACTGTATCGAAACATACGGGTCATTGAAGCGCGACTGGTCGAAACTCATGAACGCCGTAGTAAGCGCGTCTCCCGTAAGGACCGCGTCCTTCTCTACCAGGAGGGGATCGCCGTTATCGTCCTTTTGCAGTTCGAATCCCGCGGGCACATCTCCCTGCAGCGCCTTGTTGAGTTTATCCGGGTCGCTTGAGACGAGCTTGAACTCGAGCTGCGCAGTCTTTCCGATGAGATCGAGCGCCCTGGCCCTGTCGGTTATTCCGGGCAGCTGGACGACTATCTCGTCCTTTCCCTGGGGGGATATCTGCGGCTCCTTTACGCCGAACTCATCTATCCTGTTGCGGATGACCTCAAGCGCGCGCTCGGAAGCGTCCTTCCTGGCGTCTTCGGGTATCTTTGACGTATCGACCCTGAGCACGAGATGCATGCCGCCCTGCAGGTCAAGCCCTAGGTTTATCTTGCCTTCTTTCACCACCTTCCCGCTCTGGTCTTTTACGTCCAGCATCGGGTTTATACGCCAAAGCGCTACGCCTGCCAGCGCAACTACTAAAGCTATCTTCCAGATAAGTCCCCTTTTCATTTCTCCTCTCCTGACCTCTTCTTTTTGGTATAAGCTATCGCGAACTTGTCGACTTCCATCTTTGCGTTCTCGTCTATGCGCAGCACTACGGACGTCTCCTTTACGTTGATTATCGTCCCGTGGATGCCGCCGGAGGTGACCACCTCATCGTTCTTCGCGAGGGCCTTGACCATCTCCTCGTGGCGTTTGCGCTCCTTCTGCTGCGGTTTTATAAGTAAAAAGTAGAATACCACAAATATCAGTACCAGGGGCAAAAAACTGACTATCGAACCTGCAGCTTGCTGTTCCATCTTGCTATCCTTTCGTTTTTGTATTCCGTGAACTTCCCGTCCGTTATGGCCTTCCTTATTTCGCGCATTAACTTCTGGTAAAAATAGACATTGTGCAGGGAGACCAGCTTCAATCCCAGTATCTCGTCCGTATTGAACAGGTGCCTAATATAACTGCGTGTGTGGTTTCTGCACGCATAACAGCCGCATCCTTCCTCGATCGGCCGAAGGTCATTTGAATTACCGGCGTTCCTGACCGAGAAGCGCCCATCCGATGTGAATGCGGTCCCGTTGCGCCCGTTCCTCGTCGGGATCACGCAATCGAACATGTCAATTCCCGACGATACCGCTTCGAGTATGTCCTGCGGTTCGCCGACGCCCATCAGGTAACGGGGCTTATCTTCCGGCAGGATGCCCGCGGTGAAACCCGTGACCTCCCGGGTTATCTCCCTCGGCTCTCCGACCGCGAGCCCTCCGAGCGCGTAACCGTCGAAATCCATTTTGACCAGCTCCTCGGCGCATTCCTGCCTGAGGTCTTTATACGACGCCCCCTGGACTATGCCGAACAGGTGCTGTCCCTTGCCGGCCTTGAACGCCGACCTTGATAACCTCGCCCAGTCGAGCGTCCTCTTGACGGCGCGTTTTGCCGTCCCGTGCTCGCACGGGTACTGGACGCACTCGTCAAGGACCATCATTATATCACTTCCGAGAGCGGTTTGGAACCCTACCATCTTCTCCGGCGTCAGGAAATGCTTAGAACCGTCTATGTGCGACTGGAACTCGACGCCTTCATCCGTGACCTTGCGCAACACCGCGAGACTGAAGACCTGGAACCCTCCCGAGTCCGTAAGTATCGGCCTGTCCCAGCCCATGAACTTATGCAGCCCGCCCGCGTTCGTTATGATATCTTCTCCGGGCCTCAGGTATAAATGGTACGCGTTTGAAAGGAGTATCTGTACCCCGCACTCTTTGAGCTCATCATTTGAGAGCGTCTTTACGGTCGCCTGCGTGCCAACCGGCATGAACGCTGGGGTCTCGAACTCCCCGTGGGAGGTGCAAAGCCTCCCCGCCCTTGCACGCGTTCCTGTGTCCCTGCCTGTGATCTCTATCTTCATATTATCAGCATCGAATCGCCGTAGCTGTAAAACCTGTACTTCTCCTTCACGGCTTCATCGTACGCCTGCAGCATGACCTCTTTCCCGCAGAAGGCCGCGACGAGCATAAGCAGCGTGGTCTTCGGCAGGTGGAAATTGGTCACGAGCGCATCGACGAACTTGAAGTTATACGGCGGATATATAAAAAGGCTTGTCCATCCCTTCCCCGGCCCGATCCTGTTCCTGGAACCCTTGACGAGCTGCGCCTGGTTCTCGAGGACCCTGCATGTGGTAGTCCCGACCGCGAATATCTTCCCGCCCTTCTCCTTGGCCCCGTTCAACCTCTGGGCGGCCTCAGGTTTGAGGTCGAAAAGCTCGGGTTCGATCTTATGCCTCGAGACCTCGTCTACCGTGACCGGCTTGAATGTGCCGTATCCCACATGAAGCGTCACTGATTCGACCGAGGCGCCTCTCGATTTTATCCTGTTCATGACATCATCCGTAAAATGCAGGCCCGCTGTAGGCGCGGCAACGGCCCCCGGAGACCTGGCGTAAATAGTCTGGTACCTCTCTTCGTCCGCCTTCTCGGGCGCCCTCTTTATGTACGGCGGCAGCGGAACAATGCCGATCTTTTCGAGTATAGCGTTGAAATCCGCGCCGTTCATGCTGAACTCTATAAGCCTTATGCCTTCGCTCTCGCCGCGGATCACGCCGGTGAGTTCGCAGGGTTCCGCCCCAAACACGAATTTAGTCCCGATCTTCACCTTGGTCGAGGTATCTATCAGGCATTTGTAAAGCCTGTCGCTTAGCTTTTCAATGAGCATTATCTCGGCCTTGCCTCCGGTATCGGCGCGCTTTCCGGGCAGGCGCGCCTTTATCACCTTCGTATCGTTGACCACGAGGCAGTCCGATGCGCCGATATAATCAGCGATATCGGAGAAATTCCTGTGCTCGATCTTCTTAGATAATTTATGCACGACCATGAGCCGCGAGGCATCGCGCGACTGTGCGGGATACTGCGCGATAAGCCCTTCCGGAAGACTGTAATCGAACTCGCTTAGCCTCATGCTTTCTCCCTGGCCGCGCCGGAGCCGTAATCTTTCATTATCTTAGCGCCGGGGTAATAGAAATATAGTATCTCGTCCGCCTTCTTTCCCGCGCGGGACATATAATACGCCCCCCACTGGCATAACCCGACCCCGTGCCCCCAACCAAGGCCCTCGAACGCGACGTATTCCCCGACTACCGTTACCTTAAAGTTAGTGCTCCTGACAATATCCCCGCCTATTATCCTCCTGAAATCTTTCGCGAGCAGGACCGAGTCCCCTTTACTGCCCTTGACCCTTAGTTCCAGTATCCTGCCGGAGGGATCCCTCCTGATCACGTCGAATCCGAGTATATCGCCGACCGGGTAGCCGGCCGCCTCGAGTTTCTTCTCCGCCTCGCCCACGGGAGTCCAGCGTTCCCAGTAATAATGCGGCGACTTGCCGCACCAGCCGCACTTTACTCCCTTGAGGGGAGGAAGGTCTATGTTCCATAGGTTAGCGGCGTCGAACGTGCCGCCCCCGCAGGTGGCGTGGAAAAAAGCCGGGAATATCGCGCCGTTGTAGGTGAGGACCTCGCCCCTGGTCTGGTCGACGGCCCTGTTCGTCCTCCATTTTTCGGAAAATATCCCGCCGTAGACCTGCGAGTTAACGTCGGCCTGGACATCATAATCCTTGCCCTTCGATTCTTTCATCTGGTTCAACGCGTATGTCCTTGCGGCGATCGCCTGGGCTTTCAGCGACTCCATCGGCCACCACGTAGATACCTCATTGCGTATTACTCCGTAAAGGTACTCCTCGATGTCTATGGCGTTGACGACCGTGATCTTGCCCGCATTCTTAAATACCCTTATCTCGCCCCTGAATACGCGGTCATTGATATAAGCCCTTACCCCGCCCAGCGGCTCGATGCCTATCGCCGATGCCGAGACCTGAAGGTCCCCCGCCTTGAATCCGTCCCCGTAAGATGTCAGCGAAGTCTCGCCGAGGTACTTATCCTCGAGCAGTATATTTTTAGATATTAGGTCCGTTATCCTGAAATTACCTGCGATGAAGATCTTGACCGCATCCGAATCCTTGGCTACCGCAACGCGGACCACCGGCGCAGCCAAGGCGTCGGCAAAATTTACCGCGAGCACGGCCAGGATGAATAGGAAGAGGCGATTGCGCATGACCGGCTAGAATAACTCCTTCCGGGATTCATTTTTTGGCGGGACTTTCATGTGCGCGCAGGCGGAGTCCGTCGCTTCCCTCCCCCTCGGGGTCCGCTTAAGGAACCCTATCTTCAGCAGGAAGGGTTCGACAACATCCGATATGGTATCGGGCTCTTCGTTAAGCGTCGCGGCAAGCGACTCTATCCCAACGGGCCCGCCCTTGTATGTTTCAATGACCGCCCTGAGGACTTTCCTGTCGAGGGTATCGAGCCCTATTTCGTCGATACCGAGCATTGCCAGCGCCTTACCTACGGTCTGCGCGTCAACCTTGCCGTCATTCTTTACTTCGGCATAATCCCTGACCCTGCGAAGCAGCCTGTTCGCGATACGGGGAGTGCCGCGGGCCCTGCGTGATATCTCAGAGGCGCTATCCTTGTCCAGGCCTATCTTAAGTATCTTTGACGACCGCTTCACTATCTGGACGAGCTCTTCGGGGGAATAGAAATCCAGCGTATAGAGCATGCCGAACCGTCCGCGCATGGGCGCGCTGAGAAGCCCCGAGCGGGTCGTGGCGCCTATAAGCGTAAAATGCTTAAGGTTGAACTTGATCGTCTTCGCGTAGGGGCCCTTGTCTATCGTGAAATCTATCTGGTAATTCTCCATGGCCGGGTAGAGGAACTCCTCGACGACCTTCGAGAGGCGGTGTATCTCGTCGATAAACAGTATATCGCCCTCGCCGAGGTTCGTGAGGATGCCGATCAGGTCCCCGGCGCGCTCTATGGCCGGACCGGATGTCGCGGTTATCTTCGTACCCATCTCGCCGGCGATTATATGGGCAAGCGTGGTCTTTCCGAGGCCGGGCGGGCCCGAGAATAGGACATGCTCGAGCGGCTCCTTCCTGCGGTTTGCCGCCGCGATCGCTATAAGCACATTATCTACCACAGCCTTCTGCCCGACAAAATCATTTACCTTGGACGGGCGCAAAGACAGGTTCAGTATCGCGTCTTCCTCAGTCTCCTGCGTGAAGACGAGCTTCTCGCGCAGCGATCCTTCCTCGTTTTCCTTGCCGGCGCTCATTTGGAGCCCTTCTTATGTTTATAGACTTCGTTCAGCAGGTCCTCGGCCGTATCGCTCTTCGGCGAACGCTGCAGGGCTTTCTGCACCATATCCTTCGCTTCCTGCTTCGTATACTGTAATTGCAGCAGGACATCGACCGCTTCCTCGACAAAATCCTGTTCCTTCGATACCGTGACCTCTACGCCGTATTCCTGTATCAGGCCGAACTTGCCGACCTTGTTCTGCAACTTGGCTACTATCTCCTTTGCCCTCTGCTCTCCTATGCCGGGAAGCGACTTCAGCGTGGACAGGTCGCCGTCGGCTATGGCCTTGACCACCTGGGGTATTGAGGCGTTCAGCGCCTTCACGGCCGCTTTCGGGCCGATGCCGGAGACGGTTATGAACTTTTCGAAAAATTCTTTTTCTATTTCGTTAAGGAAACCTATGAGGACGGGTATGCTGCGCGCCGGATCGACATGATGGTAATGGTATGTTATCAGCTTGATGGTCCCGTCAGGCGCTATGCTGCCGTCTACCGCCTTCATAACGCATCCGGGAATAAGGACTTCGTATGAGAACCCCCCGTCTACATCGACGATCAGGGATGAGGCTTTGCGTTTCGCTATCTTTCCGCGGATATGTGAGATCATCTGTTCCCCCGGTTGACCTTCAGGGTTAGCCTTGCGACCGGCTCTTTTTGCGTCATATATGCGTGCGCCACCGCAAGCGCCAGGGCGTCCGAGATATCGGGCGGGTCCGGCGCCTTGCCCATGTTGAACAGGTCCTGTATCATGCGTTGCATCTGGTACTTGCTGGCGTGCCCTGCGCCGGTTATGGCTTTTTTAATACGGGTAGCCGCATATCCGACCAGTTTCGCGCCTGAACGCCTGGCGGCCAAACAAACAGCCCCGCGGGCGTGGCCCATAAGTATCGCCGTCATCGGATGCTTATAGTGCGAGTAGAGCTGCTCAAGGACCAGCACTTCGGGCTTGTATTCCCTCATGAGGCCGGCCAGGCCTTCGTAGATCCTGTCGAGCCGGACCTCTATATCGTCTTTGGAGGATGTCCTGACCACCCCCGCCTCTATCAATTTGAGGCCGCGCGGACCGGCTTCTATAAGCCCGTAACCTGTGATGCATAGGCCTGGGTCGACGCCCAGTATCCTCATTGTCAGTCCTTGGTCTATTCGAGTATCTCGTCGGGAATATCGAAATTCGCGTAAACGTTCTGGACGTCCTCGTAATCTTCCAGCATCTCTACGAGCGCCAGTACCTGTTTCGCGGGGGCTCCGGTGACCTTTACTGTTATCGTCGGGACCATCGTGACTTCCGCGACCTGGCATTCGACCTTGTTATCGTCGATCGCCTTCTTGACCTTCTCAAAATCCTTCGGGTCGGTGGTTATCTCGTAAGCCTTATCTTCGGTGATCATGTCTTCCGCGCCGGCATTAAGGGCTATGTCCAGCAGCTTATCCTCATCTATCTTCGACTTATCTACGACGATGAGGCCTTTCTTATGGAACAGGCGCGATACTGAACCCGCTCCGGCCATGTTCCCGCCCCTGCGCGTCAGGATGTTCTTTATTTCAGCCGAGGCCCTGTTCTTGTTATCGGTGAGCGCCTCTACCATTATAGCTACTCCGCCCGGGCCGTAGACCTCGTATACTATTGTCTCATATACGACTCCGGGAAGCTCGCCGGTGCCCTTCTTTATGGCCTTTTCAATATTATCCTTGGGCATGTTCACTTCCCTGGCCTTCGCCAAAGCAAAGCGAAGCCTCGGGTTCGTATCAGGGTCGCCGCCCCCATCCTTCGCGGCAACGGTGATCTCTTTGGTCGCCTTGGTGAACATCTTGCCCTTTACGGCATCGGCCGCGGCTTTCTTGTTCTTTTGTGTTTTCCACTTCGAATGTCCGGACATCTGAGAAAATACCTCCGATTAGGATTGGTTTTTGGAATTTGGATAAGGAATTATACCATTTTTAGGGATGGTCTTGCAACAGTAAAAACGGGGAATAATGCCTATTTGTGGTGTTCGTGGCCGTGCCCGGCATGGCCGCCGGCCGCTTCCTCGGCCGCCTTTTTGATATTGGCGACGATGACCTGCGTGATCTTCGCGGGAACTTCCTCATAGTGGTCGAATTTCATCGAATATGAGCCGCGGCCGCCCGTCATCGAACGCAGTTCGGTCGCGTATTTGAACATCTCCGAGAGCGGTATGGAGGCCTTCACATACTCCTGCTTGCCCCTTCCTTCTATTCCCATTATCCTTCCGCGGCGGGAGTTTATATCGCCCGTTGTCTGGCCGAGATAGTCGTTCGGCACGATTATCTCGACGCTCATTATCGGCTCGAGCAGCACCGGGCTGGCCAGCTCCTGGCCGCTCTTGAACGCCATCGAACCGGCGATCTGGAACGCCATATCAGACGAATCGACCTCATGGAATGAACCGTCAAAGACGGTCACCCTGACGTCGACTACCGGGTATCCGGCAAGGAAGCCCTTGTTCATAGCTTCCTTTACGCCCTTCTCGACGGAAGGTATGAACTGCCTCGGTATAGCTCCTCCCACCACCTTATCGACGAACTCGAACTGCGTGCCGTGCGGAAGCGGCTCTAGCTCAAGCCAACAGTCGCCGTACTGCCCGCGCCCGCCGGACTGCCTCTTGAACTTGCCCTGGATCTTGACGGCCTTCCTTATGGTCTCTTTATACGGGACTTTCGGGACGCCCACCTCAACATCCACGCCGAAACGCTTCTTCATCCTATCGAGCATAACGTCGAGATGGAGGTCTCCCATTCCCGATATTACCAGCTCGTGCGTCTGTTCGTCCCGGCTGATCCTGAACGTCGGGTCTTCCGAAGCCAGGCGCGTAAGCGTGCCCATTATCTTCTCTTCGTCCTGGCGCGTCTTGGGCTTAACAGAGTCCGATATGCACGGTTCGGGGAAGACGGTCGGCTCGAAGACTACCGGGCTCCTATCGTCACAAACGCTGTCGTTATTGTGCGTGTCTTTCAGTTTCGCGACTGCCGCGATGTCTCCCGCACCGGCCTTCTGCACCGGGATCTGCTCCTTGCCCTGCAGGATGTAGATCTGCCCTATCCTCTCCTTCAGGTCCCTCGTCGAGTTATAGAAACCCGTGTTTGATTCCACGGACCCGGAGTATACCCTGAAGAGCGTAAGGTGCCCGACATACGGGTCGAATATATCCTTGAATATGAGGGCGGAGAACGGGTCTGACTCGGACGGCTTCCTCGAGACCGCTTCTTTCGTCTTCGGGTTGATGCCTTCGGCCGCGGGGCGGTCCGCCGGAGACGGCAGGAGGTCTACGATACCGTCCAGGAGCTCCTGCACCCCGACATTCTGCACCGCCGAACCGCAGAACACGGGGACTATCTTTCCGGATATGCAGGCGGACTTCAGTGCCTTCATTACCTCGTCGGCAGAAAGCTCTTTGCCTTCGAGGTATCTCTCCGTCAGCGAATCATCGGTCTCAACGACCGCATCCAGCAGGTCCTCCTTCAGTTTCCCGCCCTTCGCGAGGACGCTCTCGACCGATTTGAGCGAGAGCTGTTCGCCGACCGGGCAATTCAGCGCGACGCACTGCCTGCCGAACCTTTCGCGTATCATGCTAAGCGTATTCTCGAAACTGGCGTTTTCCTTGTCCAGCTTGTTCATGAATATGATGCGCGGGAGCCCCTTATCCTCCAGGAATCCCCAGACTCTCTCGGTGCCGACCTCTATGCCGTGGACCGCCTCGATCAAAAGCACTGCCGCATCCGCCGCGCGCAGGGGCGATATGACGTCGCCCACGAAATCCGCGTAACCGGGCGTATCCAGAATATGGACCCGTGTGTTCTTCCAGATCAGGTGCAGGAATTTTGAGGTGATGGATATCTTGCGCTCTATTTCGTCGGAATTATAATCAGAGTGCGTATTGCCTTCCGATATCTTTCCGAGGCGGGTGGTCATCTTGGCGTCGAAAAGCAGCGCCTCGATCAATGAGGTCTTGCCAGAACCTGAGTGTGACACGAAAATTATGTTGCGGATATTCTGCGCGGGATATCTTTCCATGAGACCCTTCCTTTAAGATTTATTGGTGAGGTCGATCATTTCGGATAAGTATTAGGTAATATAACTCCGGCAAAAAAAGTTGTCAAGTAAAAATGGCGGGCTAATATTCCCTGCAGTACAAGATCTCGGTCTTGGGAAGGTATGTGATAGTTATGTCTTCCAGGACAGGCGTCTCGAGCGCCGGGACACCTGTCGTAGAGACTGCCGACTGCTGCAGCACAAAATCATCCCAACGATTTTCCGTAGGTATACAACTCCCGTAAACTCTTATTCCTGCGCGTATCTTTGTAGCCGATGCCGGGGCGGCGACCCATCCGAGATCTTTACATATATAATCACTGCCAACGTCTTTTGAGGTTGTCGTCGAATCCAAAGTTGAATAGCAAAGGGTGCCGCTGCTGTCATAAAATTTCAATTCCAGGTCTCCATGCCAATTCCAGTTATCATGATACCATGAATACCACGCACTTAACTTGTATTTAGCACCTTTTGCGCACGCAACTTCCTGATATGCTACGGTTTCGGAATTTCTCTCATGATACAGATAGTATAATCCATTATGCGGCTTTCTAAGCGCATCATCCGCGTTTACCACAGGTTCCTTTTTTGTGGTTACCTTCACGTTATTGCCTGACACAACCGTCCAGTTGCTTAAACTCCCGTCCTCGAAGCCGCCGTTTACCAGGACATTATCCAATTCCTCGACTGTCTCAGTCCCCGTGGCGGTAAATTTCGCCTTGACCGCCAACTTATCGGTAACCGTATTTATAGCCCGCCCAGCGGAAGGATCGGTCCAATCCCCTGTCCACGAGGTCTTTGCGCCTGTTGTATCCACGGATACCGTAATACCGCCGCCTTCATCGGCTATCTCGTCCGGCACGGCCTGGGTCCACGTCACGGTTCCCAAAAGAACTTCTTTCCCGAAATTAATCTCCGGCGATTCATAAGTGCCGCTTGTGACATAAATACCATTGTTCATATCCGCGGTAATTTCGTAATCCGAACGCTGGCTGTCCCATATCCAGACCGAACCTATTACCGAATTGGAAAACTCATAGCTGCCTTCGGCGGTGTTCCATTTACTATACTCGTTGCCGCACATGAAATCATAATCTATATCGGATTTATTCTCGTAATCGGGATGGTAATAATAAATGTTTATATCGTTAGACCCGTCTCTTCCGCAATTATAAAAAAGCTTCTTTTCCCCATTTAAATATATATATATTGGGCATAAGGCGGAGGTGTACGTCCCTTCCGGGTTTCCTTTTATCGAAGAAGGATTAGTCCATGTAACCGCCAGATGGTTCCACTTGCCGGCATCCCAATGGCCCCAACTCCTGCCACCAATACGCCACCCGAAATCTATGTCACCCCACTTAAAATTTGACCCGGTCCAACCGCTAGTATCTAATATGGACCCTCCGACATAAGACCATTCGCTTGAGCTGGGATTCCACGCCCCTCCGTTCCACTTCGCTTGGGCGTAAGTCCCCCCTCCGTCCGACCACATGAATAATGTCACAAAAGGAACTCCATTGGGATCTGTAAAGCCATCTAAGGCGCTCCCGCTCGTAAGCCTGAACATTTTCCGGTCTACATCGACATCACCGTACATCATAGAATCCCTGCTGTTCCATTGAGTCTTAAACCAGATCTCGAGTGTCCCGTTACCGGCAACGACATTCCCAGGGCACTTATATGCGGCGTTTACCTTATCGAACATATCGGTAAGCATCCCGTCAGGCATCAGGTCCCCGCGATTCTCATAACCCACGACGCTGCCTATATTGGGTTTTGTCCCGCTTCCGCTCGCCTTGACATCCGACAGGGTTTTATTACCGCCCGCACTCAGGGCATCCAGCGATACTTTATACGGCGCGTTGAACCAAGAAGTGCAACCGGAAGAATCGGGCCCTCCCGCGGTCTTCTTGGCAAGCATTATCTGGCCGTCGTATGCCGCCGCGGCCGGGCGCAAGTCCAAATCCTCGACCTCGACTGGTTCGGGGTAAGTCGTTACGTTGGTCTTGGAAGAACCAAAGGCTTCGAATTGCTGCTGACTTGTAATCCTGTTCTGGTCGAATATCTTCACGATAGCAAAAATATTCTTATGCGCAAGAGCCAATCCTAAATGGCTAACCTCCCCAGATGAAGTCACCTCATAATAACCTCCCGAATTAAAGCTAAACTCGGTCGTGTTCACTATGAGACCCTTGTCGGATTCATCCGCGAGGCCGTTCTTGTTCCAGTCTATCAGGTATTTTCCGAGATAACCCATTTTCTCCGCCCAGCCCGCATTGCGTATCCACGAAAAACCAGTGTTTGGGCACGCGTTGGCCATCACGAGGTCCGCATCCATTGTTCCTATGGAGCTGCAGCTTTTTATTGACGTGTAAAATTGGCTCCAGTTTGAGTACGGCCTGTGGGCCGGATTAGACGATGTGCCGTCACCGGCTATCCACAGGGCAAGGCTCTGGGCCTCGGCACTGCTTATCGTCAAGGTTCCCACCGAGCACGCATCGCACGTGACGGGCCCAATGAAAGATGTCCCGGCCAATGTCCCGTCGCCGCCGCACTTAGGGCAGGCGTGCACCGCCCTTATGCCGGTCAGGACCGCCCGCAGCACCTCTTTGCTCGCGGTATTCACGTTTATGGGGGATCTTTTCTGTATCGCGTACGGCGACGAAAGATCTGTGGGATTTACGGTCAACGGGTCGATGTATCCGCATACCGTAATGTATTCTGCGATTGCGTTATACTTATCCTCTATAGCCTGCCTGGTAGCCCCGCTTAAGTTCAGCTTTACCTGCTCCTTCGTAGAATATCCGCCCGAAGGACGGTTATTCACGATATTTTCGCAATCTGAGTCAGTCAACAAGGCCGGGCTTGACGTATTGCTTAAGTTCTTGAGTATCTGTATCAGGTTCGTATTATCAGTATCGTTGAGGTTAATGCGGCTGGCACAATCGACAACTGTAACGTTATACGCGCCCGTAAGGCCCCTGTTGAGGTTGACCGTCTCAGTGTAGAGGGCGATCGTCCCGTTATCATATGACGTATCGGCGATATCGACCGCATCCGTCGTCGCGCCTATCGAGCCGCACCTGAGTTCCGCTATCGCGCGCGATATCCCCGCATCGGCGGCAAGCTCCGCCTTGGCCGCATAATAATAGTTATAGGCTGTCTTAAGGCTTAATATGGACCCGATGGTAAACGACACGCCGACACAAGACAGGAACGTAAGGGCGCCTAAAGCAATAAGAATTGCTACCCCTCTTCTCGTGCGCATTTAGTTTTTTATCCTCGGCATTGAAGCGTCTGCCCTTATGCTGCTTAGTAACTCACCGAACGTATGCTCATCAAGCAGCTTCATGAACTCCTCCGGTTTTACCCTGACTTTCGGATCCTTCTTCATTTTGTTGAAGAAAACGGGATCCTTTAACTCCAGGCTGCAAAGCTGCAAAAGCTTCAAAAGCGAATTGGCAGCGACCGCCACTCCGTCTTCCGCCTTGGGGAAGAACGAATTACGAGAGTCTCGCTTCATCTGGACGCCCCTCATGTAAAGCGACCACGTATTTGACCATTTATCCCACTCCTTCGCATTAAATTTCTTCTCAGCTTCTGAATATTTCTCCGACAGCTCCCGCTGCATAGCCTCAAGTTTGGCCAATGAAGCGCATATCTCACACTTCGCCTCCACCTCCGCACCCACAATCTCCTTAAAACTCCCGGCATACAACTGGCAAGAAGATTCCGCTTTCCTTGGCCTCGAACCTAGCGCGAAATTACCGCTAAGTAATCTTGCTATATCCGGAGCTTGCTTTTCAGGCATGAATAATACCGAAACGGAATAAATGGAAGGGAAAAACCTTTTTTTTGAAACCTTGAAATCCATTGAGAACTTGTTATCAAATACGCTCGTCGTGCCGAAAGTGATAACGCTGCCTCTCCTGTTTATGAATATATTTAAGACAGAACCGTTCGGAAAGACCGCATCGCCCGATATTGTTACACGCGCGTATTCCGCCTTCGGCTCATATGAGGCATTGACCGTAAGATCGTACGGGAGCACTTTATCTTCGGTTTTCGGGAAACCTTCTGGCTGCGGCTCCGCAGAGGGATCCGCATACGCGTATTGCAGGACAAGAAAAAGGATGGCCAAAATAACCGGTATCTTACCACCCTTATTTAGTTCCATCACAAGCCGCCCTCCTATCGCAGGATCATTGCTGATAAAGTATCGTTGTCTTCGGCATGTATGTGATGCTTACATCTTCAAGGACAGGGGTCTCCAATACCGGGACAGTCACCGTCGAACCCTGCTCGATTACGGACATATCGTCGAAACGCGTTGGGTTCGCAGGCGACCCAGCCCACGTTATAAGCTCTACTCTTGCATACGAGGCGGAGGCCGGAGCGGTAATCCAACCGCTATCAACCGAATTCCAGGTATTCCTTGAAGTTGAGGCAAGCGTGTTCCAATCCTTCCCCGCAACGGTTGACCCGGAAGCATTTTTTAAATCAAAATGTATGCAAGTGTTCCAACCACTCGCCGCCCCTCCGGACGGTATATAATACTTCCCGGTAAATCTGTAATTTTTGCCTGGCGTAACAGCGACGTCCTGGCGTAATCCTCCATCCCAAAAATTCACCGCTACCTTATTCCCCTCTGGAGGAGACGGCGGAGTGGTCGCCTGGCTGCGAAAATTGTCGTTATACGTTTGTATCCAGTCTGTTATATCATCTTGACATTCAAATCCAGGGGTAGAAAGCAGCTGTTTATTTGGCTGTGTAGACGAACTTGAAGCTGACGCCATCGTCGCCCTATATGATATCGTTTGGGACGAAGTATTGATGGGCTGTCCGTTGCCGGGGCTCGTCCAGGCCCCGGAGAACGAACCGGAAGTATTTACATCCATCGTCAGGCTTTCATTCGATGTCGGGATCGCCTGGGTCCATGCGATCGTCCCCCACCGCACCTGTTTTCCCGGAACGGGCGTGTACGACGGCGATACATATGTCCCGCTATTGACATAAATACCGCTGCCGTATTCGTCCAGGACCTGGGAAGAAGACAGTTTACTGTCCCATATTCTCACTGAACCTATAACTGCATTGAGCATGTTTCTCTTGTAATGCGATATTGATCCCGAACCCTGCCACCATTCGTGGCCGACCATAAGATACTGCCATGAATTATTATTCAAATAAGGCAGATGATAGTAATAAGGATCGCTCGTCTTGGCGGAACCGTCAAAATAACATATAAGGTCTGTTTTTGAGTAATTTCCCGGAGGGCTCGGATCCGTATTAGGCGGGCCCTTCCCATCATTCGCAGCCTTCTGCCAGGATATGACCAGCTGGTGCCAGGAGCCGGGGTCCCACGGGCCAAAGAGCTCACCTGCCGTATAATTTCGCGCAAACTGTATGTTATATTCTTGGCTACCTTCGTCCTCTTGGGGATAATACACCCAGTTCGAACCCGTCCAATATCCAAAACCCTGCGCACCTATCGATGCACTTTTTGACGTCCCGGAAAAATTCTGCGAATAAAACACGAACGTGGAAAATGAATATTGGAGCGCCGCCCCATTTATAGTATCTTTGCTCATGAGCCTTATGGCTTTCCTGTCGTAGTTATCGTCATTATACATCTGGCAATCTTCCGCATACCACATCGGCTTGAACCAGATCTCGATAGTCCCGGCGTCCGACGATATGTTGCTGGACGGAAGATAATCGGGGCATACGTTATCATACGTGTCCACTATGATGCCATCCGGCGCAAGCTCCCCCCTGCTCGTCCGCGACGCAATGCTCGCTATGTTAGGCATCGTGCCGGCCGGGCTTCCGCTGTTGGGCGGCGTCTGCAGCGCCGTGGAGCCGCCCGCGGCATCCGCATTGAGGGTAGAATAATAATTAGCTCTGAAATAGCTGCCTGAATTAGGCGTGGTCTTGGTCTTCTTCCCAAGCATCAATTGGCCGTCATACGCAGCCGAAGACACCCCGCCTACCTTGGATTCAGGATAACTCTGAAGGCTGGATAATGTTCCCGCTTCAAAATCCGTCTGCGAAGTCTTCCTAAGTATATCGAATATCTTAACGGTACAATTTATCGTCTTTTGGGCCAGCACCGCGCCGGCAGCATTCCTAACCGTCCCGGTGGAACTTAGCGAATAATACCCTCCGGAATTGAAGCTAAACTCGGTTGTACTTACCCTAAGGCCCTTATCGCTGCTGTTTACCACCCCGTTCTTGTCGATATCTATGACATATTTCCCCACCCGGCCCAGTCTATCACCCCATCCCTCATTTCTGGCCCATGAAAAACCCGTATTCGGATTGGCGTTAGCCATGACCACTTCCTGGTCGGACGACGTACTGGTCCCCTGGTTTAAAAAAGCCTTTATGGACGAATAAAATGAATCCCAGGTCGAATACGGTCTGTGGGCCGGATTTGATGACGTGCCATCCCCGGCTATCCACAGGGCAAGGTTCTGGGCTTCGGTAGAAGTGATAGTCAGATTGCCGGTAATGTTCGACGAGGAGCCCGAACCGTCACAATACGGGCAATCGAGGTGGTGCGAGTTTTCGCTGCTGTCGGGCACATCAAAGAAATACCCATCCCCTCCGCACATAGGACAGGAGTGGTCTGCCGTGATCCCGTTAAGGACGGCGAAGAGGACCTCACGGCTTGCAGTATTTACGTTCACAGGAGACCTTGGCTGCAAGGCATAAGGCGTTGATATATCCTGGGGATTCACCACGAGAGGATCAACATACCCGAACTCGGTTATATAGGGTTCGATCCTGCGGTATTTCTCGTCCTTCTGCGCCGCAGTGCCCGTGAGGACATTTTTTATCTGCTGCTTGCAGGCATACGGCCTGCCGGCGGCTATATTATCACAATCGGTATCGCTTAATGACGTCAGGGTCGAAGTGATGGCAGCATTAAGGCTCTTCAGCATCTGCGATAACCGGGCATTGGTGTTTGGGTCGTTTATATTTATCCTGCTCGCGCAATCAACCACCGATACCGAATATCCGCCGTTGAATTGCAACAGCGTGCCGGAATAACCGGAAGCGAAACATATGTCCGATGCCGAATCTATCTGGTCGGAAACCGCTCCGCTGGACCCGAACTTGAGCTCGGCTATGGCCTTTGCGATCCCTGCCTCGGCCATGTATTTTGCCATTACGGTGTTATGGAAATTGATCGAGGATTTTTGGTCAACTATCGCGACGATCGCGAGCATGCTCCCGATCAAACCAAGGGCGCTTAACACCAGCAGCGCTAAGACGATCGAAAAACCCATCTTCTTTCCGGCTTTATTTACCATTATCCTCTCCGGTCTGGATCGACAATTCTTCCTTGATCCTTATTATGATATTCCCGCACTCCCTGTTAAGATTCGCAATTGCGCGGCATCGGACCGCTGCGAATCCCTGAAATACATATTATAAAGACCGGTCAGGCTGTCGGCGGTATCCGCTATGTTCTTTTGTGCGTACGGGTAATATCCGGCGGAACCGTATTTGGACCCATTGAACTCCGCGATCTTCCTCTTTAGTATCTTAAGCCGCGAGCGCCACCTGTCGGACCATACGGATTGCGCATCGACATCTATGACATGCAGCCTGACCTTAACGACATCGTTAAGATCGGCATAAAGGCCTTCCAGCTCTTTAGCCAGGGGCGCGAGCGCCGCACGGGCGGCTTTTTCCGATTCGGATATCTCTTTTTCATCGCCCACGCTGAAAGAGCAAGTCGCGCTGGTCAGGGATGCCCCCTTATCCATTCTTTCCAAAACAGCCGGCTGCTGGTTATCGGGAATAAAAACCGCCTCAGCCGAATAATTTCCCTTTGATATGTGCATACCTACGGTCTGGAACGATATATCGAAAGCACCCTTGTCGACCATGCACCTGCCGCTCAATATGAGACCGCCGGCGCCTTTTACGAAAACGCCGATCAGCGAACCGTCAGGAAAGACCGTCTTCCCTTCAACATTAATGAGGTTCCTGTCCCCGGCGTAATCTGCGCGTATATCCAGGACCAGGGAAGATCCGCCGGCCGGAACGCTGCTACACTGGAGCTTTACCGGCGCAGCCTCTTCAGGTACTGGGCCCTTCTCCTCTTTCTTCTGGAAGAAATCGGCCGGAAGCTCGCTCTCCGAGACAGATTCAACATCCTCCTGCCTCAGGGAAACCGTTCCCAGGTTTGTCCTTACCTCTAACAAAGAGCCGTTTGAAGAGATTACATCGCCCTGTATGGTCCTGCCGTTCTTGAGAAGGATCTCGTCGGCACAAGCACTGTAAGGAAGCAAAGTGAGGCCCGCAAAAATCAATGCTAATCCCCTTGTCTTCAGATACACTTAATGTGCCTCCGTCTACAAATATACCACACTAATCAGCCCTATTCAATATATCCCCTGCCACACTCAACCCAGCAACCCGATCCTTTGTGACATCATCCATCATCGAGGATAATAACCTGTAAAAGTTATCGGTCTCCGCTTTGCATCTTGTAAAATATATCACCTGGCTCCCGGTTTTCTTATCTGCCCTTATGGAAGATTTTACCTGAACATCATACATCTGGTAAATATTTTTGAGGCTTTTAATGCACACGGATATCTTATCCTGCACTACCGGATAAAGATAAATCACATAAGACTCTTTTAAATCCCTGAACGTGGCATCCACTCTATCCAAACCGGACAACCATTCGTCGCCCCACGCATTCCATTTATTCCTATCGTAATATCTTACATTCGCTAGATATACCCTATTGAGCTCCGAAAACCGGTTGTCTATTTCAACAAGCGTATTTTCCGCCTCTTCCCTCATGCGGGCATAAGATTCTTTGATGTCTCTACTCGATCCTATCCTGAATTCGCTGTACACCGTTTCGGGTTTTGCATGATCGCCCGCTGTGAATTCCGCCGAAACGGTATATACGGCCGGTGGAAAAATCTTTTCATATGGCCCAAAATCTACATAAAGGCTGCCCGCGTAAACACGGGCAGCCTTTGAGTCTATAACGCGATCTCCCAATTTAAGGAACACCTTCGCTTGAGAGCCCTCAGGGATATTAGTCTTGGCGGTGACAATTATACCGGATGTATGTTTAATCTTATTACCGGTCTTTTCATATGAAACCTTCAGTCTCATCTTACCGCTATACGACGAATCCCCCGGTACCGAATACCCTTCTGCGGACAACTCCCCATCTGGTTTGAAGAAATCTTTCGGAAGATCCTCAACCTTAATAGACTCCACCTCACTCTTTGCAAATTTCGCTTCGACTACTTTAAGCTTCACTTTTATATAAGAATCGGACTGTTCTATTATTTTGCCTTCAAAAACCTTTCCGCTTTTAAGAAATATTTCATCGGCATAGAGCGATGCCGCGTAATATACAGCTATTAAGAAAAATGATACGAATATAATACCATTAATTTTTTTCATTCTATTCATTTCCTGTACAATAGCTCTATTCGAGGCAGATACGTTATGGTTACATCCTCAAGCACAGGCGTACGGCTGCTTTGCGAATAATAATCTCTGTCGATAGCCGATGATATTAATACGGCCTTATACTGTATCCACTTGTCCGTTCCGCCGATTGAGGAACCGCTCAAAACCATTGAACCCCATCCGGAATCTGAACTCGAAAGACCGGAACTGTATGAGGCCTTCCTCACATAAATCTCTATATCCGTGCTGCCTGGTGTTTGACCTGTCCAGGATATGGTTCCCCAGGTAATCTGCGAATCATCAGATTGCTTTGCATAAAACGGGGTTGAAATAAAATAACCGTAACTGGGTATGCACCTTATGTTATCCCAATACGACTCCAACGGGAGATAGCATCCGGCATACGGCCACCCCATGCTTGCAACATGCTGGCCTCTTTCAAAAGTATCCCAATCTTGACCCAAATAAAGGTTATTAGTGACAAACTTAAATACTGCGGGGCTTGGATATTCATCGGCTCCAGTAAGTGCCGCCCCTTTTTGGCCGTTAATATATCCACAATAGGATGCCGAGCTCGTGGTACCGCTGTCGGTGCCGACAATACCTAAAGCTTTGCTCGTTTTATACGCCATGTTAATATAGTTCCAACTGTTTATAGCCAACCGGATCTCACTCGTATCTCCATCAGGCCATAATGGCTTCGGCTCGGTAGAAACAGGGGCTTCGCCGTGAGCATCCCCGTTAAGTGTCTTAAATCCGAGATCATCGAAGCAATTCTTCCATCCAAGCGGATTATCAGCCTGTCCTTTTGCATATAACCAGCAACCGCGAAAAGGGGCTGCAGGCTGCCAATATGAATATGAGCCGGAGAAAGCCCAGCTTGGGTTTCTTATATATACAGGGGTCTTAGTGCCATATTTATACACGGGAAAAAGCTGTTCCCCGGTACCGACTTTTCCGTCACTATCCAGATCATCATAGTAAACAATCTTTCCACCGGCGGGAGAATATTGGCCCTCTTTCGGCGGAAGCGCACCTTCATATAGAATCCCGTCCCCTTTAAACGCAATTGTTTCAGAAGGGGCGGGATCCTCAACGCAGGCCCTCGCAAAAACACCATTATAGCCCGTGACAAGAGGGCTGTAATAATTCCTGTTAGCTTCGAAATGTTTGACCTCATAACCATTGCACTCTATTACCACCTCATTATCGTCATTACTGCCGTCGCCGTTATATATGTCCTGAAAACTTACATAAATATCACCGTACCCGTACTTCGACCTTGTATACATATAACCTTGCATCATAACCGCTGAATAGGCAGGGTCTTCGTCAAAATTATCCCAAAAACCGAGTTTTAGCGAATCGGAAATAGTAGAATACGATTGCTCCCAATGGCACAAGGAGCCGCCGCCTACGCCGTAATCCTCATCCGTTGGACAGCTGTCCAGCCACGTAACATTAAATGTTTCGCCGTCACTGTAATTATCATAAATACCAAAGAAAGCTCCGTAGAATTCTTCCTTTGTCGTCTGCGTCCAAACGCCGAATATCTTTATCGTAGCCGTAACCTGGCCAATCGACGCCGATTCGGTGCCCTTCACAACACGGCTTGTGGAGGATATGGTATAAATACCTGCATGATTATATGTCAAGTCCGTCCTCGAAATAGGAGCGTAACCAAGTTTATACGCAGGAACAACCGATGCTGAGTCCCAACTCGATCCTTTCCATTTGAGCATTACGGTATTTTCGTATCCGTTATCGTAGTACTCGATCCTGATCTTATGCCATCCGGGGCTCTGGAAAACATAGCTACCGCTGTAGGATGTCTGCCCCTGGTCCTGCCAGCTTGTTCCCTGAAGGATATTACTTGCGCCATCGTCAAAAAACAGTTTTGCGCCATCGTCCATCCTCATCCAGAAAATAATCGGAGAACCTACATCTCCGGCATCAATATCTATATAGCCATCCCAGATAACCGCAAAATCATCCATTCCGAAACCGCTTGGTCCGGAATTCGCAACGGCAGACGCTCCGGCAAACTCACAATCATGCGTCTCGGACCATCCTTTATTCTCCGTAATCGTTTCATAACCATCGGAACCCGGAATCTTCGCATCATTGATGGTCTGATATACAGGTCCAAGTTCA